>Ga0308163_10000068_pt1 | contig 315070 bp, 284 predicted proteins | sample PhyTR1_FD_201037 | JGI IMG/M metagenome (GOLD analysis project Ga0308163, IMG submission 201037) | Phyllosphere microbial communities from UC Gill Tract Community Farm, Albany, California, United States - DLSLT.R1 | ecosystem: Host-associated > Plants > Phyllosphere > Unclassified | place...
CGTCAAATGGCTCGTTTTCACGTACTTTAATTACCGGCATGTAACTCTCACCTCGATAAAATTCGGTTTTTGCTGCTGACTGCGGCGCCAGCACATTTCAAAATGGTGCAGCATTTTACTCCAACTCGCGTTGGTTTGTAAAGCACCAAGGATAATTTGAAACCAACAGGAGCGTTTGCCTGTGCGGCTGCCGGTTTTTCCAGGGGCGGGAGTATAGCGCACTCTTTAGCCGACAGAAAATGACTTTTTACGCCGGATGTCCGCGCTGCACATCCTATTGCTGTGATAAACTGCGCGCCGCAAGAATGAGGTGATGCAATGCGAATTCTGGGTATTGAAACGTCGTGCGATGAAACTGGCATCGCTATTTATGATGACGAGACTGGATTACTGGCTAACCAGCTCTACAGCCAGGTAAAACTGCACGCCGATTATGGCGGTGTGGTACCGGAACTGGCCTCACGTGATCACGTGCGTAAAACCGTGCCGCTGATTCAGGCCGCACTGAAAGAGGCCGGTCTGGCGCCGCAGCAGATTGATGCCGTAGCCTACACAGCGGGTCCCGGACTGGTTGGTGCGCTGCTGGTCGGTGCCACCATTGGTCGCGCCCTGGCATTTGCGTGGAAAGTGCCTGCGGTGCCGGTCCATCATATGGAAGGCCATCTGCTGGCGCCGATGCTGGAAGAGAATCCACCGGAATTTCCGTTTGTCGCCCTTCTGGTCTCGGGCGGACATACTCAGCTGATTAGCGTTACCGGCGTCGGTGAATATGTGCTGCTCGGTGAATCGATCGATGATGCCGCGGGTGAAGCCTTTGATAAGACGGCGAAGCTGCTCGGTCTGGATTATCCGGGTGGGCCAATGCTGTCGAAAATGGCGCAGCAGGGCACAGCGGGACGCTTTACCTTCCCGCGTCCGATGACTGACCGTCCGGGCCTGGATTTCAGCTTCTCCGGCCTCAAAACCTTTGCTGCGAATACCATTCGCGCCAATCCTGACGATGATCAAACCCGTGCTGATATCGCCCGTGCGTTTGAAGATGCAGTCGTCGATACGCTGTCGATCAAATGCAAGCGTGCACTGGATGAGACAGGCTTTAAGCGTCTGGTGATTGCAGGCGGTGTCAGCGCTAACCGCACACTGCGCGAGCAGATGGCGATCATGATGCAAAAGCGCGGCGGAGAGGTGTTCTACGCCCGTCCTGAGTTCTGTACCGATAACGGTGCGATGATCGCGTATGCGGGCATGGTGCGGTTAAAAGGCGGCACCCGAGGCGAGTTGAGCGTCAGCGTGCGACCGCGCTGGCCGCTGGCGGAACTGCCCGCCATCTGATGTGAAAAAAGCCGGCTTGCCGGCTTTTTTTATGGTTGAGATTTCTTTTTGCGCTTCCAGATCTTGCCTTCCTGACCCCGCCACAGCCGCTGAATATTGTCGTGATGACGCAGCAGGATAAGACACGAGAGCATGGAGACCGGGAACGTGAACTGCGGTTTGAACCACCAGACATAAAAGGGCGCGATCAGCGCGCTGACGATGGCACCCAGCGAGGAATAGCCGCTGAGTAAGACCGTTAACAGCCAGGTCCCGGTAACCAGACCGGTTAAGTCCCAGCCAATTGGCGCTATCGCGCCGAATGCAGTCGCCACGCCTTTGCCGCCGCGAAAGTGAAAGAACACCGGGTAGATATGACCCAGACAGGCCGCAATGGCGGTCAGGCCGAGATAAAGCGGCGTGACGTGCATCAGATAGGCCAGCCAGACCGGCACCATCCCTTTCAGCACATCAAACACTAATACGGTTGCTGCGGCGGCTTTACCGCCCAGACGCAGTACGTTGGTCGCACCGGGATTGCCGGAACCGTGTGTGCGCGGATCGGGCAGGCCAGCGAGTTTGCAAACCAGAATCGCACTGGAAATCGAGCCGCAAAGATACGCGAAAATAATCATACCAAGCGCGAAAGCACTCATAACACCGTACCGTTCCCTTTAGGGTCGTTTTGATCTCATCAACCGTGGATAATACGCATAATCCGCCGGAAGTGGTATCCGGCTTAGCCAAAAACAGAGACCCTCATCATGGATATCGTATTTATAGAACAACTCACGGTGTTCACCACCATTGGCGTTTACGACTGGGAACAGGGCATACAGCAGAAGCTGGTGCTCGATGTCGAAATGGCCTGGGATAACCGTCTGGCGGCCAGCAGCGACGATGTGAAAGATTGCCTGAGCTATGCGGATGTCTCATCGGCGATCCTGACGCATCTGAACGGGGGGCGTTTTGCCCTGGTTGAGCGGGTTGCTGAAGAAATCGCGGATCTGTTGATGAACCGTTTCAGTTCGCCTGGCGTGCGAATAAAGGTAAGCAAACCGGGGGCTGTAGCCCAGGCGGCGCAGGTTGGCGTGCGAATTGAGCGCGGGACTATTCCTAAATAAATACGATGTGATTGCCATCACAATGAAACCAAACCAAATTACTGTCTGTCATAGCGTGTGCCGTTTCGTTACAGCAGGCGAAACGGTGTAGACCTTAAGGTTTAATTCAGGCTTATAGCGGCATAATTTCAGGCGATAGCAGTGCGCTACCGCCTTTTTAATGGTTTGAAACGGATAGAGGGAACATTTGATGGCAGATATTCATCAGCTTTGGGTAGCTGCAATCCTGGGCGTTGTGGAAGGGCTGACCGAGTTTTTACCGGTCTCTTCCACAGGGCACATGATTATAGTGGGTCACCTGCTGGGCTTTGAAGGTGAAAAAGCCGAGACCTTTGAAGTTGTGATTCAGTTAGGATCAATTCTGGCTGTGGTAGTGATGTTCTGGCGCCGTCTGTTTGGCCTGATCGGCATCCACTTTGGCGAAGTTAAACATGAAGGTGTCGGCACCGGCCGTCTGTCGTTGATCCACATCCTGCTGGGTATGGTTCCGGCGGTGGTCGTGGGTCTGGTGCTGCACGATCAGATTAAAACGCTGTTTAACCCGATCAACGTGATGTACGCGCTGGTGGTGGGGGGCGTTCTGCTGCTGGCTGCTGAGTACCTCAAACCAAAACAGCCGAAAGCCGTCGGCGTTGATGATATTACCTATCGTCAGGCGTTTATGATTGGCTGTTTCCAGTGCTTAGCACTGTGGCCGGGCTTCTCACGTTCTGGTGCAACCATCTCGGGTGGCATGCTGATGGGCGTGAGCCGTTATGCCGCGTCAGAGTTCTCCTTCATTCTGGCGGTGCCAATGATGATGGGTGCGACCGTGCTGGACATGTACAAGAGCATCGGTTTCCTGACAATGGCGGATTTCCCGATGTTCGCCGTCGGCTTTGTCACGGCGTTTATCGTGGCGCTGATTGCGATCAAAGCCTTCCTTGAGCTGATTAAGCGTATCTCTTTCGTCTCGTTCGCGATTTATCGCTTTATCGTGGCGGCAGCGGTTTACATGGTCTTCATGTAAACCCTGGGCAGCCTGCTAGTCAGGCTGCCTGATCGCCAGACCCTGCGCGACGGCGTCAATTCGTCTCCGCGTCATCTCTTCCCGCACCTCTGCACCTTTAAACCCTGCTTCGACGACCGCTTTAGTCGGCACCGCCTGCGCCAGCGCAAAAGCACGACGCAGATAGTCGCCCTGCGGATAAGGCATGCTCTCCAGTCCGGCCCGCCCACGAGCATCCGCTTCGCTGGTCAGCGCCATCTGCTCAATACGCTGCGGCTTACGCCAGGCATCGATCCGATCAAACAGCGCCACCAGTGATGCCGGGGATTGCCGTTCGATGGTGTGCACAATGTCGTGGAATTCGGTCACGATTAACGCCAGATCGCGAATCGCGTTAGGTACCCGCAGTCGCTGACACAGCGCCTCGACCAATGGAACGCCCGCCAGTCCATGACCGTGGTGGCTCGGCCACAGCTCAGGCGGCGTCAGCGCCTTGCCGACGTCATGGAACAATGTGGCGAAGCGCACATCGATCTCGCTGGAGAGGGCCGCTGCCATCGCCAGTGTCATCAGCGTATGAACACCGGTGTCGATTTCCGGATGCCATTTAATCGGCGCGGGAATACCAAACAGATTATCCAGCTCAGGAAACAGCACCTGCAACGCACCGCAGTCACGCAGAACCTGAAAATAGACCTGAGGATTACGGGCACTCAGCGCCTTTTCCGTCTCTTTCCACACGCGTTCGGCAGTGAGATTCGACAGCTCGCCGCTTTCGGCCATCTGCTGCATCAGTTGCTGGGTTTCGGGGGCAATACGAAAGTTGAGATGAGCGAAACGCGCAGCAAAACGCGCGACGCGCAATACCCGCAGCGGATCTTCACTGAAGGCTTCAGAGACATGACGCAGCAGGCGCAGGGCAATGTCACGCTGGCCATTATAGGGATCGACCAGTTCGCCGTTTTCATCCTGCGCGATAGCATTGATGGTGAGATCGCGGCGCTGTAAATCCTGCTCCAGCGTCACGTCGGGCGCGGACCAGGTGACAAATCCAGTGTAGCCTTTCCCGTTTTTCCGCTCGGTCCGTGCCAGTGCATACTCTTCGCGACTGACGGGATGCAGGAAAACGGGAAAATCACGACCGACCTGTTGATAACCCTGCTCAAGCATGGCTTCGGGTGTGGAACCAGTGACAACCCAATCTTTATCTGTAACCGGCAGATTCAGCAGCGCATCACGCACCGCACCGCCAACAAGAAACGTCTTCACGCAAAACTCCAGAGAAAAAGAAATGATCTGCATGCCGGGCACGTCCCGCGCCTGAAATCAGCAGTGCATCTCATTTTATTGTTGCACAGATTCCCCGGATTGCAGACATGCCAAAAGGGGGATCCTGCGATCCCCCGCGAAAACCCGACAGAATGGGGTCAGTTCATCCAGCGATCGCTTTTCTTACGGCGCGGCAACATATGCGGCAGTAGCAGTCCCAGCAGCAGGCCGACACCCAGCACGCCGCCACCATACATAAACCACTGCATAATGATGGTGCGCTGTTTGTCATCCAGCTGAACGTTGGCGGCGCTGACTTTCTTCTGCGCGACAATCAGCTCATTTTTGAGCTTCTGATTTTCGCCTTTCAGCCCATTAATCACGCCGTCGCTGCTGGCGACTTTGTTCTGCATCTCAGCGGTACGCTGGTTCCAGCTGTTGTCGATATTATCCAGCTTGGCCGTCAGATCCTTCACCTGCTGCTCAAGCTGCGGCACCCGGGTGCGCAGGCTCGGATTTGCGCTGAGCTGCGACAGAGGAATCCAGGTGGTGCGGCCTTCGGAATCGCGGATCTGGCCATAATGAGTATCGTTGTTGGTCTGTAATAGCTGAACTTCTTCCCCGGCATTCAGCTTACCGAGCAGGCGGAACTGATCGCCCGGCCCGCTACGAACCCAGGTTGAAAGCTCATCAGACACATAACGTTTTTCGTCGGCATGGGCAGGTGCAAGGGTGCTAAGGGCCAGCAAAGTGAGTCCAGCGAGTGTAATTTTTTTCATTCGATTTCGTTTGGCTTAGTCTGACTTAAAATTTACCGGCACAGTCTGGAGAGGCCTCGCATAAATCTGAATGAGAACTATCCTGGTCTCATGAGAGTGCGAAAAGGTCTGCGAAAGAGCAAAGAAAGCAGAGACAGCGCGGCTTCTGTGCATTAATCTTCGCCTGATAACCCCTTGCCCTCCAGGCGACAGCATGAGTAACCTGCTGATAATCGCCTGAAATATGCAGGAAAAACCCTCTTAAGTGCCAGCGGCGTAGTGAATAAAAAATTATGACCATCGAAATCGAACTAAAGTTCATTGCAACTCCACAGGCAGCCGGGAAACTGGCTGAACTGCTCTCCACTCTGCCGCATCAGCATCAGGCTGCTCGCGAGCTGACCAACATCTACTTCGAAACCGACGACAACCAGCTGCGACGCTGGGACATGGGATTGCGTATCCGTGGCGTTGACCAGCGCTATGAAATGACGCTGAAAGCCGCGGGGCAGACGCTTGGCGGACTGCATCAGCGTCCGGAATACAATGTAGAACTCAGTGAGCCAGTACTCGACATTGCGCGCCTGCCCGCAGAGATCTGGCCGCAGGGCACCGATGTCACTGCGCTGCAGCCGCGCTTACAGCCGCTGTTCACTACCCATTTCCAGCGTGAAGTCTGGCTGATCACCGCAGGCAACAGTGAAATTGAAGTGGCATTTGATCAGGGCGAAGTCACGGCGGGTGAGCTCAGCGAACCGTTGTGCGAGATCGAATTAGAGCTGAAACGGGGTGAACGCCAGGATCTGCTGGCCTTTGCGCAGCAGCTGGTGGCGCTGGGCGGTCTGCGTATGGGCAGCCTGAGCAAAGCCGCCCGAGGCTATCAGCTGGCCCAGGGTAATCCACCGCGTCAGGTTGAGGCGTTCCCGCTGCTGAAAGCCGGTGCGAAAGCGACTGTGGAGCAGGGTATGGTCGCCTCAATGTCGGCGGGGCTTCGTCACTGGCAATATCATGAAGAAGTCTGGCTGCGTGGTAACGCGGCGGCGCAGGACGCAGTGCGCGAAGCGCTGGATCTGCTGCGTCAGGCGTTCAGTCTGTTTGGTGCGCTGGTGCCGCGTAAAGCCAGTAGCGCTCTGCGTCAGCAACTGACCACGCTGGAAGAGACGCTGGTGAATGAAGAGCAGGAAGCCACCACGTTCTGCTTATCTTCCCTCTCTGTTGAAACGCAACTGGCGCTGACCCACTGGCTGGCGGAATCTCAGTGGCGTCAGTGGATCGATGCCAAAGGCGAAACCAAGCTGCAGGGGTCGTTTAAGCGCTTCAGCGATATCATGCTGAGCCGCGTGAATGCCGATCTGAGAGAAACCTTCATCACGGTAAAACAGCCGAATGAGTATCAGGATAAAGCCACCCGCCTGGCGCGTCAGCTGCTGACGGTGCACCTGCTGGCGGGTTCTTATCCTGTGGAAACGGTGATGGCCTGGCTTGATCCCTGGCAGCAACTGCAGTCAGCGATTCACGAAAAACAGACGTCCGGATTAGCCTGGCTGACGTCGCAGGCCCTGAAACAGCAGCCGTTCTGGCTCACCAGCGGCGCTGCCCGCTAAGGGACATTCCGTCACGCCATCAAGGAGGGAGTTATGTTGTCAGCACTGCCCGCGTTGCTACGCGACCAGGCCGAAGCGGCCGCCCGACAGCTGGAGATTCCGCTGGATTCGCTCAGTCCGGAGCAGGCTGCCGGACTGGCTTTCAGCGATTTTGTGCTGGAAAACCTGCAACAACATCCCGACTGGTGGCAGACGATGCTCGACCAGCCGCCGCAGCCTGATGAGTGGCAACACTATTCTGCATGGCTGAATCAGGCGCTGAATGCAGTCGACAGCGAAGCGAGCCTGATGCGCGAACTGCGGCTGTTTCGACGCCGTATGCTGGTACGTGTCGCCTGGATGCAGGCTCTGCAACACGCGACGACCGAACAAAGCCTGCAGCAGCTCAGCGTCTTAGCTGAAGTGCTGATCAGCCGTGCGCGTGACTGGGTCTATCAGGATTGCTGTCGTGATTTTGGTACACCCTGTAATGCGGAGGGTGATGCTCAACCGTTGCTGATTCTGGGCATGGGCAAGCTGGGCGGCGGCGAACTCAACTTCTCCTCTGATATCGACCTGATTTTTGCCTGGCCGGAAAACGGCACCACACGCGGCGGACGGCGTGAGCTCGACAACGCCCAGTTCTTTACCCGCATGGGACAGCGGCTGATCAAAGTGCTGGATCAACCCACCATGGATGGCTTTGTCTATCGGGTGGATATGCGGCTCCGTCCGTTTGGCGACAGCGGCCCGCTGGTGATGAGTTTTGCCGCGCTGGAAGATTATTACCAGGAGCAGGGGCGCGACTGGGAGCGTTATGCCATGGTCAAAGCGCGGCTGATGGGGGATGACTACGATCGCTGGAGTCTGGAGCTCCAGCAGATGCTGCGGCCCTTTGTTTACCGGCGCTACATCGACTTCAGCGTGATCCAGTCTCTGCGTAACATGAAAGGGATGATCAGCCGCGAAGTTCGTCGACGTGGGCTCAAAAACAATATCAAACTGGGTGCGGGCGGCATCCGTGAAACCGAGTTTATCGTGCAGGTGTTCCAGCTGATTCGTGGCGGACGAGAGCGCTCGCTTCAGCTGCGATCGCTGTTGCCGACGCTGGAGGCGATCAAAAATCTGGCCCTGCTTCCTGCTGAGCAGGTCGATGCACTTCGCGACGCTTATCTCTTCCTTCGGCGGCTGGAGAATCTGCTGCAAAGCCTGGGCGACGAGCAGACCCAAACGCTGCCAGAAGATGAACTGCATCGTGCCCGTCTGGCATGGGCGATGGATTGTGTCGACTGGGATGCTCTGATGACGCGGCTCGACGATCAGATGGCGGCGGTACGCGCCATCTTTGACGAGCTGATTGGTGAAGATACTCCAGACATTGGCGATCAGCGTGAGCTGGCAGAGTTTCAGGTGCTGTGGCAGGACCAGCTGGAGGATAGCGAGCTGGCGCCGCTGGTCCCGCAGCTCAGCGACGAGCAGCGATTAACGCTGCATCAGACACTGGAGGCGTTTCGTCAGGATATCAATCGACGCACTATCGGTCCGCGTGGTCGTCAGGCGCTGGATCAATTGATGCCGCGACTGCTGAGCGAAGTCTGCCCGCGTGACGATGCGGCTGTCACACTGAGTCGCCTGACACCGCTGCTGATCGGCGTGCTGACCCGCAGTACCTATCTGGAGCTGCTGACCGAATATCACGGTGCGCTGCGTCACCTGATTCGCCTGTGCGCCGCCTCACCGATGGTGGCCAGCCAGCTGGCGCGTCACCCCTTGTTGCTGGATGAATTACTCGATCCCGCCACGCTCTATCAGCCGACGGCCACCGACGCCTATCGCGATGAGCTGCGTCAGTACCTGCTGCGCATCCCCACTGAGGATGAGGAGCAGCAGCTGGAAGCTGTGCGGCAGTTTAAGCAGGCGCAGCATCTGCGCATTGCTGCGGCTGATATCGCGGGCACGCTGCCCGTGATGAAAGTCAGTGACCATCTCACCTGGCTGGCAGAGGCGATTATCGAATCGGTCGTCCGTCAGGCGTGGAATATGATGGTACAGCGCTACGGGCGTCCTTCGCATCTGAGTAATGAACATGAGCGCGGCTTTGCGGTGCTGGGCTACGGCAAGCTGGGTGGCTGGGAGCTGGGTTACAGTTCCGACCTGGATCTCGTCTTCCTGCATGACTGTCCGGCTGACGCGGTAACAGAAGGGGAGCGCAGCATTGATGGCCGTCAGTTCTATCTGCGCCTGGCCCAGCGCATCATGCATCTCTTCAGTACCCGCACTTCGTCCGGCATTCTTTATGAAGTCGATGCGCGGCTGCGTCCTTCGGGTGCGGCGGGCATGCTGGTCAGTACCTTTGAGGCCTTTGAGGAGTATCAGCGCAGTGAGGCCTGGACCTGGGAGCATCAGGCGCTGGTCCGGGCGCGCGTAGTATTTGGCGAGGCGACACTGGGTGAACGTTTTAACGTAATCCGTCAGGCGATTCTCTCACTGCCACGCGCCGCGGATGCGCTGCAAACCGAAGTACGCGAGATGCGTGAAAAGATGCGTACTCATCTCAGTAACAAACATAAAGGGCGCTGGGATATCAAAGCCGACGCGGGTGGCATCACCGATATTGAATTCATCGCCCAATATCTTGTCTTACGCTACGCCGCTGAGCAGCCTGAACTGACGCGCTGGTCTGACAATGTGCGCATTTTTGAGCTGATGGCGAAGTACCATAAAATGCCCGCAGATGAAGCGCAGGCGCTGTCGCAGGCCTATGTGACGCTGCGCGACGCACTGCACCATCGCGCCCTGCAGGAGTTGCCGGGTCATGTTGAACCCGAGGCGTATGCAGCGGAACGGCAGACGGTGATGAACAGCTGGCAGCGCTGGCTGGTAACCCCTGCGTCTATCCTGGCGTGATGCTGATAGCACAAATCGCAACTGTGCTATCATCCGCGCACTATTTTTAATGCAGTCTGGAGTGTCTGGAATGAAAGTGACTCTGCCCGCGTTCGGCCAAGCCTCAGTGCTGGTTGTTGGCGATGTAATGTTGGATCGTTACTGGTATGGCCCAACCAGCCGTATCTCCCCTGAAGCGCCGGTGCCGGTGGTGAAAGTGGACACGGTTGAAGAGCGCCCTGGCGGCGCGGCAAACGTAGCGATGAACATTGCAGCACTCGGTGCCGCGTCGCGCCTGATTGGCCTGACCGGTGAAGATGATGCGGCGCGCGTGTTGAGTAACACGCTGAAAGACGTCAACGTTCATTGTGACTTTGTGGCGATCAAAAGCCATCCGACGATTACCAAACTGCGCGTGCTTTCCCGCAATCAGCAGCTGATCCGTCTCGATTTTGAAGAGGGATTTGATCAGGTTGATCCGGCGCCGATTCATCAGAAAATGCGTGAGTCACTGGCAGCAGCCGGTGCGCTGGTGCTGTCCGACTACGCCAAAGGCGCGCTCTCCAGCGTGCAGACCATGATTACGCTGGCGCGCGAAGCGGGCGTGCCGGTATTAATCGATCCGAAAGGCACTGATTTTGCGCGTTACCGGGGCGCGACGCTGCTGACGCCGAACCTCTCTGAATTTGAAGCCGTGGTCGGCAAATGCAAAAACGAAGAAGAGATCGTCGCGCGTGGCGCGCAGTTAATTGCAGATTTTGATCTCGCTGCGCTGCTGGTGACCCGTTCAGAAAATGGCATGACGCTGCTGCAGCCGGGCAAAGCACCGCTGCATCTGCCGACTCAGGCACAGGAAGTTTATGACGTGACCGGTGCCGGCGACACGGTGATCGGCGTGCTGGCTGCGGCGCTGGCTGCGGGTGACTCGCTGGAAGAAGCCTGTTTCCTGGCCAATGCCGCGGCGGGTGTGGTGGTGGGTAAACTGGGTACGTCGACTGTCAGCACCGTCGAGCTGGAAAATGCGATTCACGCCCGCCCTGAACAGGGTTTTGGCATCATGACGGAAGCGCAGTTAAAAGCCGCCGTTGAGATGGCCCGCCGTCGTGGCGAAAAAGTGGTGATGACCAACGGCGTATTCGACATTTTGCATGCCGGCCATGTCTCCTATCTGGCAAATGCCCGCAAGCTCGGCGATCGCTTGATCGTCGCGGTGAACAGTGATGCGTCAACTAAACGTCTGAAAGGCGAAAGCCGCCCGGTGAATCCACAGGAAAACCGGATGATCGTGCTGGGCGCACTGGAAGCGGTCGACTGGGTGGTGGTATTTGAAGAGGATACGCCGCAGCGTCTGATTGCAGGCATTCTGCCGGACCTGCTGGTCAAAGGTGGCGATTACAAGCCGGAAGATATCGCGGGCAGTAAAGAGGTCTGGGCAAATGGCGGCGACGTGCAGGTGCTGAACTTCGAAGACGGTATCTCTACCACCAACATTATTAAAACCATTCGCGGTAGCTGAAGCAGAGCAGTAAGCGGGAGCCGGGCTCCCGCTAAACCGCTTATTATGGCTTATTATCCGCAGCAGGCTTCGCCACGTCGGCAGCCGGTGCCGGTGACGCCGCTGGCGAACTCGCTACGGAGGCAGAAGGGGTGACTGCTGCAGAAGTGGTGACAGGTGCCGTTGCGGTCGGTGGCGTACCGGCTGACGAACCCTGACTTTCCAGCTGGGCCAGACGTTGTTCCAGCGCCGCCAGTTTCTCACGCGTACGCAGCAATACCTGCGTCTGCACATCAAACTCTTCACGGTTGACCAGATCCATACGGGTCAGCTGCGCCTGAAGAACCTGACGAATTTTCTTCTCGACATCATCACCAAACTCACGAACACCTTTAGGCATCGCTTCGTGAACCTGACGGGCAAGTTGTTCAATTTTTTTCGTGTCGATCATGATGATTTCCTGGTTACGGGAGCTGTGTCAGCGTGTTTACCAACGTAATAAGTGTTAAGTGTAATGCCAGAAATGAAAAGGATAAACCTCAAATCGGTAACGCAGGAAATGCAAAAGCAATTGCGCTATTGATGATTGCCGCTTCAAACGATCGGCGTTATAGTTTAAAGGCTTATTCTCAGGGCGGGGCGCAATTCCCCACCGGCGGTAAATTAGCTTCGGCTGAAAGCCCGCGAGCGCTTTATCTTGATGAAAAGAGAGATAAAGGTCAGCAGATCCGGTGTAATTCCGGGGCCGACGGTTACAGTCCGGATGGGAGAGGGTAACGACTTCTGTCGGACAATTGTGTCTGCTTCACGTTATTGCCACGTCTTTTTGACGTCACTCCTAAGCACGCCCTGATTCTGGTAACCCATACATTTTAAGGTTTTTATTACCATGAATCAGACGCTACTTTCTGAATTTGGCACGCCTGAACAGCGTGTAGAACGTGCTATCGCCGCCCTGCGTGAGGGACGCGGTGTGATGGTACTCGACGATGAAAATCGTGAAAACGAAGGCGACATGATCTTCGCCGCAGAAACCATGACGGTTGAACAGATGGCGCTGACCATTCGTCACGGCAGTGGCATCGTCTGCCTCTGCCTGACCGAAGCGCGTCGCCAGCAGCTCGATCTGCCTATGATGGTGGAGAACAACACCAGCTCCTTTGGCACCGGATTCACTGTGACCATTGAAGCCGCAGAAGGCGTCACCACGGGTGTCTCCGCTCAGGATCGTATCACCACTATCCGTACAGCTATCGCCGACAATGCCAAACCTTCTGACCTGCATCGCCCGGGCCATGTCTTCCCGTTGCGCGCCAGCGAAGGCGGTGTATTAACACGTGGCGGACATACGGAAGCGACCATCGATTTAGTGACGCTGGCCGGCTTCAAGCCTGCCGGTGTCTTGTGCGAACTGACCAACGATGACGGCAGCATGGCTCATGCACCCGAAGCGATTACTTTCGCTCGCCAGCACAACATGCCAGTAGTGACTATCGAAGACCTGATTGCATGGCGTCGCACGCACGAAACGCGCCACGCCAGCTAATCGTTCTGCTGCATTTAACGGGCCCCTTTCGGGCCTGTTTCCTTTCTGCCGTCCTCAGGATGGCCCGGTTTAATTCTTCGCATTCCTTCTCTTTTGTCCGATAAATATCTGAAATTCCTGCTACGTTAAATTTCATTCAAATTTCCTGATGATCTCCATCATGCTTATCAGCGTGATAAAGCGGCGAATGCGCGTATCGTAGTGGCTATCAAACAGACGATCCCGGGGATCACGAATGAGCCAGTTACGTATGCCAGCGCTGTTTTTGGGTCATGGCAGCCCAATGAATGCCCTTGAAGAGAACCGCTATACCGCCGCATGGCGTCATGCGGGTGACACTCTGCCACGTCCACGTGCGATTATTGCGGTTTCAGCGCACTGGTATACGCGCGGCACCGCCGTGACAGCAATGGCTCATCCTAAGACGATTCATGATTTTGGTGGCTTCCCGCAGGCGCTGTTTGACACACGCTATCCGGCGCCGGGATCGCCTGAACTGGCCCAGCAACTGGCAGAGCTTTTAGCGCCTGTCGACGTAAAGCTTGATCAGGAATGGGGACTGGATCATGGATCATGGGGCGTCCTCATCAGGATGTATCCCGATGCCGACATTCCGGTCGTGCAGCTAAGCATTGATGGCACTAAACCAGCGGCGTGGCACTTTGAGATGGGCCAGAAACTGGCTGCGCTGCGCGATCAGGGTGTGATGATTGTCGCCAGCGGCAACGTGGTGCATAACCTGCGTAAAGTGCGCTGGGACGGCAACAGCGAAGTCTATCCGTGGGCCAGCAGTTTTGAGCAGTTTGTCCGCGATAACCTGGCGGTGCAGAGCGATGCGGCTTCTCATCCGCTGGTCAACTTTATGGACCATCCGGGTGCGGCGCTGTCTAATCCAACACCCGAACACTATCTGCCGCTGCTGTATGTGCTGGGCGCACGTCAGCCGGATGAAACCATCAGCATTCCGATTGATGGCATGGAGATGGGTGCAATCAGCATGTTGTCGGTTCAGGTAGGTTAGGGCAAAGCTAAGAGAATACAGGCCAGAATCTGACCTGTATTCTCGCGGCGCGTTAGCCGATAAATGCGTGCGGGTAGAAACGGGAGAGATCCTGAGTGATCAAATCGCGATCTTCACGCAGGCCAATACCCGCCGGTTGATCGTCAATCAGCCAGCTGCCGATCAGCGTATAGCTGTCGCCAAATTTAGGCAGAGGATGGAACTGCTGAACGATCATTCCCTCTTCACCGTATGGCCCATCAACGCGGGCAATCTCCTGACCATTTTCTACGATCCGGATATTGGCACCTTCACGTGAAAATAGCGGCTTCACCACATATTTGTCCATGTGCGGAACGTCATCTTCGCCGAACCAGGCGGGCAGCAGGTTAGGGTGATTCGGGAACATTTCCCACAGCAACGGCAGCAGGGCTTTGTTCGAGACGATGCTTTTCCATGCCGGTTCAAGCCAGCGTACGCCAGCATCACCCAGCTTGGTTGAGAACATCTCACGCAGCATAAACTCCCACGGATAGAGCTTGAACAGGTTACTGATCACCTGATCCTGAGCGTCAGTAAATTCCCCTTTTTCGCCCAGGCCAATTTCATCTATATAGAGAAATTCACTCGGCAGCCCCGCTTCAGTAGCGCAGTCCTGAAGATATTGCACGGTGCCACGATCTTCGTCGGTGTCGCGGCAGCAGGCGAAGTGCAGCCAGTTAAAGCCGTGCTGCTGATGTAATGCGGCAAAACGTTCAATCAGCTTTTCCTGCAGGCTATTAAACTGGTCACTGCCTGCCGGGAGCTGACCTGCGTTGAGCTGATCTTCCAGCCACAGCCACTGGAAAAACGCCGCTTCATACAGGGAGGTCGGCGTATCGGCATTGTTCTCCAGCAGCTTCACATCGCCTTTGCCATCCCAGGCAAGATCAAGGCGTGAGTAAAGCGACGGCTGACGCTGATGCCATGAATCGCGCACGAAGTCCCAGGTGTGTTTTGGAATGCGGAATTTGGTCAGCAGCGCTTCGCTGTTTACGACCTTATCCACGACCTGCAGGCACATCTGATGCAGTTCTGCAGTGACATCTTCCAGATGCTCGATTTGCGCCAGCGTGAACTGGTAATAAGCATCTTCACACCAGTAGGGTTCGCCATGCATGGTATGAAAACGAAAACCGAACTCGGTGGCTTTTTCACGCCAGCCTGGGCGTTCTGAAATGGCAATGCGTTCCATCGGGGCGTTAGCCTCCCATTGAGCGGCTGGATGTACCGCTGGCGCTGCTTCGCTGCATGCTGTTCTGTTTCGCGACGGTTTCACCAAAGCCACCACGGGTAATGGTGGAGGTCGTTGCCGGTTTCGGTGCCAGCGCCGTTTTAGGCACGGTCATGGTTTTGCCGGAAGTGGCAGCACCATAGTTACGGCCGGAGGCATCAACAAACTGGCCGTTTGCCGGGCTGCGGGCATTTTTCGGTGAGAATAGCGGTTGCTGCGCAAAGCCCGAACCACCGCCCATCATGCGGCCCATCATGTAACCGGCCATGAGTGGCATCCAGAAGCTGCCGCCACTCTGCTGCGATTCAGCATTGGTGGTGCCAACGCCCGCCTGAGCCGGTGTCTGCTGACACTGATTTTCACCAAATTCAGCGACACAATCTTCACGCGTGGCATATTTTGGCGCAGTACGTTCAGCCTCTTTTTTAGCCTCATTGAATGCGGTAGTACACTGCGCACTCTGGCCCGGATTGGCTTTCGAACAGTCATCCGCATTCTGGTACATCGAAACCGTTTCATCGTTCTGTTCGCAGCCAGCGAGCATAAATACGGCTGAAACGGCGATAGCAACGGGCGTCAAGTGGCGTGCCTGCCAGCTTTTACGAAAAGCGGCATAGCGAATAGATTTTGTGCGTTTCATTATGATTATCCTGTGCCCAAAGGTAGCGCATAGAATAGGGGAAGGGGGGGTAAAATTGAAGCTGGAGGCCTGATACAACAGGGATCTTTACTTAGTTATACGTTCAACAGAGAGACGGGCCGCAAAGCAGCCCGTCCACTGATTATTGACCGAAAGGATTACCGCTGCTGTGGCGAGCCGCAGGACGCGCTGCCTCAGACGAGCCAGTTGCCACCGGACCGCTATCCACACGAGCGGTCTGCTGGGCATTTTCCGGCGCCACCGTTTCCGGGGAAGTCGGAATCTCTTTACCCAGCTGGCTGTTCAGTTTCTGCAGGCTCTGCTCGTTGAGCGTACCCAGTGCATAGCTGATATTCAGCTGGTTAATCAGGTAGCTATAACGCGCATCAGAGAGCTGCTGTTTCGCGTTGTAGAGCACGGTCGTTGCATCCAGCACATCGACGATGGTACGTGTACCCACCTGATAGCCCGCTTCGGACGCATCCAGTGAGCTTTGCGCAGAGACGACTGCCTGTTTGTAGGCGTTGATGCTGCTGATAGACGCATTCACGTTGTTAAACGAGGAGCGTACCGTCTGTACTGCTGTGCGGTGAGCGCTTTCCAGCTGTTCGCTGGCGCTGACAAAATTGTATTGCGCCTGTTTCACCTGAGAGGTAACGCTGCCGCCGCTATACAGTGGCAGTGAGAAACTCAGGCCAACCTGGTTTGAACCGGTAATTGAATCGGTAGAACCCTGGCTCTGGTTTGCACGGCTGCCGCCATATTTGCTGTTTGACATGCCGGTGGAGGCGGTCAGATCCAGCGTCGGCATATGGCCGGTTTCCGCTGAGCGAATCTGCTCACGCGCCAGATCCTGATTCAGACGCGCAGAGAGCAGTGACAGGTTACGGCTTTCTGCCTGCTTAAGCAGCGCACTCACCGCTTCGGGCTTATCGGTTCTGAAACGATCAATGCTCAGCGAAGCCAGCGACATATAGTCCATGCCGGTAATCTGACGCAGCGTTTCTACGTTGTTATCAAGATTGTTACGCGCGGTCACTTCATTGGCCAGCACGCTGTCATACTGCGCACGAGCGTTCTGAACATCAGTGATGGCAACCAGGCCAACGTTAAAACGCTGGGTGGTCTGATCCAGCTCGCGGTAGATAGACTGTTTCTGCGCTTCAGTGTAAGAAAGGGTATCAATCGCTTTCAGCACGTTGAAGTAGGCTGTTGCGGTGTTCAGAATCAGATCCTGCTGCGCCACCTGATAGGTCACATCCTGAATACCGGCGGTCTTTTCCTGCAGAGTCAGCGCGCGCCATTTCGACATGTCGAAAATAGTCTGGGTTAAATTCAGAGAGCCGCTGGTCGTGTTGGAATGAAGACCACTACTGTCGCGATAACCGTTATTATAGGCGTAGTCTGCACCCAGTCCGAGCTGAGGTAATAATGGGCTACGCGCTTCGTTGATTTTCTCAAAAGCAGAATCACGATCGGCAGCGGCGCTGCGCAGATCCGGGTTGCTCAGACGTGCTTGCTGGTAAACCTGAAGCAGGTCTTCGGCCTGGCTGGCGAAGCTGAAACCGCCCAGGCTAAGCCCAATAAAAAATGGGAGCAGTTTTTTCATTTGCATTCCTTTTGTTGCAGCAAATTGCAGTGGGTGCGCTGCCGGGTAAGCCAAAAAATTATCGCCGATTCTAGCAGAGGGCAACTGTGAGATAAGTTGGCTGAAAGTGCCTTCTATCTCTAATCTACGTAAATATTTCAGAAAGAACTACTTACATGGAGCACGGTTACAGGCTTTTTTCGCTCCACCCCAATCTGCACAAGGAACCTGATGATGCCGGAAGAAAAAAAATCCCCTGTGACTTTCACAAAAAACGATGTAGAAATTATTGCACGAGAAACACTCTACAAAGGTTTTTTTTCCGTTGAGCGATACCGCTTCCGCCACCGCCAGTTTAATGGCGAAATGAGTGGAGAAGTGCAACGCGAAGTTTTTGAGCGCGGACATGCTGCCGTGCTGCTACCTTATGATCCCTTACGCGATGAAGTGGTGCTGATTGAACAGATCCGCATCCCGGCTTATGACAGCAGTGCTTCACCCTGGCTGCTGGAGATGGTCGCCGGTATTATCGAACCCGGTGAATCAGTCGAGCAGGTTGTGCGCCGTGAAGCTGTTGAAGAAGCAGGATTGGACGTCGGTCGTGTTAAGCCCATGCTTAGCTATCTGGCCAGCCCTGGCGGCACCAGCGAACGTTTGTCGGTGCTGATTGGGGAAGTGGATGCCAGCCATGCAGAGGGATGCCATGGTCTGGAGGAAGAGAATGAGGATATTCTTGTCCATGTGGTGAGCCGCGAACAGGCGTACCGCTGGGTGGAAGAGGGGATAATTGATAATGCGGCGTCTGTCATCGCCTTGCAATGGCTGGCGTTGCACCATGAAAAACTACGCGAAGAGTGGATACAAAAATGAAACAGCGCTATACCCCTGACTTTCCCGAAATGATGCGGCTCTGCGAAACCAATTTCGCCCAGTTACGCCGCCTGCTGCCGCGTAACGATGAGGCGGGAGAATCGGTGATCTATCAGGTGAGTGGCGCCCGTTATCAACTGACGATTCAGGAGTCGACACGCTACACCACGCTGGTGGAGATCCGCCAGGTCGCACCTGCCGTGAGTTACTGGAGTCTGCCCTCGATGTCGGTCAGGCTCTATCACGATGCGATGGTCGCCGAAGTGTGTTCAACTCAACAGATCTATCGGTTCAAAGCGCGCTATGATTATCCTAATAAAAAATTGCATCAGCGCGATGAAAAACATCAGATAAACCAGTTTCTCGCAGACTGGCTGCGTTACTGCCTGGCACATGGCGCGATGGCGGTTCCGGTCTGCTGATGCGTATAATGCAGTAAATGGCGTGGAGACGAAGGAAACGCTTTGGATAGCCTGCTAACTCTTCCTGCAGCGAACGGTTCCGAAATCAGGATTTTGCAAATCACGGATACCCACCTGTTCGCGGGAAAACATGAATCGTTGCTTGGGGTGAACACCTGGTCGAGCTACGACGCCGTGCTGGATGCGATTATTGCGCAACATCGCGACTATGATCTGATCATCGCCACGGGCGATCTCGCCCAGGATCACTCTATCGAAGCCTATCAGCATTTTGCTGAGGGCATCTCTCGCTTGCCGCGGCCCTGCGTCTGGCTACCCGGTAATCACGATTTTCAGCCCGCAATGGTGGATACACTGGCGGCAGCGCACATCAATGCCCATAAGCAGGTGCTGGTGGGTGAGCAGTGGCAGATTGTGTTGCTCGACAGCCAGGTCTACGGTGTTCCGCATGGAATGCTGAGCGACTATCAGCTGGAGTGGCTCGACAACGCGCTGGCCCGCTTTCCGCAACGGCATACGCTGGTTATGCTGCATCACCATCCGCTGGCCTCTGGCTGCACCTGGCTCGATCAGCACAGCCTGCGCAATTCGCATCAGCTTGATGCCGTGTTACAGCGCTATCCGTTAGCCCGGACGCTGGTCTGTGGCCATATTCACCAGGAGCTGGATATGGAATGGCATGGCCGTCGGGTGCTGGCGACGCCCTCTACCTGTGTCCAGTTCAAACCGCACTGTACCAGTTTTGCGATTGACACCGTGGCTCCCGGCTGGCGCTGGTTTACACTGCATCCGGATGGCGGCCTTGAGACCGAAGTGAACCGGCTTGACACCGACGCTTTTCGTCCCGATTTAGACTCCGAAGGATACTGACGCGTGGCAGCACTGCTCTATCTGCACGGTTTTAACAGTTCGCCGCAGTCCGCGAAGGCGACTCAGTTCCGGCAATGGTTAGCGATGCAGCACCCGGAGATCGACATGATCGTGCCACAGCTGCCGACCTTTCCCGCTGATGCGGCGGCAGTGCTGGAAGACCTGGTGCTGAGCCGCAGTGGCGAAACCCTGGGCGTGGTAGGATCGTCGCTGGGCGGTTATTACGCTACCTGGCTGTCCCAATGTTTTATGCTGCCGGCTGTTGTCGTCAATCCCGCAGTACGCCCTTTTGAACTGCTGGTGGATTTCCTTGGCGAAAATCAGAATCCCTACACGGGCCAGCAATATGTGTTAGAGTCACGCCACATTTACGATCTCAAAGTAATGCAGATTGAACCGCTGGAAGCGCCCGATTTACTCTGGCTGCTGCAACAGACCGGCGATGAAGTTCTCGATTACCGACAGGCACTCGACTATTACAGCGCGTGCCGTCACACGGTAGAAGAGGGCGGAAATCATGCATTTACTGGATTCGAGCGCCATTTCCCGCAGATTCTGGACTTTCTTGGTCTGAATCATCCCTGAGTAATGCGGAAATCGCACCAATTTCACCCTTCTAATCAGACATTTACGATGAGTCAATCAAACTATAACGCGGATGCCATTGAGGTCCTGACTGGCCTTGAGCCTGTTCGCCGTCGTCCGGGCATGTATACCGATACGACGCGGCCCAACCATTTGGGTCAGGAAGTGATTGATAACAGCGTCGATGAGGCGCTGGGCGGCCACGCGAAGCGGGTTGAAGTGATTCTGCACGCTGACCAGTCGCTGGAAGTTATTGATGATGGGCGCGGCATGCCGGTGGATATTCACCCGGAAGAGGGCGTACCTGCTGTCGAGCTGATCCTGTGTCGTCTGCATGCGGGCGGCAAGTTCTCCAATAAAAACTATCAGTTCTCGGGCGGTCTGCACGGCGTCGGCATTTCTGTGGTTAACGCCCTGTCAAAACGCGTCGAAGTCACGGTGCGCCGTAATGGCGAAATCTATGACATGGCGTTTGAAAATGGTGACAAAGTTCAGGATCTCACGGTTACCGGCACGGTGGCGAAACGCAACACCGGTACGCGCGTCCATTTCTGGCCTGATGAAAGCTTCTTCGACAGCCCACGCTTCTCGGTATCACGCTTATCCCATCTGCTGAAAGCCAAAGCGGTGCTCTGTCCTGGCGTTGAGATTGTCTTTAAAGACAAACTGAACAATACCGAACAGACCTGGTGCTACGAAGATGGCCTGACGGACTACCTGTGCGAAGCGGTGAATGGCTTACCGACGCTGCCGGAAAAACCCTTTGTCGGCAGTTTTGCCGGCGATGTGGAGGCGGTGGACTGGGCGCTGTTATGGCTGCCGGAAGGCGGTGAGCTGTTAACGGAAAGCTACGTTAACCTCATCCCGACGATGCAGGGCGGGACACACGTTAACGGTCTGCGTCAGGGACTGCTGGATGCGATGCGCGAGTTCTGCGAATACCGCAATATCCTGCCGCGTGGCGTCAAACTCTCAGCGGAAGATATCTGGGATCGCTGTGCCTATGTGCTGTCGGTCAAAATGCAGGATCCTCAGTTTGCCGGGCAGACCAAAGAGCGTCTCTCTTCACGTCAGTGCGCAGCCTTTGTCTCTGGCGTCGTCAAAGATGCCTTCAGCCTGTGGCTGAACCAGAACATTCAGACGGCAGAACAGCTGGCTGAGCTGGCGATCTCCAGCGCCCAGCGGCGTATGCGGGCAGCCAAAAAAGTGGTGCGTAAAAAGCTCACCAGCGGTCCGGCGCTGCCGGGCAAACTGGCGGACTGCACCGCACAGGATCTGAATAAAACGGAATTGTTCCTTGTCGAAGGGGATTCGGCAGGCGGATCGGCCAAGCAGGCGCGCGATCGTGAATATCAGGCGATCATGCCGCTCAAGGGCAAGATCCTGAATACCTGGGAAGTCTCGTCCGATGAGGTGCTGGCATCGCAGGAAGTCCATGATATTTCTGTGGCGATCGGCATTGATCCTGACAGCGAAGATCTTTCGCAGCTGCGTTACGGCAAAATCTGCATTCTGGCGGATGCGGACTCAGATGGTCTGCATATTGCCACGCTACTCTGTGCGCTGTTCGTCAAACATTTCCGCTCACTGGTCAGCAATGGTCACGTCTATGTGGCCATGCCGCCGCTTTACCGTATTGATCTCGGTAAAGAGGTCTACTATGCGCTGGATGAAGATGAGAAAGAGGGCGTGCTGGAGCAGCTGAAACGCAAAAAGGGTAAACCTAACGTTCAGCGCTTTAAAGGGTTGGGTGAGATGAACCCACTGCAGTTGCGTGAAACCACGCTGGATCCGAATACCCGCCGCCTGGTACAGCTGACTATCAGCGAAGAGGATGTCGATCAGACGATACGCATGATGGATATGCTGCTGGCGAAAAAACGTTCCGAAGACCGGCGCAACTGGTTGCAGGAAAAAGGCGACACGGCCGATATCGACGTGTAAAAGACAGGACGCGAAAGCGTCCTGTTTTGTTTATGCTTGCACCTGTACACCTTCATCGAACCTGGCTGATTTAGAGAGCAGAGACAGCAATCTTGTGAAAATTACCCTGGAAGAGCTACGTGCCTGGGTGGCGGTGGTAGACAGTGGTTCCATTACTGCGGCGGCATCCCAGCTGGCGCAGACCAGTTCAGGCATCAGCCGGGCACTCTCCCGGCTGGAGAGCAAGCTGCAGACCACGCTGTTGCATCGCACTACCCGACGGCTGGCGCTGACCGAAGAGGGTCAGGTTTTTCTGGAGCATGCGCGCCAGATCCTGGCCTCCGTTGAGCAGGCCGAAGAGCAGATTGCCCTGCGGCGCGAGATGCCGTCAGGACGGCTTCGGGTGAACGCTGCCACACCCTTCATGCTGCATGTGATTGTGCCGCTGGTAGACGATTTCCGCGCCCGTTATCCGCTGATCCAGCTTGAGCTGAATACCGACGATATTATGATCGATTTGCTGGAGCAGCAGACGGACATTGCTATTCGTATCGGTGAACTGCGTGACTCTACATTACATGCACGGCTGCTCGGCAGCAGTGCGATTCAGCTGATGGCCAGTCCGGCCTATCTGGCAAAAGCGGGCACGCCACAAAGCGTGGCCGATCTCGCACAGCATCAAAAAATTGGCTTTAGTCATCCTGAATCCCTCAACGTCTGGCCGGTCCTGCAGCCTGATGGTGATTTCATGCGTATTAAGCCGACTATCTCAGCTTCCAGTGGCGAAACCATCCGGCAGCTGGCGCTGGCGGGACAGGGCATTGCGCGTATCTCCGACTTTTTCAGCCGGGAAGATTGCGCCACTGGCCGGCTGGTGCCTGTACTCTCCGCGGAAACCCGCGATCTGCGCCTGCCGGTGCATGCGGTTTATTACCGAAACACCACGCTCTCTTCGCGCATCGGCTGCTTTCTGGATTTTCTTCGCAGTGAGATTGATCGGCGGCAACTGCTGTAAGCCGGTCTGCCAGAAACAAAAAAACCTCTGTCGCAGGACAGAGGTTCAGATAGATGACAATTTCGCATTCGGGCACATCTGACCGCAGTAAATAAGCCCAATGCGCAGGAAACACGGGCAGAGGAGGAAAGCGTCCCGCGCCATGGGACAAAAACGCCGGGAGCGTTTTTGAACAACGCAACGCGTTGGCCCGGTAACGGGCGCACCTCAGGGATGAGGTGCGTAATCGCGCGGGCCGGGCATGTCATGGATGACGGCTTTTGCGTTTTTCCGATCTGACCCTGATCCCTGTGCCAGCTCGATCTCACAGCGACGGTGGCCGGAATTTATCCCCAGCCTTAACCCCAGCTACACAACCGCAGTAAAGCCTTCAGCACTAATCAGGCGCTGGGTTCCAGCACCAGAATCTTCACATCCACCACATCATCTTTAATGATGCTGCGATGCGCATCCATGTGCGGCATCTGCTGATGCTGCTCAAGATGGCGCAGGCTTTCCCACTGCTCTAACATGAAAATGGAGTCCGGCGAGTTCTGCTTCCACGGCACCTGCGCCTGATGGTCCAGCAACGCGTCATACTGATGGCAGCCATCTTCTTCTAACACCAGCGGGATCAGCTTTTTCACCGCATCCAGCACGGCCTGACGGCGACCGGGTTTAACACAAATTTCAGCAACGACGGTTAACATTCGTGAATTCCTCTTTCGTGGGAAAATAGGGGTAGCCCCTCATCATCTTACGCAAAAACGCGGCTAAGATGGGTCCGATAAGCGGCAATATCACGCGGCACGTCCGGTGCTTTGATCACATCGTTGCAGATAAAGGTCGGCAGCGCTTCCATTCCCAGGAACTGGTTGGCTTTGTGGAAGTGCAGATAGAGACCATCGACGCCAACACCTTCAAAGAACTGCTCCGGGTCAGTAAAAGCCTGTAGCGGCGCATTCCACGTCAGTGACAGCATATATTTTTTGCCCTGCAGCAGACCGCCGGAACCGTACTTCTTCGCCGCATCAGAACGGGTTCGGCCATCGCTGGCGTAGAGCGAGCCGTGACCTTCGGTAAAGACCTCATCAATGTAACGCTTCACGGTCCAGGGTTCGCCCATCCACCAGCCCGGCATCTGATAAATCACGACATCGCTGTCGACATATTTCTGCACTTCATCGGCAATCACGTAGTTGCTGTCGGCCACGGTCACTGACACTTCATGGCCCATATCACGCAGCTGACTGGCTGCAACATCGGTCAGGGTGTGGTTCAGTTCACCTTTAGAGTGGGCAAACGTTTTGCCGCCATCAATAATTAAAATCTTGCTCATGCACAGGTTGCCTCGTTTTCTGAATATGGCGCCTAGCTTACACGTGCGCCATTCCCGGAAAAATGGGAGGTAGATCACAACACTTTTGCTGTGGCAGCAACAATACGCCGGTTTATGGCACCATCGTTGGGCAAACTCACTATGAAAACAGTCAAGAAAACATCAAAATGAAAAAAATCGTTTTCTCTTTACTGCTGGCCAGCAGTGCGGTCCAGGCACAATCTCATCTCGACACCATTCTCAGTTCTAAAACGCTCAGGGTCTGCACCACCGGGGATTACAAGCCTTACAGCTTTCTTCGCCCGGATGGTCAGTATGAAGGGCTGGATATCAGCATGGCGAACGCACTGGCGACGTCGCTCGGCGCGAAAGTGGAGTGGGTGCCGACCACCTGGAAAACCCTGATGCCTGACTTTCTGGCAAAACAGTGTGATATCGCCGTCGGCGGCGTCTCCGTCACGCTGAAACGTCAGCAGACCGCCTGGTTCGCCCGGCCGCTGGATGTGGATGGAAAAATCCCGCTGGTGCGCTGCACGGATAAAGACCGCTTCCAGACCATTGAGCAACTAAACCGGCCTGACGTGCGGCTGATTGAACCGGCTGGCGGCACCAACGAAGCCTTTGTACACAGCCATCTGCCGAAAGCCTCACTGACGCTGTTCCACGATAACGTCACCATCTTCCAGCAACTGGTGGATAAAAAGGCGGATGTGATGATTACCGATGCCTCTGAAGCGCGTTTTCAGCAGCAGCATTACCCGACGCTCTGTGCGATCAATCCCGACAAACCGCTACAGTATGGCGAGAAGGCTTATATGATTCCGCGTGACGATATCAGCTGGAAGCTCTATGTCGACCAGTGGGTGCATCTCAGCACCGCCACCGGCGAATATCGTGATATTGCCCGCCAGTGGATGGGCGCAAAGCCCTGACGCACTCGCGCTGAGAGTCCATGCACCTGGCGCGAGAATCAGGTACTTCCGTCGGCTGAAATCGCGCTGAGTGACGCCTGCTGTCCCGCGCTTCCCCTGTGACTAACACTGGCGAATAAGGTACTATCCTCGCCAAACCACCGCCGGGTGTCCCGCCGTTGTGGGCCACGATGTGAGGATGAGAAATTCATGAGTGAACTGACGCAGGATGGTGCAGAGCGTCTTGCCCTGCATACCTTTACCGAGGATGCGTATTTAAAATATTCGATGTACGTCATCATGGACCGCGCGTTGCCTTATATCGGTGACGGGCTGAAGCCTGTACAGCGACGCATTATCTACGCCATGTCGGAACTGGGTCTCAATGCCAGCGCCAAATTTAAAAAATCCGCGCGCACCGTGGGTGATGTGCTGGGTAAATACCATCCGCATGGCGACAGCGCCTGTTATGAAGCGATGGTATTAATGGCGCAGCCGTTCTCTTACCGTTATACGCTGGTCGATGGACAGGGTAACTGGGGTGCACCGGATGATCCCAAGTCGTTTGCAGCCATGCGTTACACCGAATCACGCCTGTCAAAATATGCCGAGCTGCTGTTAGGTGAGCTAGGCCAGGGAACGGTGGAATTTCAGCCGAACTTTGACGGCACGCTGCAGGAGCCAAAAATTCTGCCGGCGCGTCTGCCTAATATCCTGCTCAATGGCACTACCGGCATTGCCGTCGGTATGGCGACCGATATTCCGCCGCATAATCTGCGCGAAGTCGCTCAGGCCGCCATTGCGCTGATTGACGCACCAAAAACGACGCTGGAAGCGCTGCTGGATATCGTTCAGGGACCGGATTACCCGACCGAGGCGGAGATCATTACGCCGCGTGACGAGATCCGTAAAATGTATCAGACCGGTCGCGGCTCTATTCGCCAGCGTGCGGTATGGAAAAAGGAAGAGGGTGAGGCGGTCATTACCGCGCTGCCGCATCAGGTCTCCGGCGCACGCGTGCTGGAACAGATTGCTAACCAGATGCGCAATAAAAAGCTGCCAATGGTTGAGGATCTGCGTGATGAGTCTGACCATGAGAACCCGACCCGTCTGGTGATCGTGCCACGCTCCAATCGTGTCGATCTCGATCAGATAATGAACCATCTGTTCGCCACCACCGATCTTGAGAAAAGCTACCGCGTTAACCTCAACATGATCGGGCTGGATAACCGCCCGGCGGTGAAAAACCTGCATGAGATCCTGACCGAGTGGCTGGTGTTCCGCCGCGACACGGTCAAGCGTCGTCTTAATTACCGACTGGATCGCGTGCTGCGCCGCCTGCATATCCTGGAAGGATTGCTGGTTGCGTTCCTGAACATTGATGAAGTCATCGACATCATCCGTACTGAGGATGAGCCGAAGCCGGTTCTGATGTCACGTTTTGGCATCAGCGAAACCCAGGCCGAATCGATCCTCGAACTGAAGTTGCGTCACCTGGCGAAGCTCGAAGAGGTGAAGATCCGTGCCGAGCAGGCGGATCTGGAAAAAGAGCGCGATCAGCTGCAGGCCACGCTGGCCTCTGAACGCAAGATGAACACCCTGCTGAAAAAAGAGTTACAGGCTGATAGCGCCAGTTACGGCGACGATCGCCGTTCACCACTGCGTGAGCGTGAAGAAGCCAAAGCGCTGAGCGAAACCGAGCTGGTGCCGTCTGAACCGGTCACCATTGTGCTGTCGCAGATGGGCTGGGTGCGCAGCGCCAAAGGTCACGATATCGATCCGGCCGGACTGAGCTACAAAGCGGGCGACAGCTATCTGGCTGCGGCACGCGGCAAGAGCAATCAGCCGGTGGCCTTTATCGACTCCACCGGCCGCAGCTACACGCTGGATCCGACATCACTGCCTTCCGCGCGCGGTCAGGGCGAGCCGCTGACCGGCAAGCTGACGCCACCGCCGGGTGCCGTCGTTGAACAGGTGCTGATGGAGCCGGATGACCAGCGTCTGCTGATGGCTTCTGATGCAGGCTACGGCTTTATCTGTACTTTCAGCGATCTGGTATCACGTAACCGCGCCGGTAAAGCGCTGCTGGCGCTGCCGGAAAATGCCCGCGTGATGACGCCGATGGCCGTCCATCATGAAGATGACATGCTACTGGCGATTACACAGGCGGGACGGATGCTGATGTTCCCGGTTGGCGAACTGCCGCAAATGTCGAAAGGCAAGGGCAATAAAATCATCTCGATTCCGTCAGCGGAAGCGGCTGCCGGTCAGGATAAACTGGCCTGGCTGATGATTCTGCCGCCGGGCAGCGCTATCACGCTGCACGTGGGCAAGCGTAAAATGCTGCTGCGAAGTGAAGAACTCCAGAAATTCCGCGCCGATCGCGGACGTCGCGGCACGCTGTTACCGCGCGGCCTGCAAAAAATTGATCGTGTTGAACTGGATGCGCCTGCGCGTCCGGCGAGCCCGGATAGCGAAGCGTAAACTACCCGGCTGACCCTGCGTCAGCCGCGGCTCAATGAGGGAACTATGTTACTGATTCTGCGTGCCATTATCGTCATCATTTATTCGATTTTAATCTGTATTTTTGGCTGTATCTGGTGTCTTTTTTCACCCCGCGATCCGCGCCACGTCGCGACGTTTGGTCGTCTGTTCGGCAAATTGTCGACGGTGTTTGGCCTGAAAGTAGAGTTGCGCAGACCGGAAGGCGCAGAGAATTATGGTAATGCGATCTACATCGCCAACCACCAGAACAACTACGACATGGTCACTGCGGCTAAAATGGTGCAGCCCTATACGGTCACCGTGGGCAAGAAGAGCCTGCTGTGGGTGCCGTTTTTTGGCCTGCTCTACTGGCTGACCGGTAATCTGCTGATTGATCGCGATGACCGGGCTAAAGCGCGCGGCACCATCGGTGAGCTGGTGGATCAGTTCAACAGCAAGCGCATCTCGATCTGGATGTTCCCGGAAGGGACGCGCAGTCGTGGTCGTGGCTTGCTGCCGTTTAAAACGGGTGCCTTCCACGCTGCCGTGGCGGCCGGTGTGCCGATCATCCCGATTGTGGTCTCGAACACACACGGCAAGATCAATCTTAACCGCTGGAACAATGGACTGGTCATCGTTGAAATGCTGCCACCGGTTGATGTTAAAGCTTTCGAGTCGTCGTCGGTACGTAAGCTGGCAACCCACTGTCGCGAACAGATGGCGGCAAAGCTGGAAGAGTTGAACGCCGAAGTCGCCGAACGCGAAAAAAACGGAAAAATCTGACCGGCGAATCACTCGCCGAACTCATCTGCAGGGATGCAACCCGGCGAGCCTTTACCGGCTCGTCGTGAACGCAGCACAGCAAAACAGATCAATAAAAACAGGGTCGGCGCTCAGCGCCACGCGTAAAGGGTCAGAAGTTTTATGTCTTTCAGCAGACGTCAGTTCATCCAGCTTTCTGCCGGAGCGGCGCTTAGCGCCAGTGTACTACCTCATGCGGCGCGCGCCGCTTCTCCAGCTAATGGCGATACGCCACTGCCCATTCCGCCGTTACTGGAATCCCGTCGTGGCCAGCCGCTGTTTCTGACGATGCAGCGCAGCCACTGGTCCTTTAATGGTGACAATAACAAAGTGCCGGTATGGGGCATTAATGGCCTCTATCTGGGGCCGACCGTTCGGGTTTACAGCGGCGATGACGTTAAGCTGATCTACAGCAATCGGCTGAATGAGTCAGTCTCCATGACGGTCAGCGGTTTGCAGCTGCCAGGGGCGTTAATGGGCGGTGCGCCACGTATGATGTCGGCCGGTGTGGACTGGTCGCCGGTGCTGCCGATTCGTCAGGCGGCTGCAACCTGCTGGTATCACGCTAATACCCCAAACCGCATGGCTCCGCACATTTATAATGGTCTGGCGGGCATGTGGCTGGTAGAAGATGATATCGGCAAACAGCTGCCGCTGCCGAAGCATTACGGTGTCGATGACTTCCCGATTATCATTCAGGACAAACGGCTCGATAACTTCGCCACGCCAGTCTATGACCCGCCACAGGATGGCGGCTTCCTGGGTGACACTCTGCTGGTGAATGGCGTACGTAATCCCTTTGTCGAGGTGTCACGTGGCTGGGTACGTCTGCGCTTGCTGAACGCCTCAAATGCGCGACGTTATGAGATGGTGCTAAGCGACAACCGTCCGTTTATGGTCATCGCCAGCGATCAGGGCTATCTGCCTGCACCGGTGGCGGTGCAGCGTCTGTCACTGGCACCGGGCGAACGCCGCGAAGTGCTGATAGATATGTCGCAGGGTGATGAAGTGTCGATAACGGCGGGTACGGCGGCGGGCATCATGGACAGGTTGCGCGGTTTCTTTGAGCCATCCTCTATTCTTACTTCTACCCTGATCCTGACGCTGCGACCCACCGGCTTACTGCCGCTGGTGACAGATAATCTGCCGATGCGGCTTTTAGCCGATCAGATTCTGGATGGTGTGGCGGTTCGCACACGCGAATTCCGCATTGGCGACAGCATGCCGGGCATTAATGGCGCGCTCTGGGATATGAACCGCATTGACACGACCGCGCAGCAGGGCACTTTTGAGCGCTGGATCCTGCACGCTGACCGGCCACAGTCACTGCATATTCAGGGCGTGATGTTCCTGATTAAAAGCGTGAATGGGGCACAGCCGATGGGCGAAGATCGTGGCTGGAAAGATACGGTGTGGGTGGATGGCAGCGTGGAGCTGATGGTCACCTTCCCGCAAAGCTCATCCGATCATTTCCCGTTCGTCTATTACAGCCAGACGCTGGAACTGGCCGATCGGGGTACGGCGGGGCAGCTTGAGGTGCAGCCCACTTCATAACAGCGCGGTCAGGCTGGAAAGACCGGCCTGACCGCGTTAATTACACGCTACTCTGCAGTTCCAGGGCAGCGTGTACGCATCACCGGGCGACGCATCCCCTTAGTTAAACGTCTCCGGATCCGGACCCAGACGATTGCCGCTGTCCAGTTTCGCAATATCACTCACTTCATGCTTATCAAGACGGAAGTCGAACACCTTAAAGTTCTCTTCGATACGCGCTGGCGTCACCGACTTCGGAATCACCACCAGGCCGCTATCCAGATGCCAGCGGATCACGATCTGCGCAGGTGTCTTGCTGTATTTCTTCGCCAGCGACTTAATGATCTCCTGATCGAAGACCCCTTCGCCGCCCTGAGCCAGCGGACTCCAGGATTCGGTCTGGATCTGATGCAGCGCGTTCCACGCATGCAGCGTACGCTGCTGAAGCATCGGGTGCAGCTCAATCTGGTTTACGACTGGCGTCACACCGGTTTCATCCAGCAGGCGCTTCAGGTGCGCTTCATGGAAGTTACAGACGCCGATGCTTTTGGTCAGTCCCTGCTGCTGCAGTTCGATCATCTTCTTCCAGGCATCAACGTAGTTGTCTTTTTCCGGGCACGGCCAGTGCATCAGATAGAGATCGACCTGATCCAGTTTCAGTTTCTCCAGGCTGGTTTCCATCGCCTGCTGAACGTTCTGCTGATCGTCGTTCCACAGTTTGGTGGTCACGAAAATCTCTTCGCGCGGCACGTCGGTTTCCTGGAGCGCCTGGCCAATCGCCTCTTCATTTTTATAGGCGGCGGCAGTATCGATGGAACGATAGCCGACCTCAAGCGCTTTCAGCACCGCATGACGTGCATCTTCAATGCTGGCCTGCCATACGCCGAGTCCCAGTTGCGGCATCATATTGCCATCGCGCAGTTTGATAATGGGTTGGTCTGCCATAGTTGCTCCTTTCCGTTGCGGTTAATCCGTGAGATTTCACTGTGCTTAAGTCTAGCCAACAATTCTCAGCCTGCTTAGCTCAGTCGATAACAGCACGCCTGGTCTTATGCCCGATTCGGTAAATTTATTGCCTGATTCTCCTGGCTGCTGGCGATTCAGGCATTCGCACGGCAAACTGGCTTTTTGTCCGAAAAAGGAGTCGCTATGGCGCACGATGCACTGTGTCACCGGCTGGCACAGCAGGTCGTCACGTTAATGACCCACGGTCACGACCGTCTCTGTCCGGTCGAAAATGTGTCGCTGATTTATGCGAATCAATATCGTCCGCGTACGCCGATGATGTATCAGCCCGGCATTGTGATCCTGTTTCAGGGCAGCAAAACCGGTTATCTCGGCAGCACCGTGTTTCAGTATGACGCCAGCAAGTATCTGATGCTCACCGTGCCGCTGCCGGTGGAGTGCGAAACCTGGGCTTCGCCGGAGATACCCATTGCCGGGCTGTGCCTCAACGTCGATACCGCCAGTCTGCAGGATCTGCTGATTGAAATTGGTGATGACGATCAGTTTCAGCCGCAGCCACAGACCTCGGGCATTCACTCGGCCTGGCTGACGGAGCCGATGCTGTGTGCCGCTGAGCGACTGCTGGATGTGATGACCCAGCCGCGCGATGCGCGGGTGCTGGGGCCGCACATCGTGCGGGAAATTATCTACTATGTGCTGACCGGCCCGATTGGCGGCGCACTGCTCTCACTGGTGAGCCGACAGACGCAGTTCAGCCTGATCGCGCGCGCCCTCCGGCGGATTGAAAATCACTATGCGGAAAACCTCAGCGTCGATGCGCTGGCGGCAGAAGTGAACATGAGCGTTTCAGCCTTTCACCATAACTTCAAAGCGGTAACGCAAACCTCGCCACTACAGTATCTCAAGCGCTATCGCCTGCATCAGGCGCGATTGCTGATGCTGCACGATGGACTGAAAGCGAGTGCGGCGGCGGTGCGGGTTGGCTATGAAAGTCCTTCGCAGTTCTCGCGGGAATTTAAACGTTATTTTGGCGTGACGCCGGGGGAAGAGGTTAATCGTGTCAGGCAGACGGTGACGGATTCATCTTTGTAGGTCGCCGATCCGGCCGCCCGGAGGCGGCGGATCCCGAGGCTGTGGGCACGTCAGGCGCGTTTCTGGCGACGCTGTTTCCAGATCACCAGAATGCTGCCGAACAGACCGAGCACCAGCAACACCATCGGCAGTATCATCAGAATCGCCATCACCTGATCTTCATGACGCTTGATGAACGGCACCTGGCTGATGCCATAGCCAAAGGTCACCACAATGCCGACCCACAGCAGACCGCTGAGCCAGTTAAACAGCTGAAAACGACTGTTCTGTAAGCCCGCAATGCCCGCCATGGTAGGCAGGATGGTGCGGATAAACGCGAGGAAGCGGCCGACCAGCAGCGCCATCAGACCGTGACGGTTAAACATATTCCAGGCGCGCTGGTGATACTGCGCGGGCAGATGCATCAGCCAGCTCTTAACCAGTCGGGTATTGCCCAGCCAGCGACCCTGCAAATAGCTCAGCCAGCAGCCGAGGCTGGCAGCTGTCGTCAGGATCACCATGGTCGGTACAAAATCCATCACCCCTTTAGCCACCATCGCGCCTGCCAGCAACAGCAGACTGTCTCCCGGCAGGAAAGAGGCGGGTAACAGACCATTTTCCAGAAACAGCGTCAGAAACATCACGCCATACACTACCCATACCACATCCGGATTTGCCAGTGCGGCAAAATCCTGATGCCAGAGCGCCTGGACAATCTCGTGTAAAACACCCATTAGCGATTCCATCACGTCACAAGGAACAATCCGTCTGCGTTCAGACAGTACAGTGAACTCACCAACAATCTGAACGATGCGGGATAAATTTTAACAACAAATGAGCCGCTGCCCGGCAAACACTGCGGGCCACCGCGACCCGGTTTATCTTCTGTTTACTTTCTGTTGAGCGACTCAGCGCGTCAGGCGCGAAAAACCGGCTTCCAGGTCAGCCAGCAGGTCATCAACATGCTCCAGGCCAATATGCAACCGCACCAGCGTGCCGGTGAAATCCACACCGCCCGCCGGACGAATCTCTGCCAGCTCTTCCGGCTGATTCGCCAGGATCAGCGATTCATAGCCGCCCCAGGAGTAAGCCATGCTGAAATGATGGAAGTGATCGAGATATTCCGCCAGCTGGGGTGCGTCTAATTTTTCCTGCAGGATAAATGAGAACAGGCCGCTGCTACCGTTAAAATCGCGCTTCCAGAATTCATGACCTTTGCTTTGCGCCAGCGCCGGGTGATTCACCCGCGCCACTTCGGGACGCGCCGCCAGCCACTCTGCCACCTGAATTGCGCTCTCTTCATGCTGGCGCAGACGGGTACCCAGCGTGCGCAGACCCCGGCTTGCCATGTAAGCGGTATCGGCATCGGCCATCTGGCCCATAAGATAGGAGTTCTCGCGCAGCTGGTCGATGCAGCGCGCATTAGCGACTGCGGTACCAATCATCGCATCGCTGTGACCAATCAGATATTTGGTGCCGGCCTGAATGGAAATATCGATACCGTGCGCCAGCGCATTAAACAGAATACCGGCCGCCCAGGTGTTGTCGATCATGATGATCGCCTCGGGCGCTTTGGCGCGTACAGCCGCCACAATCGCTGGAATATCCTGAACTTCCATGGTGATAGACGCGGGAGATTCCAGGAAAACAACCCGGGTATTCGACTGAACCAGTTCACCGATTTCGCTGCCGATGCAGTGATCGAACCAGCCCGTAGAAACCTGCAGCTTAGCCAGAATTTTCGTACAGAAGTCCTGCGTCGGTTCATAGACCGCGCCACTCATCAGCACGTGGTCACCCGCTTCAACAAATGCCAGAATCGCATTGGCCACGGCAGCCGCGCCGCAAGGGTAGAGCACGCAGCCTGCGCCGCCTTCCAGCTCGGTCATCGCATCCTGCAGCGCAAAGTGCGTCAGGGTGCCACGACGGCCATAAAAGAGTTCACCTTTTGCCCGACCGGCGGTGGCGCGTTTTTTCTCCGCGACGGTATCAAAAACCAGTGAGGAGGCCCGTTGAATCACGCTGTTCACCGAGCCCTGGGTATAACGCTTGCTGCGTCCTGCATTGACGAGCGTGGTATCAATTTTTCTGGTGGTCATGAGTCGCCTTTACCGCTTCGGACTAAGCTCTCACGTTACCACGAAACAGCCAGCAGGGTTGAGACTCAATGGTGATTATCAGAGTGCATCGCAGGAAAAAAAACGGCCCGCTCACGGGCCGTTTTTCTTTGCGTTACATCACGCCCATCAGGCGCGGTAACCAGAGCGAAATGGCGGGAATATAGGTAATCAGCATCAGAACGATAAACAGCATGCCGTAGAACGGTAGCATCGCCCCGACCACCTGCTCAATCTTCTGTTTACTTACCGCGCTGGCGACAAACAGTACTGTGCCGACCGGCGGCGTAATCAGTCCGATGCCGAGATTGGTCAGCATGATCATGCCGAAGTGCACCGGATCAATGCCCAGTGAGGTCGCCACCGGCAGCAATACGGGCGTGAGAATCAGAATCAGCGGCGCCATATCCATCAGCGTGCCCACCACCAGCAGCAGGATGTTGATGCACATCAGAATCACATATTTATTATCAGAGAGGCTGGTAAAGGCTTCGGTGATCATCGTCGGCAGTTGCATGAACGTCATCACCGCACCAAACCCGGCGGCGAAAGCGATCAGCACCATCACGATGGTGACGGTTTTAATGGTACGAAACAGCAGGATATGCAGCTGATTCCATTTAAAGTCGCGATAGATAAACATGGTGACGAAAAAGGCCCAGATACAGGCGATCGCCGCGGACTCTGAGGCGGTGAAAATACCGGAGAGAATCCCACCCATGATGATGACCACGGTAAACAGGCCCCAGAACGCGTCAAAGAAAATCTTCAGCGCCTGACGAAACGGAATGCGCTCGCCTTTGGGATAGCCGCGTTTGCGTGCGAACCCCAGGCACATCACCATCAGGCAGCCTCCCAGCATCAGTCCCGGCAGGATACCTGCGACAAACAGCGAAGAGATGGTGACCATGCCGCCGGTTGCCAGCGAGTAAATCACCGAGTTGTGACTGGGTGGCGTCAGCACGGCCTGAACGGAGCCGCTGGCCGTTACCGCAGCGGCAAAATCACGCGGATAGCCTTTCTCCTCCATCTGCGGGATCATCACCGAACCAATCGAAGCGGTGTCCGCGACTGACGATCCGGAGATGGCACCAAAGAAGGTCGACGCGACGATGTTAACCAGTGAGAGGCCACCGCGAATAAAGCCGACAAAGATATAGGCGAAATTGACCAGCCGCCGGGCAATCCCACCCTCCGCCATGATCGCACCCGCAAGAATAAAGAACGGGATGGTCAGCAGCGAAAATTTGTTAATGCCATTAGTTATCTGAATCACCACCGCTTCCAGGGGCAGATCGATCCACCAGGCGCCGATAAAAGCGCTCAGGCCGACCGCAAACGCGACCGGAAACCCCACCAACAGCAACACCAGCAAACTGCCTATCAAGATTAATGCATCCATCTTCTGCTCCGGATTAGTGGGTGCCGCCCAGTGTGACAATGGGTCGCTGACTTTGATCGCCGGTCAGCAATCGCTCAACAACAAACAGCAGGGTGAAGATCGCGCCAATCGGGATCGGCAGATACATTTCGCCGTAGGTCACCGCCGGCAGTGAGGCGAGCGTCTGCACCCACATCGCTTCACACAGGCTGTAACTGGCCTGGAAGATCACCAGGCAGGTGAGGATCATCAGCAGATCGCAGACCCGCAGCATCAGGCGCTGGCGGGCAGGTGACAGACGATCGGTGACCATTGACACGCAGATATGTGTTCCGGCACGAAAGCCGACCGGCGCGCCGATAAAAGTGAATATGATCATGCAGATAATGGCGACCGGTTCTGGCCAGGAGAGTGCGCCGTTCATCACGTAACGGGCGAAGATGCCAACAGGAATGACCGTCACCATGATCAACAGCGCCACGGCGGCCACCAGCATGCACAGCAGATAAAGCCCATCCATCAGACGCGTATAAGCAGACATAATTAATACCTGATTAAGCACGCCACACGGCAGTGTGGCGCGGGAAGGGTTATTTCACGTCGGCGATTCGGGTCATCAGATCCTGATATTTGCCGCCGAATTGATCGCGCACCGGCTGGGTAGCCTTAACGAAGTAGTCGCGGTCGGTCTGCTGGAAGGTCACGCCACCGGACTTCATTTTGGCGATCGACTGTTCGGTGTAGGTCGCCCAGAGCTGACGCTCTTCATCCTGTGCCTCTTTGCCGAGCTTTTTCAGCAGTGTCTGATCGTCGGGTTTCAGGCGATCCCAGGCGCGTTTCGAAAACAGAATCATCTCTGGCTGAATAAAGTGGCCGGTGAGGGTGTAGTACTTCGCGACCGGCATGTAGTTGTGGGCGACAAAGGTAGGTGGGTTGTTCTCGGTGCCATCGACCACGCCGGTCTGCATCGCACTAAAGACTTCGCTGACGCCCATTGCCACCGGATTTGCGCCCATCGCTTTCAGCGTCGCCAGTGAAATGGCGCTGTTCTGCACCCGGATCTTCATACCTTTAAGATCGTCGGGTTTTGCCAGCGGCTTCTTGGTGATCATGTTGCGCTCACCGGCATCCGTCCAGCCCAGGAAGACCATGCGGGCGTTGGGATCCTTATCAAACTTGCTGGCAATCTCGCTGCCTATCTCACCATCCAGCACTTTATGCATGTGGTCGATGTCGCGAAAAACGTAGGGCAGGGTCAGCACGCTGGTTTCCGGGGCGATAGACGTGACCGGAGCCAGTGAGACGCGGATCATATCGATGGCGCCCAGCTGCACCTGTTGCAGCGTCTGGTCTTCATCACCCAGCACGCCACCGGCGTAGATCTTCATCTCCAGCCGTCCATCAGTGGCCTGTTTGAGTTTGTCGCCCATGTGTTGCAGGGCAACCACAGTGGGATAGCCGGCTGGCTGCACTTCAGCGACTTTAATCACCTGTGCCGTGGCGGTGGAACTTATCATGATTGCCGCCAGGGCACTGGCCAGGCATGTTTTTGTCAGTCTCATTATTTTGTCTCCCGCAGAGGTAGGACGGCCTGGAGTCTGGGCTAACCGCAGAGTGCCGTGTGGAGCCAGCATAGTGAAAATGCGTCTGAGTAAAATGCAGTAATGTTGATTGAATGAATGGCGTCACATTTTGAAACGTTGTTTTAATAAATTTTCATGCAGCTTCACATTTTCGAAACGTCCCTGACGGAAAGTGTGCAAAGCTGGTCAAAGCGAGGTCTGTGACCAGGGTTGGGTTTGTAAATACTAATGAGAACTACTATCAATTCGCCGCCATTTTGCTATTATTCGCGCTTGTTTCGCATCCCTGAATCAGAAGTTGGAGAAGCAGCGTGGTAGCCAGTGATTTGATGCAAACGGACCTCTCCGTTTGGGGCATGTATCAACATGCCGATATCGTGGTAAAGGTCGTCATGATTGGCCTGTTGTTGGCATCGGTCGTGACATGGGCAATCTTTTTCGGCAAATATGCTGAACTCAGCGCCGCTAAGCGCCGCCTGAAGCGTGAGCAACTGGCGCTGGGCGAAGCCCGTAGTCTTAATGACGCCGCCCGCATTGCTCAGTCGTTTACCGGTCACAGCCACAGCGTCGTGCTGCTGAACGATGCGCAGAATGAACTCGAATTGTCGGCAGGTGTGGAAGATACCAACGGCATTAAAGATCGCACCAGTTTCCGCCTTGAGCGCCGCGTGGCTGCTTTCAGCCGCCATGCAGGCCGGGGCAATGGCTTCCTGGCAACCATCGGCTCTGTCGCCCCGTTTATTGGTCTGTTCGGCACTGTCTGGGGCATCATGAACAGCTTTATCGGTATTGCGAAAACCCAGACGACGAACCTTGCGGTGGTGGCACCGGGTATCGCCGAAGCGCTGCTGGCAACGGCGGTGGGTCTGGTCGCTGCGATTCCGGCGGTGGTGATTTACAACGTCTTTGCCCGCATGATCGCTAACTACAAAGCCTCGCTGGGTGATGTTGCCGCTCAGGTGATGCTGTTGCAGAGTCGTGACATCGACCTGGGCACTGTGGCCAAAGAGGTTCCACGTCCCGCGACCGCCCAGAAACTGCGCTTAGGGTAAGCTGTTATGGCCATGCGATTAAACGACGATCTGCAAACCGACGGTGAAATGCATGAGATTAACGTGACGCCGTTTATCGACGTCATGCTGGTTCTGCTGATCATCTTTATGGTAGCCGCGCCACTGGCGACGGTCGACGTGCGCGTCAATCTGCCCGCCTCAACCAGCGCGCCGCAGCCGCGCCCGGAGAAGCCAGTTTATTTGTCTATTAAAGCGGATAAGCAGCTCTACGTCGGTAACGATCAGGTTACGCCTGACTCGCTGGTGAACGTGCTGACCAGCCAGACGCAGGGCAACAAAGAGACGACGATTTTCTTCCAGGCGGACAAGTCGGTGGATTATGAAACCCTGATGAGCGTCATGGATAAACTGCGCACGGCGGGCTATCTGAAAATCGGGCTGATGGGCATGGAAACCGTGAAGAAATAGCGAATTATCGGGCATCCTTAGAAGGCGACTATTGAGGTCGCCTTTTTTTATGCTGGCTCTCTGACCACATAAAATCGGGTCAAGCAGTGCTCAAGCCGATCACTTATGCTGCCTGATTCGGATTGTTAATTTGTTGTTACTTATGTACATAGATTTGTAAATTGCAATGGTGACTCACGTCACATTAATCCCGCTTCAGTCAGGCTAAAACGGCTAAAAAACAATAGGAAGCCGTTATGAGTCACACCCCGTCTTTACAAAAGCCGCCGAAAAGTGCTGCCCGAACTATCTTCAACGTCACCAGTGGTAACTTCCTGGAGATGTACGACTTCATGGTGTTTGGCTACTACGCGACCGCCATTTCAAAAACCTTCTTCCCGGGTGATGACCCGTTTGCTTCCCTGATGCTGACCCTGATGACCTTTGGTGCCGGCTTCCTGATGCGCCCGCTGGGGGCGATCATTTTAGGTGCCTACATCGACCATCATGGGCGCCGTAAAGGCCTGTTGCTGACGCTGGGCTTAATGGCGATTGGTACCCTGACCATTGCGGTGGTACCGGGTTACGCTACCTTAGGCGTGGCAGCACCGATTCTGATTCTGCTGGGGCGTCTGTTGCAGGGCTTCTCGGCGGGGGTTGAGCTGGGTGGCGTATCGGTCTATCTGGCCGAAGTTGCACCCAAAGGACGCAAAGGCTTCTTCGTGAGCTGGCAGTCGGGCAGTCAGCAGATTGCGGTGATCTTTGCTGCCCTGCTGGGCCTGATGCTGAATCATCTGCTGGCGAAAGAAGCGGTAACGGAGTGGGGCTGGCGTATCCCGTTTGTGGTTGGCTGTCTGATTGTGCCGTTCCTGTTCTATATCCGCCGGATGCTGGAAGAGACTGAAGCGTTCAGTAAACGTAAACATCACCCGAGCATGACGGAAATCATGCGGTCGGTCGCCAGCAACTGGGCGCTGGTGCTGGCGGGCATGCTGATGGTGGTCACCACCACGGTGATGTTCTACATGATCACCGCTTTTACGCCGACCTTTGGCAAAACTGTATTGATGATGAGCGACAAGCAGGCGTTTCTGGTGACGCTCTGTGTGGGTGTTTCCAACCTCTTCTGGCTGCCGCTGATGGGTACGCTGTCGGACCGCGTGGGACGACGTCCGCTGCTGATTATTTTTACCCTGCTGATGATTGCCACCACCTGGCCGGTGCTTCACTGGATGGTGGGATCGGCCAGCTTCGCTCACCTGCTGGAAGCTGAGCTGTGGCTGTCGTTTCTCTATGCCAGCTATAACGGTGCGATGGTGGTTTATCTGGCAGAAATTATGCCTGCTGAAGTGCGCGCTGCCGGTTTCTCCATGGCTTACAGTCTGGCAACGGCGCTATTTGGCGGCTTTACACCTGCCATCTCCAGCTATCTGATTCACGCCACCGGTGACAAAGCGATGCCTGGCGTCTGGCTCACCTTTGCGGCGGTCTGCGGGCTGATCGGTACGCTGTTGATTGGCCGGATGGTGAAGCAGTACCAGCGGCGTCACAGCGCCACAACGACGGTCAGCGCGTCACTTTAAAACGATAAATCGACGACCACGCTGTCGCTGTAATTTCCCGCAGGCGGCGTGTTCTGAGTGGTCAGGATGCGCGCGGTGTAGTTAAAGCCGCGCGTCAGTCCATCCGCTGATACCGCTGTCGAGGTGGTACTGCTCCAGCGTTCAGTGCCTGCCGCTCCCCAGCGATTGCTGGTGGCACTTTTATAAATCTCATAACTCAGACGGTTCGCTCCGCTCGCCATGTTCCTGACGCTGCCCGCCGGATAACTGCCATTGTTCAGCCCGACGGTATAGGTACTGCCTTTACTGCACAGCACGTTAATGGTCTGCGATACAGCGGAGAAGCTACTCACCAGCGGCGCACTGCCAAAGCTGATGTTGGGTGCGGTGATCGTCGTGCAATCGTTGGTGAGGACAGCGGTAACGTTAATCGGAATCACGCCGCTGCCTTTCTGCTCGCTTAAACAGAGATTACCCACGCCAATGCTGGTGCAGATGCGGTAAGTCACAGCCATATTTAGCGTAACGGAATAGGTTCCCGCTGCAACCACCTGACCGGGAACAGTGCGCAGATAGACGGGAAGGGCAAAGTTAAGACTGCCCAGCAAACCTGCCAGATTTATCAGGGTTTGTGAGCTGTAAACAAACGGCGTGCTGCCAATCGTCAGTTCGCTGGCGCAGGCGCTGTCGGTGCAGAGCCGTACTGGCACATTATCGCTGCCGGTGTCACCACTGCGTTTCAGGACGCCCCGTGTGCCGCTGATATTGGTCGCGCCGGTCAGCTGAAACGTTATCTGGTTATTGCCAAGCAGTGACAACGCCGAGCCTGCGCCACAGTTGACGTTGGCGTTAGTGGTCACCGAGTTGACGGTGGTATTCGCCACAAACGTCGTGACCGAGCCGAAGCTGGCGGTCGACGCGGGCAGACCGCAGGCGGCGTAGCTCAGCGACGGCAGTGTCAGCAGCAGGGCAGCCAGTAACAGAGATTTGATCATGGTTGGGTTCCGGACGTGAAAGATTCAGCGGGAGAGGCGGCGCTGCCTGCGGCGGGCGCGGGCAGCGCGCAGGTCAGAGGGCCATAGGTTTTCAGCGCCTGCGGCTGACCGCTGGCGATGCGCAGTTCGGTTTCACAGTGGCGGCCATCGGGCGTCACCACCTCCATCGGGTTTCTGGCAGTGAGATTTTCCATCCAGACGATGCCATCCCAGCCGACATACTCAGTGGCATGATCCGCACGCTGTACCAGGCTTGAGACCGGCAGCGGCTGGCCCTGTGCATCAACCAGAATCACGCTGGCAGAGCGTAGTTTTTCCACCGGGAAGTTAAGCAGGTAGCCGCTCTGACGTTTCACCGCAAAACGCTGCTCAACATGGGGCGTGGTCATATCGGCGGGCAGGTCGAGGGTGTCGATATCATATTTGGCCGGGTAGTAGCTGCTGATGGCGGGGACCAGCAGATAGCCCTGTTGGTTAGTGCGTCCCATCGACTGATTTTCATAGCGAACATTAACGTCGGGATAGCCCGTTTTCACCAGCACAAAAGCGTCGTTGATGGCGTTGGCGGCAAAGACGCTGTTGTCCATTAATACCAGTGCACCGGCGACATCGGCCCACTGAGTCAGATTGTCATCATCACCGTAGAAGCCCCCCGAGGTGTCGATATGGTTATTGCGGTAGCGCAGACTGCCCTGCCGGTAGTCGCCACTGTCGCCACTCTGATTCGCCCATGAGGCATCCCAGGCGAATCCACCGTCGCTGGGCATGGCACTGGAGGCATAGAGACGCTGGCTATCGCGACCGCGTTGATCGCGCTCGGTGCTGATCGCCGCGCTGCCCTGCTCGCCAAACGGGATCACCACCGAGAGCGCACCGGTCCAGCTCTTCTCCTCCTGATCGCGGCTGGCGGAGACATAGAGGCTGCTATTTCCCCACAGATTCTTACTCCATGAGAGGTTCCACAGGCGGGTGCGATCGCCCTGGCCGTCGGTGATATCGATGAAGGCGGCGCCGACGCTGCCAAAGCGGTTCAGTGAGATGCTGGCGCTGTATTGGGCAGTGCGGCGCGATAGCGTGTAACGGCTATCCGCCTGACTACCGGCACGGCTGCCGACCAGGGCCAGATTGCCAAAGTCGCTGCTGCGCTGGGTCTGCTGCGTGCCGATGTTGAACCAGCGATTGTTGTACTGATAGCCCCAGCTATATTGCCTGCCGCTGTCGCCATCAAGATGACTTTGTGCCACCGCGCCGTTAACCACGCCCCAGCTGCCAACCCGAAGCTGACCTCCCAGCCCACCCATCGCCAGATTTTCGCTGCCCTCGGCGTGACTCTCCAGCGTCAGCCAGTCGGTTATGCCGTAGCGATATGAGCCACTGGCGGCAGCCGCACCGTAATCGAAGTTTTTAATGCCGTAATTTTCGCGAATCGCCCCGGCGGAGATAGCGTAGTCAGCCAGCCCCGATTTCAGCAGATTGCTGGAGACATAAAACGGCATGGTGGTGGTGACGCGTCGGCCGACCGCATCCGTGGTGGTGATCACCGCGTCACCCGCACCATTGACGAATGGCACATTGGTTAATGACCAGGGGCCAGGCTGCACATTTGCCTGACCAGAGCGATAGCCATTGATGAAGAGATCGACGGTGGAGGGGACTGCAGCCTGGCCAGAGAAGGCGGGTAGCGGATAGGTCACCAGGTCAGGACGGACGCTGAAGTCGCGACCCACACTGATGCCGCCGAGTCGGATGCTGCTGCTCCAGGCAAGCGAGTCAGTCACCAGATCCCCGACCCGCCAGCTCATCACCGCGTTCTCATCTTCATTGCTCCACCAGCTGTCGTAACGGATATAACCGTTGTCCTGATAAGCGGGGCTGCCTTCCAGCTGCTGCTGCCAGACGCCGTTGGTAGAGACGTGTCCGGCATCACCGAACAGGCGCAGTTCGTTCCAGGCAGAAAGCCGGGTGCCGGTGGTATCGGTACGGCTGGCGTAGAGATCGTAGTTAATCAGCGCGCCGGCGCTGGTGCGCCCCGGATAGCGCGGTCCGTTCTTCGCCTCGCCAATCACCTGACCGGGAAGCCATTCCGGTGGTACGGTGAGCAGCAGCCGCTGACGGGCGGCGTCATATTCCACACTGACGGATTGCAGGCTGCTGACATCGATCTGCGCCTGCTCACCCAGCTTATCCAGTGGCAGACCGGCACGCTGCAGATCGCCGCTACGCAGCCAGAAATGGTCGTTGCGCTGCTCGACTGGCACAATGTTGCCGTTTTCCTGCTGGTTAATCACCAGCTCCAGCATATATTGCTGACCGCTGCTGCTGGTCTGCAGGCTGTGCGGTGGAGGCAGGGATGAATAGGTCTCCGCCAGCACAGGATCCGGCGTTAAGGCGTAAATGACGCTGGCTACCGTCAGCGCGCAGGGATGCAGGGAAAAAGGTCTCATTCAGCGCTTATTTCTGGGCAGCGCTGCGCCACGGGCTCTTGTTGACCTCTGCAGTGAGTTCGCCGCTGACCGGCGTGGTGAGTGGCCAGCGATATGTGCTGTCCGCGAGCACATAGCCATATAAACCGTCGCCCAGTTTGCGACCGCCGATAGTCACATTGCTCAGTCGGGCATGGCCATTGCCGCTGTTGGTCAGCTGCAGCCAGCGCTTGCCTCCCTCGCTAATCTGTTGCCAGCGCAGAGCCGGACGGGCACTGTCGGTGGAGAGCCCGGTGCCATACACGAACAACGGCACTGAGTAGCGCATCTGAAAGGTCAGTCCGGCCTGATTCTCGCCAGGATTGCGCGGCGTGGGAATCTCATCCAGCACCACCCGATAAGCCTGCTCTTTACCGGCCGCAGGCGGCGTCTGTTTAATCAGTCTGACCAGCTGTTTTTGTCCTGGCTCCATTCGCACCATTGGCGGGCTGGCGACCACCCGCTGCTGGGTCTGGTACTGTTCCTGTCCATTGATTTGCTGCCAGCTGAAAACACGGATCTGCATCATCGTGGTCGTGTTACCGCGATTCTCCAGCCAGAGTTCGCTGGCTTTCTCTTCAGGATTAATGGCGGGATCGATAGGCCATATCATCACAGAGTTAGCAGCAAAGGCTGCATGGAATAGGGGAGAACTTAACAGCAACAGCAGGGCGCGCAGTGGCTTCATGATCGTATCCTTGTTTTCTATCACCTCACCAGCTCAGGGTGACGGTCAGCGTATCGGTATAAACGCCGGCGCGCGCAGTGCCGGGCAGTTGCAGCTGGCCATAGATCGGCAGCGTAATGTTATTGGCATTGCTATAGCTCAGCGGCACCGCCTGATTGACCGGGATCACCGTGGTGCGGCTGGCATTACTAAAGAGCGTATAGGGAACGGTATTGCTGAAGTTGGGCAGTTTCAGGTTGCGGGTGGTCGTGAAATTGGCGCCCTGATTAATGCTCATGCTCAGCGTGGTGCCCGGCGTGCAGGCAAGATTTATCGAGGTACTCTGCACAAAGCTGGCGCTGGCGGGAGTGGCCGCCACGCCAGACTGTGTGCCAAAGTTAAGTGTGCCGAAAACACCGGTATTGGTTCCGGATATTACGCAGCCTGCCACGACAGAAGCCGTGACCTGAAAGGTGCTGGTGGGCAGACCCCAGGCGCTGAAACACCTTATCAGCAGAGGCAGACCGCATGCGATCATCAGGCTGGATCGCCAGAGAACCACCCTTATCTACCTGCGACAGTCGTTAATAGTTCACGGCAACGTTAATCGTATCGGTATAAGTTCCGGCAGGAATCAGGGGATTAAAACCGCCGCCAACAACCCGGCCATAAATGGCGTAGTTGGTGCCCAGTGTTGGGTCCGTGGTTCCACTGGCGGCGATTGGCGTATTGTTGGCGATAGCCGTGGTAAAAGAGGCGTCACTGTAGAGGGTATAGGCGATGCCCTGTGCATTATCCGATCCCAGAACCAGATAACGTGGTGATGCAGAGGCGGTGCCATAAATGGTCGCTGGCGCAGTATTGCTGCTGGTCACCACCACGTTATAGTCCTGACCCGTGGTACAGCGGACAAAAATACCGTTACCCGCCGCACCGACCAGCGTGGCGTTCAGGGTGTCGAAGGTCGCTGCACTGCTACCAAAATTCAGGGTACCGAAGTTAACGCCCGCCGTAGCTGACTGACCGTTTACCAGGCAACCCGTGGTCAGCGTTAACGTGGCATTGATGGTTCCGGAGGTCGTTGCCGCCTGGGTTAAGGGTGTCATTGCGACAGTTAATCCTGCAGCGGCACACAGAAAAAGCTTGAGTTTCATAATATTTCCTTACGGATTATCGAGAGTCAGTGCTTTTTCACCCGGTGTTTATTAACGATTCAACTCAAAATGATGAAATAAAAATTACAAGGCGGTTAGTGCCACTGTCCTGAGGGAAATCTTAGACTTAAGAATGATGATTTATATTAGTTTTACTTACTATAGATCAGTTAAAGCGTTACGCGAAGCCCTGCCAGTTATTTTTCATTAATCAAATGGCCTAAGTGGCCGATAACCCAGTAACAGCAAGGCATAAAAGCAAGAAAGAAAAAGAAAACTCTTTGTTTTTTCGGTCTCTGGCATGCTTTCCGCTTCGGTGATATGTTCCTTTACCAATCAGACATAATAACGATTTACCGGCTGTCTCAGCAGGCGGGAAATAAGATGCAGGTTTAAAATGCCCTGCGTCTGGGGGCGCGCTTTACCGGGCCTCCGGGATAACAAAAAACCGAAATTTAATGACTTTCACCCAACGGGTGTTTTTTGAATTACTTTCTGACTTTACACAGCACCCGTTTCTCAGCGGGTGGTGAGGAGCTGCACATGTTGCTTGTCACCTGGGATAGCGTTTTGATCTGCGTTTCGCTGATCGTCGCGTTTATTGCCTCATTTACAGCGCTGGATACTGCCGGAAGGGTGGCGGTATCCCGTGGCTGGAGCGCCCGATTCTGGTTGCTGGCAGGCGGAACTGCGATGGGGATTGGCGTCTGGGCAATGCATTTCATTGGTATGCTGGCGATGATGATGCCGATGACGATGCGCTATGACACGCGGCTGACGATACTCTCGCTGCTGGTGGCGATCATGCCGTCAATGTTTGCTTTTGGCCAGACAGTAGGCGGCCTGCATCTCACCCGTTATCGGTTACTGCGCGGCACACTGATCCTGAGTTCAGGGATTGTCGTGATGCACTACCTCGGCATGTATGCGCTGCTGATTGAGCCGCGACCTGAGTGGAATGTGCTGCGGGTGGCGCTCTCCGTGATCATTGCGTTTGTTGCTTCGGGCGTGGCGCTGTGGCTGGCGTTTCATCTGCGCCAGGGCGACCATCATCTGCTGCTGATGCGGGGACTGGCCTCACTGGTGATGGGGATGGCCATTGCTGGTATGCATTATGTCGGCATGTCGGCAGCCCGATTCAGCGAGAGCAGTATGATGCAGTCGGGTGGTGTGAGCAATTCAGGACTGGCGGTTTGGGTAACGCTCATTACGCTGATTATTCTGGGCATTACGCTGCTGAGTTCCATGCTGGATGCCCAACTGCGTGCCGCGCGACTGGCGACCCGACTCAGACACGCTAACCAGGAACTGCGTCAGCTGGCGATGCATGACAATCTGACCGCGCTACCCAATCGGGCCATGCTGGAGCAGCAGCTCGATCTGGCGATTAAACAGGCTATGCTCAACGAAAATCGCTTTGCCGTGATCTACATGGATCTTGATGGGTTCAAAGCGGTCAATGACACCTGGGGACACCACGTCGGTGATCGGTTGCTTGTGGCTGTGTCGGAACGGCTGCGTAGCCAGCTCAGCAACACGATGCTGCTGGTGCGTCTGGGAGGCGATGAATTTGTACTGATGGCGGAGGCATGCGATGTCACTCCAGCCCGTCAGCTGGCGCAAAAACTGGTCAAAGTGATCAGTACGCCGTTTGAACTGGATCGCTATGTGTTACACGTTTCCCTCAGTGCGGGCATTGCGATATTCCCGCTGCACGGTCGTAACCGGCAGGAGCTGTTATTCAATGCCGACTCGGCGATGTACCACACTAAACACAGCGGACGTAACGGCTGGTGCCTGTTTGAGCCGGCGATGAGTGATGCAACGCAGCATCAGCTGGCGCTGGCAAACGATCTGTGGGAGGCGATCGATCGGCAACAGATGCGACTCTTTTATCAGCCCAAATTCCGTTCCGGCGGCACACGGCTAATGGGATTTGAAGCACTGCTGCGCTGGCAGCATCCGCAACGCGGGTTGCTGACGCCTGAGCTGTTTCTGCCGCGCGCCGAAAAAACCGGCCAGATCGTTGCACTGGGCAACTGGGTGATTGATGAGGCCTGCCGTCAGCTGAAAATCTGGCATAACCAGGGCAACAGCGACTGGACGGTCTCGGTCAATCTCTCCGCGTTGCAGTTTCACCAGCGTGATTTACTCCACACGCTGATGCAGACGCTGGCGCGTTACCAGTTGTCAGGCAGCGCACTGATGCTGGAAATCACGGAAGCGATTGCCATGCGTGATCCCCTCTTCAGCCAGCAACGTATTCGTGAACTGCAGCAGGCGGGCGTCAGTGTGGCCATTGATAATTTTGGCATCGGCTATGCCAACCTGCTGCATCTGAAAGATCTGGATGCCAGCGAACTCAAAATCGATCGCAGCTTTATTAACTGCCTGCGACCCGGCAGTGAAGATGCGACCGTGGTCAGCGCCATGCTGACCCTGGCGCAGAGTCTTAACCTGCGCATGGTGGCGGAAGGGGTTGAGACAGAAGAGCAGCAGCACCTGCTCACCAGCCTGGGCTTTGATGCGCTGCAGGGATATCTGCTGGGCAAGCCGACGCCAGCGGATCGCATAGAGGCGTTTCGTTTTCCCGGACTGCGACCGCCTCTGGCATCAGCATCCGTCTGACGCTGACGCTGACACTGACGATAGATTTCAGCACTCAGAGTGAGTGGAAAGATGCAGGGTTCGCGGCTCATTAACCGCCGGGCAGTGCCGATAATTAAGAAAAGAAGTTTTAAAAATCCCTTACCTAAACACAAGCACGGCTTTCCGCGGGAACGCACTATGTTAGCAACCTCATACGACTCTTTTATCGTCATCGTCTCCGTTCTTGTCGCGATGCTGGCTTCGTTTACCGCCTTAGATATGGCGGGACGGGTGGTGCACTCCACGGGCAAAGTCGCGCTGGTCTGGCTGTTTGGCGGCGGTTTCTCCATGGGCATCGGCATCTGGGCGATGCACTTTATTGGCATGTTGTCGATGAACATGGAGATGGTGATGAGCTACAACGCCGGGCTGACCGCCTTCTCCGCTGCCATCGCGGTCTGCGCATCGATATTTGCCCTGTGGCTGGTCTGCAGTGGCGATTTGCCCCTGCCGCGCCTGGCGGGCGGCGCACTGATTCTCGGCAGCGGCGTCGTGGCGATGCACTATACCGGGATGGCAGCCCTGATGTTCTCGCCGGGTATTGTCTGGCGGTGGGGCTGGATAGGCCTTTCGGTGGTGATCGCGCTGGCCGCTTCTGGCGCAGCGCTGTGGCTGGCATTTAACCTGCGTGAAGGTCAGACTGGCCGGGTGACCCTGCTGCGTATTGGCGCATCCGTAGTGATGGGCTGTGCGATTGCGGGCATGCACTACACCGGCATGATGGCGGCAGAGTTTCCCGCTCACAGCCATTCGATGGGGCAGGGCGTTAACAGTAACTGGCTGGCGATTCTGGTCACGGTAGTCACTATCTCAATCCTGGGGATTACTCTGCTGGTCTCGATGCTGGATGCGCGGATGCAGGCGCGCACCTCCATTCTCGCCAGCTCACTGGCTGAAGCGAACCGCGAGCTGGCACAGCTGGCGCTGCACGACAATCTGACTCGCCTGCCAAACCGCATTCTGCTGGAAGATCGACTGGAACAGGCGATCAACAAAGCCAATCGTGAGCAGACGCTGTTTGCCCTGATGTTTATGGATCTGGACGGATTTAAGGCGGTTAACGACGCGTTCGGGCATCACATTGGCGACAGTCTGCTGGTGGGTGTGACCGAGCGGATGAGCCAGCAGATGGCTGGCTATTACACGCTGGCGCGACTCGGCGGTGATGAGTTTGTACTGCTGGTGGAGATCGACGATCCCAACGATGCGGCGGCCATTGCCGATAAACTGGTGAAAGCGGTGGACCGTCCGTTTGATATCTCACGCTATGAGCTGGTGGTCTCGCTGAGCCTCGGCATCGCTGTCTATCCTGGCGATGGCGAGGATGAGCGTGAACTGATGTTCAACGCCGATGCGGCGATGTATCACACCAAAAATAATGGCCGCAATGGTTACACCTTTTTTCAGCCCTCAATGAACATTCAGGCGCAGAGCCAGCTTCAGCTGAACAATGATCTCTGGCAGGCGCTGGATAACAATGAGCTGCGCCTGTTCTATCAGCCAAAATATTGCGCGCCACGCGGCCCGCTTCTTGGTTTCGAAGCGCTGCTGCGCTGGGAACATCCAAAGCGGGGTCTGTTATCGCCTGACAAATTTCTGCCAATGGCGGAAAAAACCGGGATGATTGTCAACATCGGCAATTGGGTGATTAATGAAGCGTGTCGCCAGTTGCGCCAGTGGCATTTGCAGGGCCATACGGACTGGTCAGTGGCGGTGAACCTGTCGGCGCTGCAGTTTGAGCAATCGAATCTGGTAGAGACAGTGGTAGATGCGCTGGCAAAACATCAGATTCCGGCCGAACTGTTGACGCTGGAGGTGACGGAAACCACTGCGATGCGCGATCCCGATGAGAGTGTGCGTATTCTCACCCAGCTGACTCAGCTTGGGGTGAAAGCCTCGATTGATGACTTTGGCACCGGCTACTCCAGCCTGCTCTACCTGAAAAGGCTACCGGCCAGCGAACTTAAGATCGATCGGGCCTTTGTGAATGAACTCCAGCATCAGCCGGAAGATGCCACCATCGTGTCGGCGATTGTGGCACTGGCGCAGTCACTGCAACTGAAAGTGGTGGCCGAGGGCGTTGAAACCGCTGAACAGCAGGCCTTTCTGACCGGCCTGGGTTGCAATACGCTGCAGGGCTTCCTGCTGGGCAGGCCGGTTCCCGCGGAACAGGTGCCGGAGCTGGCTAACTTTGTGGTAGCAGAAGACGAAGAGGTCGTTACGGATATCCGCCAGATGAGTGAAGCTGAACCGCTGCTGACACCGCAGGTTGCTGCGATCTGACACACCTGACACAGCGTAGCATCTGCGTGAATTGAGACGATAAGCGATTCGCACCGCCTGTCATTGATCGCCTGCCGTGGTAAAGTCTCGCGGCCAGATTATTCACGGTAAAACAGGGAGAGGCGACCCGTGGCGAAATACCAGCGATTGATGGATGAGATTCAGCAGCAAATAGAGGCCGGCATCTGGCTGCCAGGCACCCGTTTACCTTCGTTGCGTCAGCAGGTTGCGCAGCAGGGTGTCAGCCTGATGACTGTGTTGCATGCCTATGAGTTGCTGGAAAGCCAGGGCTGGATCGTTTCTCGTCCTCAGTCTGGTTACTACGTGGCACCGCGTGCCCTGGCGCCCGCACCGCTGAGCGTGGCGATCAGCGAACAGGTTGATATCAACGACTTTGTGTTTGATGTATTGCAGGCCACGCGCGATCCCGCCATCGTGCCGTTTGGTTCTGCTTTCCCTGATCCCGCTCTGTTTCCGCAGCGCCAGCTCATGCGCTCGCTGGCAAACGTCTCTCATCATCTCACCCCAACGGATGCGCTGCACAATCTGCCGCCTGGCAACGCCACGCTGCGACAGCTGCTGGCCCAGCGCTATGCGCGCCAGGGCATTACGCTGTCGCCGGATGAAATTGTCATCACCAGCGGGGCACTGGAGGCACTCAATCTCAGCCTGCAGTCCCTGACCGAGCCGGGCGATTACGTGATAATTGAGCATCCGGGTTTTTATGGTGCGCTGCAGGCGATTGAACGGCTCAAACTCAAGGCGCTGGCAATTCCGGTCGATGCAAAGCAGGGCATCGACCTTGCCCAGCTGGAGGAGGCCCTGCAGCGCTGGCCGGTGAAAGCCTGCTGGCTGATGACGACGCTACAAAATCCGCTGAGCGTGACCTTAACCCCGGAGCGTAAACAAGAGCTGATCGAACTACTGGCGCGTTATCAGGTGCCGATGATTGAAGATGATGTCTATGCCGAACTCTGGGCGGGTGATGTTGCGCCGCTGCCGGCTAAAGCCTGGGATCGTCAGGGGAACGTGCTGCATTGCGGCTCGTTTTCAAAGTCGCTGGTGGCAGGATTTCGCGTTGGCTGGGTTGCGGCAGGGCAACATGCGCAGCGCATTCAGCGGCTTCAGCTGATGAGCACGCTTTCTACCAGCGCGCCAATGCAGCTGGCGCTGGCCGATTTCCTCGCTACGCGGCGTTACGACACCCATCTTAAGCGGCTGCGACAGATTCTGGCGAAACGACAGCAAATGGTGCGCCAGGCATTACTGAAAGTACTGCCACCGCAGTCAACGGTCAGTGAAGGGCGCGGGGGCTATTTTCTTTGGGTGACACTGCCGGACCATATTAATACGACCCGGCTCTATCAGCAGGCGCTGGCGAAGGGGATCAGCATTGCACCGGGGCAGTTATTTTCGGCAGGAGAGCAGTTCAGCCACTGTTTTCGGCTGAATACCGCCTGGCCGTGGGATAGCCGGGCCGAGGCGGCAATAGAAACGCTGGGTCAGTTGATGGCGAAGCCGCTGGCAGATTAAACCTGCGCCGCTTCCTGGTGACCCCAGGTCAGGTAGTAGACATCATAGAAGTCCACTTCCCCTTTTTGCGTCAGCAGACGCTGGATGCCTGTCTTCACCCGTTCCGGTGCTTCAGGCAGCGACAGAATGCGAGAGATAGCCTGCTCGCGCACGGGCTGAATGTAATACCACTCGCCGTTGTAGCAGACGCGCAGATCGAGTGCATCAATATCTTCAAAGCGATATTTCGGATTGATATCCAGCAGCATCAGAACACTCATGACCAGCACAAATGCGGTGGCAAACCAGAAGGCGGGCCAGCCGAGCATCTCGGTAGAGAAAATCAGCGCCACGCACAGGCCGTAGCAGAGATACATGACTGCCCAGAGGCCGGGGTGTTTTTTCAGAAACGAGAGGCTAAAGCGCGGCAAATTGTCGCGACGTTCTTCGCGATTAAGCGTAGCGATCTCGTCAATCAGGATTTGTTTAATAGCGTCCATTTGTTACCTCACTGTCATCTGTTAGCTATTACAACAGATAACAGTCAAGCATATCAGAAACAGATTCGTGCATTTTTTATATAACAGTTGATAAAACAGTTGTTGGCCATCCTCCCACCTGACATTTTGCAACACTTTGCCGCAGTAAAAACCGCTACCCTCTGCCACCCATGCACACTCTTGCCCTATTGTTAACGACACATTTGGCTTTAGGCAGCAATATCAGTCAATTATCCAAAATGTGTTGTCTGGCGCACATTGCATTGTGCCGCGGGTTTGCCACACTTAATAAAAAACCGGAGAACCTGTATGTGTGCCTCATCCTCCAGCCTGATGTTAATGATGTCCTTTGCCGCAGGCACTTTCTCGGCAGGGGCTTCTGATAATCCTCAGCATCTTATGCTTGGCATCCCGTCGGGTGGCGTCCCGAATAACCCGTTACCTCTGATTATCTGGCCGCGCGTGGTGCCGGAAGATGAGGAAATCGCGACGTGGTTTGAGAAAACGTTTGAAGAGAACGGCTGGCCACCCGCCTGGCGCTATCCGATTTTTCCCTACACCCACTTTCATCCCAACACCCATGAATTGCTGGGCGTGGCGGAGGGCTGGGCAGAAGTACTATTTGGCGGCGACAGTGGCCGGATGGTGACGCTGCGCGCCGGTGATGCGGTGCTGATTCCGGCAGGCGTCGGCCATCGTCAGGTCAGCGCCAGCGACGACTTCATGGTGATTGGTGCCTATCCGCACGGCATGTCGCCGGAGACGCTGCGTGATGAACCGGCTAAGCTGAAAATGGCCCAGGAACAGGTAAAAAAAGTGCCACTGCCGACGCAGGACCCTTTCACCGGTAAAGAGGGCGCATTGACGGAGATCTGGCAGCCGATTGCCGCCATGCATTTACAGCAACAGATGGACCTGTAGAGACCTGCGTCCGTCGTGAAATGGTTAAGCGCGAGCACGGCTCGCGCTTTGCTTTTCTGGCCTGAAATCTCTTTTAAACGTTAATGCCATGGGCCTAATTCTGTTGTCATTCCATTGAATATTTGTCCGCCGCTGCCGATATATCACCTGCTAATATTAGTTATTCTTCTTAATGCGCTTGTGTTTGCAGACCTTTTCCGCTTTAGTCTCGGCCAGTTTATTAAGAACATTCCTAAGCCACTACCCGGCTATCGAGCAGCAGGCAAATAACAATGGATAATAACTCTGATGTCATCTATCGCATGCTGGTACAAAGCGTGATCGATTATGCGATCACCATGCTTAAACCGGACGGAACCGTCGCCAGCTGGAACGGCGGAGGCCTGCACGTCCTGGGTTACAGGCCAGACGAAATTATTGGTCAGCACGCCACCCTGTTTTACAACGAAGAGGATCGTCGTCGCGGTCAGCTGCAGCGTGAACTCGATATTGCGGCGAACGCCGGACGGTTTGAAACCGAAGGCTGGCGCTGTCGTAAAGATGGCAGCACCTTCTGGGCGCATGTGGTGATCTATCCGATCCGCAATGAAGTGGCCCGGCTGGTCGGATTCGCCGCTATCTGCCGTGATTGTACCCGGCAGCAGGAGCAGCAACACAAAGAGCGGGAGCAGGAGTCGCGCTTCCGTCTGCTGGTGGAGGGCGTCACCGATTACGCCATCTACATGCTCGATCATGACGGCAACGTGGTGAACTGGAACGCGGGTGCACAGCGGGCCAAAGGCTATGTGGCGGAAGAGATCGTTGGTCAGCATTTCTCCCGCTTTTACAGCGCGCAGGATCGGCTGAACCATGTCCCGGAGCAGAACCTGCAAACCGCGTATCGCACCGGCCGTTTTGAGGATGAGGGCTGGCGCTATCGCAAAGATGGCAGCGCCTTCTGGGCGCATGTCGTGATCGACACGATCCGCGACGATCAGGGCCAATTGTTGGGCTACGCCAAAATCACCCGCGACTGCACCGAACAGCAGCGCATTCGCAGTGAGCAGCGGGAGCAGGAGCAGCGTTTCCGTCTGCTGGTAGAGGGCGTCACTGATTACGCCATCTATATGCTCGACGTCGACGGCGTGGTGGTGAACTGGAATGCCGGTGCCGAGCGCGCCAAAGGATATAAGGCAGAAGAAGTGGTCGGTCAGCACTTCTCACTGTTCTACAGTTCCCATGAGCGGCTGAACCGGACGCCGGAAGCTAACCTCGGTATCGCGCTCAAAACTGGCCGCTTTGAAGATGAGGGCTGGCGTTACCGCAAAGATGGCAGCGCTTTCTGGGCGCATGTGGTGATCGACGCCATCCACGATGATGACGGTAAGCTGGTCGGTTTCGCCAAAATCACGCGTGATCGCACCGAACGCCGTGAGCAGGAGCAACAGATTCTGCGCGCCCGCGATCTGGCTGAAGCTCAGAGCACTCAGAAAACCGCGCTGTCCAAATTTCTCGATAACATCATTGCCAACATCCCCTCCTGCGTGATTGTGGAAGATGCGATCACACGTGAAATTCTGCTGGTTAACGACCGCACTCAGCAGCTGTTCGGCCTGTCGAAATCACTGATCGTCAACAAGCGCCCGCACGAATGCATGTCCCCTGAACTCAGTGACTACTTCAATAATCTGGCCGATGTTGCGCTGCGCAGTGAGGGCATGCATGAGCGTGAGCAACTGCTGATGACCGCCAGCGGCGAGCGTATCCTGCATACCCGCGCGACCGCGATTAATGGTCAGGATGCACGGCGTAACTACTTAATGCTGCTAGTGGAAGATGTCACCGACCAGCGCGCAGCCGATGCCCGAATTCACCATATGGCGCATCATGACAATCTGACCAGCCTGCCTAACCGCATTTTGTTCCGCCAGCGTCTGAGCGAAGCCTTACGCACCGCTGGACAGATGCAACGCCAGACTGCTGCGCTATGCCTTGACCTTGATAACTTTAAAAATGTGAACGATGCGCTGGGTCACCAGATTGGCGATGAGCTGTTGCGCAGCGTGGCTAAGCGTCTGCGCAACGCGCTGCGTGATCAGGATACGCTGGCGCGTATTGGTGGCGATGAGTTCGCCATCGTGCTGCCTCACGTCGCCGGTAATGATGAGGCGAGCGCAGTAGCTCAGCGCCTGATCGAGGCGATTCGTCCACCGGTTAACATTGAAGGCCATAATCTGTCGGTGGGGCTGAGCGTGGGCATTGCGCTTAGCACCACCATCACTAACACGCCGGAGCAGCTGCTGCGCTGTGCTGACATGGCGCTGTATGAAGCCAAGCGCAATGGCCGCAACCGCTATGAGCACTTCACGCTGGAGATGGACGATGTGGCGCGCAGTCGGCGCCTGATTGAAAACGATCTGCGTGATGCGATCAGTGGCGGACACCTTCGACTCTACTATCAGCCCATCACCAACGGCGATCATCACACCATTATTGGCTACGAGGCGCTGATGCGCTGGCATCATCCGATTCGTGGCTTGATCATGCCTAATGACTTCATCCCGATTGCAGAAGAGACCGGCCTGATTCATATGCTGGGGGCGTTTGCACTCTATGAAGCCTGTCGTGAAGCGGCGAGCTGGGAAGGGGAGCAGTCGGTTTCGGTCAACCTCTCTCCGCTGCAGTTTAAAAACAGCTCACTGGTGCCGGTGGTGGAAGGCGCGCTGAAGGAGTCGGGTCTTGATCCGGCGCGGCTGGAAGTCGAGATTACCGAATCGGTGCTGCTGGATGACTCACTGGGAAACATCCGGACGCTGCAAAATCTCAAGGCGCTGGGCGTACAGATTGCGCTGGATGATTTCGGCACCGGCTATTCGTCGCTGAGCTATCTGCGCTCTTTCCCGTTCGACAAAATTAAAATCGACAAATCGTTTATCAACGATATGGGCGACAGTCGCGAGGCGCTGGCGATTATCCGCGCCATCACCGGCATGAGCCGCAGTCTGGATATCCAGATCACCGCTGAAGGGGTAGAGAGCGATGAGCAGTTTGCTAAGCTGCGCGACGAAGGCTGTACGCTGTTCCAGGGCTTCCTGTTTGGACGGCCTCAGCCATCGGAACTGCGGCTGAAAACGCTGGGTTAACCCGCGCGGAATGAGTCGACGCTGGGATAATCAATGCTGGATCAATCATAAAGGCCATGCTGCTGGACCGGCGCATGGCTGAGATTATCGCGGATGCGCCGCACCGACTCACGCACCACCAGCCTGCCATTCAGTAGCAGACTGCCGGTCGGCGTACCGGGATTCAGCCGCATCTCCTGCAGCATTCTCACTGCCGCCGCACCCAGCTCATCACGCGGCACCTGCACCGAGGTCAGCGGAATATCGTGGATAGCGGCCAGGTTAAACCCATCCATGCTCATCACCGAAATATCCTGCGGTACCCGTAAACCAGCCTGCTCCAGGGCCGTGACGGCACCTGCTGCAATGTAATCGCCGCTGGCGAGAATCGCCGTAGGGCGCAGCGCATCAGGGCAATGGCGCAGATATTCACCCAGTCGTTCCGCTGCCTCATTGCTGCTGAAACTGTTGAGGGTCAGCAGATGCTGACGACTGTCAAAGCGCAGGTTCATGGCGTGCCAGGCGTCCCGGACGCCCTGAAGTCGCTGCTCCATGGTGTAGCGGCGCAGGCAGTGCAGCGAGAGAATTTGCCGGTGTCCCTGCTCAAACAGATAACGCGCTGAAAACTCTCCGATCAGCTGATGATGCGGCGAGACCGAGGGCAGGCGCATACGACGATCTCGGGCGTTAATCAGCACGCAGGGTTTGTTCATCTCTGCCGCCAGCTGATGAATATGCTCATCATCAATGCCAATCAGCAGCGCCGCTTCGGTCTGCTGCATCTTATCGATAAACAATGCCGCATCACTTTCCACCTCTTCCAGGGGGCAGTAGCGCAGCCGCACTTCATGCGGCTCCACCGCCTGACTGATCCCCTGAATGACCTTGTAATAAAAAATATCACTGCGTACATCGAAGGCGCGGGGCGGGGCAAAGACCATCAGGTTATTCAACAGCAGGCGACCGCTATGCAGATTGGTCAGCACGCCCTGCTGCTGCGCCACGGCCAGCACTTTATCGCGGGTGGCGGGCCGGGTATTGGCTTTACCCGCCAGTACGCGCGACACCGTGCTGATCGAGACGCCGCTCAGTGCCGAAATTTCACCCACTTTCAGCCTTTGTTTCATTCTGTGATCGCCTTCAAATCTGCTAATGAAAAATTTTTCATAGTCTGCTGAATCGCGTCAGATAAGCGTTTCAGTGCCCATTTCTGTCGGGTTAAAGCCTGCCATGAAAATCGTTGCAAAAAAGTGGCTGTACCCACGTTTCGCACTTTTCTAAGTTCGTGAAAAGGACACGCGGTACGCCAGCTGGCGGTGTGCGTCATCAATGGTAATCAGGAGTGGCACAATGAGCCTCGAATCAACAACGAAACCCATCAGTGCGTCACGCACGGTGCGCGTGATTAAAAATTTACGCTGGTGGATGCTGGGAATGTTCCTGCTGGGTGTGACCGTCAACTACATCACCCGCAACTCGCTCGGCATTCTGGCACCGGAACTGAAAAACAGTCTGCATATGAGTACCGAGCAGTACTCCTGGGTGGTCGCTGCGTTTCAGCTGGCTTACACCCTGTTTCAGCCTGTTTGCGGCTGGCTGATCGATGTGATCGGACTGAAGATGGGGTTCCTGATTTGCGCGCTTATCTGGTCGGTGACCTGTCTGCTGCACGCCGGTGCGGGAAGCTGGCTGCATCTGGCGCTGCTGCGTTTCGTCATGGGTGCGTCGGAAGCGGCGGCCACACCGGCTAACGCCAAAGCGATTGGTGACTGGTTTCCCAAAAAGGAGCGCCCGGTTGCGGCGGGCTGGGCAGGTGTCGGCTTTTCGATTGGTGCCATGCTGGCTCCCCCGATTATCTATGTCGCGCATATTACTTTTGGCTGGCAGGGCGCATTTCTGCTGACCGGCGGCCTGGGCCTGCTGTGGGTGGGACTCTGGTGGTGGGGCTATCACTCGCCGGAGAGCCATCCTCGTCTCTCTGATGAAGAGCGTGCCTTTATTAATCAGGATAATGAAGCCATCGGTGAAAAACTGCCGTTCTTCACCGCGCTGAAAGTGATTGGTAAAGAGAAGAAATTCTACGGCATTGCGATTCCTGCGTTTCTGGCCGAACCGGCCTGGGCGGTGCTGAGCTTCTGGGTGCCACTCTATCTGGCCAATGAGCGCGGCATGGATCTCAAGCAGATCGTGATGTTCGCCTGGCTGCCATTCCTGGCTGCCGACCTCGGCAGCGTCGCCAGCGGTTATCTGACCAAAATCTATGTGCGCTGGTTTGGCATGACCCGCGTCAACTCGATCGTCGCCAGTTCGGTGACCGGCGCCCTGCTGATGGTCTCGCTGGCGCTGATGACGCTGGTGAAAGATCCCTGGCTGGCCATTGCCCTGATTTCCGTTGGTGGCTTTGGCCATCAGGTGATTTCCTGCATGCTGAGTGCGCTGGTGGTCGAGCGTTTCGATCGCCGCCAGATGGCCACTGTCAACGGCATGCGCGGCTCCTGCGCCTGGATCGCCAGCTTTATCTTCTCGCTGATTATCGGTGTCACCGCCGATACCATCGGCTTCAATCCGCTGTTTGTGGCGATGGGCTTTTTTGACCTGATCGGTGCCGTTTTCCTGGTGATGCTGATCGCCGAACGCCGCCAGCGCCCTGCTAACCCATAAGGATATCGCGATGAAAACCCTGAAGAACTGGACGCTGCATCAGCAGGCCGATCATTTTGTTGAGCTCAAGGTCGACGATCGTCATTTCCTGCGGCTTTATGTGCTGGAAGAGAAGCTGATGCGTGTGCTGCTGAAACGCGACGGTGAGCTGGCGCTGAACCGCACCTGGAGTATTGCGCCCGGTCAGGATGTGCCCTGGGAAGGACGTGACCGCGAGGCGCTGGATGGTTTTACATTACCGACGTTTCAGGTGGAGCACGATGCGCAGCAACTGCGTCTCAGCACGCAACAGTTGCGCGTCACCGTGCATCAGCCGCTCTGCCTGAGCTGGGAGCAGTTTGACGGCGAGAGCTGGCAGCCCCTGACAGCCGATCGGCACACCGGCGCTTATCTGCTGAATGCACACGGCGACGGGGTCGAGCACTATCAGCGTCGTCAGCCGCAGGATCGGGTCTATGGTCTGGGTGAGAAGAGTGGCGACCTGAACCGCGTTAACCGTCGCTTTGAGATGCGTAATCTCGACGCCATGGGCTACAACGCCGCCAGTACCGATCCGCTCTACAAACATATTCCGTTTACCCTGACGCAGCGCGATGGCGTCAGCTTCGGCCTGTTTTACGACAACCTCAGCAGCAGCTGGCTCGATCTGGGGAATGAGCTGGATAACTACCATCTGCCTTATCGCCGTTACCGCGCCGAGGCGGGCGATCTCGATTACTACATGATGCTCGGCCCGACGCTGCTCGACGTGACCAAAGCTTTTGTACGCCTGACCGGACGCACGCTGTTTCAGCCGAAGTGGAGCCTGGGTTACAGCGGTTCAACCATGCATTACACCGACGCGCCGGACGCACAGCAGCAGCTGCAATCCTTTATCCGTCTGTGTCGCGAGCATGAGATTCCCTGCGACTCGTTCCAGCTCTCATCCGGTTATACCTCGATTAATAACAAGCGCTACGTCTTCAACTGGAACTACGACAAAGTCCCGAATCCCAATGCGCTGAGCGACGCGTTTCATCGTGCCGGCATGAAGCTGGCGGCCAACATCAAGCCCTGTCTGCTGCAGGATCATCCTCGCTATCAGGAAGTCGCATCACAGGGGCTGTTTATTTGTGACTCTGAGCAGGATCGCCCGGAGCGATCGGTGTTCTGGGATGACGAGGGATCGCACCTTGATTTCACCCATCCGCAGGCGGTGCGCTGGTGGCAGGAGAATGTGACTCAACAGCTGCTGGAAAAGGGCATCGATTCCACCTGGAACGACAACAACGAATATGAGGTGTGGGATGGCGAAGCGCGTTGTCACGGTTTCGGTCAGCCGATTGCTATCAAGCATATCCGTCCGGTAATGCCGCTGCTGATGATGCGCGCCTCGATGGAAGCCCAGCAGCAGTTTGCGCCAGACAAACGCCCTTATCTGATCTCCCGTTCCGGCTGTGCCGGAATGCAACGCTATGTGCAGACCTGGAGCGGCGATAATCGCACCAGCTGGCAGACTTTGCGCTACAACATCCGCATGGGGCTGGGCATGAGCCTGTCCGGGCTGTTTAACGTCGGACACGATGTCGGCGGCTTCTCTGGCGATAAGCCTGATGCCGAGCTGTTTGTGCGCTGGGTTCAGAATGGCGTGATGCATCCGCGTTTTACCATCCATTCATGGAATGACGATCACACGGTGAACGAGCCGTGGATGTATCCGGAAGTGACACCGATGATCCGCGAGGCGATCCGCCTGCGCTATCGGCTGATGCCTTACCTTTACAATCTGGCGTGGCAGGCGAGCGAAGAAGATGAGCCAATGCTGCGTCCGACCTTCCTCGATCATGAACAGGACCCGCAGACTTATCAGGAGTGTGATGACTTTATGCTGGGTCGCGATCTGCTGGTTGCCAGCGTCGTAGAGCAGGGCGCGTGCAGCCGCGATGTCTATTTGCCGCGTAACCGTGGGGGCTGGTATGACTGGCACAGCGGTAAAGCGTTTGCGGGCGGCGAAACCATCACGCTGGATGCACCGCTGGATCGGCTGCCATTGCTGGTGCGGGCTGGTGCGATCATCCCACTGGGCGAATGTGAAACCACGACGGATGCCCGCCGCGACACGGTACGGCAGTGGCAACTGTGGCCAGCGCCAGAAGGCATAACGACTCAGGGCGAAATGTTTGATGACGATGGTGAGAGCCACGGCTGGCAGCAGGGCAATGCACTGTGGCTAAGCTGGACATTGTGCAGCAGCGCTAGCCGAATCGACCTGACGGTGGAAAAACGTGGCGATTACCAGCCCGCCTGGCGCGAGATCGCGCTGTTATTGCCTGAAGGCGAACATCGTGAGCTGTGGGTGAATGGCGATAAAGCGGCAAGTTACCGGCTGGAATAGCGGTGCAGTAGTGTCAGCAAGACGGAAATAAGATCGGCCCCGAAAAGGGGCCGATAAATATTATTCTGCGTGATTCTCGGTGCTCATGCGGCCCAGATCTTTATCGACCAGGAACAGACCGTTGCCGCTGTTGCTGACCAGCGCCAGTTTATCCAGCACAGTTTTGAACAGCTTCTCTTCTTCGTGCTGCTCAGCCACATACCACTGCAGGAAGTTGAAAGTAGAGTAGTCCTGTGAAGTCATAGCAGCGTGGGCCAGCTCATTGATTTTGCTGGTGATCAGCTGCTCATGCTCCAGCGCCTGCTGCAGAATTTCATTCAGCGAGGTAAAGGCGACGGGTGGTGCGGCAATGGTACCCAGCACCGGCATGCCGCCGGTATCGCTCAGGTAGTCAAACAGACGCTGCATGTGCTGCATCTCTTCGCGTGAATGCATCTTCAGGAAGGAAGCGGCACCCTCAAAGCCTTTGTCGCTGCACCAGGCGCTCATTTGCAGATAAAGATTGGCAGAGAAAAATTCCAGGTTCAGCTGGTCGTTTAAACGCCCAGTCATTTCAGCAGTCAGCATGGCCGAGTCCTTTTAAGAAGATGTTAAATACAGATGTAAAGTCGGTGAATTATGCATCAAACATGTGCGTAATGTGAAGCCTTTTCGGCAAAATAAGCTATTTTATCTGATTGATTTAAATAGAATTATTTCGGAAATTGAATGCGACCAATTCTCATCCTGCATCATACTTTGCCGGCCAATTAATTCAGGGTAATCAGCACCATGATAGTGCGACCGGGGGTGTTCATGCTGGTGCAGGCGCTGCAGCGACAGGTCAAATAACCGCATTCTGATGACGACCCGAAAATATAACGTTGCGGTATAACAACGTTATTCTGAATAAAAGTATATAGCCGGCATGAATAAAACGTCCCATTGCGACAGACGAGACAGTAATAATCATATTCACAACTGCTCTGGCATAAATCCTGCTTGAAACTCACTTCCCAACGTTGAAATTTGCAATGCCAGGGAATTTTCGGCAAGGCAGTTATCAGGAGAAAGAAATGTCAGACGAGAGTGTGGTTAATCCGGTGAAAATAACGGCGACCAAAGGCAGTTATGTGTCGTTAATTTTTGCCATTCTGTTTTTTTCAGGGCTGTTTTATCACGTCGAGGGCCTTTCATGGTTGGGTGCGTTCGACTTCACCACCCTGGGCGGCAGCTTTGGTACCATGAAAGATCCCGCCAGTAACACCTTTCTGGGCGCTGGCGGACTCAGCGCCAAAGCGGGTTTCCTGTTTGCGCTGTCGCTGACGCCCACGGTGATGCTGGCGCTGGGCGTGCTGGAAATCTTCACCCACTATGGCGCGATTCGCGCAGCGCACCGGTTGCTGACACCTTTGCTTAAACCGCTGATGGGATTACCTGGCCATTGCGGTCTGGCGTTAATCACCGACCTGCAAAGCACAGATGCGGGCGCGGCATTAACCAAAGAGATGGCTGATCAAAAGCAGATCAGCAAAAAAGAGGTGGTCGTCATGAGTGCCTGGCAATATTCCGGTGCCGGGTTAATCAATAATTACTTCGCCATCGGTTCAGCGCTGTTCGCCTCCATGACACTGCCGATTATTATTCCGCTGTTATTAATGTTTGTTCTTAAATTTGTCGGTGCGGCGATAACGCGCGCTGTGTTAAACAGTGTTTATAAAAAGGATTTCGCTGATGGAAAATAAAATCGCAACCAGCAGTAATCCCTTTGATGTGTTTGTAACCGGCGCGCGTAAAGGCTTTCACATCGCCATTCATAATCTCATGCCGAATGTGGTGATGGCGTATGTGCTGGCTGAGGTGCTGAATCTGCTCGGCATCATGCAGTTTCTCGGGCATGTTTTTGCGCCGGTGATGGGGCTGTTTGGTCTGCCGGGTGAGGCGATTACTGTGCTGCTCACCGCGTGGCTCTCATCGTCGGCAGGCACGGGTGTCGCGGTCAGCCTGCTGACCAAAGGACTGCTGACCGGTGCGGATATTACGATTCTGGCCCCGGCAATTTTCCTGATGGGATCGCAGCTGCAATATATGGGGCGGCTGCTGGGCGTGGCTGATGTGCCCAAAAAATACTGGCCGCTGCTGATGCTGGTGAGCATCATTAACGCGCTGATCGCAATGTCTGTTATGCGTCTGTTTATTCAGGAGTAACGCTGTGTCTGAGGTTTTAGAGCATTACCACTATTTGCATGAAATTCCGGAGCTGGGTTTTCAGGAGGTGAAAACCTCGGCTTATATCGCGGACCAGCTGGAGAAAGCGGGCCTGAAGGTAACGCGTAACATCAATAACACCACCGGTATTGTGGCGGAGATCGACAGCGGTGTTCCGGGTCCGGTGCTGGCACTGCGCGCGGATATGGATGCACTGGGTCACATCATTGATGGCGTGCCGTGCGCGCGTCACACCTGCGGTCACGACGGTCACTCATCGGTCGTGCTGACGGCGGCGACGGCGCTGCTGCAGGAGGGCACGGTGAAACGTGGCCGGCTGAAGATCCTGTTCCAGCCCGCCGAGGAGCTGGGTGCCGGGGCGCTGGCAATGATCGAAGGTGGCGCTCTGGATGATGTGGAGATGATTCTTGGCTTCCACCTGCGTCCGCTGGAGGAGTGTGTCGTCGGCCAGGCGGTGCCTGCGGTACTGTACTCCGCCTGCAGCACGCTCGAAGCCACCATCAAAGGCCAGCCCGCCCATGCGGCGCGTCCGCATCTGGGTGTGAATGCGCTGGATGCGGCCGTACAGGCAGTGCAGGCGGTTAACGCTATCCATCTTTCGCCCGGCCTGACCTGGAGCGTCAAAGCGACTCGCTTCCTGTGCGATGCGGGTGTCACCAACTCGGTGCCGGATGAAGCGCGCGTAGTCTGGGATCTGCGTTCGCAGGAGAACGGGCCGATGACGCTGCTGAAAGAGCAGGTTACGCGTGCCATCACTCACAGCGTGGCGGCACTGGGTGCCACTGCTGAGGTCCGCGTGCTGAAAGAGATGCCCGCCGCCGAGATTGATGATGAGGCGACGGCGGTGATCCGCGCCGCCATCGTCGAGGTGCTGGGCGAAGAGGGCGCACTGTCGACCCGCACCACACCAGGCAGCGAGGACTTTTTCTACTATCCGGTGAAGCGTCCGGGTGTGAAAGCGGGCTTCTGGGGGCTGGGTACCAACCTGACGCCAGGACTGCATCATCCTGATATGCGTTTTGATCTCAGCTCACTGGAAATTGGCGTGCAGATCTTTAAAGCCTGTGTCAGAAAGGTGCTGGGATAGAGATTAACGTTGCCCGTCTCCTTGCGGCGGGCAACGTCATTCTGTCAGGCTGGCACCCACGGTCCGGCCAGTTGGGGTTGCGGAAATCCTCCTGTGAGAATACGCAGTTCCGCATCACGTGGGGTATTGTCGCCCGCCCCCTGAATGCTGACGATATCCTGCGGGCAGGCGGAAAAGGCGACATAGCAATCCATCTCGGCGCGGAGGATGATGTAGTCTCCCGGACGCGTCACAACCGGCAGCGTTTTTAGCGTCATGCCGTCTGACTGCACCTGAATATTCATAAAGATATTAAACGACGCCAGATTGCCGTGCGGCAGCTTTACGCCCAGCGCCGCCATACTCTCAAACAGATTGTCATGGCAGTTTCGGTGCGGTTCGGTACACCCCAGAAGCTCATAACGGCGTGCATCGCATGCTGCCATAAAGGTGTCGTGTACGCCCGGCGAGGTATCTGCAACCAGCGTCAGGATAGGATGGCGCTGGCTGGTGATAAAACTGTCACCAACGTGAGGATTGAGGCGTTGGTTCCAGACGCGTGTCGCCTCCATCGACATATATTCAGTCAGGTCGTTTGCGTTATACGCCCAGCAATCCACGACCTGTGTGCCGTGCAGATTAATGACCTGCACCGCTTCGCCTTTGCGCAGTAAAACGGCTTTACCGTGACGCGCGGGGATAAGCAGCGTATCGCGCTGCGGATATTCAGCTGACATAAGATTCTCCTGACTAATGTGGCAAGGTGCGCCGGTAGCGCGTCATGCGAAATTCAATGCGGCGGGTCAGCCCGTCGAGCAGGCTGTTGAGTGCCCAGTAGCTGAGCGCTACGGTGAGGTAGATCTCCAGCGGAGCATAGGTCTCGGAGATCGCTTCCTTAGCTGCGTACATAAACTCCTGTACTGAGACGATGGAGAGCAGCGCGGAATCCTTGATCAGACCGATGAGCAACCCGACCAGCGGGGAGAGCATCTGTGGCAGCGTCTGCGGAAGTGCCACATCACGCAGTTGCTCCATCCGGCTCAGCCCGAGCACGCGACACGCCTCCCACTGACCGCGCGGCAGCGTCTCAATCGCACTGCGTATAACCTGGGCAACGTAAGGGGCGTAGTAGAGCGTCAGCGCCAGCACGCCTGCCTGCGGCGAGCTGAGGGTGATGTTATAGTCTGGCAACACGAAATAGAGCAGATAGATCACCACCAGCAACGGCAGCGCCTGGGTTAGCGCACTGTATAAACGCAACAGCTTTCGCCAGAAATGGGGAGCGCGCAGCATACCGATCGCCATAATGATGCCCCACAATAACGAGCATAATGCAGCGACGGCGCAGAGTTGCAGCGTCACCGCCATCCCCTCGCCCAGTGAGGGCAGTGCTGTAAGAATCGCCTGCCAGTCCATCATAGGCGTTTCCCTCTGAGTTCCAGCCGGCGGGCAATGCGCATCAGCGGCAGCGCGATTAACAGATAGCCCGCCGCGACCAGCAGTAATACCTGGGTTGCCTCATAGGTACGTGCGATCACAATCTGTCCGGCGTAGGTCAGTTCGGTAAGCGCCACCACCGACGCCAGTGGCGTGGTCTTGAGCAGAATAGTAAATTCGCTCACCAGCATCGGCAGGCTCGATCGCACGACCTGCGGGTTGATTACATACCACCAGGTCAGCCACCGGCTCAGTCCCAGTGTGCGTGCCGCTTCGCGCTGACCGCGCGTCACCAGGCTCTGATTCACGCGCAGAATCTCAGCCACGTAAGCGCCACTATTGAATCCAATGGCGATCACCGCCGCCAGCATGGGATGTCCACCAAGACCAAGACGTGGCAGGGTGAAAAAGACCACAAACAGCTGCACGATGGCGGGAGTGCCGCGCATCAGGCTGATATAGAGGCGGCCTGCGCAGCGCCACAACCAGAAGCGGCGCAGCTGAAGAAAACAGCCAAGCTGGCCCATCACAAGGCTAAGCAGCGCCGCCAGCAGCGTGAGTGAGAGCGTCATCAGCAGACCATGTCCCAGTTCGGGCAGGGCGCTGACCACCTGTTCATTCAGCCCCATCACCCACTAATCCTCGTTAAAATCGAAAAGATTTTCCGCAACGGCAAGGCGAAGCGGCGCAGGCTGGTCATTACCCTCAATACCGGTATTGCAGGCAGAAACGACAAACTGCATATCCATGGTGACGCGGCAGGTAATCGCGTCGCCAGCCCGGGTCAGGTTGGGTTCGGGCAGTATCTCTCCCGCCTGCGTTAGTCTGACGTGCATGAAGAGATTGATGGGGTCTGGCAGCTTCGGTGCCCGGATGCCGAGACGCGACAGCTCGCGACTGACTGCCTCCACACACCCCTCATCCTGATACCCCCGCGAGGCCAGGAAGTCGCGCGTTGAGGCGGGCAGCAGCAGGTCATGGCGCTTTACGCTATCTTTGCCCAGCACCATCATCGGGCGGCGGCGATTGTTTACCAGGCGCATGCCGGAGCCGAGCAGATAACTGTTGCTGAATACGCGGGTGTGATGAACAGAGAGCCATACCGCCGGATCCACAAGGCTGAAACCGAACAGCGATGCCACAGCGCCCGGTGCCAGCGCGCTGATGCGCAGCAGCTGGCCCCGCAGAACCTGAATCGAACCCACACTGCCCGCCGCGACGGTGAGCGGGGCGGCAACCGAACGCGGTGCATCTTCTGTAAAACCTTCACGCATAAGCAGCATGGGTGACCTCCGCAGGTTCGCTGTCATGGATCTCAATGGCGATCGGCGTGACCTGCAGGCCATTACCGGGAATGATGTCCTGAGGACAGGATGAGACGGCGCAGATGAGATCGCACAGCGCCTCGAAGACGATCCTGTCACCGGCCTGACTGTGGGGATCGGTAACTTCCATGCGGCCATCGGCCGTCACCGGGCCGTTCTGAAACAGGTTGAAGGGTTCCGGCAATGCGTAATAGGTGATGCCGTGCGCCTTCATCCCTTCCAGCAGGTTATCGACGCAGTTGCGATGGCCTTCCACACCGAAATCGACACTAAAACGGGTGCGATCGCAGGCTGGGACGTTGGCATCGTGAATACCAATGGTGTCGGAGACGATGCGCAGCAGCGGCCGATTTTCGCTGGACCAGAGTGAATCCCCCTGTCTGAAGAAAAGCGAGCGAAGATGCTGGCGGGTATGCACCGGCGAGAGTTTCTCATCATGATTCGCTGCATTCACCGCAACGAAATCGGCAGCCTGCTGGCCCTCGCTGTCGATGATGGTAATCAGCTGGCCTTTACGAACCAGAAAAGTGCGGCCGTGCCCGGCGGGTATGGTGAAAGAGAGAGGGCTCATCGCTTACTCCGCGGGAATGAAGTTGGTGGCGGGCACGGTAAAAGTGGTGCCGAGATAGTGCTTCTGCAGTGCAGCAAGTTTACCGCTCTGCTGCATGGCCAGAATATGATCACTGATTGCCTTGTTCAGGCTGAGATCCTCTTTACGCGTGGCCCAGGCCATCCACTGCGAAGGGCCCACTTCTCCGGCCTGTACTAATTTGTCGGGATACTTCTTCACGATCGGTGCCAGCACCGCAATATCATCCAGCACAAAGTCAGCGCGTTTTGTCATCAGCGTACTGACGGTTTGATCCAGGGTATCGACACTGATGATGGTAATGGGCGGTTTACCCGCTTTCTTCAGCGCCTCATTGAAGCTTTTCAGCAACTGCTCCGGCACGCTGGCGCTCTTCACTGCGCCACGCAGTCCTGACAGGCGCTCAGGAGAGAGTCCGGATTTGCTGATCTTTTCGGCGTCGCTTTTACGCATCAGGACACCGTTAACGGTTTTGCTGTAGGGCACGGTAAACAGCACTTTCTTTGCGCGCTCTGCGGTGACGTTGAGTGATGATCCTTCCGCGTTAAAAGATCCTGAGATCAGACCGGGAAGAATGCCGCTGAAGGCGGTTTTCTGAAACACCAGTTTCACGCCGAGATCGTCGGCAAACGATCGCATGATGGCCACGCTGTAACCGGTGACCTCGCCATTATCACTGGTGTATTCATAGGGCGGGAAGGTCGGGTCGATGCCGACCGTGATTTTGCCGGCACTTTTAATGTCCGTTAGCGTATCAGCCTGCGCCGCACTGACGGCAAGCAGTGCGGCGATGAGCAGTGCAATTTTTTTCATTATGGTGGTCCCTGGTATGGGTGATGGTCACCTGTACCTGAGCAGTTTTTGTGCCACGTTGTAACAGTGATGAAGCAGATGGCTGATGCGCTACCTGCTTTTGTAAACAGAATCAGTGAGAAACATGAGTTTCATATAATGATATTTATTTTTCTTTTGTTTCTGTGAGGAGGTTAAGAGGGCTGGCACGCCGGACAGCGGCGCACCTTTACAGGGCGTCAGATGAACAAAAATGCGTCAGCGTAGCGCACTATTCCAGCTCGTCGAGTTGCTGGTGCAGCACCTCAATTGCGGCAAGGCGTTCGCTACCGGCCTTACCTGAATGGCGTGCTACCAGCGAGCAAAGCAGATTACAGACGCCGGAGAGCGCCACCGTGCTGTCAAAAATCAGAGTGCTATCGGTATGGCAGCGCAGTGTCCAGCACGCGTGGCGTGCAGGTTTTCCCGCCAGCGCATCGGAGAGATAGAGCATGGGAACCTGCTGCACGCTGAGTGCTGCCATTGCCGTATCCAGCGCGGGCATACGGCGGCGGAGACCGACGCAGATTGCCATATCCTGCGGGCCGAGCGTCGCAAGCTGTTCGGCCAGAGAATCGCCCGCGCGTGGTAGTAGCGTAACGCCGGGATGAACGTGCAGCAGATTGCGATAAATCAGGGCAGCAATAGTCTGACTGTGACGCCAGCCCAGCACCACGATGCGGCGCGCCTGCGCTATCGCCTCAACGCACGCCTGTAGTGTTTCCCCATCCAGCGAGCGGAAGGTATTGACCAGATTGGCAATCTCTTTTTCAAGATGCTGCTGCATCAGGCTGTCGAGTGGGGAAGCGCTGACGCCGGAGTGCAGATAAAGTGGCGATCCGCTGTTCTGCATCTCGCGCGCCTGACGACGCGCCGCCTCGTAGCTTTCATAGCCGAGATGACGAAAAAAACGGGTAGCGGTGGCTTTGGAGACACCTGCGCTCTGCGCCAGTTCTGTGGCTGTATTCATCGCCAGCTGGCCGGGAGCCGCGAGCAGCACCTCCGCCAGCCGTTGTTCGTGAAGGGAAAGCTCATCCCAGTATTGTCGAATACGGCCCTCGAGGGGGACCGGTTTGGCGCTCATGGGGGATTCCCTGAAAATGAAAAACCTTATCCTGCACAGTGTGTGCCGGGTTGTCATCTGTTTTGACCTTTGCGCGCAGGCAGGCAACAATTTCCTCCGCCGCTGTTCGCCGCCGCGCGCAAAATATTGTATGCTATGCCGCCTTAAAGCTGACCAGGTAACCGGACTTCACGCCAATGTAACGTCGCGCTGACCCGCCAACGATAAAAGATCGTTTTTGGCACCGTTTACCCGCCGGTAAGGTTCTGCCGGCCACCGTGATTTATCAGCAGCGCCAGTACGTTGCGCTGCCTATTGAGAAGAATTCCATGTCTAATCCCTTTTTAGAAGAGGTGGCACGCCGCCGCACCTTCGCGATCATTTCGCACCCGGATGCCGGTAAAACCACCATTACCGAAAAAGTGTTGCTGTTCGGACAGGCTATCCAGACCGCCGGTACCGTAAAAGGCCGTGGCTCTAACCAGCACGCTAAGTCGGACTGGATGGAGATGGAGAAACAGCGTGGTATCTCCATTACCACCTCGGTGATGCAGTTCCCCTATCGCGATAGCCTGGTGAACCTGCTGGATACCCCAGGTCACGAAGATTTCTCGGAAGATACCTACCGTACGCTGACCGCGGTTGACTGCTGTCTGATGGTGATTGATGCCGCTAAAGGCGTCGAGGATCGTACCCGCAAGCTGATGGAAGTTACCCGTCTGCGCGATACGCCGATCCTGACCTTTATGAACAAACTTGACCGTGATATCCGCGACCCGATGGAAGTGCTGGATGAGGTGGAAAGCGAGCTGAAAATTGCCTGCGCACCGATCACCTGGCCTATCGGCTGCGGCAAGCTGTTCAAAGGGGTTTATCACCTCTACAAAGATGAGACCTATCTCTACCAGACCGGTAAAGGCCACACCATTCAGGATGTCCGCATCGTGAAGGGGCTGGATAATCCGGATCTCGACACTGCCGTCGGTGAAGAGCTGGCCGCACAGCTGCGTGAAGAGCTGGAGCTGGTGCAGGGCGCCTCGCACGAATTTGAGCAGGAAGCTTTCCTGAGCGGCAAACTCTCACCTGTCTTCTTCGGCACCGCGCTGGGTAACTTTGGCGTTGACCATATGCTGGACGGACTGGTTGAGTGGGCGCCACGTCCTATGCCGCGTGACACCGACACCCGCACGGTAGAAGCGAAAGAAGAGAAGTTCAGCGGCTTCGTGTTTAAGATCCAGGCCAATATGGACCCGAAACACCGCGACCGTGTGGCCTTTATGCGTGTGGTCTCCGGTAAATATGAAAAAGGGATGAAGCTGCGTCAGGTGCGTACCGGCAAAGATGTGGTGATCTCAGACGCCCTGACCTTTATGGCGGGCGACCGTTCACACGTTGAGGAAGCCTATCCCGGCGATATCATTGGTCTGCACAACCACGGCACGATTCAGATTGGCGACACCTTCACGCAGGGTGAGAACATGAAGTTCACCGGTATTCCGAACTTCGCGCCAGAACTGTTCCGTCGTATTCGTCTGCGCGATCCACTGAAGCAGAAACAGCTGCTGAAAGGGCTGGTTCAGCTGTCGGAAGAGGGTGCCGTGCAGGTGTTCCGTCCGGTGCATAACAACGATCTGATTGTTGGCGCGGTCGGGGTACTGCAGTTCGATGTGGTAGTGGCACGTCTGAAAAGCGAATATAACGTTGAAGCCATTTACGAAGCGATTAACGTCTCAACGGCGCGCTGGGTTGAATGCGACGATGCTAAAAAGTTTGATGACTTCCAGCGTAAGAATGAAGTTAACCTGGCGCTTGATGGCGGTGATAATTTGACTTATATCGCACCAACCATGGTTAATCTTAATATTACTCAGGAACGTTATCCTGACGTCCGTTTCCGCAAAACGCGCGAGCACTAATCGCCTGTTTCCGGGCCATTCCAGCTGGGAATGGCCCTGTTTTCCCCCTTCCAGACTCCTCCTAAAAACCCTGTTTTTCTTCTGTTTTGACGTGTGATCAACCAGTTAGCCAGGCAAATTGCAAAATGCCGTCTATGATTACTCTATCGGACGGCGGAAGAGACTTCTCTTGTCCTTACGTCCTGTTACGCAGCGGCCTTTGTTGCCTCTGTTTCGCCCACAGTTTTGGGTGAGTTAACTGATAGAAGGAAGATATCGATGAACAAGACTAAGATTGCTAAAACCCTGATGGCCGCCATGATTGGCTCAGCACTGATCAGCGGCAGCGCACTGGCTGACGAATCAATGTCGCAGAAAGCGTCACAGACAGCCGACAGCGCGGGTTCGAAAATCGATAGTTCTATGAAAAAAGTCGATGGTTATATGGATGACAGCGGCATCACTGCCAAAGCTAAAGCAGCGCTGGTAGATGACGACGCAATTAAAAGCACGGATATCTCGGTAAAAACGCATAGCGGCGTCGTGACCTTAAGCGGTTTCGTCACCTCACAGGACCAGGCTGAAAAAGCGGTCGCTGTGGTGCAGAAAATCGAAGGTGTTAAATCCGTCAGCGACAAACTACACGTCAGAGACAGCAAATCATCTTCAGTGAAAGGTTATGCCGGTGATGCCGCAACGACCAGCGAAATTAAAGCTAAGCTATTAGCAGATGACATTGTTCCGTCGCGCAACGTAAAAGTTGAAACTACCGACGGTGTTGTTCAGCTTTCAGGGCATGTTGCTAATCAGGCACAGTCAGATCGTGCAGAAAGCATCGCTAAAGCCATTGAAGGCGTGAAAAGCGTTAAGAATGACCTGACGGTTAAATCTTAATAGCTAACGTGTGGCCGCTCAGGTGGCCACACGAATAAAAGATACCCATCCGGGGATAAACTAAGCAGTTCGATTTTTAAATAGGGTAAGGAGAGGCTTATGTTTCGTTGGGGCATTATTTTTCTGGTGATCGCACTGATCGCTGCAGCATTAGGTTTTGGCGGTTTAGCGGGCACAGCAGCATGGGCAGCTAAAGTTGTCTTCGTCGTTGGTATTATCCTGTTCCTCATCAGCCTGTTTACCGGCCGTAAAAAGCTTTAGCCGATGAGTTCTGCAGTCTAATGCAACGCAAAGCATAGAGCGGAGACCAGTCATCTGTAGCGACTGACGTGAAGAGAGGGACACTTTCACATCGCTGCAAGGTAAGCCAGCACCGCTGGCCTGCCGGTTAAAGGAATAGTTGACTGGTTCTCCGGCATGCTGCCGTCATAAACGGATCGATCCTCCAGCATACCCGGAACCCTTTTTGAGGTTCGCACAGTGGGTATACGCATTCCTGTTACACTCGGCGCCATTGAACCTCTGGCCCTGACACCCTTTAAATCTCAGAAAATTGCGTTGGTGTGTGAAGGCGGCGGTCAGCGCGGCATTTTCACCGCAGGCGTTTTAGACGAATTCCAGCGCGCCCGATTTAATCCCTTTCATCTGATGCTCGGTACCTCTGCCGGTGCGCAAAATCTCTCAGCCTTTGTCTGTGGCCAGCATGGGTATGCCCGTCGTGTCATTACCCGATACACAACCAGTAAACTCTTTTTTGATCCGCTGCGCTTTGTGCGTGGGGGCAATCTGATCGATCTCGACTGGCTGATCGATATCACCCGCAGTGAATTCCCGCTGGCGATGAGCAGTGCGGAACCGTTGTTCTCCAGCGGCCGTGAGTTCTATATGTGCGCCTGCCGCAGCGATGACTATACGCCCGGTTATTTTAATCCCACGGCGGATAACTGGCTGGATCTGATTAAAGCCTCCAGTGCCATTCCCGGTTTTTACCGGCTGGGCGTCAATCTGGAAGGGATCAGTTATCACGATGGCGGCATCAGCGATGCCATTCCGGTGCGTGAAGCCGCCCGACGCGGAGCCGATACGATTGTGGTGATTCGCACCGTGCCGTCGCAGATGTTCTATACCCCGAAATGGTTTAAGCGCATGGAGCGCTGGCTCAGCACCGGCGCGCTGCAGCCGATGATTAACGTCCTGAATAAGCATGAGCAGAGCTATCGGGAAATTCAGCAGTTTATTGAGAATCCCCCCGATGATTTACGCATCATTGAAATTTTCCCGCCCCACGTACTGGCCAGCAGTGCGCTGGGCAGCAGCATCGCGGCACTGAATCAGGATTACCATCTGGGACGGCGCTGTGGTCGCTATTTCCTCGCTACGCTGGGCCAGTGGCTGAGTGATGCAGAACCGATGGTCTCAGCGCGGGTCGTTACGCCGCCTGCGCCGGTCGCCAATGCGCCCGATACCCGGTTGATCATCACACCTCCGCTGGCGGACAATGATGCGGATTACGACAAAGGATCGCTGGCATGAGGTTTATCGACACGCACTGTCACTTCGACTTTCCACCGTTCGAAGGGGATATCGCCGCCAGTCTGGCGCGCGCCGCTGAGGCGGGCGTGGAGAAGATCATCATCCCGGCGATTGATGCCAGCCGTTTTGAACGGGTCTGTGCGCTGGCCGCAGCACATCCGCCGCTGTACGCGGCGCTGGGCCTGCATCCGATTGTCATCGAACATCATCAGAACGCCCATCTCGATCAGCTGGAAACCTTACTGCAACAGCGGCCGCGTAAACTGGTGGCGATCGGTGAGATCGGGCTGGATCTCTATCGCGACGATCCGCATTTTGATAAGCAGCAGCGCTTTCTTGAATCACAGCTTAAGCTGGCAAAGCGTTATGCGTTGCCGGTGATCCTGCATTCGCGCCGGACCCATGACAAACTGGCACAGATTCTGCGTCGTCACGATCTGCCGCGCCGTGGTGTGGTGCACGGTTTCGCTGGCAGCCTGCAACAGGCACAGGCCTTTATTAAGCTGGGTTATGCGATTGGCGTTGGCGGAACCATTACCTATGAACGCGCCAGCAAGACCCGTCAGACCGTGGCGCAACTGCCGCTCTCTTCGCTTTTGCTGGAAACCGATGCACCCGATATGCCGCTGCAGGGTTTCCAGGGCCAGCCAAACCGTCCGGAACGGGCGCGTCAGGTGTGGCAAGTGCTCTGCAGCCTGCGCAATGAGTCACCTGAAGAGATTGCCGATGCGCTGTGGCACAACAGCCAGCAGCTGTTTCAGCTCGATCCCGCTTTCCCGGCGCTGCGTAACTGACTGTCCGCCTTTCGCCTGAACGCGACCCCTTGCGCTAAAATGTGATAATAGTAACATTACACCGGCTGGCGTATAATCGTCCTCAGGTAGTGTAATTTGCGATTTCAGTCACGTTTCATGTGGCAGGATTGCACCATTTTCTTATTCCAATGTGACTGCTGGCACATATCAGGCCGCTTCAGAGTGTTATTATTATAACATTCCGCCGGCAAGCCGGTGGGTTGCACCCCAATCCTTTGGAGAGCCTCATGACCGATATCAAACACCTTGCCCTGCGCGCCCTGAAACTGATGGATTTGACCACCCTGAATGACGACGACACCGATGCAAAAGTGATCGCCCTGTGTCATCAGGCTAAATCTCCGGCAGGCAACACTGCGGCAATCTGTATCTATCCGCGCTTTATTCCGATCGCGCGTAAAACGCTGCGCGAGCAGGGCACCCCGGAGATCCGCATCGCCACGGTGACCAACTTCCCACACGGCAATGACGACATCGACATTGCACTGGCCGAAACCCGCGCCGCTATCGCTTACGGTGCCGATGAAGTGGACGTGGTGTTCCCGTACCGCGCACTGATCGCCGGTAACAGTCAGGTCGGTTTCGATCTGGTGAAAGCCTGTAAAACCGCTTGTGCTGAAGCGGACGTGCTGCTGAAAGTGATCATCGAAACCGGTGAGCTGAAACAGGAATCGCTGATCCGTCAGGCCTCCGAAATTGCCATTGATGCCGGCGCTGATTTCATCAAAACCTCTACCGGTAAAGTGCCGGTTAACGCTACGCCAGAAGTGGCGCAGATCATGATGAATGTGATCCGTGACAAAGGCGTCAGTAAGCAGGTTGGCTTTAAACCTGCGGGCGGCGTACGTACCGCTGAAGATGCCGCGATCTATCTGCAAATGGCAGAAGATACGTTGGGTGCCGACTGGGCCGATGCGCGCCATTTCCGCTTTGGTGCATCAAGCCTGCTGGCGAGCCTGCTTAACACGCTGGGTCACGACAGCGACACCAGCAAAGCGGGTTACTGATCCCTCAGGCGGTCGGTGACCGCCTGTTCCCCATCCTGTTTTCCCTGACCAGGGGGCTACCTTGTTCCTGCCACAAGAAATTATTCGCAAAAAACGTGACGGCCATGCGCTGACTGAAGAGGAGATTCGCTTCTTCATTAATGGCGTGCGTGATAACACCGTCTCGGAAGGTCAGATCGCCGCGCTGGCGATGACCATCTACTTCCACGATATGACGCTGCCAGAACGGGTCGCGCTGACCATGGCAATGCGTGATTCCGGTACGGTGCTTAACTGGAAATCACTCAACCTTAACGGGCCAGTGGTGGATAAGCACTCGACCGGCGGCGTCGGCGATGTAACGTCGCTGATGTTAGGTCCGATGGTTGCCGCCTGCGGCGGATATGTGCCGATGATCTCCGGTCGCGGCCTTGGCCATACCGGCGGCACGCTGGATAAACTGGAAGCGATTCCGGGCTTCGATATCTTCCCCAGCGATGACCGCTTCCGCGAAATCATTAAGCAGGTCGGTGTGGCGATTATCGGCCAGACCAGCTCGCTGGCACCGGCGGACAAGCGCTTCTACGCCACGCGTGACATCACCGCTACCGTCGATTCCATTCCGCTGATCACCGCTTCGATTCTGGCGAAGAAGCTGGCAGAAGGGCTGGATGCGCTGGTGATGGATGTCAAAGTGGGTTCCGGCGCGTTTATGCCCACCTATGAAGCATCAGAGAGTCTGGCGCAGTCGATTGTGGGCGTCGCCAATGGTGCCGGCTGCCAGACCACCGCGCTGCTGACAGACATGAATCAGGTTCTTGCCTCCTCAGCCGGTAACGCACTTGAAGTGCGTGAAGCGGTTCGTTTCCTCACCGGCGAGCAGCGCAATCCGCGCCTGCTGGAAGTGACGCTGGCGCTCTGCAGTGAAATGCTGATCTCCGGCAAACTGGCTGCCAGCGATGCCGAAGCACGTCAGAAGCTGATGACGGTGCTGGATAACGGCAAAGCCGCCGAGGTGTTTGGTCGCATGGTGGCTGCCCAGCAGGGACCGACTGATTTCATTGAACGCTATGACACTTATCTGCCCCAGGCGATGCTGAGTAAACCGGTCTACGCCGACCAGCCAGGCATCGTCAGCAGCATGGATACTCGTGCGCTGGGCCTGGCGGTTGTGGCGATGGGCGGCGGACGTCAGCGTGCCAGCGACAGCATCGATTACAGCGTTGGCTTCAGTGAGATGATCACCCTGGGCGAGCGTGCCGATGCGCAGCGTCCGCTGGCGATGATTCACGCCAGCAGCGAAGACAAATGGCAGCAGGCTGCCGCTGCGGTTAAAGCCGCACTGGTACTCGGGGATTCCGCGCCAGCTGAGACGCCGGTTGTCTATCGCCGTGTGAGCGATATCAGCTAACTGACCAGTAACCGGTGCCAGCCGTGATGCATTCGGGTATACTGATCTGATCGCTTTTTTTTGACTTGTCACGCGCCATAGCGCAGGAGACTTGCATGAAACGTGCTTTTATTATGGTGCTCGATTCCTTTGGAATTGGCTCCAGTAAAGATGCCGATAAATTCGGTGACGTGGGTTCAGATACCTTAGGTCATATCGCCGAAGCCTGTTTTAACGGTGAAGCAGACAAGGGGCGTAAAGGTCCTTTGCATCTGCCTAATCTCACCGCGCTGGGTCTGGGCAAAGCCGCTGAACTGTCTACCGGCCGCTTCCCGCCAGGCCTGGATCCTGAAACGAAGATTACTGGCGCGTACGCGTACGCCAGCGAGCTTTCGTCAGGTAAAGATACACCGTCAGGCCACTGGGAGATTGCCGGCGTGCCGGTGCTGTTTGACTGGGGCTACTTCAGCGACAAAGAGAACAGCTTCCCGCAGGACCTGCTGGACAAGCTGGTTGAGCGTGCAGACCTGCCGGGCTATCTCGGTAACTGCCACTCTTCCGGTACAGTGATTCTCGACCAGCTGGGCGAAGAGCACATGAAAACCGGCAAGCCGATTTTCTATACTTCTGCCGACTCGGTGTTCCAGATCGCCTGTCACGAAGAGACCTTTGGTCTGGATCGTCTCTATGCGCTGTGCGAAATTGCCCGTGAAGAGCTGACTGAAGGTGGCTACAACATTGGCCGCGTTATCGCCCGTCCGTTTGTGGGTGACAAAGCGGGTCAGTTCGAACGTACCGGCAACCGTCACGACCTGGCCGTTGAGCCGCCATCTGCCACTATGCTGAAAAAGCTGGTGGACGAGAAGGGCGGTCATGTGATCTCCGTGGGTAAAATCGCGGATATCTATGCTGAGCAGGGCATCACCAAAAAGGTCAAAGCGACCGGTCTGGATGCGCTGTTTGATGCGACGATTCAGGAGATGAAAATCGCGCCGGATCAGTCGATAGTCTTCACCAACTTCGTTGATTTCGACTCAACCTGGGGACATCGTCGCGATGTAGCCGGTTATGCGGGTGGTCTGGAGCTGTTTGACCGCCGTCTGCCTGAGCTGATGGCGCTGGTTGGCGAAGATGACATTCTGATACTGACGGCTGACCATGGCTGTGACCCTACCTGGCATGGCACCGAACACACGCGTGAGCACATTCCGATTCTGATCTACGGACCGAAAGTGGAGCCGGGTTCACTGGGATACCGTGAAACGTTCGCCGATATTGGTCAGACAATTGCACACTACTTTGGCCTGTCCGAGATGGACTATGGCAAGAACATGCTGTAAATCAGCACTTTAATAAGGATTAAACAATGGCAACCCCACATATTAATGCTGAAATGGGCGATTTCGCTGACGTCGTACTGATGCCTGGCGATCCGCTGCGTGCAAAACACATCGCAGAGACCTTCCTGGAAAACGCGGTTGAAGTGAACAACGTGCGCGGCATGCTGGGCTACACCGGCACCTACAAAGGCCGCAAAGTCTCTGTAATGGGTCACGGAATGGGTATCCCTTCCTGTTCCATCTACACCAAAGAGCTGATCACGGACTTCGGCGTTAAAAAGATCATCCGTGTGGGCTCCTGTGGTGCCGTACGTGCCGACGTAAAACTGCGTGATATCGTGATTGGTATGGGTGCCTGCACCGATTCCAAAGTAAACCGTATGCGTTTTAAAGATCACGACTTCGCTGCGATTGCTGACTTCGACATGGTGCGTAACGCGGTTGATGCGGCGAAAAACCTGGGCGTTGAAGCGCGCGTGGGTAACATCTTCTCTGCCGATCTCTTCTACACCCCGGATCCGCAGATGTTCGACGTGATGGAAAAATATGGCATCCTCGGCGTAGAGATGGAAGCTGCAGGTATCTATGGTGTGGCCGCTGAGTTCGGTGCAAAAGCGCTGACCATCTGTACTGTATCCGACCACATCCGTTCCGGCGAGCAGACCACTGCTGCTGAGCGTCAGACCACCTTCAACGACATGATTAAGATTGCGCTGGAGTCTGTCCTGCTGGGTGATTAATCCGCGCGGCGGGTAATCGTTCCCGCCCGCTATCCGATCCCCTGTTCAGATCCTCCTTTGCGGGAGGATCTGATTTTCCCGCCTCGCCGTCCCGGTAACATTCACATCAAATGACACACTTTTGCTGAGGCTTGTGCATCTTCGCGCTGGCACCTCTGCATCCGGGCCTTATCATAGTGCGCAATAACAGATAAAAATTAATCGCCTGATATGCCTCCTGATGAACTTTCGTAACTTTGATGCTGAAGAGAAGCTGTTTGCCCGTCGTGCCGCAATAGCCTTTGCTCTGGTCTGTATCTGTTTCACCATTCTTGGCGTAAACCTTTATCGCCTGCAGGTGCGCGATCATAGCTACTACCAGACGCGATCCAACCAGAACGACATCAAGATGATCCCCATCGCCCCGACGCGTGGGCTGATTTATGACCGCAACGGTATTCCGCTGGTGCGCAACGTCAGCTGGTACGCCATTACGCTGACCCCATACAAAATCACCGATATGGACGCCACACTGCGGGCGCTGACACCTTTAATTAATCTGACGCCCGATGAGATTGATACGTTCCGCCGTGCCCTGAAACAGACCAGTCGTTACAAGCCGGTGGTGCTGAAAGAGGAGCTGAATGAAGAGCAGGTCGCGCGCTTTGCAGTTAATCAGTTTCGCTTTACCGGTGCCAGTCTGGAAACCTATCAGGATCGCCAGTATCCCTATGGCGCCGATCTGGCACACGTGCTCGGTTATGTGTCGAAAATCAACGACAGCGACTACAAACGGCTGAACGCAGAAGGCATCGCCGAAAACTATGCCGCTGACCACAATATTGGTAAGCAGGGGATTGAGGGCTATTACGAATCGCTGCTGCACGGCAAGCCGGGTTATCAGGAAGTGGAGGTGGATAACCACGGCCGCATTGTGCGGGTGCTGAAAGAGGTGCCGCCAGTGGCGGGTAAAAACCTGACGCTGACGCTGGACCTGCATCTGCAACAATATATAGAGAGTCTGCTGGCGGGACAGCGTGCGGCGCTGCTGGTTGAAGATCCGCACGACGGCTCAGTGCTGGCGATGGTTTCCAGCCCCAGTTACGACCCCAACCCCTTTGTAAAAGGCATCAGCTATCAGGCGTACAAAAAGCTGCTGCAGGATAAAGACCTGCCGCTGATTAACCGCGTCACGCAGGGCCTTTATCCGCCTGCCTCCACGGTGAAACCCTATATGGCGATGTCGGCGCTGCTGACCCATGTTATTACGCCACAAACGCAGTTCTTTGGCGCGCCGACCTGGACGCTGCCAGGCACCGACCGGCACTATCGCGACTGGAAAAAGAGCGGGCACGGCATGCTGGATGTTACCCGGGCGATTGAAGAGTCTGCCGATACCTTCTTCTATCAGGTGGCATTCATGATGGGCATCGACCGGATTCACACCATGCTGAGCCAGTTTGGCTATGGCAAGTCGACCGGCATCGACCTCAATGAAGAGTACAGCGGCTTACTGCCGAGCCGTGAATGGAAGCAGAAGGTCCATAAAAAGACCTGGTATCAGGGCGATACAGTGTCTGTGGGTATCGGGCAGGGCTACTGGGTTGCGACGCCGATTCAGATGGTGAAGGCGATGGTGGCGCTGATTAATAATGGTCGGGTCATTGCACCGCATCTGCTGGAAAAAACCCAGCGTGGCACGCTGGTTGAGAACTACCATCCCGCGCAGCGCGAGGCGCAGATTGGCGATCCACATTCACCCTACTGGTCGCTGGTTCGACACGCGATGTTTGGCATGGCTAACGCGCCAAATGGCACAGGTTATAAATATTTCCATACGGCACCTTATGGCATCGCTGCAAAGAGTGGGACATCGCAGGTGTTCAGCCTGCGCCAGAACCAGACTTATAACGCGAAGATGATCCCGGTGCGGCTGCGTGACCATATCTTCTACACCGCTTTTGCGCCGTTTAATGACCCGAAAGTGGCGGTGGCGTTGATTCTGGAGAATGGCGGTAATGAAGGGATTGTTGCGGCACCCGTAATGCGGGCGATTCTGGATCACATCTTTATTCCTTCAGCACCCGAAGCACCTGCTCAGCCTGCACCGTAAAAAGGGGGCGATTGCCCCCTCAACGTGTCAGGCTTTAAGTGTTTTAGTCACCTGACTGATGGCGCGCACGACGTCGGTTGCGCCTTCACGGATTTCCGCAATCACGCCGCCCGCCTCCTGGGCCAGCTGCACGCCTTGATCGGCGCGTTTCAGGTTCGATTCAATCCCTTTCAGCGCCCGGTTCGCCAGCAGGTGGTTTTGCTGTACCCGATTTTCAATGTCGCTGGTGGCGCGATTGATGTTCGCCGCCAGCGTGCGGACTTCGTTAGCGACCACCGCAAAGCTGCGGCCATGAGCTCCGGCACGCGCGGCTTCGATTGCGGCATTCAGCGCCAGCAGGTTAGTCTGATCGGCTATCCGGCGGATACCTTCCACAATCGCGCCGATACGATCGGAGGATTCACTCAGGCCAGTGATATCACCCGAGATCCCCTGCAGTTCACCGGCCAGGGCGTTCATGGTCTGCACACTGCTGGCGATAACATCAGCCCCCAGCTTTGTGCTGTGATCGGTTTGCAGCGCAGTGTGATAAGCCCGCTGTGCCGCGTCATGCTCCTGCTGGTTTTTTTCCACCTGTGCGGTGACATCGGTGGCGAATTTAACGATCTTGTAGAGCCTGCCCTGTTCGTCAAATACCGGATTGTAGGTGGCACGCAACCAGACCGTTTCACCGCGTTTATTCACGCGGGGAAACTGACCCGAGACAAATTCTCCCCGGTTCAGCTGCTGCCAGAATTCACTGTATTCGCGGCTCTCACGCAGGGCCTGCGAACAGAAGCGACTGTGATGAATGCCTTCCACCTCTTCACGACGGTATCCCATGGTTTTCAGGAAGTTGTCATTGGCTTTCAGCACTTCACCTTTAAGGTTAAAGGCGATGACTGCCATTGACCGTTCAATGGCGGTGGTGATGGCGCGCTGCTCATGCGCATCGTTAATATGACCGGTGATGTCGGTCGCCAGTTTGACGATTTTGATCACCCGGCCATGACGGTTCTGTACCGGCACATAATTGGCTTCCAGCCAGATTGGGCGGCTGTTTTTTGCCATACGCAGAAACTTATTGCTGAAGCTTTCGCCCCGGTTCAGTCGCAGCCAGAAATCCTGATACTCCCGCGACTGCAGCTGTTCCGGAGTGCAAAACAGGCTGTGGTGCTGGCCTTCAATCTCAGCCAGCGTGTAGCCCATGCGCGCCAGAAACAGCGCGTTGGCGCTGAGAATGGTGCCATCGGGAGAGAACTCAATCATGGCGATGGAGCCGTTGAGAGAGCTCAGCGTGGCAACTGAGTGTGAGCGCTTCTGCCAGCTATGGCGCGAAGCGATGCCTGATGTAATGGTGGAAAACATAGCGATCCTTATTATTAGTGTTGGTCTCGCATCCTATATCGGCAAAATCGCGGCACAATGCAGCCTTAACTCGCTCCGCTGAGTGAAATTTATCCGGCTTGCCGTGAGGTTTTTGCGGCGGCTCAAAACCAGTCATTGAGTTGATGGAAAAGCGGTCAATCGAGTGAGTTTCGGCGAAAAGCGTTTGACGCTGCCGGGCCGCTTTGGTTTAATGCGCCCCGTTGCCCGAATAGCTCAGTCGGTAGAGCAGGGGATTGAAAATCCCCGTGTCCCTGGTTCGATTCCGGGTTCGGGCACCAAAATTCAAAGAACCCGCCTCTGGCGGGTTTTTGCGTTTATAGAGCGAACCCGTTATCGAAGGTTCGATTCACTCGCCACGTTCCTGTGGCTCGCCCTCCGGGTCGCGCTGGCACGCGATGCAAAAATGCTCCCGGCATTTTTGTCCGGGTTCGGGCACCATCTTTAAAGAACCCGCCTCTGGCGGGTTTTTGCGTTTGTAGCGCTAATCCGGTCCACCTGACTCCATACCTTCCCGAACAATCCGAATTTGGTCTCTAACCGCCCATTCCGGCTCTTAATTCAGTAGCAATACAAATAGATTTCACGTCGAAATCACTTTGCTGTCCCGGCTCTGTGCTGCATTGCAAGAGCGTTGCCGCCTGAAATCCTGTCCAGCCTGCAATTGACCGGGGCTAATCGTGTTTTATAAGGCACTCTTTACAGAATCAACCTGACAGGCACAATAGCCCTTTTTCCAGCTCCGTCACGGTCATGTCAGAAGAAGCGCTGCGTCTGCAGATACAGAACCTGAAAAAGCATAATGCGCGTCTGAAGCGTATAGCGCATGACGCCCGTACAAAGCTTAACGCGGCGCTCGATGGTACCGGACTGTTCCTGTGGCAGCTTGATATTCCCAGTGGCAAGCTGGTGATCTTCAACCGGCGCTGGGGAGCGATGCTCGGGTTCCAGCCGAAAGAGACCGACGCCAATTTCGAATCCTGGAAGGAGAGTCTGCATCCCGAGGATGCCGATGAGGTTTTGCAAGCCTTTAACGATCACATCGCCGGGAAAGCGCCTTACTACGAAGCACTTCACCGCATGATTGCCAAAAACGGCAGTATTACGTGGGTGCTGGATCGGGGGCGGGTCAGCGAGTGGAATGCCCATGGCGAGCCTGTCAAAGTCATTGGCACGCATATCGACATGACCAAAGAGAAGCAATATGAAGAGCAGCTTGCCCTGCTGGCGCTTCACGATCCCCTGACGATGCTTAACAATCGCCATGCTTTGCAGAACTATTTCTGTGAGCTGAAAGCGCAGGGCCCACTCTGCGTTGTCTTTATCGATCTGGATAACTTCAAACACGTCAACGATACCCTGGGTCATCGCAGCGGTGATGAAGTGCTGATCCAGCTAAGCCATCGGTTTACCGAACTCGCGCCGACAGAAGTGATGATTGGCCGGCTCGGCGGTGATGAGTTCGTGCTGTTATTGCCGTTTGCGATTGACCATCCGCAGGTCAGACAACTGGCCCATGCCTGCCTGGACGCGGTGCTTGCCCCATTTGATATGGCAAATGGTCACGCCCTGATTGGGGCTTCTGTCGGGGTGTCACAGGTACAGGGAAGAGATGATTTTGATACTGCCCTTGCGCGCGCAGATGAAGCGATGTACCGCATTAAGAAAAACGGCAAGCGCGGCGTGGCGTTTGATCACGCTTTCCCGGATCCACTCTGACTCCGATTAACCCGGCATAGGCTTTGCCAGCTCCTGTTGAAAGACTTTATCTTCAGTTACTGCCTACTCTCACCCACAACATTTTGTACTTTGTTTTGCGCCTGCGTGTGCAATTTCCGCGTATCGCTGCAAAAATCACTTTTAGTACTATTCTGAAAATTCAATTTTCACTGCCAGAATATGTAAGTCTTACCGCTTCGGTTAAAGTGCAATATCCGACTTAAATCCGAGTCTCTTTCAAATTAAAAAATTTATTCAAATCAGGATAATTGATCATTTAATGATCAATTTCGGCTGTTTTCAGCTATCGTGATCAAGGTTTACGCTTCGCTTATTTACAACGATAAGAAGGGGAAGTCAAAATCCTATTTATCGCTTCGCTTAGTGAAATTGATCGTTTGTTGATCATATTCACTACATGATATTGATTAAACTATCCACTTACCGCTTCGCTTATATTTTTTTCAATTGGACATTTTTTGAAAATGATCGATTAATAGGGCGCGGCGATTTTAGTTATAAAGCTTTTTCATGCCGCGGCTCTTTTATGAATAGAAAGGAGCATTGGTTGAAATCCGCTATCAATCCGGTTGAGGGTAGTACGAGCAATAAACCAGAACTGTGACGGGTTTTTTATTTATCTCACTTGATTGGTCCGTTTTTCTGACTACATTTATGTTGCTGAATCGGCCTGATGAAGTGTTAACTGTGCAAATTCCAATTTTTAATATTCAAAGAGGACGCATATGACTCAATATCGCGGTGGGGCCGGGAATTTTGCGGCCGACAAAGAGCGTGCTGCTGAAGCAGGACGCAAAGGAGGCCAGAAAAGCGGCGGTAACTTTAAGAACGATCCTGAACGTGCCATTGAAGCGGGGCGCAAAGGAGGTAAGGTTAGCCGCCGGAGCTGAAAGTCTTTAACACTGCTGTCACGGCAGGGTTACTCTGTTAGCCGGGCATTTTGAATCTGTTTAGTTCCTCGCGAAGATAATTACTCCCTGAATTATGTCATTGCTCCATCATTGGCAATAGCGGGAGCTGTTAATTGAACCGGAAGAGTTTACTCTTCCGGTTTTTTATTTACGATAGGTTAAAGCTATACGATTTAATAAAACCGTGTACAACTAAGTTTTGACTGGTTCTTTTTTTATGCAGTTAATCTGAAAAAATGTATACAGTGTTTTATTAATTTGTACAAATTACGATGCAGCTAGCGAAGCCGCAAACATAAAAACATTCCCCTGCTAAATGTCTGCTGTAAAAAGGAAAATGCATTTTACATGCCACTTTTGTCTTAAATTCATACTGACGCAGCGTGCGATATTAAAAATCTCCACTAGACTTTTCAGGTGTCAACGATATGACTGGCGTTGCGTTATTACCGACGCAGCGTTTTAAACAATGAGGCTATCTTATGACAGTGAAAACGTTAAACGACCTGTTCATCCATGACCTATCCGATGTTTACAGCGCTGAGAAACAGATAACCCGTGCATTACCTAAAATGGCGCGTGCAGCCAGTGACGAAAATCTTATCGCTGCGTTTAATCAACATCTGGAAGAGACCCGTGCGCAGATTGAACGACTCGACGAGCTGGTGGAAGTGACACCTGAAGTCAAAATTAAAAGAATGAAATGTCATGCGCTTGAAGGTCTGGTTGAAGAAGCACAGGAAATTATCGACTCGGTTGAAAAAGGTGAGGTTCGTGATCAGGGGCTGATTGGTGCTGCACAGAAAGTTGAGCACTATGAGATCGCGACCTACGGCACTCTGCATGCGCTGGCACTGAAGCTGGGTTACACCAAAGCGGCAGAGCTACTGGAAGCTACTCTGAACGAAGAGAAGCAAACGGATGAGAAACTCACCCAGGTAGCCGAGTCTATTACCGTCTCTTAAGGAGTAATACATGACTGCGATAGAACATTATCATGACTGGCTGCGCGATGCGCATGCCATGGAAAAGCAGGCTGAAAGTATGCTGAGCAAGATGGCTGGCCGTCTTGAGCACTATCCGGCGCTGGAACAGCGTCTGGCGCAGCATCTGGAAGAGACTAAACATCAGCTGACACTGCTGGAGCAGCTGCTCGACACTCACGGTATCGATCACTCTGTGATGAAAGATGCGATGGGCAAAATGGCGGCGGCCGGTCAGGCTGTTGGCGGTATGTTCAATTCGGATGAAGTCGTGAAGGGCGCTATCAGTGGTTATGTCTTCGAGAATGCTGAGATCGCCAGCTACACCAGCCTGATTGCCGCGGCAGAGCAGGTAGGTGATACGCAGGGCGTACGCATACTTAACGAGATCCGTGACCAGGAAGTGGCGATGGCTGAGTGGCTGCTGCAGAACCTGCCAGAGATCACTCAGCAGTTTCTGCAGCGTGCGTCCCAGCCGGGCATGGAAGCGAAGAAGTAGTGCTGAATAGCGCGCATGAAAAAGCCGGGGATTCCCGGCTTTTTGCGTTAGTGCTTTTCAGGCTGGTGATATTCAGTCAGCCATTAAATGTCCATACATCGTCATCAGCTTACGCGTCACGCCGTTAGTCCAGCCAAAGCCATCCTGTAACGGATATTCACCGCCGCCGCCAGGACGCGCACGCTCACCGCTGATGTCATATTTCTCTACCAGCTTGTGATGCAACTGATAGAAGTTATTGACCGTATTCAGCCAGTTCACAGCCACTTCTGTTGCCAGCGTCTCTTCGCCATAGTTATTCAGGCCAACAATTGCCATCCACTGCATGGGTGCCCAGCCGTTAGGCCGATCCCACTGCTCCCCGCTTTCGACCATTGAGGTCAGCAGACCGCCGTTGCTCAGCAGCAGATGACGCAACGAGATCGCCTGCAGATGCGCCTGATGCGGCGTCGCCAGGCCCACAAACAGCGGAACCACTGAAGCTACGGTAAAGGCACCGAAACGCTCACGACGCCAGTCATAGTCGCGGAACACACCGGCGGTGCTGTCCCACAGATAACGGGTAATCGCACGTTTACGCGCTTCCGCCTTTTTCTGCCACGCCAGCGCCGTCAGCTCTTCACCTTTGGCGTGCGACAGGGTCGCGATCATCAGCTCCAGCTTGTACAGGAATGCGTTCAGATCGATGGGGATAAACTGTGTCGTACGGATGCTCGACAGGCGTTTCGGATTTCTCAGCCAGCGAGATGAGTAATCCCAGCCAGACTCCGCGCCAGCACGCAGATCACGATAGACTTCGCTGGCCGGACGTTTAGATTCGCGGGCGGTTTCGACATCTTCCATCCACGACTCATCACGCGGCGTATCACGATCATCCCAGTAGCGGTTCAGCAGGGAGCCGTTTGGCATCCGCACTACGTGACGATAAGCCTGGTTCGGCATCAGTGAACCCGCGCCATCCATCCAGAACTGATACTCCTTCATCAGCTGTTCCTGATAGCGTTTCGCACCGCGCACGCCATCTTCTTCGAACAGCTCTACCATCAGTGCAAACACGGGCGGCTGAGAACGGCTGAGATAGTAGGTACGATTGCCGTTTGGCACATGACCGTAGTTATCGATCAGCCAGGCAAAGTTGTCCGCCATGTGACGGAGCAGATCATCGCGGCCTGATTCTGCCAGGCCGAGCATGGTGAAGTAGGAGTCCCAGTAATAGGTTTCGCCAAAGCGTCCCCCTGGCACGACATAAGGTTTCGGCAACGGCAGCAGTGATGAGTGCGGCATATGCTGTTGCGGCATTTTGGTCAGAACCGGCCACAGGTCATCAATATGCTCGTTGAGGGTTTTATCCGGGTTAGAGACATAAAAGCTTTCGTTTACGCCAGGCAGATAAAAATGATCGGCGACAAAACGCGACAGGTCGAAATCACTGCTGCGTTTCTGTCGACGATAGCGCATAAGCACGTCCAGCGGATCGTACTTAGGCGAACAGTCGGGGAAGGTTTTGCTATCCTCGAAAATCCGCGACATCTGGACATGTTCAAACAGTTCCAGATAACGATCGGCAGGGGTGAGTGCATCCGGAGCCGGTAAGCCTTCAATTAACTCCGGCTCGGGCTCAGAATCCTGCATGCGTTCCAGTTTCAGTTCATGGGGATCGTATTGATACTCAACTTCCGCCCCGGCACGAACCTCTTCAAGTGCATTTTGTTGCTGGCGATGGGTATTAATAACGGCCTCCTGAGCGGTCGTGGTTGCACAAAAGACAAATTATAGACCTCTCATTCAGCGGAACAACAATGCAGAATATCTATGAACGTAATAAAAATTGTCTATTAATCGAGGTTTTTTGATAAATCCCAGACAATTCAACCAAATATAGCAGTGTTCACAAAAAATACATTTCAGATGAATCTCTTAACGGAATGGATAAAAAAATTCAAACTGAAGAAAACTGGCGTTTATTCACATTTTGTAAAAGATAGGCCAGCCGAAAAGGGTGCAGAAAATGGCATACGTAACGGAACGCCGCGCAGAAAGGAGCAGGGAACTAAGCGGGCCTGGTTGCCCGCTCGTTGACAGCAGAATCAGGTGTTCGCCAGCGCCGCGCGAACGACTGTCTGCCAGGGCGTGGTCGGGCGACCAATCAGTTTGCTCAGCTGGCGGGAGTCATTGTACAAACCGCCTTTCTCTGCACCGGCATCCGAGTCTGCCAGCATCTCCGCCAGACCCTCTGGCAGGCCAGCACCCTTAAGCGCGGCGGCAAAATCAGCCTGAGACAGATTGACGTAATCAACCTTCTCACCACTCTGCGCGGCAATCTCTGCAGCAAACTGCGCCAGCGTGTAGCTGTCGTCGCCTGCCAGTTCATACACTTTGCCCGCCTGATCCTCACGGGACATGACTTCAGCCGCCGCTTCAGCGTAATCCTGACGGGCTGCAGACGCGATGCGACCTTCACCCGCCGCGCCGATAAATGCATGATGCGCCAGCGCAGGTGGAATGCTGGCGGCATAGTTTTCGGTGTACCAGCCATTACGCAGCAGGGCGAAGGGGATGCCGGAGGCTTTCAGCAGCGCTTCTGTGGCGCGATGTTCAACGCCTAAGCCCAGTGGTGAGGTGTCCGCATGCAGCAGGCTGGTATAGGCGATGAAGCCTACGCCCGCCGCCTGTGCCGCTTCAATAACGGCTTTATGCTGCGCTTCACGCTGACCCACCTCACTGCCGGAGATCAGTAACAGTTTATCGACGCCTGCAAAAGCGGCCCTGAGCATTTCTGGCTGACTGTAGTCGGCCTGTCGGACCGTGATGCCCTGCGCCGCAAGATCGGCCGCTTTGGCGGGTGTACGGACAGCAGCGACGATCTCTTCTGCCGGCACTTTTTTCAGTAAAGCTTCGATAACGAAACGGCCCAGCTGGCCGGTGGCACCTGTTATTGCAATCATGCTATGACTCCTGTGGCTGTTGTTGAAATCCAGACTAAGATATAAACTAATTTTTAGTAAGTACTTACAGAAATGTTAGTTAAGGTGTGCTGATTAAATGTCTGATAAATTGAGTGAAAAATTTAGTCGCGGTGAATTACTTAACGTTAATTGTCCGTCGCGTGATGTGCTGAAACGCGTGACCAGTCGGTGGAGTGTATTGATTCTGCTGGCCCTTCAGGATCAAACGCTGCGCTTCAGTGAATTGCGCCGCACCGTCGGAGGCGTCAGTGAGCGAATGCTGGCTCAGAATCTGCGTTACCTGGAAGAAGATGGCTTCGTGCAGCGAATTGCTTACGATGTGGTGCCTCCGCACGTGGAATATCGCCTGACCCCGCTTGGACGTGAAGTCGGTGAGCAGGTTGTGGGCCTGGCAGACTGGCTGGAACTAAACCTGGGCCGGATTCTGGCGCAGCGCGAAAAATCTGCAGCAGAGTAAAGCTACCCCGTCTCAGCCGTCAGAATGTGACGGCATCGATATTTTTACCTGAAAATTTCTGAGCCCACTTTTGTTTACTGCCTCTCTGATGCCGCAGCCATGCGATAGCAATGGAAATAGATCCTTCAGGCTTTTCGTCCTGTTCCTGATTATTAAGTCGTTTTATCAATCTTCGGGTCGCAATATAGGAGAGTGTGTTGAGCGCTGTTAATAGTGAGGCGTTTTTTGACTCATTTATTTAACATCTTAATGTGTGTTTAACTTCGTGTTTTCTACTTTATTTTATCCATACTCACCTCAGGATTAGTAAGCATTAAACAAAAAAGAAAACAAACCGGCAGAGATGTGGGTTTAAGGGTTTAACCTCTTAAAATATAATGGTATTTAGATCTTTGCTTCTCACTTATAACCTTAAATAACTCCGATTTTTATAGCAAAAAAGTGCCTGAAAACAGGCCGTTGACGATACTTTACGTGCAGGCATTGCTTTCGCGCGTTCGACTTTTAAAGTGAGAAAATACGTAACATTAACGACACATACGCACCCTCTGATTAACCTTTCGGCCTTATTTTTAAATAAAAATTTCCCGCCAAAAACAATGACCAAAATCAATAAAGACTGTTATAGTTTTCATTAACCCCACTGTTTCTTTTTCCTCGTCGCAAATAGCTCTAAATTTGCGGCGGGAATTTCAATAAGCGCAGAGAAGTCAGCGCATCAGGCTTAAGTTGTTAATTATAAGTAAATACATGGTGTTCTATGTGGCAAAGAGGTAAGCAATGTTCGGATTAGATGCCTTTCATCTGGCCAGGATTCAGTTCGCATTTACTGTATCCTTCCATATTATCTTTCCCGCCATCACCATCGGTCTCGCCAGCTTCCTGGCAGTACTTGAAGGTATGTGGCTTAAAACACGCGATCAAACCTATCGCGATCTCTACCACTTCTGGTCGAAAATCTTTGCCGTTAACTTCGGTATGGGTGTGGTATCAGGGCTGGTCATGGCTTACCAGTTCGGGACGAACTGGAGCGGCTTCTCTGCGTTTGCCGGGAGTATCACCGGCCCGCTGCTGACTTATGAAGTGCTGACGGCGTTCTTCCTGGAAGCAGGCTTCCTGGGCGTGATGCTGTTTGGCTGGAATCGCGTGGGGCCGGGTCTGCACTTCTTCGCCACCTGCATGGTTGCTCTGGGAACACTGATTTCGACCTTCTGGATTCTTGCCTCCAACAGCTGGATGCAGACGCCTCAGGGCTTCATCATCGAGAATGGCATTGTGGTGCCGCAGGACTGGTTGAAAATCGTCTTCAATCCCTCTTTCCCTTATCGCCTTTTCCATATGTCAGTGGCGGCGTTCCTGGCGAGTGCCTTTTTTGTGGGATCGTCAGCGGCCTGGCATTTGCTGAAAGGGAATAACAATCCTGCTATCCGTAAGATGTTCTCCATGGCGTTGTGGATGGCGCTGATCGTTGCGCCGATTCAGGCGATGATTGGGGATGCACACGGTCTGAACACCCTTGAGCATCAGCCAGCCAAAATCGCGGCGATTGAAGGACACTGGGAAAACCCACCGGGTGAGGCCACGCCGCTGATCCTGTTTGGTATTCCCGATATGGAACAGGAGCGTACCAAATATGCGCTGGAAGTGCCTTACCTTGGCAGCCTGATTCTGACGCACAGTCTGGATAAACAGGTTCCGGCGCTGAAGTCGTTCCCGAAAGAGGACCGCCCTAATTCTACGGTGATCTTCTGGTCATTCCGCGTGATGGTGGCGCTGGGGCTGCTGATGATTACGCTGGGCGTGGTCAGCCTGTGGCTGCGTTTCAAAGGCCGTCTTTACGAGTCGCGTCCTTTCCTGTGGTTTGCTCTGTTAATGGGGCCATCGGGTCTGATTGCGATTCTGGCGGGCTGGTTTACCACTGAAATCGGTCGTCAGCCGTGGGTGGTGTATGGCGTGCAGCGCACCATTGATGCGGTCTCGGCACATGGCGATATGCATATGAGCATCAGCCTGCTGGCCTTTATTCTGGTCTACAGCTCGGTGTTCGGTGTGGGATACCACTACATGATGCGCCTGATTAAGCAGGGACCGGTTGTCGGCGAAGGTCATATCACCGAAGAAGGTGGACCGGGTCAGAAGAAAACGCCAGCGCGTCCGCTTTCCGCTGCCACCTTTAAGGATGGAGACCACTAAGATGATCGATTATTCCGTTATCTGGTTTGTGATTATCGTCTTCGCAACCCTGATGTATATCGTGATGGATGGTTTTGACCTGGGTATTGGTCTGCTGTTCCCGTTCAATAAAGATGCCGGCGAGCGCGACATGATGGTTAACACCGTCGCACCCGTCTGGGATGGTAATGAAACCTGGCTGGTTCTGGGAGGCGCAGGCCTGTTCGGGGCATTCCCGCTGGCTTACGCGGTGATTACCGATGCGCTGTCGATTCCGCTGACCGCCATGCTGATTGGCCTGATTTTTCGGGGTGTCGCCTTTGAATTCCGCTTCAAGGCGGTTGAAGGTCATCGGGCATTCTGGGACAAATCCTTTATTGCCGGGTCTGTTTTAGCGACCTTCAGTCAGGGCGTCGCAGTCGGCGCGTTTCTGGATGGCATTCCGGTTGAGGGACGCCGTTTCGCCGGTTCCGCACTGGACTGGCTGGCACCGTTCCCGCTGTTCTGCGGCGTGGGTCTGGTGGTGGCCTATGCGCTGCTGGGCTGCACCTGGCTTATTATGAAGACCGAGAATGAGCTGCACCGTAAGATGTCCGCGCTGGCGACGCCACTGGTCATCGCGCTGTTAGTGATTATTGGTATTGTCAGCCTGTGGACGCCGTTTACGCATCAGGACATCGCACATCGCTGGTTCAGCAAGCCAAACCTGTTCCTGTTCCTGCCGGTTCCGGTGCTGGTGCTGCTCTGTTCATGGGGCATTGTGCGCGCCATTAAGCGTGAGGCGCACTATTCACCGTTCCTGCTGACGCTGGCGCTGGTCTTCCTGGGCTTCTCCGGTCTGGGCATCAGTGTGTGGCCCAACATTATTCCGCCATCCGTAACCATCTGGGATGCCGCATCGCCACCGCAGAGCCAGGCCTTTATGCTGGTGGGTAGCCTGCTGATTATCCCGATGATTCTGGGTTACACCTTCTGGAGCTACTACGTGTTCCGTGGAAAAATCAAAGCAGATGAAGGATATCATTGATATGAAAAGCCTCAGCAGCATGAAAGACCACAATCACAGTGAAGAGACGAAAGCGCCGTGGTGGAAACGGGTAATGTGGCTGGTGTTTATCTATGCCGCCAGCGTACTGGCGCTGGGCGTGGTCGCCTCGCTGTTCCGCATGATGATGACGGCAGCGGGTATGCGTAGTCATTAATTGTCGCAGACTCCGCCTCACCGTTATCAGGCGCAGTTTTTATCAGGAATCAAAAGGCTGACGGCAGTCAGCCTTTTTTAGTTAGTAACCTAAGCAATTAATGCGGAATTGCCCCGAACGGACGTGCACGGCTTACCCTTTCCTTACACTGATTCGCCATATTTGTTATCCTTTTTTAATTAAAACCTCAGTCTTAACCCGCGTCGTAAATCGCCATCATGCTCAGTCAGGCCATTAAAAAAAAGCACATCAACGATCTGGTCGAGTGGATTGAAGCCCATCTCACCGACGATATCAATATCGATCAAATTACCCTGAAATCAGGATATTCAAAGTGGCACATGCAGCGCATGTTCAAGGAGATGACCGGACAGACGCTGGCAGCCTATACCCGCAAACGGCGTCTGACGATGGCCGCTATGGCACTGCGACTGACGCGCATGACACTGATCGATATCGCCGTGCGTTTTGGTTTTGATAACCAGCAAAACTTTACCCGGGTATTCAAAGGCCACTTTGCGCTGACGCCGGGCGCGTTTCGGCGTATTCCCCATTTGCCGGTCAAAAACTTCCATGGCCGCATTCTGGTGCGGTCGCTGGCAGAGCGCGCAACGCTGGTGGAACGCGAGGAAGAGCTGCATCTGCGAGGAGAGACGCAGGAGTGGGAGTGTAAGTTCGGTGATTATTTTGCCGATCGCGATCACCAGGTGGCTGATCAGGCGCGGCAACTGGTCGCGCTTGCTGGCAGCCATGTTGCGCAGGGCTGGTTAGGCTTTCAGTATGGCCCCGGCCAGAGTTCGGCTGACCAGCAGAATATCAGCCTGTTTCAGGCGCTGGAGCCGCAATATGCCGATCTGCTGAGTGACCACACCAGCAGTTGGAGTGAAGCGGCGGGCCTCTATGCGTCGATTCGCTGGAGCGGCAGACCGGAACAACTGACGCGTTTTATTGAGGATATTTATTATCAACATCTGCCAGCACTGGGTGTAGCGCGGCGTCCTGGCAAAGACCTGCTGCGTCTCGACTTTGCACATTGCAAGCCTGACTGGCTGAGCGGCGTATTTTCAATTCCGGTGATGCAGGCGTAGCCAGCAGGGCAGGGCGAGTGATTCCCGGCCCCGTTAATGCATATTTTGTGCGGTAAACTGTGACAAACCGCACGATTCTATAAACTAACTCGCCGTTCTGGCGTAAAATCCTCTTCCGAAACCCTGTCATACCGCAATCATCGTGCATCCGTGATGGGGCTGGAACATTCATCTGCATTTCAGGCCTTTTCCGGCCAAAACGAAAAACGAAGATAATTATGCGACGCTTAATGATTTCACTGATTCTGGCATTGCCTGTTATGGCAATGGCGCAGCAGGCTGAGCCTTTCTCACCGCCTGCCGGACTGCATCCGCACTCTCAGGCCTCCCAGCATGAAATTCTGGGTGACGGTGAGCTGCCGGAACACACCAGCAGTAACGCTTCCCTCTCCGGATTTAACGACACGCTGTAAATGCTGATACGCTGCCAGACCCGGCGGCGCAACATGACCGGCTCGTCAGGAGTCGGTCAGATTTAACCTTCTCTGCCTGCCTTAAAAACCCGCAAATACCTCTCTCTGAACGCTTGTCAGGGTCGCTTCACGCCTGCGATACGCACACCTGCATCTCTGTAAAATATATCTTAACAAGTCCGATCGCATTTTTCGTTCTTGTGCTTAAGATATATCATAGCTAATCTCCCTGCTTGAGATGAGAATGATTGTTATTCCATGAAATTTTCATGACAGTGCGCATGCCCCTGAATCACGGGCATAGCTTGAGGAGAGATATTTTGACTGCATCAGCTAATCAGCGTTTACCCCAGCGCGTCCGTAATGAACTGCGTTTCCGTCATATTCAGGTCGCCAGTAAAACTAACATTGCCGGTAAATTCTGGCGCATACGGTTCAGCGGCAGCGATCTGGCGGGCTTTACATCGCCAGGCTTTGATGACCACATCAAGGTATTTTTCCCTTCCGCTGAAGGTGAAACACTGGCTCTGCCGCAGATGACCGACGCGGGCATTGTCTGGCCCGAAGGTTTGCGTCCGCAGGCGCGCGACTACACGCCGCTTGAATTCGATGGTGCCTCTTCTCTGACCCTGGATTTCTATATTCACCAGCAGGGCGTGGCGAGTGACTGGGCAACGCAGGCACAGGTGGGCGATAAATTAATTATCGGTGGGCCACGCGGTTCGCTGGTGGTGCCGACCGATTATGCATTTCAGCTTTACGTCTGTGATGAAACCGGGCTGCCAGCGTTTGCGCGTCGTCAGCGTGACGCAAGTGCCCAGTCTTTGCATCTCTATGCCTTTACCGATGACGCGACGGGCCACGGCTATTTATCGGATACGACTGGCGTAACGACAAACTGGTTGGGCAGCGGTCAGATGCAGAAAGCACAGCTCAGCCAGCTGATTGCCCGGCTGGATCAGCTCACACTTCCGGCGGAAGATTACTTTATCTGGCTGACTGGCGAAGGTGAGTTTGTGAAAGCGCTGGCTGACTACTTCACGGTGCAGCGCGGCCTCAGCAGTGATTTTGTGCGGGCGGTGGCCTACTGGCACCAGAAGTAAGCGGCTCTGCCAATTGAGTTTTGCCAGACGGCGGACTACCATCAATCCGACTTTTTCCCGCAGGGCAGGCCATGAAACAGCATCCGAATTCCACCTCATCTGACGATCAGAGTACGCGCGCAGGCGGCTGCGGCGGACGACGCAAACGACGCGAAAAGATGCTGGAAGCAAGTGAGATCCGCCTGCTGATGCTCCATTTCCTGGCGCAGAATGCGGCGCACGGCTATGAACTGATCAAGTCGGTTGAGGTGCTGTCGAAGGGAGAGTATTCGCCTAGTCCGGGGATCATTTACCCCAATCTGACGCTGCTTGAAGAGATGGAGGCGATTGAGGTGGTGGATGCGCAGACAGCGCGCAAAGCCTATCGTCTGACCGCAACGGGAGAGGCGCAACTGGCAGAGAACCTGGAAACGGTCTCCAGCCTGATCACGCGGCTTTCTACGCTGGCGATTCTGGTCAATAACCGCAGCATTCCTGCTGTAGAGCAGGCGATTTATGGGCTGAAGGTCGCGCTGAACCAGCGGCTGGCGCAGGAAGATATCTCAGAAACCGCGCTGCAGACGCTGATTAAGGCGCTGCACGACGCGGCTGAAAAAATCACTCACAGTTAATCAGCTGATTTCGGCTTTGTTTTTGTCGATGTGGCCCAGGGTACGATCCGGGAAACAGATGTCGCGTACGCGCTGTTTTAGCGTGGTCGCATCCGGGAAGCCACCATCACGCTTGCGTTCCCACAGCAGGTGCTCATCCAGCGTAATTTCAAAGATACCACCGGTACCTGGTTTCAGGGTTACTTCCGCCAGATCCTCAGCGAAAGTATGCAGAAGTTCCTGTGCCATCCACGCTGACCGCATCAGCCAGTTGCATTGCATACAGTAGTGAATAACAACCACAGGTTTTTGTGCCATAACTCTATTCCTTTACGTGTTGATAAATGCCAATGCATTCGGGTGAACAATTTGTGCGCTGTGGTTTATATCCAAATGTAAATAAGATTGATAATGATTATCAGTTGCATTAAATTTAAGTCGATAATTACTACACCAGCATGATGTTCTGACTTTTCACGGCTTTTATGCGGAGCCGTTTTACTGTTGCCAGCAAACAAGTGAGCGAATACTAACAATTAATCAGGTAATTCGCGCCTATGTCACCACGTTTTCGGAGATTGACGCAACCGCGTCTGACTCAACTGGCGTTGCTCGCCACCTTCATCAATACCACCTGCACTTATGCTGCGGGCAGTGAATCTGCTACGCTAGCCCTTTCTGACCGCTCTGACAGCAATACCGAACAGGTAATGACGGTGACGGCGCCGGAAATTAAAAAAACGGCAGGCAGTAAAACCTCGCTCTCTGCCAGCGATCTGCAACAGCGTGGTGCCACTGACTTTGGATCGATTATGCGCTATGAACCGCTGATCAGTGCCACCGGTACTAGTGGCGGTTCATCAGCCGGTAAGAGCGGTTTTGATCGGGCTGGTTATACCGGCTACAACATTCGAGGCCTCGAGAGCAACCGCGTCGGTCTGGATGTGGACGGCATTCCGTTGCCGCAGGCCACTGGCCGCAGCTATGTAGGACGCGCTGGTCTCGACAGCTTTGGCATTGGCCGCGATTACATCGATCCTTATATGTTTGGGCGTATTGAGATTGAGAAGGGCGCCACAGCAGTGGATCAGTCGAACACCTCAATTGGCGGCAACGTCTCGTTCCGTAACAAATCCCCGGACGACTATCTGTACTCCGGCAAGCCGACCTTTTTCGGCTATCAAAGTGACTACGACTCCGCCAGCCGCAGCTGGCACAACGGCATGACTGCAGCAGCAGGCGATGACACGCTGAGTGGCATTTTTGTTTACAGCCGTCGTGACGGACAGCAGACCCGTAACAACAGCGATACGCTCGATGCTTATCCGGCCAACTGGCACTCCGATGCCTTTATGACTTCCGGCATCTGGCAGCCCAATGATGCTCACAAGCTCAGCGCGACGGTCGATTACTATCACAAAACTCACCACAGCCATTACGACAGCTGGAGCACTTCCGGCAATACCGTCTGGGGAACGGCACAGCAGCAGAGTGATACCCGCCGCTGGGGCATCAGCCTGGCGGATGAGTACACCCCTTACAATGACCTGATCGACAGCCTGACGACCCGCGTTTACTGGCAGCAGACCCAGGCGCATGACAACACCCTAATGCCGTCGAGTGCCACCGCCAGGCAAACCGTCTATTCCGATTACAACAGCGACAGCTACGGTTTTGACACCCGAGCGCTTAAAAGCGTCGGGCGACATGAACTGAGTGCCGGGCTGAATGCGCGTCTGGTGGATACTGAGCGACCTTTCCGTCAGTCACCGCCAGCCAGTGCTTTTACTGCGATTATGCAGCCGCAGGCTAACAGCCGCAGCTACAGCGTGGGCGGTTATCTGCAGGATACTATCAGCTTCGATGCTGACGGACATCGGGCGGCTATCGTGCCGGGCGCGCGCGTGGCCTATCAGAACACCCGACCACGTGATGTGGCGACGCTGACCACGAACAGTAGCGTGCTTGACGCCAGCGAAGTTTCAGCGCTCTACGGATCGCCAAACAGCGACACCCAGATATTGCCGTCGATCGCCTTCCAGTTCGATCTGACACCGAAGCTGATGACTTATCTGCAATATACCCGTGGCGCGCAGTTCCCCAACGATACCCAGCTCTATGGCTCATGGAACCTTGGCTCCAGCTATGCCGGCACCGCACAGTATGCGCTGATTGGTAATGCAGACCTGAAAACCGAAACCAGCAACAACTACGAGTGGGGTGTAAAAGGAGAGGTGGCAAAAGGCGTCACGCTTAACGCTGCCGCTTTTTATAACGACTATAAAAACTTTATTGCCTTTACCCGTTACAGCCGGGCGGCTAATCCGGGTCAGTTCGTTAATGTGCCCGCCAACATTTACACCACCTATCAGGCGGAGAACCGCGATAAAGCCTACATCTACGGGGCTGAAATCAGCAGTAAAGTGAACTTCGGTAGCTGGTTCAATGAGGTCGAGGGTCTGAGCGCCAATCTGGCGTTGGGTTACACGCAGGGCGCGGCAAAGTCACGCTACCTTGGTGACCGCTACATCGATCTGGAGAGTGTTGCTCCGATGAAAGCGATTGTCGGACTCGCCTGGGATGATGAGGCGCGTGGCTACGGGGCCGCCGTTACCGCTACCTTTGTCAAAGGTAAGCAAGCCAGCGCGACTAACCGCGAAAGCTTCGCTAACAACGGCAGCAGCCTGGCCGACTCCAGCACCGATTACATGCGGGTACCAGGTTATGGCATGGTGGATATGACCGCTTACTGGCGCGTCGCACATAACGTCAGGCTGAGTGGCGGGCTTTACAACATAACCGATCGCAAATACTGGGATTACCTCAGCAGTCGTGAACTGACCAGCGCCACTCAGCAGGAGCGCAACGATCAGGCACTGGCCGTGATGCCGGGCCGTACTTTCCAGTTAGGTGTTAACGTCGATTTTTGATAGCCGTCGCCCTGCGCTGATGCAGGGCATTACTAAGAGAGCCTGAGTCATGAACCCGATTTATCAGCACTATCTTGCCCTTAAAGGTGAACAACCGAAGAAATATGCCCGCGACCTGGCTGCGCTGATCGGCATCAGCGAAGCGGAATTGTGTGAAGCGCGCATCGGCGTTGATGCCGTGGCGCTGAAACGCGATTTTCCGGCGTTGCTGAAGGCACTTGGCGCAGTCGGCGAAACCAAAAACATTACGCGTAACGCTTATGCGGTACATGAACATCTGGGTGAATACCACAATGTGCAGATTGGCGCACATGGTGGCCTGGTGCTTAATCCCCGTGCACTCGATCTGCGCCTGTTCGTCGGTCAGTGGTGCAGCGCCTTTGCTCTGCAGGAGCCAACCGGGCAGGGCGTTCGTCACAGTATTCAGATCTTTGATCGTCATGGCGATGCGGTGCTGAAAGTTTACGTCACGGAGCAGACCAACATGGCAGCGTGGCAGACGCTGATTGCCGACTTTACCGACGCCGCGGCGACGCCGCTTGTGGTTGAGCCGGCTGCCGCAGCTCCCCTGACTGAGGCGGTTGATGCCACCGCCATCGACCGTGAATGGCGCGCCATGACCGATGTTCATCAATTTTTCGCGTTGCTTAAGCGCCATCAGGTGTCACGACCGCAGGCGTTTCGCGCGGTGGGTGACGATCTCGCCAGGCAGACCGGTAACGATGCGCTTGAGCGCCTGCTACAGATGGCACAGCAGGCGGGCAATGAAATTATGATTTTTGTCGGCAACCGTGGCTGTACTCAGATTTTCACCGGCAGGGTAGAGAAGCTGCAGCCAGTGGAAAACTGGCTCAACATCTTCAATCCGCAGTTCACACTGCATCTGATGGCTGATCAGATCAGCGAAAGCTGGGTAACACGCAAGCCAACGGGCGATGGCTTTGTTACCAGCCTGGAACTGTTCGCCGCCGACGGCACACAGATCGCCCAGCTCTACGGTCAGCGCACGGAGGGTACGCCAGAGCAGTCAAGCTGGCGCGAGCAGATTGGCGCACTCCACACGCCGGGAGCGGCGGCATGAAAAGAGTGATGTTGTTATGGCTGCTCATGACGCTGCCATCACTGGCGGCGGAGCGGGTGGTGTCGATTGGCGGTGACGTCACCCAGATTATCTATGCGCTGGATGCCCAGTCACAGCTAGTGGCGCGCGACAGCACCAGTCTGCGCCCGGCGCAGGCCACCCGACTGCCGGACGTGGGTTATATGCGCCAGCTCAACGCCGAAGGCATTCTGGCACTGAAACCAACGCTGGTGATCGCCAGCGAGCAGGCGCAGCCGTCGCTGGTGCTGCAACAGATTGCCCGCGCGGGCGTCAGGGTGGTCACGGTCAGCGGCGACAGCAGCCTGCAGGCGATCCCGCAGAAAATTATCACTGTGGGTCAGGCGCTGCAGCGTGAAAGCGAAGCTCAGACTCTGGCACGGCAAATGACGCAGCAGATTCGCCAGTTGCCGCAGCAACCGCTGCCGGTAAAAGTGCTCTACATCATGGCGAACAGCGGCATGAAATCGATGGCGGCTGGAAATCAGACTGCGGCCGATGGCGCCATTCGCAGCGCCGGGCTGGAGAATGCTATGGGCTCGGTGCCGCACTATCAGGCACTGTCGCAGGAAGGGGTGATCGCCGCCGCGCCGGATCTGGTGGTAATCGGCGAGGATGGCTTGAAAACGCTGGGCGGCGAAGCGCAGCTGTGGCAGTTACCGGGTCTGACGCTGACACCTGCCGGGCAGCAGCACCGTCTGCTGGTGATCGACACCATGGCACTGCTGGGGTTTGGCCTTGATACACCGCGGGCAATCGTGAAATTGCGTCAGGCGGCGGAATCGCTGAACCATGATTAAGGATAATGCGCTGCGTGGCCTGTTGCTGATGCTGATCTTCCTGCTGGTGGCGATGGTGCTGGCGGCAAATCTGGGGGCGATGTCGCTTTCAGTGCGGGCGCTATGGCAGGCACCGCTTAGCGATCTTATCTGGCAGATCTGGCTGGATATCCGCCTGCCGCGCGTGCTACTGGCGGTGGTGATGGGCATGGCGCTGGCAGTCTCTGGCGCGGTGATGCAGGGTGTTTTTCGTAACCCACTGGCCGATCCCGGTCTGCTGGGGATCAGCAGCGGGGCGGGACTGGCGGTGGCGCTGGCAATCATTATTCCGTTGGCGTTGCCGGCACCACTGGTATTGTGGCTACCGATGATCGCTGCGTTTATCGGCAGTCTGCTGGTGACACTGCTGCTCTTCAGTTTCAGTCGGCTGGCGCGCGGCAATCTTTCGCGGTTGTTGCTGGTCGGTATTGCGATTAATGCGTTGTGCGGTGCGGCGGTAGGCGTGCTGTCATGGCTGAGCAACGATCAGCAGCTGCGCCAGCTGTCGCTGTGGGGCATGGGAAGCCTTAGCCAGACACAGTGGCCCGCACTGCTGATTTGCCTGCTGCTGATTCTGCCAGCCTTGCTGCTGCTACAGACTCGCGCCCGCCACCTTAACCTGCTGCAAGCGGGCGAAGAGGATGCGCACTACATGGGGATTGATGTGAAGCGTACTCAGCATCAGCTGCTGATCCTCAGCGCGCTGCTTGTCGGTACAGCGGTCTCGGTCAGCGGCGTGATCGGCTTCGTCGGACTGGTGGTGCCACACGTGATGCGTTTTTGCCTTGGCGGCGATCATCGCTGGCTGCTGCCCGGCTCAGCACTGGCGGGGGCTATTCTGCTGCTGCTGGCCGATACGCTGGCGCGCACTCTGGTGGTTCCGGCCGAGATGCCAGTCGGGCTACTGACAAGCCTGATTGGCGGTCCGTGGTTTCTCTGGCTGATTCTGCGTCAACAGCGAGGGCTGGAGTGATGGAAATTTTACAGGCCAGGGGATTGTGTCTCGCGCACGGCGACAAAACCGTTATCGATAATCTCGACGTCACGCTGTCAGGTGGAGAGCTGGTAGCGCTGATTGGTCCCAACGGCGCAGGTAAATCGACGCTACTGCGGATGCTGACGGGATTTCTGTCGCCCGATCGGGGCGAGTGCTGGCTGGGCGACCGACGGCTGACGACATGGCCGCGTGAGCAGCTGGCACGACGTCGGGCAGTGATGCGCCAGCAGAACAACCTGACCTTTGCACAGTCAGCGCAGTCGGTCGTGTCGATGGGCCGTGCGCCCTGGCCGGAAGCGCAGACGACGCAAATTGTGGCTGAGGTCATGCGGCTGACCGGTTGTGAAGGGCTGGCGCAGCGCGATTACCGCCAGCTCTCCGGCGGTGAACAACAACGGGTGCAGCTGGCGCGGGTGCTGGCACAGCTCTGGCTGGAGGGAAGACCACGCGGCTGGCTGTTTCTGGATGAGCCGACCTCGGCGCTGGATCTCTTCTGGCAGCAGCAAACCTTGCGTTTACTACGCCAGCTGACGCGCGCCGGAGATCTCACCGTCTGTACCGTGTTACATGACCTTAATCAGGCTTCATTGTGGGCCGATCGCATACTGCTGCTGCACGCAGGCCAACTGGTGGCACAAGGCTCGCCGCAGACTGTGATGACGGAAGCGACGCTGACGCGCTGGTACCAGGCCGATCTTCAGGTAGTGGCGCATGCCGGAAGTGGACAGCCGCATATCCAGCTGCGTATCTAGACCGTTTCGCTTTAAAAACATTGTGTTGCGCGCTTTGAATCGCTGATTTTGCGCTATACCTGGAGTTCCGGGCAGCCTTAAGGAGACCATAATGGCAAAATCATTAGATCAAACCGCTGAGCAACTGGGTAATATTTTACTCTCCTCCGGACTTCATCTGGCGACCGCCGAATCCTGTACCGCCGGGCTGATCAGTATGACGCTGGCCGCCGTGGAAAACAGCGGTGACTTCTATACCAGCGGCTTCGTAACCTACAGCGAAAATGCCAAAATCCGTCTGCTGGGCGTAAAGCCCGAAACCCTGAAACAGCACACGGCGGTGAGCGAGAAAACAGCGAGGGAGATGGTGCAGGGAGCCTGCGCCCGCTCTGGTGAACCGGTAGGACTTTCAATCACCGGCTATGCCGGACCGGACGGCGGCGAGGATGGCACACCGGCAGGCACTATCTGGTTTGGCTGGGTCTTGCCCGACGGAAGGGATGAGGCGGAGTGCCACCAGTTCAGCGGCGATCCAAAATCGGTGATGGAGCAGGGCACGCAGTTCGCGCTGGAAGGGCTGATCAAACGGCTGCAGCGAGCCGATCGATAAAGGCGCGATTCACGCGCCTTTAAAAGCGTTAGCGGCAGTCGACAATCAGGCGACCCTGCACATTGCCCTCCAGCAATGCCTGTGCGCCTTCTCTGGCTTCACTTAGCGGGATGACGCGACTCAGCTTGTTGAGCCTGTCGCTGTCCATCAGCTCACCGAGTCGCTGCCACGCCTGCTCACGAAGCGGCTTCGGACACATCACGCTATCGACACCGGCCAGCGTCACGCCACGCAAAATAAAGGGAGCAACGCTGGCTGGCAGATCGAGTCCCTGCGCCATACCGCAGGCGGCAACCGCGCCGTCACGCTGCGTAGCGGCCAGCACATTGGCCAGAGTATGACTGCCGACGCTGTCTATCGCGGCGGCCCAGCGCTCTTTTGCCAGCGGTTTGCCAGGCTGGGAAAGCGCTTCACGGTCAATGACCGATGCCGCGCCCAGCGTCTCGATCAGATATGCAGGGTCGCTGGTGCGTCCGCTCGACGCAACTACTTCATAGCCCAGACGCGCCAGCAGGCTGACGCTGTAGCTGCCGACGCCGCCACTGGCCCCGGTCACCAGCACCGGTCCGCGTTCCGGTGTGATGCCCTGTTTTTCGAGCGCCATCACACAGAGCATCGCGGTCAGCCCCGCTGTACCGATGGCCATGGTTTGCAGCGGACTCAGCGCTGCGGGCACACGGACCAGCCAGTCGCCGCTGACGCTGGCTTTCTGCGCCAGGCCACCCCACTGTTTTTCGCCCACGCCCCAGCCCGTCAGCAGCGCCACATCATCCTCTTTCCAGTCGGGATGGCGGCTGGCGGTTACACGCCCCACAAAGTCGATACCTGGCACCATCGGGAACTGGCGCACTATCGGGCCTTTGTTGCAGATAGCCAGTGCATCTTTGTAGTTCAGGGATGAGTAGCTGACGTCGAGTGTGACATCGTGGTCGGGCAGTTGAGATTCGGGGAGATCTTTCAGCAGGGAACGGTAACCTTGTTCGTCATTTTCAATGACCAGTGCCTTGAACATGCAGCCTCCGGCAGAGTGGGAAAGAGGGATCAGTTTACGCCTGACAGCAGTAATGCGGTAGGGCAATGGCCGCCTCGCCAGGTGAAGCGGGTGGCTGGCGCGGAAAAGCGTGCTGACAGGAGTGTAGAGGATGATGCATAAATTTGCATATAATTCAGATAATTAGTCGAATTATGAATTTTTTATGATAAATAGGCTATAAAAATCATGTTGTTACATTTTTGCAGGGTGACTGAATAATTGTCCGGGTCGGGTTGTCCACGTATAAAAAAGATGACATTATGACCGCCACTTTTTGACCCTGCTTCTTCATCACAGAGGACGTCGCCATGTCCGGTTCACCGCGCACTCGCCCGGATTACCGTTCGCTTTTTCCGGCGCACATCGTGTTTTCCACATTGCCGAACGCTTCGTTATTTCTCATGCGGTGAGGCCAGCCAGGCCGCGGTTGTGGGGCTTTTCTCCATGGGCTGCGTAATGCCTTTCTGTTAATAATTCGCCGGGGCGCTGTCCCCATGATTGTGCCTCAGGCACTTCCTCCCTGACGTTAGGGATTCTGTTATGACTCCACTGAAAATTGCTGCCAGCGCCGCTGTCGCGCCCAGTCTGACCCTGAACACCGCGCGTGACGTAGTGACGCTGGATAACACTGACTTTACTGATGTGGCAGCGGTTGTCGTTTCGCTGGCAGATACCCGCAGCGGTGTGCTGGCGCTGCTGCGGCATACCGGCTTTAATCTGCCGGTGTTTGTCGCAAATGCGTTTGAAGAAGAGGTGATGCACCTGCCCGGCGTCAGCGGTGAACTGAATGGCGAGCCGCAGGAGTGGATAGCGCTGGAAGCGGCTGCGCAGGCGTATGAAGCTGAGCTATTGCCACCCTTTTTCGAGACGCTGACCCGCTATGTCGACATGCAGAACAGCACCTTTGCCTGTCCCGGCCATCAGGGCGGCGCGTTCTTTAAAAAGCATCCGGCGGGTAAACAGTTTTATGACTTTTATGGCGAGAATGTTTTCCGTTCTGATATGTGCAACGCCGACGTCAAACTGGGCGATCTGCTGATCCACGAAGGCTCAGCCAAAGATGCGCAGAAGTATGCAGCAAAGGTGTTTAACGCCGATAAAACTTACTTTGTGCTTAACGGCACCTCCAGCGCTAATAAAGTAGTGACCAATGCGCTGCTGACCCGCGGCGATCTGGTGCTGTTTGACCGCAACAATCACAAGTCTAATCATCATGGCGCATTGATTCAGGCGGGTGCGACTCCGGTTTATCTTGAAGCGGCACGTAACCCCTTCGGTTTTATCGGCGGCATTGACGCGCACTGTTTCGATGAGGCTTATCTGCGCGGGCAGATAGCGACAGTGGCACCAGAGCGCACGACAGAGGCGCGGCCTTTCCGTCTGGCGATCATTCAGCTGGGCACCTACGACGGTACGGTTTACAACGCACGTCAGGTGGTGGATCGCATCGGTCATCTGTGTGATTACATTCTGTTTGACTCCGCATGGCTCGGCTATGAGCAGTTCATTCCTCTGATGGAGGGCTGTTCGCCGCTGACCCTGGAGCTGAATGAGAACGATCCCGGCATCTTTGTTACGCAGTCTGTGCATAAGCAGCTGGCAGGTTTTTCTCAAACCTCGCAGATTCACAAAAAAGATAATCACATTCGCGGACAGCGGCGTTTCTGTCCGCACAAGCGACTGAATAACGCTTTTATGCTGCATGCATCAACCAGCCCGTTCTATCCGCTGTTTGCCGCGCTGGATATCAACGCCAGAATGCATCAGGGCGAAGCGGGGCGTCGCATGTGGGATGAGTGCGTCATGGTGGGCATTGATGCACGTAAAGCGATCCTGGACCGCTGTGAAATGATCCTGCCGTTTGTGCCGGAGACGGTAGAGGGTCAGCGCTGGCAGGATGCGCCTACGGAGACGATCGCCCGCGATCTGCGCTATTTCAGCTTTGAACCCCAGTCGAAGTGGCACGGCTTTGCGGGTTACGCCCGCGATCAATATCGGGTCGATCCCTGCAAGCTATTGCTAACCACGCCGGGCATCGATGCTGCCAGCGGCGAATACAGTGATTTTGGGATCCCCGCGACCATACTGGCGAACTACCTGCGTGAGAACGGCATTGTGCCGGAGAAGTGCGATCTCAACTCGATCCTGTTCCTGCTGACCCCGGCTGAGAGTCCGGAGAAGATGGCGAATCTGGTGGCGATGCTGGCGCAGTTTGAGCAGCATGTAAAAGAAGATGCGCCGCTGGCCGAAGTGCTGCCGACGATTTATCGCAAGAATGCGCAACGCTATGCCGGCTATACTCTGCGTCGCCTCTGTCAGGAGATGCACGATCTCTACGTCAGTCACAACGTTAAGGATCTGCAGCGTCTGATGTTCCGCGCTGCGGAGTTCCCGCCAGTGAGGGTCAATCCGCAGGATGCGCATCAGGCTTATATTCGCGGCGAAGTGGAGCTGGTCCCCATTGCCGATGCAGCCGGGCGTGTCGCTGCTGAAGGCGCGCTGCCTTATCCTCCTGGCGTGCTGTGCGTTGTGCCAGGGGAAGTCTGGGGTGGTGCGGTGCAGCGCTACTTCCTGGCGCTGGAAGAGGGGCTTAATCTACTGCCCGGTTTCTCGCCGGAGCTGCAGGGTGTTTACACCGAAGAGGATGACCAGGGACAGAAGTATCTGGTGGCGAATATGATAGTGGAGCGCTGATCTGAGCGGGGGCAGAGGCGGGTAGCGGCCCGCCGGGCCTTTTTGTTCGCTGCGCGAACGGGGGCTTGAGTGCGGAGCTGAAGCTGGTGTTTGTTCGCTGCGCGAACGGGCGCTGAGAAGTTTTCGCTCGCCTGCCAGCATACTGACGCTGAGCGGGTTCCGCCCGCCAGGCGTGGGGGGAGTTTCAGTTCGCCTGAGCTGGCGGACGTGTTAAGGGGCGTATGCCCGCCCCTTAACAATCCAGGCGTCCGGCTGCCTGCGCGCCCCGCTTTGCGGGGTGCCTTCGTCACGCCCTGCGGTCGACGGACCGTCCGGACTCGCCATCCCTGGCTCGTTCCGTCCTTTCGCCGACGTCCTGTCGGCTCATCCTGGCCTCCGGTTGTTCCTCAGCGCTTCGGACGCCTCTGGTAAAACCCCTGCCTGCGATTTCTTTTTGTTTTCTGTGGTGCGGCGCTGTCTGGTGGACCGAAAGCAAAGCTAATTTTGAAAACTTTCAGCGACAATGAATCAACATCAAAAGAAGAGATAAAAGCGGGGAAAGGGAGGCCGTCAGAACCGCTGAGCGGATGAGGGATTTCAGGACGAGCGACAGGGATGTCGCGAAGAGGCGGGTTCGCGCCAGGGATGGCGCGTCCCGACGGTCCGTGAGAAATCCTGAAGAAGCGAAGGGACCGCGAAGCGGCGGTGAAGCAGGCCGGAGCCCGGGGTCAAGGGGGCGCGGCGACTGGCACCCCCTTGTTGGTCGCCTGCAGAGGCGTGACTGAAACTGCCCAGCCTGCCAGGCGAACGAAACCTTCTCGGAACCTGTTCGCGCAGCGAACCATAGGCCAGGCGAACGAAACCTTCTCAGCGCCCGTTCGCGCAGCGAACCATCGGCCTGGCGGGCGGAACCCGCTCAGTGCCAGCTCGCTGCAAAGCGAAACTCATAGCCCGTTCGCGCAGCGAACAACAACCCCGCTTCAGCGGGCCGATCAGAATCCCCGATAACTCTTCTGCGCAGTACTCACCTTATACAGATAACGACGCGACTCCGCCGACGGGTGCTGGTTCGCCAGGGTCGAGTAAACCTTGCTGGATGACATACCGTTGATCATCGAAAACGCCCGATCTTTATCGCTGGAGAAGACGCGCAACACGCTGCCTGCGCCGCCGTTATAGGCGGTGATCACCGCATAGCGGCGTGATACCGGATCCTGAATGCCGCCCAGATAGCTGCGCTGCAACAGCGACAGATAAGCCGTACCGGCATCGATATTGTTTTCTGGGTCCAGCAGATAACTGCGACTCGGCTTGCCCCATTTACCCTTCATGCGGAAGACGTCAACACCGGCGGTGTGCTGCACCACCTGCATCAGACCCAGCGCATCAGAGTGGCTTACGGCGTAGGGGTTAAAGCTCGACTCGGTCTGCATAATCGCCAGGATCAATGAGGCATCGACACCATACTGTTCGGAAGCTTTACGCACCATCGGCAGGTATTTGTGCGCACGTTTGTCCAGGTGGTTCGGCACCATCGGAATCGAAATGCTGTAAATCACATGCAGACCCGAAGTGCGACGCATCAACTTATTCTGGATCAGATAGTCAGCAAAAGCTTCCGCGCGGCCCTGCCAGCGAATCGGCTGACCGGTGTTATCCAGCACCTGACCATAGAGCAGCGGCTCTTTACTGATCTCGATGTCGTTGGCGTCAGAATAGAGATCGACATTACCCGGATCTTCACCAATCAACAGCGTGGTCACGATCGCCTGACGCAGACTGGCCATCGGATCGGTGCCAGAAATCGTCTCGATGGTCAGCTTACCGCTTTCAAAGTTGATGTGGCTGCGGGTGTAATAGTTGTCGCTGTATTTGACGTAATCTTTTGGTCCGGCGATCAGGACCTCATTGATACCCCAGATATTCTCAATATTATGAGCAAACTGCCCCATCAGAATATCAAAGGCGTTGGTGTCTTTTACCCACTCCTCGTGGGTCTGCTGCTTCTTTGACCCGGAGCAGGAAACCAGAAGTGGTGCTATCACCAGCAGGGCGATTAATTTTTTATTCATTGGGAATGCAAGCCTGACCTGGATAACCGGCCTCAGTGATGAGGCCCGGAATGTTTACGCTTCTGGCGGTGTATAGCCTTCGATATGAACGTCTTTACCTTCGAACAGGAAATTGATCATCTCCTTCTCCAGCACTTTACGATCTTCGGGATTCATCATGTTGAGCTTTTTCTCGTTGATCAACATGGTCTGTTTCGCCATCCACTTCTGCCAGGCTTCTTTGGAGATGTCGTTGTAAATACGCTTACCCAGGTCGCCCGGATAGAGCTGAAAATCCTGACCTTCCGCGTCGCGCTGTAAAAAAGTACAAAAAATGGTGCGGCTCATTACTCTTCCTCATTAATCTCACAACTGTCCAAAGCCAGTTGTCGGGGATGGCGCAGCTCGTGTAACAGGCGCTCAACGGGTGCAGCTAATCCCACAGATGGTGGCAGCGCTAAGTTATACCAGAGACCGCCTGCTTCATCCATCGCCGCCCCGGCAGAAGGCCATGACAGCCACATTGGCACGATATCAAGATGGAAATGGCTGAAGGTGTGACGAAACGCGGTTAGCTGCTGCGGTTTTGCATGGATGCCACGCGCCGTCAGCCAGTCGGTGAGCGCCGTTTCGGTGGTGAACTGCGGGAAGCAGAACAGACCGCCCCACAGGCCCACAGGCGGACGCTGCTCCAGCCAGACATCATCGCCATCCTGCATCATCAGGAACCAGCCGCTGCGTTCCGGCAGCACCTGCTTAGGTTTCTTGCCGGGATAGCTCGCCCAGCTGCTGCTGGCGTACGCCTCACAGCCGCTGTTAAGCGGACAGATTTCACACTTCGGCTTCGATCGGGTACAGACGAGAGCACCCAGATCCATCATTGCCTGATTAAACTGGCTGACGCCCTCGGCAGGGGTGACCTCTTCACTGATCTGCCAGAGACGTTTTTCGACCTCTTTTTTACCCGGCCAGCCGCCAATGGCATAGCAGCGAGCCAGCACACGCTTGACGTTGCCATCCAGAATCGGGAAGTGCTGGCCCAGTGACAGCGACAGAATCGCGCCGGCCGTGGAGCGGCCAACGCCGGGCAGGGCAGAGACATCATCAAAATTACGTGGGAACTCGCCCTGATGCACCTCGACAATCTGCTTTGCGGCTTTATGCAGATTACGCGCACGGGCGTAGTAGCCCATCCCGGTCCAGAGATGCAGCACCTCATCGAGCGGTGCCGCAGCCAGATCGGTAACCGTGGGGAAGCGCGCCATAAAGCGTTCAAAATAGGGGATTACCGTGGCAACCTGGGTTTGCTGTAGCATCACTTCAGAGAGCCACACCTTATAAGGCGTTTTCTCCAGCTGCCACGGCAGGGTTTTGCGACCAAAGCGCTGATACCAGTCCAGCACCTGTTGCGCGAACTGCGGCGCTTGCATCATAAGAAGGAAATTTTCCGTGTTTACTCTACACTCAGGCAGGAATTCCAGCACATGCGCACCTGGGTGTAAACCGGAAGATTGCAAAGGCTTGCTTCTGCTTATGAACTTTGCATAATGCCCGTTTCCCGGAACAGGCTAACCAGCAGGCTTTTACATGATTAATGACGTCATCACCCCAGAATTTGATGAGAACGGGCGGCCATTGCGCCGGATCCGTAGCTTTGTGCGCCGCCAGGGTCGCTTAACAAAAGGCCAGCAGCAGGCGCTGGACACCCTGTGGCCGATCATGGGGGTGGAATATCAGCCGGAGCCTGTCGATCTGCCCGCATTGTTTGGCCGCGAAGCCCCGGTGACGCTGGAGATTGGCTTTGGCATGGGTGCCTCGCTGGTCACTATGGCGCAGAACACGCCGCATCAGAACTTCCTGGGTATTGAAGTGCATGCGCCAGGCGTAGGTGCCTGTCTGGCTTCCGCGAAAGAAGCCGATGTGCAGAACCTGCGGGTAATGTGTCATGACGCGGTGGAAGTGCTGGAGAAGATGATTCCGGATAACTCACTGCGTATGGTTCAGCTTTTCTTCCCCGATCCATGGCATAAAGCGCGCCACAATAAACGCCGTATCGTTCAGGTGCCTTTCGCCGAGCTGGTGATGCGTAAACTGAAGCTGGGCGGCGTTTTCCACATGGCGACCGACTGGGAAGCCTACGCGGAACATATGCTGGAAGTGATGAACAGCATTTCTGGCTACCGCAACCAGTCAGAACAACAGAATTACGTGCCGCGTCCTGAGACGCGTCCACTGACCAAGTTTGAGCAGCGCGGGCAGCGTTTAGGCCACGGCGTATGGGATTTAATGTTTGAGAGGGTGAAATAATGGCCACACAACGCAGCCGCCGTTTACGTAAAAAACTGCACATCGATGAGTTTCAGGAACTGGGCTTCTCGGTTGCCTGGCGTTTCCCGGAAGGCACCAGCGAAAGCGAAATTGATGAGACGCTGAACCAGTTCATCAACGAAGCGATCGATCCTAACGGTCTGGCTTTCGATGGCAGCGGTTACCTGGTGTGGGAAGGTCTGGTTTGCCTGCAGAAAACCGGTAAATGTACTGATGAACATCGTGCACTGGTTCGCAAATGGCTGGAAGACCGCAAGCTGCAGGACGTGCAGATGACTGAACTCTTTGACGTCTGGTGGGACTAAGTCGTCACACCGTGTCGGGCTGAGGCCCGATCAGAGGGTTTCAGACCCGCTCTTAGGGAGTAGATATGATGCGTAAAACGCTTCTTGCTGTGCTGCTGGTAGCAGCAACTCAGGCGCAGGCAGCCTATGAATGCAGCGTTAAGCCTCAGGACGATGTGGTCATCAGACCACAGAGTGTGCAGGTGGTCGGTGCCAACGGCAATATGGAAATCTCGCCGCAGGGCGACGTGCAGTTCAATGGACAGAAGGTCACGCTGGATAATGCTGAGCGCCAGAAAGCGATCGACTATCAGAACGCGCTGCGTCGCGATCTGCCGTGGATCGACAGCGGGGCGACGTCACGTCTGGAGAAAGGGCGGGCGGCACTGGATCGGGTCATCGTTGAGAAACTGGGCACCGACAGCAACGTGCGCAATCGCCTGACCACACTGAATGGCCAGCTGAAACAGCAGATGAATCGCATTATTGAACACCGTGAAGACGGGCTCACATTCCACCATCAGGCGATTGATCAGGTGCGCGCCGAAGGTGAAAGGCTGGTGCAGTCGACGCTGGGCGGCGTGATGCAGGATAGCCTGAATGAGATGGGCAGTAAGCAGGGCAGCGGCGGAAGTAATCCGCTGCAGGCGATTATGGGGAATCTTGGCGGTTTGCAGCAGTCGATTCAGGCTGAGTGGAGCAAACAGGAGCAGGATTTCCAGAACTTCGGTCACGAGGTGTGTAATCGCGTTATTTCGCTGGAAGATCAGCGTAAACAGCTTACTGGCGCACTGAAAAAATAAAAATCGCCTCAGCCTGCCGGGCTGAGGCGATTTTTTTACCCTTCCTCGCCTATTGTTCCGCTAAAAACAGCTCCAGCAGCGAGTTCAGGAAGAGTTTTCCTTTCTCCGTAATCTGCCACTGCTCAGCGGTTTCTATCACGTAACCGGCGGCAATCGCGGCATCCATCTGTGGACGAATCACCTGCTCTGACAAGCCGGTGTAGCGGCTGAATTCGTCACGCGGCGCGGCCTCCAGCAGGCGAAAGCGGTTCATAAAATATTCAAACGGCTTGTCGCTATCGGCAACGTCGTACTGCTTTTCGCGATAGTTGCCCTGCATAAACCCACGCGGATGACGGGTTTTCACCGTGCGAACAATGCGGCCATCTGGCTGCGTCAGCTTGCCGTGCGCGCCACATCCAATTCCCAGATAGTCGCCGAAGCGCCAGTAGTTGAGGTTGTGTTCACAGCGATAACCCGGCTTCGCGTAGGCGGAGGTCTCATACTGCTGATAACCGGCCGCCTGCAGCAACTGATCGCCCTGTTCGAAAATATCCCACAGCGCATCATCATCCGGCAGCACCGGCGGGCGTGAGCCAAACAGGGTGTTGGGTTCGATAGTGAGCTGATACCAGGAGAGATGCGGCGGATTCAGCGCAATCGCCTGACGTAAATCATCAAGCGCCTCTTCCAGCGACTGATCGGGCAGGCCATGCATCAGGTCGAGGTTAAAGCTGCGCAGCGACAGAGACTCCGCCAGTTCAGCGGCGCGGACGGCCTCTTCCGGGCCATGAATGCGGCCAAGACGCTGCAGCTTTTGCGGGCTGAAACTTTGCACGCCAATCGAAATACGGTTAATACCGGCGCGCTGATAGGCACTGAACCGGTCCGCTTCCACGGTGCCCGGATTGGCTTCCATGGTCACTTCGGCATCAGGGGAGAGCGTCAGACGCGCCCGCACACCATCCATCAGCATCTGCATCGCGCTGCTGCTCAGCAGGCTGGGCGTGCCGCCACCGATGAAGATCGTGCGCACTTCACGGTCACCGATCAGCGGCAGGTCGATCTCCAGATCGCGCAGCAGGTGCTGTACGTATTCAACGTGCGGCACCTCATCTTTTAGCGCATGGGAGTTAAAATCACAGTAGGGACATTTCTGTACGCACCACGGAATGTGGATATAGAGACTTAAAGGCGGCAGATTAGGCATTACGCATGGCTTCCAGCAACAGCGTCAATGCTTTACCCCGGTGAGAAGCTGCACCTTTTTCCGCTTTACTCAGCTCGGCCGCTGTTTTACCCAGCGCCGGGACAAAGAAAATCGGGTCGTAACCAAAGCCACCGGTGCCAGAGGCGGAGCGGGTAATCTCACCCTGCCAGCTGCCGTGGAACACCAGCGGGGTCGGGTCTTCCGCATGACGCAGATAGACCAGCACGCAGTGAAACTGCGCCTGGCGCTGACCGTCAGGCACATTTTCCAGCGCCTGCAGCAGCTTCTCCAGGTTCTGCTGATCGCTGGCCTCTTCACCGGCGTAGCGCGCAGAGTAGATGCCAGGCGCGCCGCCCAGCGCATCCACGGCCAGGCCGGAGTCATCGGCAATGGCCGGTAATCCGGTGATCTGTGCCGCGTGACGCGCCTTGAGAATCGCGTTCTCAATAAAGGTCAGGCCGGTCTCATCCGCCGATTCAACCCCAAGGTCAGTCTGCGCGACGATATCCAGACCAAAGGCGGAGAGTAACTCCGCCAGCTCACGCACTTTGCCGGGATTGCCGGTTGCGAGGACAACTTTTTGCATAACAGTTCCAGTTTGATTCATTTACAGCAGATACCAGAGACCCGGGAACAGGTCCATGCCGAGAAAGTTCAGGGCATACAGCACCAGGATGACGATCATCGCTGAGAAATCGATGCCGCCCATCGCAGGCAGAATACGGCGAATCGGTGCCATCATCGGCTCGGTTAACTGCACCAGCAGATAATCGACAGGACCCCGACCCTGGCTAATCCAGCTCATCAGAGAGCGTACGATGATGACCCAGAAGACCAGATAGCCGGCGGATTTAACCAGCGACAGCAGGCCGACCAGCAGATTAGTCGGATCGACCGAGAACACACCCACCTGGATTAGCAATAAAATCGGGTATTTCAGCGTGGTCAGCACAAAGGCCAGCAGCAGTGAAGCAGTATCAATCGGCCCCAGAGCCGGCAGTATGCGGCGCAGTGGCTTAACAACCGGCTGTGTCACTTTAACGACAAACTGTGCCACTGGATTGTAAAAATCGCAGCGGGACCACTGCATCCAGATGCGTAACAGCAGCACCATGACGTAGAGATCGATCAGCGTTTTTACTAAAAACGTCAGTGTTAACATGAAGTTCCTCTATTATTGTTGTGAGTTGTGCGCATAATCTCGTGCGCCAAAAATGGCGGTGCCGATACGCACCATCGTACTGCCTGCGGCGATTGCCGCCTCCATGTCATCGCTCATTCCCAGTGAAAGCGTATCAATATCCGAATACTGCTGTTGCAACTGCCGGAAGGCTTCCGCCATCTGCTGACACACTGCCAGCTGACGCTGATAATCGCTCTCCGCAGCCGGAATCGCCATCAATCCCCGCAGCCGCAGTTGCGGCAGCGCAGCAATCTGCTCCGCCAGCCCGGAAACGGCCTCCAGCATGATGCCAGATTTGCTGTTCTCGTCACTGATATTTACCTGAATTAACACATTCAGCGGTGGCAGCGAGGCGGGCCGCTGATCGCTGAGCCGCTGCGCAATACGCTGGCGGTCAATGGTGTGACACCAGGCGAAATTTTCTGCCACCAGACGGCTTTTGTTGGACTGCAGCGGGCCGATGAAGTGCCACTCCAGCTCAGGATGTGCGGCCAGTGCCTGGACCTTTTCAACCCCTTCCTGAACGTAATTTTCACCAAAGCCAATCTGGCCTGCGGCAAAGGCTTCTTCGACCGCGCTCGCAGGTTTGGTTTTACTGACTGCAAGCAGGGTAATTTCTTCTGGTGCGCGGCCGCACTGCGCGGCAGCGGCGGCGATTCGCTGCCGCACTTGCTGTAGGTTCTGCTGGATTGAGGTCATAGTCAGGAGAAATTATGAATCTGGATGAAATGGTGGAGCTTAGTGTAAAGCATAATGCCGTCGATCTGCACCTTTGCAGCGGACATTTGCCCTACTGGCGACGGCAGGGACGGCTGGAGGCGATTCCACAGCAGGCCGTGCTCTCTGCTGACTGGATGGCGCAGTTTATGGCCCGCTGGCTCAGTGACCCGCAGTGTCAGGAACTGGCGAGCACAGGGCAGCTCGATTTCGCCCTGAGCCTGGCCTGCGGCCAGCGTCTGCGCGCAAACCTGTTTAAGCAGCGTAACGGCCTGTCACTGGCGCTGCGCATTATTGCCTCTGTGTGCCCGACGCTGGAGAGCCTGCAACTGCCTGCTATTGTGCCGACGTTACTGACGCAGCAGGATGGGCTGATTCTGGTGACCGGTGCCACGGGCAGCGGTAAATCTACCACGCTGGCGGCGCTGGTCGATGCGCTGAACGGCCAGCAGGCGCGCCATATCATTACGCTGGAAGACCCGATTGAATTTATTCACCACAGCCAGCAGTCGCTGATTCAGCAGCGCGAAATCGGCCTGCACTGCAGTTCGTTCGCCCAGGGGATAAAGGCGGCACTGCGTGAAGATCCTGACGTCATTCTGCTGGGCGAACTGCGCGACAGCGACACGATCAGACAGGCGCTAACGGCGGCAGAGACCGGCCATCTGGTGCTGGCAACGCTGCACACACGTGGCGCAGCACAGGCGGTAGATCGGCTGGTGGATGTCTTCCCGGCGGAGGAGAAGCATCTGGTGCGCACTCAACTGGCAGGCAGCCTGAAAGCGGTGATTGCACAGAAACTGGTGCCGTCTGCTGCCGGGTCGCGCATTGGACTGTTTGAGCTACTGATTGCCACGCCTGGCATCACGAATCTGATCAGGGAAGGCAAGATGCACCAGATCCCGGCAATGCTACAGACCGGCGCACAGGCCGGTATGCAGACGTTTGAGCAGAGCAGGCTGGCGCGTCAGGCTGACGGGCTGATTAAGCCGGAAGGTCAGTAATGGTTTTCGAACCAGTCCTGCAAAATGATGGCAGCAGACTGTGAATCAACCGACCCTTTATTGAGCGCGCGATAACCACCACGTTCAAACAGGCCAGCACGCGCTTCTACCGTGCTGAGTCGTTCATCCTGAAGCTCTACACGAATGCCAAAGCGACCGTGCAGACGGTTAGCAAATTTACGCGCGCGGTCAGTTAACGGCTGCTCAGTGCCATCCATATTGAGCGGTAAGCCGACGACCACGAAATCGGGCTGCCACTCTTTCAGCAGCTTTTCGATCACCAGCCAGTCCGGAATGCCATCCTGCGCTTTCAGGGCGGTCAGCGGTCGGGCGCTGCCAGTGAGTTGCTGCCCTACGGCGACACCAATACTTTTGGTGCCGAAATCGAAACCTAACAGAGTTTGAGTTGACATCAGGCGTGTCCGGCGTCGCTGGCCATGTTGTGAATATCGACGCCAATACTGCGCGCCGCTTCGCGCCAGCGCTCTGAAATCGGCGTCTGGAACAGGATGTTGCTGTTAGCTGGCGTCGTCAGCCAGGCATTTTCCATCAGCTCATTCTCCAGCTGATCTTTTTCCCAGGCACAGTAACCCAGCGCGACCAGCACATTGGTGGGCTGAGACGCCGTGCCGATGGACTCCAGCACGTCACGGGACGTGGTGATGATCGTGTTATCGGACACACGAATGCTGGAGGTAAACGTGCGTTGGGCTGAGTGCAGGATAAAGCCACGATCTTCTGCCAGCGGCCCGCCGGTAAACACAGGTTTATCCAGCTTGACCGACGGATCGCGATCTTCAGCAGAGATTTTCAGCTTCTTCAGAATGCCTTCAACCGTCAGGTTTTCCATGGGTTTATTAATGATCAGTCCCATTGCACCCTCTTCGTTATGTTCACAGACATAGACTACGGAACGTTTGAAGAAAGGATCCTGCAATGAAGGCATGGCAATCAAAAAGTGATGTTGTAAATTCATTGTCACACGATGTACCAAAAAAATAACCGGCACGCGACGACCGCACCGGTATTGGGTTGATCACGGAGCCTCGCCCCGGCGTTTTGCTCAGCCCAGGCGTTTCTCAATGGCATCCATCAACATGCCGGTGATGGAGATCGGGAACGCAGCCTCAATTTCACGTATGCAGGTTGGGCTGGTCACGTTAACTTCTGTCAGTTTATCACCGATGATGTCCAGACCTACAAAAATCAGTCCTTTTGCTTTCAGCGTCGGGCCAACACGACGTGCAATTTCCCAGTCGCTTTCGCTTAACGCACGTGCTTCACCACGCCCACCAGCCGCGAGGTTGCCACGCGTTTCACCGCCCTGCGGAATACGTGCCAGGCAGTAAGGCACCGGCTCGCCATCCACCACCAGCACGCGTTTGTCACCCTCTTTGATTGCCGCAATGTAGTTCTGCGCCATGCAGAAACGACTCTCATGCTCGGTCAGGGTTTCGGTAATCACGCCAAAGTTAGGATCGTCTTTCTTCACGCGGAAAATAGACGCACCGCCCATACCATCCAGCGGCTTCATGATGATATCACCATGCTCCTGCCAGAAATCACGCAGCTGCGCTTTGCTGCGGGTGACCAGGGTGTCCGGCGTAAACTCGGCGAACCAGGCGGTGTAGAGCTTTTCGTTACAGTCGCGCAGGCTCTGCGGCTTATTCACGATCAGCGTACCCAGCTCTTCAGCACGCTCCAGAATGTAGGTCGCATAGATGAACTCGGTATCGAATGGCGGATCTTTACGCATCAGCACCACGTTCAGATCAGCCAGCGGGATCACCTGCTCGCTGCCGAACTGGAACCAGTTCTCAGGGTTCTGCTCAACGGTCAGCAGGCGGGTGCGGGCAGACGCCACGCCACCACGCATGGAGAGATCGTGCATCTCCATGTAGTGAATTTCGTAACCACGGCGCTGTGCTTCCAGCAGCATGGCGAAGCTGGAGTCTTTTTTAATATTGATGGACGAAATAGGGTCCATCACGATGCCAAGTTTAATCATTATTATCTCCTCGGTGAGGCGGCATTGACCGCCTCGTCTGGTTCGGTCTGCAGTGGGCCGATGAGTCAGGACCGCTGAAAGTATCGCTTAACCCAGGTCGCCAAACCTCACCTGAAGTGCCGTAATGGCCGTCAGCGCGGTAGTTTCGGTGCGTAATACCCGTGGGCCAAGCAAAATGTCAGTAAAATCGTGCTGCGCCGTCATCGCAATTTCGTCCGCAGACAAACCGCCTTCAGGACCAATCAGCAGTCGTACCCGCTCAACAGGCTGTGGCAGCGTGTTGATGCTGTGACTGGCGCGGGGATGCAGGTTGAGCTTTAAACCGCTGTCAGCTTCCGCACACCAGGCTTCCAGTGTCATCGCTTCACGAATCTCCGGCACGCGATTACGTCCGCACTGCTCGCAGGCGGCAATCGCAATTTTCTGCCACTGCTGGATTTTTTTCGCCAGACGCTCAGCATCAAGCTTTACGCCACAGCGCTCGGAAAACAAGGGTGTAATGATATTCACGCCCAGTTCGATCGATTTCTGGATAGTGAATTCCATTTTTTCACCGCGCGACATCACCTGACCTAAATGCAGATGTAAAGGCGACTCGTGATCGTCCGGCTGGCTCTCTGTGACGGATACTTTTACACGCTTTTTATCAACATGCGTGATCTCTGCTGCAAAAGTCAGATTAGTGCCATCAAAGAGTTCCAGACGCTGACCTGCCGTCATCCGGAGCACGCGGCCTACATGATTGGATGCATCTTCATCCAGGGTAATTTCACTGCCGATGTCCAGGGGTTCGGCGTGATAGATGCGAGGTATGCGCATAAGATTCCTGAGACCGGACGCCGCGCTGCAGCGGCGTCATGGGAAAAAGAGCTAGTGTAGGGCAGGGATTTTAGCGCTGGCAAGCCTGCTGCACATAAGGATTGTGATTGCCCTGAACCTTTGCAATGCGCTGGTCGCGTTCGCACTCCCATTGGGTGACGGGATAGAGCCTGTCCCAGGCGGTAAACAGCTGCGTCTGCTGGCGCGAAATGCGCAGATGATACTGGTCGCGCATGTAGAAATAGGTGCGGGCAATGGCGCCACGCGCACGAGCGGGTGGCTCTGCCTGTTTGAGTTTAAAATCGATCTTCATCTCACACTGGCCGTACTGCTTCTCGCTGCCGTTCCATTGACTGTAGGCGAAGTTGCCACGGTCGCCATTCACTTCACCCACCGCAGGTTCCAGATTGTGCAGGTCAGTTTCAATGCGGCGATAGTCGGGATCTTTACTGCAGTTTTTGCGGCCTCCCTCCTGCCAGCACTGGCGCTGATGACCGAATTCCCATGCCGGCATCACATGTTCCCACTCAATACGTGCAGCGCGGTTCGCATTTTTGCGCACCTGGTAACCACAGCTGCTGAGATCGGGCGTGCCTTTTTTTCCCTGCCACTGAATTTTACAGCCGCAATAAAACGAACCTGGCGCATCGGCATTGATCGCCGCCGCAAAGGTTTTGGCCTGCTGAAAGTTATTCTGATGATAGTTATTCAGGTTGAGGGCGTCAGCGGCGGGGACAAACAGCAGTGCAACCGCCAGACTTAAAATGCGAGACATATTCCAGCTTCTACCTAATACGAAAAAGGGCGGCAGGTTAACAGAATGTGGAATAGGGCGGAATGGGGAGTGTTCTCAGGAGGCGATAAACTCGCCTGCGACCAGCAGGCTGCCACAGTGCACACAGCGATATTCACTCTCTTTGCGCAGCACCCGATTGTGGCGGCGCACCGTCAGCTGATGTTGCTGGCACTGACAGCGGTAAGCGAAAGTGTTGCTGCGCACGGAGGCGATCTCAAACTGATGGGTGCGTCGTGCCGGAACGCCCAGCACATTCTCCATCATCCACTTCCACTCTTTGCCGTGGGGTGCGACGCGACCAAACTGCTTCCAGACCAGCAGATGCGCCAGCTCGTGCGGCACCACTTCATCGATAAATGCCTGCTGATTTTCCAGCAGCAGCACCGGATTGATGCGGATCTCCCAGGCAGTCAGCCAGGCGGTGCCCGCCGCCGTTCCGCGTTGCTGATAGAGCAGTTTCGGTTCCGGATAAGCGGTTTTCAGTACCTGATTTGCGCGCTCAAGCGACTGACGCAGTGAGCGCATAACGGCCTGCTGCAGGGCAATGGGGAGACGAGGTGTTTTCATGGTGCTCAGAATAATCGCCGCCGCGCAGGAACTCAACGTTAGCCGTAAACAGGGCCGCGCAGAGTCTATACTTCGCCAGCTGTCTCCGGATAAGCAATACGCCGTCCTGCCGATGGTGGGGAATGGCGAAGCCCATCGGCTGAAATTGCTGGATTAAATATAGTTATGGCCTTTTTTAGAATATTCTATTGCAGACATTCACTGGCGAGTGAATGGATGAAAAGCGAACGGCACAGAGCATGGATAAAGCAATGAAAAATAATGATAACGTCAGGAAACAACGGATTGTGCTGGTGACGGATTTGATGGCCGGTCGCGGTGGTATGGAAAATGTGACCTGTCAGTTGATCACCGCCCTGAATGCGGAAGCCGGAACGGAAGCGGGGCTGTTTATTATTAACAGCGGAGAGGAGAGCCACTCCCGCGCCTGGACCGCCAATGCCGTACTGGCAGAGAGCGTCTGCACGCTGCGGAATAAGAAAATTAAAAATCTTATTCACACGCTGAGAATGGCTGCTTTCTTTCGTCGCTATCAACCCGATCATGTTCTGACCCTCAACACCATTCCCTGTCTGATGACGCGTCGGGCTATTACGCTTTCTGGCCGCAAAATCGTGCTTTCGAGCTGGATGCACCTGCCACCGCGCGAACGATATCGCCCACATTATCTGCTGCGGGCCGATCACCATTTTGCTATCAGTCATGAGATCAAAGCGCAACTGGTTGAGTTAGGCGCCCATGCCTCTGACGTTGATGTCATCTATAACCCCATCAGGCGCAATGATGAGGTTATCGGCAGACCGCAGGCGCTGAAGTTTCTCTATATTGGTCGCGTCCATTTTCAGCGACAGAAACAGCTCAAAGACCTGTTTGATGCCTTGCAGAAACTCGATACGCCCTGGACGCTGGAGATCGTGGGGGACGGCGAAGATCTGACGCGCTGTCAGCACTACGTGGCGGAACTCGGGATTCAGGATCGCATTACCTGGCATGGCTGGCAGGAGAACGCCTGGGCGTATGTCAGCCGTCATATTAAACAGGTCACCTGCCTGGTGATGACCTCTAACTTCGAAGGCTTCCCGCTGATTCTGCTGGAGGCGATATCACGTGGCGTCTACTGCGTCTCCTCCGACTGCATCAGCGGCCCGTCAGAAATTATTCAGAATGGTCTCAATGGTCAGCTCTATCCCACTAATGACAGCATGGCACTGGCCGCTATTCTCAACACCATGAGCGGGGATTTTCACTTTCCTGATCATCAGGTTATTAAAGCGAGCATTACCGGTTTTTATGAGGAAAATTATATGAAGCACCTGATGAGTGTGTTTAACCGCCTAACTGAGGTTAAGCATGACGAATAGAACCAGTCGCGATGGATTAACGTTAATGGTTAATTTTTCAGTTATTGCGCTCTGTCTGGCGCTGTCACTGAATATGTTTGTTACCGGCCTGCCGCAAAAAATATTCTATCTGGTCTCTTATCTCTCCGTTGCCTCCGTGTTGTATGGCCTGGTGCGCAGGCGAGAGGACTTTAAAGAGAACGGTTTTTATATCGCCCTGTTTGCTGTACTGATTATTTTTGCCCTGATCCGTCTCTTCTGGGCGATACACGCTAAAGGGATCGAAACCGCGCCCTCAAAAGATGCCATCACCAATATCGGCAACTATCTGCTGGGGGCGAAGCGACTGTTACTGGGCGCCTTTGTGCTGCTCAGTCTGGCGATTTATGGTCATCGGGTCTCTGCTACCACGCTGCGCATCGGAAAAGTGTTAATTCTGGTGGGACTGTTGATTACGCTGGGCTTTGGTATTCACGAGCATCTTTATACCGAAAATATCCGCATCAAACTCACCACCGAAGCGGCCTCGATGTCCTCCTACATGATTCTTTTTATCTACTGTGCCTGGCTATGGCTGAGCCGCTTTGAGACGCACTCGTACTGGAAGGTGGCTGATGTCGTTGCGCTGGCGGTGACCTTTGCCTTGCTCTACCTGTGCGGTACACGGGTGACCCTGATTGCGCTGATTGCCGCAGGATTGCTGTTCCTGGTGCAGACTTATCGGCTGTCGTTGCTGACCAACTGGCGGATTAGTGCTTTGCTGGTGGGCGTGCTGGCGGTGCTGATCCTGATGACCAGTAACCGCTGGGTGGAGGGTGTGCAGGATATCGAGAACTATGGCTCAAACAGCTCAACCTCCCTGGGCGCACGTGTGGCTATCTGGGGCGGGGCGATGAATTTTATTGAGCATCATGGCGGTTTTGCGACGCCGGATGCGCGCACCACCGAGGCCCGACAGTTCATCACGGCGCACTATCCTCACAATACTGAGGGCTATACCAACGTTAAATACAACATGCACAACGAGTTTCTGGAAGTGACGACACTGCAGGGCTGGCTGGGTGCGCTGTCGCTGGCGCTGCTCTATCTGACCGTGCTGGCAGGCGTGCTGAAGAAGTGCGATCTGCGCGGTGTTGCGCTGCCGATGCTGGGATTGTTTATCTGCGGACTGACCGATTCGGTACTGCCTTATAATCAGACCGCCACCATTTTTATTATGGCTCTGGCGCTCTGCTGTATACGGCGGCCGCTGCCGGTCACCGCTGCATAGTCTCTGTCTGAACCTATAAAAAAGGCGGGGTTTCTCTGGAAACCCCGCCTTTTTATTACCGCGATTTTTACGACGTAACGTTAGTCGCGTGAACCGATGTCGCGCAGTTTCTTACCTGCCATCAGATTACGTTCAATGTGCTCCAGCGAGACGTTTTTGGTCTCAGGAATCAGCATCAGCGTCAGCAGAATGAAGAACAGGTTAAGCAGTGCGTAGACCCAGAAGGTGTTCGCATTGCCCAGCGTATTCAGCATGGTCAGGAAGGTTGCACCCACGATCATGTTTGCGATCCAGTTGGTGGTCGTAGAGACAGTGATACCGAAGTCGCGGCCTTTCAGCGGCTGAATTTCGGAACAGAGTACCCAGATCAACGGACCGGCTGACATGGCAAAGCCAACGATAAACATCAGCAGCATACCGATCGCAAAGTACTGTGCGCCTGCTGAGTGAATACCGAAGTGCAGCATTGTACCCAGCACGCCCATACCGGCTGCCATCACCATAAAGCCCAGAATCAGGGTAGGTTTACGACCCCAGCGATCCACCAGACCAATAGCAATAAAGGTGGCCAGAACGTTGACCAGACCCACAATCACCGTGCCCCACATCTGCTGGGTGGTGTTAGTGAAGCCTGCGATTTCAAAGATTTTTGGCGCGTAGTACATGATGACGTTCATGCCGGTAAACTGCTGCATCACCTGCAACAGGATGCCGAGATAGACCGCGCGACGGAAGTGGCTGCTGCTGGTGAACAGACCCCAGCCAGACTGCTTGACCTTCAGGCTCTCACGAATCTCTTCCAGCTCACGTTTTGCCTGCTCGCTGGTGTCACGCAGACGATCCAGTACACGTTGTGCATCGCGGAAGTTGCCTCGCGCCGCCAGCCAGCGTGGGCTGTTTGGCAGGAAGAAAACACCGACCAGCAACAGCAGTGCCGGAATCGTGATGATACCCAGCATCCAGCGCCAGTTGCCGGTAAAGCTGAATGCGGTATCGGTCAGGTAAGCACCCAGAATACCGATAGTAATCATCAGCTGGTAAAGCGAAATCATACTGCCGCGAATTTTTTCCGGTGCGATCTCAGAAAGATAAAGCGGGGCGGTATAAGAGGCGATACCGACAGCCAGACCCAGCAGAACGCGGGCGCTGATCAGCATTTCCGGGTTTGGCGACATTGCTGACCAGAGTGAACCGATCACGAACAGAATCGCACCGGCCATCAGGCTTTTCTTACGGCCCAGGCGGGATGACATCCAGCCGCTGCCGATAGCACCGACCGCCGCACCAAACATCATGGAACTGACGATCCACTCCTGCTGATGAGGGGTGACGTTAAAGTCCTTTGCGATAAACGGCAGAGCACCGGCGATGACGCCGATATCCAGACCGAACAGCAGTCCCGCAAGGGCCGCCAGAAAGCAGACAAATAAGGTCATCGCCTTATTTGAAGTTCTGCTTTTGTGTGTATTGCCAGGCATTGTAGCCTCCAGGTTTATCCATCATTGTTTTTATCAATGTTAAAAAACCATTTGCGGGAAAAAAGTGAGCCTGATCACATCAGTGTAATCGCTTACACACGCTGAAACCCTGAAATTCAGCATATTTTTCCCGGAAAGATTAATTAACCAGTGAGGTATAGCACTCATTAAGTTTCTGACAATGCTCTATTTAGTGGCTATCAGACGACGCTGAAAATAACGCATTTTCAGCATAATAACTACGTGCGTTAATTCTTAAATGTCAGATATACAAAGCATTTCGATTTGTAATCGTTAACATTTTGTCGTCAGAAAAAGCGAAAGGAAGTGTAGCTGAGAACTGAAAATTTGCTGCAGAGTAAAGAGGATGTCATTCAGGTTCGTTTTTTTCGTCTTCAGATGTCTGGAATAAACAGCAGGGTTATCGTATTCCGGTGCCGGGCGGAGGCAGACATTCTCAGGTGAGCAATGGGGCTGATCGGGCGATAAAAAACCCTGCCACCGGGGCAGGGTTTTTATCAGCAGCCGCTAACCTTACAGGCCAGCTGCTTCACGCAGCAGGGCAGCTTTGTCGGTTTTTTCCCATGGGAAATGTTCGCGACCAAAGTGACCGTAAGCTGCGGTCTCTTTATAGATTGGGTGCAGCAGGTCCAGCATCTGAATCAGACCGTATGGACGCAGGTCGAAGAACTCGCGTACCAGCAGCGTCAACTGTTCAGTTGAGATTTTCTCGGTGCCGAAGGTTTCCACCATGATGGAGGTCGGTTCAGCCACGCCAATAGCGTAGGAGACCTGAATTTCACAACGGTCAGCCAGACCCGCCGCCACGATGTTTTTTGCCACGTAACGCGCTGCATAGGCGGCAGAGCGGTCAACTTTAGAAGGATCTTTACCCGAGAACGCACCGCCACCGTGACGTGCCATACCGCCGTAGGTGTCGACGATGATTTTACGGCCGGTCAGACCGCAATCGCCCATCGGACCGCCAATGACAAAGCGACCGGTTGGGTTAATGTGATATTTGGTCGAGGCACTCAGCCATTCTGTTGGCAGAACCGGTTTGATGATCTCTTCCATCACCGCTTCCTGCAGATCTTTCTGACTGATGGATTCAGCGTGCTGGGTAGACAGGACGACTGCATCAATGCCAACGATTTTGCCATCGTCATACTGGAAAGTGACCTGGCTTTTGGCATCCGGACGCAGCCACGGCAGGGTCCCGTTTTTACGTACTTCAGCCTGACGCTGAACCAGACGGTGCGCATAGGTCACCGGCGCAGGCATCAGCACGTCAGTTTCGTTGGTGGCATAGCCGAACATCAGACCCTGATCACCCGCGCCCTGTTCCAGCGGATCGGTGCGGTCAACGCCCTGATTAATATCCTGAGACTGTTTGCCAATGGCGCTTAATACCGCGCAGGAGTTGGCATCAAAGCCCATATCGGAATGAACATAGCCGATGTCACGTACGGTCTGACGGGTGATCTCTTCAATATCGACCCAGGCGCTGGTGGTGATTTCACCGCCAACCAGAACCATTCCGGTTTTAACGTAAGTTTCGCAGGCCACGCGCGCTTTAGGATCCTGTTCGAGGATCGCATCCAGCACAGCATCGGAGATCTGGTCGGCGATTTTATCGGGATGTCCTTCTGATACGGACTCGGACGTAAAAAGGTGTTTAGCCATTCTGTTCTTTACCTTAAATATGGTTTGAGTACGACTGCATAGCGCCAGTGAGGTTGTCTGACCTGACGCCCCTTCAGGCAAAGCCGCGAGCAGTGAGGTAGTATCAGCACAGCAGGCTGACACCGCCTGGATAGTAACCTGTTTAGATGGAAAACCATCTGGACGGCTATTTTAGGATAGAGGATAAACCAATTACCAGCCCTTTTTCTGTTTAAGCGCTTAACCTGTAACCGTTATCGGCATAATTTGCTGACACTGCACGCAATTCCCGGATAATCTTTTTGCATTTTAGCGCTGTAAACTGTATAAAACGCCGCTGCTTCGATAGCAGCAGCAAGGATGACGCCACTGTTTGCGTCGCGCCTGTCAGACTCTGGTCTGGCTTTCACCCAGGTTGTTTTCCATGTGCCCCTGGCATATGCGGAGGTGATACAAGTAATGAACCACGCTTTTTCTTCTTCCGGTTCCTTGCGCTGCGGCGCTGCACTGGCTCTCTCCTGCCTCCCATCTGTTTCTTTGTCCTGCCGACACTATGTCCGATGCGGTAATTTTACCGACACAGGCGCCGGCTAATCTTTATCTCTGTTCTGCTGGTTTGGTCTCTTCTCTGCGCCCGCGTAGCGGAACGACGCAGGTTATCCATGGTCAATACATAACTAAATGTTCTCTGTTTAAACGGAGATGGCCAGGGTGTTTTACACTTAACTCTCATGCGTGAATCGCGCTGACGGCAACGTCAGGTGAACAGGACATTGTGTTTAATGTGGCAACAGGTTTTCAGATTAGCGGCCATAAAGCCGGTTAGCAGTTCTATCTTTCAACGGAAAATTGAGGTTCGCGATGTCTGACGACATGAAGAATATCAAAGGTTCGTCAGCTGGCGAACAGGGTGCACTCCGCTCCATGCAGGAGGTGGCAATGAACGATCAGGATGCGAGCAAAATGTTGCGTACGTACAACATCGCCTGGTGGGGCAACAACTATTATGACGTTAACGAACTGGGCCACATCAGTGTCTGCCCCGATCCGGATCGTCCGGATGTGCGCGTCGACTTAGCCCGCCTGGTTAAAGAGCGCGAAGCACAGGGCCAGCGTCTCCCCGCCTTGTTCTGCTTCCCACAGATTCTGCAACACCGTCTGCGCTCGATTAACGCCGCGTTTAAACGTGCGCGCGAATCTTACGGCTACAAAGGCGACTACTTCCTGGTTTACCCGATCAAAGTTAACCAGCACAAACGCGTTATTGAGTCGCTGATTCACTCTGGCGAACCGCTGGGACTGGAAGCCGGCTCGAAAGCCGAGCTGATGGCCGTGCTGGCGCATGCCGGTCAGACCCGCTCAGTGATCGTCTGTAACGGCTACAAAGATCGCGAATATATTCGTCTGGCGCTGATTGGCGAGAAGATGGGCCACAAAGTCTATCTGGTGCTGGAGAAGATGACGGAAGTGCGGCTGGTGCTGGAAGAAGCGGAGCGTCTGAATGTCGTGCCGCGTCTTGGCATCCGTGCGCGTCTGGCTTCGCAAGGCTCCGGTAAATGGCAGTCGAGCGGCGGCGAAAAATCGAAGTTTGGTCTGTCCGCCACGCAGGTGCTGAAACTGGTTGAGATCATGCGCGAAGCGGGTCGCATCGACAGCCTGCAGCTGCTGCATTTCCATCTGGGTTCGCAGATGTCCAACATTCGCGACATCGCGACCGGCGTGCGTGAGTCGGCGCGTTTCTACGTCGAACTGGCGAAGCTGGGCGTTAACATCAAATGTTTCGATGTCGGTGGCGGTCTGGGCGTCGATTACGAAGGCACGCGCTCGCAGTCTGACTGCTCGGTCAACTATGGCCTGAATGAGTATGCCAACAACGTGATCTGGGCGATTGGTGCGGCCTGTGATGAGCACGGTCTGGAGCATCCGACCGTCATTACCGAGTCGGGTCGTGCTGTGACCGCGCACCACACGGTACTGGTCTCCAATATCATTGGTGTCGAGCGTAACGAGTTCAGCGAACCTGAAACGCCGGATGCGGATGCGCCGCGCCCGATTCTCAGCATGTGGGAAACCTGGCAGGAGATGCATGAGCCAAGCACCCGTCGTTCGCTGCGTGAATGGCTGCACGACAGCCAGATGGATTTGTCTGATATCCATACCGGCTACGCCTCCGGTACATACGATCTGAAGCAGCGTTCATGGGCTGAGCAGCTCTATCTGAGCATCTGCCACTATATTCAGCAGCATCTTGATCCCAGCAACCGTGCGCACCGTCCGATCATCGACGAACTGCAGGAGCGCATGGCAGATAAGATCTACGTTAACTTCTCGCTGTTCCAGTCCATGCCGGATGCGTGGGGTATCGACCAGCTGTTCCCGGTACTGCCGCTGGAAGGGCTGAACAAGAAGCCGGAGCGCCGCGCCGTGCTGCTCGACATCACCTGTGACTCCGATGGCACCATCGATCACTACGTGGATGGCGACGGTATCGCGACGACCATGCCGATGCCGCAATATGACGTGGATAATCCGCCAATGCTGGGCTTCTTCATGGTCGGTGCTTATCAGGAAATTCTGGGCAACATGCACAACCTGTTCGGTGACACCGAGGCGGTGGATGTCTACGCACGCGAAAATGGCGATGTGGAAGTCCAGCTCTCTGATGAAGGCGATACCGTGGCGGACATGCTGCGTTACGTGCAGCTTGATCCCAACGAGCTGATGGCGCTGTTCCGTAATCAGGTGCAGGCATCCGATGTCGACGAAGAGCTGCGCGCGCAGTTCCTGGAAGAGTTTGAGAGCGGCCTCTACGGTTACACCTATTTAGAAGATGAATAATCGGCGCTGGCAGCCTGCAATCGCATATTGCAGTTGCCGTTAACTATGCCGATAATCTGACCCACTCAATCCCTTCCTCGTCGGGCCTAACGACGCGGAGGGGATTTTTTTCATCTCAACCTTAATGGCTTGCGGGCCTGGCCTGACTAACGCACATAGAGAGAGCAATTATGTATAACACCCTTGGCAATCAGTATGACAACTCCCTGGTTTCTAACGCCTTTGGTTTCATGCGTTTTCCGCTGAATTTCCAGCCTTACGACAGCGACGCCGAGTGGGTTATCACTGGCGTGCCATTTGATGCTGCAACATCGGGCCGTCCGGGCAGCCGCCTGGGTCCGGGCGCGATTCGTCAGATCTCCACCAATCTGGCCTGGGAAGGCTGCCGCTGGCCGTGGGATTTCGACCTGCGTCAGCGTCTGAACGTGGTCGACTGTGGCGATCTTGTTTACGCCTTCGGTGATTCGCAGGATCTTTCCGACAAGTTGCAGGCTCACGCGGAAAAACTGCTGGCCAGTGGCAAGCGCATGATGACTTTTGGCGGCGACCACTACGTTACGCTGCCACTGCTGCGCGCCCATGCAAAACACTTCGGTAAGATGGCGCTGGTGCATTTCGATGCGCATACCGACACTTACTCCAACGGCCCGACCTTCGACCACGGCACCATGTTCTTTACCGCGCCGAAAGAAGGTCTGATCGATCCACAGCATTCTGTGCAGATCGGTATCCGCACCGAATTCGACAGGAGCCTTGGCTTCAACGTGCTGGATGCGGCGCAGGTCAACGACCGCAGCGTTGACGATATCCTCGCGGAAGTGAAACGCACCGTTGGTGATCTGCCGATCTATCTGACCTTCGACATCGACTGTCTGGATCCGGCGCATGCGCCTGGCACCGGCACGCCAGTGATTGGCGGCCTGACCACGGATAAAGCGACCAAGCTGATCCGTGGCCTGCAGGGCATGAACATTGTCGGCATGGATCTGGTGGAAGTGGCACCGGGATACGATCATGCTGATCTGACTGCACTGGCGGCGGCGACGCTGGCGCTGGATATGCTGCATGTTCAGGCTGCAAACAAAGGTTAATCCTGTCATGAGCCTGCCGGGTTAACCTGGCAGGTTTTGCGCCGCCGGCTAATGCGGCACAGTGCCAGTAACGACCGCCATCCGCTTTTCCTCCTCAGGATTGTTTCCCTTTATCGCGACGCCCACTGCTCAGGCGTAACCGCGCATCAGCAGCTAAACTCATTGATATCAATTCTCAACGTGGAGGCAATCATGGGCTTTCTTGATGAACTGGCGGGATCGCTACAGGGCGCGCAGAGTGATGGGCATCTGCCCGGACAACTGCAGGCGGTCTGGCACTGGGTGCAGGAGCAGGGCGGTATTGAAGTGCTGCTACAAAAATTCCAGCAGGGCGGGCTGGGCGAGGTGTTTGGTTCGTGGATCGGCACCGGGGCGAATCAGCCGGTAGAACACAGCGATATCCACTCTGCATTTGGTCAGGCTGAGCTACAGTCACTGGCGGATAAGCTGGGAACCGACGTTAAGGGCGCCGCGGGCACGCTGGCGGTTATTCTGCCGCAGCTGATCGACAAAATGTCACCTCAGGGGCATATGGATGAGGCGTCGCTGCACGAGAATAAACTCGATTTAGGTTCGATGGTGGATCAGATATTCAAACGTTAGGCCAGTGATTCTGACCTGATCCGTACTGCAGGCGCATGCTGTGTGCATGCGCCTGTATCAGGCATTACTTCTTCGCGTCTGCCGCAATACGTTCACGGATGTGCTCGGCACGCGCTTCAGAAGCGGGGTGCGAGTCAAACATCGAGCTCTGACGTCCCTGTTCCAGCTTCGCCAGTTTCTCAAAGCTGGTCACCAGACCTTCCGGATTAATGTTGCGCTTCTTCATCAGATCGTAGGAGTAATCATCTGCCTGCGATTCCTGAGTCTGGGAGAACTGTGCGTTAACCAGTTTTTCACCCATCTCACCCAGTTGCGACTGAGACAGTGAACCGATCACGCCGCCAACTGATGCGGCTGCCGTGCGGGCGGCGGTTGTGGCATACGCCAGCTGCATCGCTTTACGCGTATGACCCAATGCAACGTGGCCCATCTCATGGCCCAGCACGCCTTCCACCTCATTGTCAGTCATCATATCCATCAGGCCGCTGTAAACGCGGATACAGCCGTTTGCCATCGCCCAGGCATTGACATCTTTGGTCTGATAAACCTTATAGTTCGCCGGAACGCCATTGATATTATCGCCCAGTGCGGCTGCAATCTTATTCAGACGCTGCTGATACTCACTGTTAGCGGGCGCCAGCTGATTATCCTTGTCCATCTGCTCACAGGATTTATCGCTCAGTTGCTTTACCTGATCGTCGCTCAGGCTATAAGCCTGATAGGCCTGCGCGCCAGATTGCATCAGCGCATTATTGTCTAAACCCTGACAGCCGCTGAGCATCGCTGTCAGGCCAAGTGCTAACACCATTTTTTTGGTTTTCATGCTGTATCCCATCCATAACAAGGTAAGAAAAACAAACACCTGAAACTCACTCAGATGAATAAACGATTTGGTTATAGCGTGCCAGTCTGCACTTTGCTAGCAGACCTGGCCGAAAAAGCCATACGAAGCGGTGACATTTAGCGTTTTACAACATGTACTTTTGACCTGACTTTCATGTACATTGATGGGCAACTTTTTCCTTGTTTTGCCCGGTAACTCATTAATAACAATCAGTTAAGGTGCGAAGCATTAATCCGACCTGGAGTAGAAAATGCCCTCTCGTAAAGAGCTTGCCAACGCCATTCGTGCGTTAAGTATGGATGCAGTACAGAAAGCGAAATCGGGACATCCGGGTGCCCCAATGGGCATGGCGGACATCGCTGAAGTACTCTGGCGCGGCTACCTGAACCACAACCCAACCAACCCGCTGTGGGCCGACCGCGACCGTTTCGTCCTCTCTAACGGTCACGGCTCAATGCTGATCTACAGCCTGCTGCACCTGACCGGCTACGATCTGCCACTGAGCGAACTGGAAAACTTCCGCCAGCTGCACTCAAAAACTCCAGGTCACCCTGAATATGGCTACACCGTGGGCGTTGAAACCACCACCGGTCCGCTGGGGCAGGGCATCGCCAACGCCGTCGGCTTCGCCATTGCTGAACGCACACTGGCCGCGCAGTTTAACCGTCCGGGTCATGACATCGTAGACCACAACACCTATGTCTTCATGGGTGATGGTTGCATGATGGAAGGTATTTCTCACGAAGTCTGCTCACTGGCGGGTACGCTGAAGCTGGGCAAACTGGTTGCCTTCTATGATGACAACGGTATTTCCATCGATGGTCACATTGATGGCTGGTTCACTGATGACACCGCTAAGCGCTTTGAAGCGTACGGCTGGCATGTCGTGCGCGGCGTAGACGGCCATGATGCAGATGCGATTGCTAAAGCGATCGACGAAGCGAAGAGCGTCAGCGACAAGCCTTCACTGCTGATGTGCAAAACCGTTATCGGCTTCGGTTCACCGAACAAAGCGGGCACCCATGATTCACACGGCGCGCCGCTGGGTGATGACGAAGTGGCACTGACCCGCAAACAGCTGGGCTGGAACCACGCACCGTTCGTTATTCCTTCAGACATCTACGCTGAGTGGGACGCGAAAGAAGCGGGCCAGGCGAAAGAAGCGGCATGGGATGAGAAATTCGCTGCGTATGCGCAGGCCCATCCTGAGCTGGCTGCTGAATTTAAACGTCGCGTGAGCAACGAACTGCCAGCTAACTGGCAGGAAGAGTCTCAGAAGTTCGTTGAACAGCTGCAGGCGAACCCGGCGAAGATCGCCAGCCGTAAAGCGTCACAGAATGCTATCGAAGCCTTTGGTAAAATTCTGCCGGAATACCTGGGCGGCTCAGCTGACCTGGCGCCGAGCAACCTGACTATCTGGTCTGGTTCTAAGCCAATCAACGAAGATGCTGCGGGTAACTACATCCATTACGGCGTGCGTGAATTCGGTATGACCGCTATCGCCAATGGTCTGGCACTGCATGGCGGCTTCCTGCCATACACCGCTACCTTCCTGATGTTCGTTGAGTATGCGCGTAACGCAGCGCGTATGGCGGCACTGATGAAGATCCGTCAGATCATGGTCTACACTCACGACTCAATCGGTCTGGGTGAAGATGGCCCGACGCATCAGCCGGTTGAGCAGATGGCGAGCCTGCGCACCACACCAAACATGAGCCTGTGGCGTCCATGTGACCAGGTAGAATCTGCGGTGGCGTGGAAATATGCTATCGAACGTCAGGATGGCCCAACGGCACTGATCTTCTCCCGTCAGAACCTGGCGCAGCAGGAACGTGATGCTGCACAGCTGGCTAACGTGGCGCGCGGTGGTTACGTGCTGAAAGATTGCGACGGCACCCCTGAGCTGATCCTGATCGCAACCGGTTCAGAAGTTGAACTGGCTGTCGGTGCCTGGGACAAACTCACCAGCGAAGGCCGCAAAGTGCGCGTGGTCTCGATGCCGTCAACCGATGCTTTCGACAAGCAGAGCGATGAATACCGTGAATCTGTGCTGCCGAAAGCCGTTAGCGCTCGCGTTGCTATTGAAGCGGGCATCGCTGATTACTGGTTCAAATACACGGGCCTGAATGGCGCTATCGTGGGTATGACCAGCTTCGGTGAATCTGCACCTGCAGATCAGCTGTTCGAGCTGTTTGGCTTTACCGTTGACAACGTCGTCGCGAAAGCGAAAGCGCTGCTGGCGTAATAACTGGCCAGGCGGGTCTGCTCCCGCCTGGTTGTGAAATTAAAGGGGCGATCCTTTCGTCCCTTTTGCTCTTTTATTCCTGCAGTAATAACACTTTCTGGCTTAAATTTGTGACGCAGATCCAAATTTATGCAGTCAGATTGATCGCAATCATTCCTGTTATTCCTTCCTTCTATTATTCTGGCTGAACCGTTTCAGTCGTCGGGCCAGCCGCCCTGATTTCGGACAATGCCGGGCAAGAATCTCCTGTACAAAATGCAGTGAAGCGCTCAGGCTAACGGCACGTTTTTTCAGTCTGACGTGGCAGGAGAGAAATGACGGTACGGATAGCGATAAATGGTTTTGGCCGGATTGGACGCAATGTCCTGCGCGCGCTCTATGAAACGGGCCGACGTGCAGAGATTACCGTGGTCGCGATTAATGAGCTGGCTGAAGCCACCGGTATGGCGCACCTGCTGAAATACGATACCAGCCATGGCCGTTTTGCTTTCGACGTTCGTCAGGAGCGCGATGTTATGTGGGTGGGTGGCGATACCCTGCGCATTTTGCACCGTGCAGACATAGCCGATTTGCCGTGGCGTGAACTCGATGTGGATGTGGTGCTGGACTGTACCGGCGTCTATGGCTCACGGGCTGATGGCGAAGCCCATCTGCAGGCGGGTGCCAAAAAAGTGCTGTTCTCTCATCCTGGCGGAAACGATCTCGACGCGACTGTCGTGTTCGGTGTTAACCAGCAGGATCTCACCGCCAGCGATCGCATCGTCTCCAATGCGTCCTGCACCACAAACTGCATTATTCCGGTCATTAAACTGCTGGATGATGCGTTTGGTATCGAATCCGGCACCGTCACGACGATCCACTCGGCGATGCACGATCAGCAGGTGATCGACGCCTATCACAGCGATCTGCGCCGGACCCGTGCGGCCAGTCAGTCCATCATTCCAGTGGATACGCGTCTGGCGGCAGGCATCACCCGTATTTTTCCGAAATTCAACGATCGCTTTGAGGCGATAGCCGTTCGCGTCCCGACGATTAACGTGACGGCCATTGATCTCAGCGTTTCTGTGCATAACGCGGTAACGGCATGTGACGTTAACACCTTGTTGCGAAGCGCGGCAGAAGGGGCATTTCGTGGTATAGTTGACTACACGGAATTACCGTTAGTCTCAGTAGATTTTAACCATGATCCGCACAGTGCCATTGTGGACGGAACACAAACGCGGGTCAGCGGTCAACACCTTATCAAGACACTGGTCTGGTGTGACAATGAATGGGGCTTTGCTAACCGAATGCTCGACACGACGTTAGCGATGGCCGCAAGCGGTTTCAGGTAAGACGCGGTTTGCGTCTGGCAAAACTTATGAGAATCAACGAGAGGATTCACCATGTCTGTAATTAAGATGACCGATCTGGATCTGGCTGGTAAACGCGTTCTGATCCGTGCCGATCTGAACGTACCAGTTAAAGAAGGTAAAGTGACGTCTGATGCACGTATCCGTGCTTCTCTGCCAACCATTGAAGCGGCGTTGAAACAGGGCGCGAAAGTAATGGTTACCTCTCACCTGGGTCGTCCGACCGAAGGTGAATACAACGAAGAGTTCTCGCTGCTGCCGGTAGTTAACTACCTGAAAGAGAAGCTGAGCGGCACCACTGTGACCCTGGCAAAAGATTACCTCGATGGCGTTGAAGTGGGCGCTGGCGAACTGGTTGTGCTGGAAAACGTTCGCTTTAACAAAGGCGAAAAGAAAGATGACGAAGCGCTGTCTAAAAAATATGCCGCCCTGTGCGACGTATTTGTGATGGACGCGTTTGGTACTGCGCACCGCGCGCAGGCTTCTACCCACGGCGTTGGAAAATTTGCCCCTATCGCCTGTGCCGGTCCGCTGCTTTCTGCAGAACTGGAAGCGCTGGGTAAGGTCATGAGCAACCCTGAGCGTCCGCTGGTGGCTGTTGTTGGTGGTTCTAAAGTCTCTACCAAATTTGATGTGCTGCAGTCTCTGGTCAAAATCGCGGACACCGTGATTGTCGGCGGCGGCATTGCGAACACCTTCGTGGCTATCGACAACAATGTCGGCAAGTCACTGTATGAACCCGACTTCGTTGAAGCGGCTAAAGGCCTGCGCGATCAGCACGGTATCCCGGTTCCAACTGACTCTCGCGTCGGCACAGAATTCTCTGAAACTGCGCCAGCGATCGTGAAAAAGGTTTCGGAAGTAGCAGATAACGAAGAGATTATGGACTTCGGTGATGAAACCGCTCAGGCCATGGCTGCCATCCTGAAAGAGGCTAAAACCATCCTGTGGAATGGCCCGGTGGGCGTGTTTGAGTTCCCTAACTTCCGTAAAGGCACCGAGATCGTGGCTAACGCGATTGCAGACAGCGATGCCTTCTCTGTTGCAGGCGGCGGCGATACCTTAGCGGCTATCGACCTGTTCGGCATCGAAGACAAAATTTCCTACATCTCTACCGGCGGTGGTGCGTTCCTGGAGTTCGTGGAAGGCAAAAAACTGCCAGCAGTTGCCATGCTGGAAGAGCGTGCGAAGCAGTAATCCTTTGGGGGCGATGCCTCGCGGCATCGTCTGAAGTCTTGCCCATCTGGGCGTTTAAATCGACGTTCCTTTAAGGGAACAACGGTCACGAAACAGGACACAATCATGTCTAAAATTTTTGATTTCGTAAAACCCGGCGTTGTCACTGGTGATGACGTACAGAAGATCTTCAAAGTTGCGAAAGAGAACAAATTCGCACTGCCAGCCGTGAACTGCGTCGGCACCGACTCCATCAATGCGGCACTGGAAGCGGCAGCGAAAGTGAAAGCGCCAATCATCATCCAGTTCTCTAACGGTGGTGCTGCATTTATCGCCGGTAAAGGCTTCAAGACTGACAAACCACAGGGCGCGGCAATCTTCGGTGCTATCGCCGGTGCACACCATGTTCACCTGATGGCAGAGCAGTATGGCGTGCCGGTTATCCTGCACACTGACCACTGCGCGAAGAAACTGCTGCCGTGGATCGATGGTCTGCTGGACGCGGGCGAAGAGTACTTCCAGAAAAACGGTAAGCCACTGTTCTCTTCTCACATGATCGACCTGTCAGAAGAGTCACTGGAAGAGAACATCGAAATCAGCAGCAAGTATCTGGCGCGCATGGCGAAACTCGACATGACGCTGGAAATCGAACTGGGCTGCACCGGTGGTGAAGAAGATGGCGTGGATAACAGCCATATGGACGCATCTGCTCTCTACACCCAGCCAGAAGATGTGAACTACGCATACGAAAAACTGAATGCTATCAGCCCGCGCTTCACCATTGCGGCTTCATTCGGCAACGTACACGGCGTTTACAAGCCAGGTAACGTGAAACTGACCCCAACCATTCTGCGTGATTCGCAGAAATTCGTGTGTGAAAAACATGGCCTGCCGCACAACGCGCTGGACTTCGTTTTCCACGGCGGTTCAGGTTCTTCAGCTGCAGAAATCGAAGAGTCTATCAGCTACGGCGTGATCAAGATGAACATCGATACCGATACCCAATGGGCAACCTGGGACGGCATCCTGCAGTACTACAAAAAGAATGAAGGCTATCTGCAGTCGCAGCTGGGTAACCCGGAAGGCGACGACAAGCCAAACAAAAAATACTACGACCCACGCGTCTGGCTGCGTTCAGCCCAGGCCTCAATGGTCGTGCGTCTGGAGCAGGCTTTCAAAGAGCTCAACGCTGTCGACGTTCTGTAACTGATATTGAGTTACGGTATAAACTGTCTTCTGTATAAAAAAGGCCCGAAAGGGCCTTTTTTTTGATCTTTTTTCGCCGGATTTGCGTCAAAGGTCATGCAGGTTTGGCACACCGGCATTTATTGTTTACCCTTTTGTCAGGGATTGTCAGAGCTGTTCTGACAATCTGTTGTTACTTCCCTTGGGAATTTAATTACAGGATGGTTCCATGCAGGATACGGGTATGTTTGATGAGCTTAACAACGCAGGTAACTGGATAGTACGCAATCAGGAGCTGCTGATAAGCTATGCGGTGAACATTGTCGCAGCTATTGCGATTATCTTTGTGGGTATGATTGTTGCACGCATCATCTCCAACACCGTTAATCGTCTGCTGTGCGCACGTCATATTGATACGACCGTTGCTGACTTTTTGTCGGCGCTGGTGCGCTACGGCATTATCGCCTTCACACTTATCGCGGCGCTGGGTCGCATTGGCGTACAGACCACCTCGGTTATTGCCATCCTCGGTGCGGCCGGTCTGGCTGTGGGTCTGGCCTTAAAAGATTCACTGTCAAACCTGGCTGCCGGCGTACTGCTGGTGATCTTCCGCCACTTCCGCACCGGTGAGTTTGTGGATCTGGGTGGCATCATGGGCACAGTCATGAACGTGCAGATCTTCTCTACGACGCTCAAGTCAGCGGATGGCAAGCGCGTGGTGGTGCCGAACGGTAAAATCCTTGCCGGAAACATCGTTAACTTTTCGCGCGAGCCGGTACGCCGCAATGAATTTATTATCGGCGTCTCCTACGATGCCGATGTGGATCAGGTTCTGACGCTGCTGCGGGAAGTCGTTGAAGCAGATGAACGTGTACTAAAAGATATGGGTATCCAGATTGGGCTTAACGAGTTAGCCGCATCCTCAATGAATTTTGTCGTGCGCTGCTGGAGCAACAGTGGAGACCTGCAAAACGTCTACTGGGATCTGATGAAGAACTTCAAGCGTACGCTGGATGGCAAAGGAATTGGTATTCCTTATCCGCAGATGGATGTGCATCTGCACCGCGTCAGACCGTCAGATACACCTGCACCAGAGACACAACCGCAGTAATTTGTTCAATGGGCGGCGTCTGTCGCCCATTAATTTTGCTAATCGTGGATTAATTCTTTCAATTTCCGCTAATCATATCCTCTCTTTATACTTCCCCACATCTGACCATGTGAGGACGTAATTCTGTGATATCTCTCTACTTTCAGGGGCTTGCCCTGGGCGCTGCGCTGATCCTGCCATTGGGGCCACAAAACGCATTTGTGATGAATCAGGGCGTGAAACGTCAGTATCATCTGATGACGGCGGCACTCTGCTCACTGAGCGATATTCTGCTGATATGCGGCGGCATCTTTGGCGGCAGCGCCCTGCTAAGCCAGTCTCCGCTGCTGCTGATGGTCATCACCTGGGCAGGCGTAGCCTTTCTGCTCTGGTATGGCTGGGGTGCGCTGCGAAGCGCTTTTCGTGGCAACGCCGATCTGGCGGATGGCGAGCCACTGAAGCAGAGCAGGGGACGCATTATCGCAACATTGCTGGCGGTAACCTGGCTCAATCCGCACGTCTATCTCGACACTTTTGTGGTGCTGGGCAGTCTTGGCGGCCAGTTGCCCAGCACCACGGCGCGTCAGTGGTTCGCGCTGGGCACCGTCAGCGCGTCGATCCTGTGGTTTTTCGGCCTGGCGCTGCTGGCCGCGTGGCTGTCACCGCGCCTGCGCACCGCGAAAGCACAGCGTGTGATTAACCTGCTGGTCGGCGCGGTAATGTGGTTTATCGCCCTGCAACTGGCGCGTCAGGGTATTGCCGGTTTTTGATCTTAGCCTCGATCCCGGGCGGTAATTGCCGCGCTGCGGACGAACTTTTGGCATAATGACCACTCAAAGCATGGCGCATACCGATGCGCTGTTGGGCTTCGCCGGTTGGAAGCCGTCATAGTGACCTTTTCAAGGAGGACTTTCATGAAACTGAAAGCATTGGCTCTGGCCGCAATCATGAGCGCCGGGGCATTGCCTGGCGTACACGCTGATGAGTTACCGAACGGACCGCACGTGGTGACCTCAGGCAAGGCAACGGTCGATGCTCGTCCCGATATCGCGACCCTCTCTATCGTTGTGAACGTGTCATCGAAAGATGCCGCAGATGCGAAAAAACAGGCAGATAGCCGGGTTGCGCAATATTTCGATTTTCTGCAGAAGAATGGCATCGAGAAAAAAGATATCGATGCGGCTAACCTGAGCACGCAGCCAGAGTACGACTACACCAAAGAGGGTAAATCCGTACTGAAAGGCTATCGTGCTGTGCGTCAGGTACAGGTCACCCTGCGTCAGCTGGACAAGCTGAATGATCTGCTGGACGGAGCACTGAAATCCGGTCTGAATGAGGTGCGTAGCGTCGAGTTAGGCGTGGCAAACCCGGAAAGCTATAAAGAGCAGGCGCGTAAAGCGGCGATTAAAAACGCCACTCAGCAGGCATCGCAACTGGCTGAAGGCTTTAACGCGAAGCTGGGATCGATCTACAGCATCCGTTATCAGGTCGCCAACTATCAGCCAATGCCGATGAACCGCATGTACAAAGCGGCGGCAGCGGCAGATACCTCGGCGCAGGAGACTTATGACCAGCAGAGCATCAACTTTGACGATCAGGTTGATGTAGTGTTTGAGATTAAGCCCAACGCGGCACAATAAAAAAACGGGGCTTTTGCCCCGTTTTTGTTTTCAGGCGGCGACGTCATTCTGACGCAGCACCCGATGTCCATGTGCAATCAGCGCATCGGTCACCCGACGCATTAACCGGCTTTCAGGCGCAAACCGATGCCAGTAGAGCATCCGGCGCTGATACAATCCCGGCGTCAAATCGATTAACTCACCGCTCGCCAGCTCACGTTCAATCTGAAGATGTGGAATCATACAGCAGGTCGATCCCTGTCGGGCCATCTGCACAAAGGCTTCAGACGAGTTCACAATGTGGCAGGGCACACTGCCAGGTGAAAGGTCAAAGTTCTGCTGCAGGAAAGCCTGGTGCATATCATCAAGATGATCAAAAGCCACGGCAGGCGCTTTCAGCAGGGCAGAGCGGGTAACGCCGTTTGGAAAGAAGCGTTCAGCAAAGTCGCGTGACGCCACAAACAGGTAGTCGAGCGCACCCAGCTGATCCACCAGGCAACTCGGCAGCGGCTGCGGCTGAATACTCACCGCACCCACCACTTCACCCCGACGCAGACGCTCCTGAGTGCGTGTTTCATCTTCAACCTGCAGATTCAGGCGAACGGGGGAGTCAGCCAGCACATCTTTTAGCGCAGGCAGCAACCAGGTCGCCAGACTGTCGGCGTTGACCGCCAGCGACAGCAGCAGCGGCGTGGTGCCACTGTTCTCATCGCCCAGCCACTCCTCTTCCAGCAATTCCACCTGATGCAGTAACGCCAGTAGTTTTTGGCCCTGTTCGGTCGGGCGCGGCGGCACAGTGCGCACCAGCAGCGGCTGACCAAACAGGTTCTCCAGCTGCTTGATTCGCTGTGAAACTGCAGACTGAGTGATACACAATTTTTGTGCGGCACGCTCAAATCCGCGTTCGCGGATCACTGAATCCAGCGCCTGAAGCGTTCGATAATCCGGGCGTTTCATTAATATTCATTCTCCTTCAGGATGGACGTCACTATGCCACAAAACTGTTATCTGTGATGGTTCTCTTGTTTTTGTGGACTGGCTTGCAAAGCGATAAATCCACGTCGGTCAGCCGAGCATTTTCAGCAAGCCTTGTTTTATACTACGCGCACTTCGTTGTCGCACAGGTTTTAAACATACCATGACCCAGGATGAACTGAAAAAAGCCGTTGGCTGGGCTGCACTTGATTACGTGCAGCCGGGCACCATTGTTGGCGTAGGCACCGGCTCCACCGCTGCCCACTTTATCGATGCGCTTGCCACGGTCAGGCATCAGATCGACGGTGCCGTCTCCAGCTCAGATGCCTCCACCCAGAAGCTGAAAAGCCTGGGCATTCAGGTTTTTGACCTGAATGAGATTGATGTGCTGTCGGTTTACGTCGATGGCGCGGATGAGATCAACCCGCAGATGCAGATGATTAAAGGCGGCGGCGCGGCGCTGACGCGTGAAAAGATTGTGGCTGCAGTGGCTGAAACCTTTATCTGTATCGCTGACGCCTCGAAAGAGGTGGATGTACTGGGCCGCTTCCCGCTGCCGGTTGAAGTGATTCCGATGGCACGCAGTTATGTGGCGCGTCAGCTGGTGAAAATGGGCGGCTTACCGGAGTATCGTCAGAACGTGGTAACGGATAACGGTAACATTATTCTCGACGTGCATAATCTGCGTATCCTGGATCCGATTGAGCTGGAAAAAACCATCAATGCGTTGCCTGGCGTCGTCACTGTCGGCCTTTTTGCCGCGCGCGGTGCCGATATTGCACTGATTGGCGGACCTGATGGGGTCAAAACTATCAAAAAATGATCTGTCTGGCGCCGTAAAGGCGTCAGTTATTTCTGCCTGAAAATCATCTTTTCTCACACTGGTGAAATTTGGTGACTTATGTCACATAAGCGTCATCGGCAGCGGGTTCGTTCTCTCTTCTTTGCCTCTCTCATGATTTTGTCCGGCAATGTACTGCTGGCAGCCGCTGCCGTGCTGGCTGCCGGGCAATCGTTTGTATTGCCGGACGCGATTTTTTTGATATTTTGACAGAAGGCTGGCTTATGGTAGTCCTCATTGAATGCTGAATAGGATTGGGAAATGGCAAAGGTATCACTGGAAAAAGATAAGATTAAGTTCCTGCTGGTGGAAGGTGTCCATCAGAGCGCGCTGGATAACCTGCGGGCTGCAGGCTATACCAACATCGAATTCCACAAGGGCGCGCTGGACTCCGACGCGTTAAAAGCATCGATTCGCGATGCACACTTCATTGGTATCCGTTCCCGCTCCCAGCTCACTGAAGAGATTTTTGCGGCGGCTGAAAAGCTGGTCGCCGTTGGCTGTTTCTGTATCGGCACCAACCAGGTTGATCTGCAGGCTGCTGCCAGCCGTGGCATTCCGGTGTTCAACGCGCCGTTCTCCAATACCCGCTCGGTTGCGGAGCTGGTGATTGGTGAGATGCTGCTGATGCTGCGTGGCATCCCGGAAGCGAACGCGAAAGCGCACCGTGGCATCTGGAACAAGATAGCCAAAGGCTCATTTGAAGCACGTGGCAAAAAGCTGGGTATCATCGGTTACGGTCATATCGGGATGCAGCTGGGCGTGCTGGCAGAAAGCCTGGGCATGCATGTTTTCTTCTACGACATTGAAAACAAGTTGCCGCTGGGAAATGCCACCCAGGTACGCCATCTGGCCGATCTGCTCAACATGAGCGACGTTGTCAGCCTGCACGTGCCGGAAACTGCCTCAACACAGGATATGATCGGTGCAGAACAGCTGGCGCAGATGAAGCCCGGTGCGCTGCTGATTAACGCCTCACGCGGTACCGTAGTCGATATCCCGGCGCTGTGTGATGCGCTGGCCAGTAAACATGTTGGTGGCGCGGCCATCGACGTCTTCCCGACAGAACCCGCCACCAACAGCGAGCCGTTTATCTCTCCACTGAGTGAATTCGACAACGTGATCCTGACGCCGCACATTGGCGGTTCGACGGAAGAAGCGCAGGAGAACATCGGGATTGAAGTGGCGGGCAAGCTGGCGAAATATTCCGATAACGGCTCGACGCTGTCAGCTGTTAACTTCCCGGAAGTCTCACTGCCGATTCACGGTATCAGCGCTAGTCGTCTGCTGCACATCCATGAGAACCGTCCAGGCGTGCTGACAGCCATCAACCAGATCTTCGCAGAGCAGGGCATCAACATCGCCGCCCAGTATCTGCAAACCTCGCCGTTTATGGGCTATGTGGTTATCGACATTGATGCCGAGCCAGAAGTGGCCGAGAACGCGCTGCAGCTGATGAAGGCGATTCCGGGTACTATCCGCGCCCGTCTGCTTTACTAAGCGATGCAGACACGAAGTGGCGCTAAATAGCGCCACTTCGTGCTATCAGGTACGATCTGCTGTGAGGCTGAGCCTGCTCAGTAAAAACGGTCAGATCGGAAAGTCGCAAACACGTCATTCCTGACTGCCTGGCCCGCGCGGGGGCCGCTTTCCTCTTCTTACCGTGTCCCCTTCGCGTGGTGCTATTTCATTGTTGCAAAATTCGCCCTGATTCGGGGTGCTGATCCGTCTGAAAAAGCCCATAACAGCGGCTCTTCTACTCCCACTGCCAGAGCTTTGACGGCGTCATTACCGCCGGCAAAGGTACATCCCATTCTGCCACCGGCAGGCTATCGACCTGCTGACAATCGTGGGCCAGACCAACCGGCAAAAAGCCGTGCTGTCGCCAGTTCTGCAGGGTGCGATCGTAGAAGCCGCCGCCCATGCCCAGACGCTGCCCATGCTGATCAAACGCCACCAATGGCACCATCATCAGATCCAACTGATCAAGCGTGATCAACTGCCGGATATCCAGCGGCGGTTCAGGAATACGTAGTTTATTGATATGCAATGGGGTATCGGGCGTGTAGCGCAGAAAAAGTAAATGACCGGGCGAGAAGGGATGCAAAACGGGCAGATAGACCGCTTTCTTCAGATGCCAGAGCCTGGCAATCAGCGGACGGGTATTCAGCTCACCATCAACTGACAGGAACAGGGCAATGTTGCGCGCGTGAGTAATCGGCGCATAGTTAAGGGCAAGTTCAGCGAGCTGTTCGGCCGCCTGGGCCTGCTGATCTTCAGTCATTGCACGGCGCAAATGGCGTACCTGCTGACGGATAACCTGACGCTGTATCATTGAAGGTGATGACATGGAAGATTCAGACATGATTTCCCCGCCTGATAAGTCGCTGAACAGCGACTATAACATGTCGGTATGGGGATGAAAGCAGGACTGCAGGAAGAGAGATCTCCGAGATGCCGCCGTAGGCTGTAACCCTTGAACCCTTGGTTCAAGGTGAACATGCCGTCATAACCATCAGGCTTCTCGGACGAACCGAGCATGCACACAGGTTACGAGCGTCACATTCTGTTTTTTCGAAATATCGGCTCAGGGGACTGGCCCACATGCAAACATCTCAGAGAAAATTTACCTCACCGTTACTTTAGTATAGCAACCATGAAGTTTTATTCGAACTTCGCACCCTCACGCTCAGAGATGCGACCCTGCTCAACTAATGCCTGTTCAATCGTCTGCTGCAACATACGGATACGCTGTTCCATATTAGCAGCATAATCGCGCGTTTTCACTTTCTCTTGCGCCAGCTCGTGGCAGACGTTTAACGCGGCGATGAACACCAGTTGTTCTGTATTGGTGACTCTAGTGCGAACTTTTAGATCTTGCAACCGTTGATTGAGATCTTCAGCCGCGCTATTGAGCGCATCTTGCTGCTCTGGCGGACAATTCACTCTCAACGAACGACCAAAAATTTGTAAATCTACCGGTTGTGCAGACATGCCACCTTCCTGACTGATTACTTCGCTCGCAACTCCCTTAGCTGTCAATGGCTTGGGAGGCGGGCAACTATATAGACCCACGAAATAAGATACAACCCCTTTTCTGGAAACCTTGAGGCAGCTAGTGGTAGCATAACACGAACTTATTCTGCCAACGACGATGAAAACTTATGTCCTTACAGAACGCAACCCCCGATTACAACGCGCTCGCGGCAGTGCTCTCACAGCAGGGTGTTGGTATGACGCCTGCAGAAATGCATGGCCTGCTAAGCGGCATCCTCTGCGGCGGTAACCAGGACACCAGCTGGAAAACGCTGGTACACGATCTGGCTAACGAAGGCATGGCGTTTTCACACACGCTTGCGGTGCCGCTGGCGGCGCTGCACGAGCACACGGCCACTACGCTGGAAGATGAGGGTTTCCTGTTTCAGCTCATGCTGCCTGCGGACGACGACATCACCGTATTTGACCGTGCCGATGCGCTGGCAGGCTGGGTTAACCATTTTCTGCTCGGTCTGGGCGTAACACAGCCTAAACTGGATAAAGTCACCGGCGAAACCGGCGAAGCAATCGATGATTTGCGTACGATTGCCCAACTCGGTTACGAAGAGGATGAAGACCAGGAAGAACTGGAGCAGTCGCTGGAAGAGGTGATTGAATATGTGCGTGTCGCTGCACTGCTGTGCCACGATACCTTCACTCGTCCGCAGCCAACCGCGCCAGAAGTGCAAAAACCGACGCTACACTAATTTCAGGTCAACGCGTTTAACCGGTCAGTTTACAGGGAGTGCAGAGATGATTTCACTGGAACGATACCTGCAGCGTCGTCAGGCGCTGCTGGCGAAGATGGTGCCTGGCAGCGCAGCGCTGATTTTTGCTGCGCCTGAAGTGACGCGCAGTAACGACACCGAATATCCCTTCCGCCAGAGCAGCGACTTCAGTTATTTCACCGGCTTTAATGAGCCGCAGGCATTGCTGGTGCTGATCAAAAGCGATGAAAATCACAACCACAGCGTGCTGTTTAACCGCGTGCGTGACCCCGCAGCGGAAGTCTGGTCTGGTCGTCGATTGGGTCAGGAGGCCGCGCCCGATAAACTCGGCGTGGATCGTGCCTTACCCTGGACCGATATTGGTGAACAGCTGCACCTGCTGCTGAACGGCCTGGATGTGATTTACCATGCGCAGGGCGAATATGCTCACGCAGACACTCTGGTGTTCAGCGCACTGGATAAACTGCGTCGCGGTTTCCGCCAGAATCTTAGCGCGCCAGCCACCGTCACTGACTGGCGTCCATGGGTGCATGAGATGCGCCTGTTTAAAGATGCGGATGAAATTGAGTTGTTACGCCGCGCCGGGAAAATCAGTGCACTGGCGCATACTCGCGCGATGCAAACCTGTCAGCCGGGCATGTTTGAGTATCAGCTGGAAGGGGAGATCCATCACGAATTTACCCGTCACGGCGCGCGTTATCCCTCCTATAACACCATTGTGGGGGCCGGCGAGAACGGCTGCATTCTGCACTACACCGAAAACGAAAGTGAGATGCGCGACGGCGATCTGGTGCTGATCGATGCTGGCTGTGAATTCCACGGCTATGCCGGTGATATCACCCGTACCTTCCCGGTTAACGGCCGATTCAGCCCGGCGCAGCGCGCCATTTATGACATCGTTCTGGCTTCGCTGAAGCGATCGCTTGAGATGTTCCGGCCTGGTGTCAGCATTCGCGAAGTGAATGACGAAGTGGTGCGCATTATGATGACCGGTCTGGTGGAGCTGGGTATCCTGGAGGGTGACATCGATACCCTGATCGCCGAAGACGCACATCGCCAGTTCTATATGCATGGCCTGGGCCACTGGCTGGGGCTGGACGTTCACGACGTAGGTCACTACGGCACCCCGAGTCGCGATCGGATTCTGGAGCCGGGCATGGTGTTAACCGTTGAGCCGGGTCTCTATATCGGGCCGGATGCGGATGTACCCGCGCAATATCGCGGCATTGGCATCCGAATCGAAGATGACATTGTGATCACGGAAGAGGGCATTGAGAATCTCACCGACAGCGTCGTGAAAGAAGCCGATGAGATTGAAGCACTGATGGCGGCGGCAAAACAGGCATGACAATTCTGATTGCCGGAGGCGGCATGACCGGGGCGACGCTGGCGCTGGCGATCTCCCATCTCACCCAGGGCACACTGCCGGTGACGCTGATTGAAAGCAGCGAGCCAGGCAGCCGGGCGCATCCCGGTTTTGACGGCCGCGCGATTGCCCTCGCGGCCGGAACCTGCCAGCAACTGGCGGATATCAACCTGTGGCAGCGCATTGCCCGTTGCGCCACGCCGATTACCCATATCCATGTCTCCGATCGCGGTCACGCGGGCTTTGTGTCACTGGCGGCGGCTGATTATGACATTCCGGCGCTGGGGCAGGTTGTCGAGCTGTTTGATGTCGGTCAGCGGCTGTTTGCGGAACTGAAAAAAGCGCCAGGCGTGACGCTGCGCTGTCCTGCACGCGTTACCCAGGCTCACCGAAGCGACCAGCAGGTTGAGGTGACACTGGACAGTGGCGAACAACTCAGCGGCAAGCTGCTGGTGGCCGCGGATGGCACGCGCTCTGCCCTGGCCGCCTCGTGCGGTATTCAGTGGCAAAGAGACGACTATCAGCAGCTCGCGGTAATTGCCAATGTCTCCACTGCGCTGCCCCATCAGGGCCGCGCTTTCGAGCGTTTCACCGAGCATGGCCCGCTGGCGCTGCTGCCGATGTCTGGCAACCGTCTCTCGCTGGTCTGGTGTCATCCGCTTTCGCAGCGCGAACGCATTGAGCAGTGGAGCGAGGCTGAATTCCTGAGTCAGCTGCAGCGTGCCTTTGGCTGGCGGCTGGGCAAATTTACTCACACGGGTCAGCGAGAATACTACCCGCTGGCGCTGCACCGGGCGATGTCGCCGGTGACGCACCGTGTGGCGGTGGTGGGCAATGCAGCACAGACGCTGCATCCCATTGCCGGGCAGGGTTTCAATCTTGGCCTGCGCGATGTGATGTCGCTGGCTGAAACGCTGGCAGCCGCCCATCGTCAACAGCAGGATCCCGGCAGCTATACCGTGCTGCATCATTACCTGCAGCGTCGTCAGCCCGATCGCGCCGCCACTATCGGCATCACCGACGGACTGGTGCGCGTTTTTGCAAACCAGTATGGTCCACTGGTGGCAGGACGTAACCTGGGCCTGCTGGCGATGGATCATCTGCCGTGGCTACGAAATCAACTGGCTGAGCGTACGCTTGGCTGGGTTAAGCGTTAATAAAGAGGCTCAGATGCAAACTTTTGATGTGGTGATCGCCGGTGGCGGTATGGTGGGGCTGGCGGTGGCCTGCGGCTTGCAGGGCAGCGGACTGCGTATCGCCGTGCTGGAAAAATCGCCGGAGCCACCGCTGGCGCTGAGTGCGTCACCGTCGATTCGCGTGTCGGCGATAAACGCCGCCAGCGAAAGGCTGCTGCAGAAGCTGGATGTCTGGTCGACCATTCTTTCGCTGCGCTGCCGCGCATATCACGGCATGGAAGTGTGGGATAAGGACAGCTTCGGCTCCATCGCTTTTGATGATGAGCAGCAGGGCTTGTCACATCTGGGCCATATCGTCGAAAACCCGGTGATTCACACTGCGCTCTGGCAACGTGCCAGCGCCTGCAGCGACGTGACGATAATGGCACCTTCGCAGTTACAGCAGGTGGCATTTGGTGACAACGAAGCCTTTGTTACGCTGCAGGATGGCAGTATGTTAAGCGCGCGATTACTGATTGCCGCTGACGGTGCTAACTCCTGGCTGCGCAACAAAGCCGATATTCCGCTGACTTTCTGGGATTACGATCACCGTGCGTTAGTGGCTAACGTCCGCACTGAGAAGCCGCACGACGCGGTGGCCCGCCAGGTGTTCCACGGCGACGGTATTCTGGCTTTCCTGCCGATGCAGGATCCGCATCTGAGCTCCATCGTCTGGTCGCTCTCGCCACAGGAAGCGAGCCGTCTGGAAACCATGCCGGAAGCGCTGTTCAATCAGCAGCTCTCAGTGGCGTTTGATATGCGCCTCGGCCTGTGTCAGCTGGAAAGCGAGCGCAAATCGTTCCCGCTGGTAGCGCGCTATGCCCGCAACTTTGCGGCACACCGTCTGGCGCTGGTGGGCGATGCGGCTCACACCATTCATCCGCTGGCGGGGCAGGGCGTAAACCTTGGCTTTATGGATGCCGCCGAGTTGATTGGCGAGATTCGCCGCCTGCATCAGCAGGGCAAAGATATTGGTCAGCACCTCTATCTGCGTCGCTACGAGCGCAGCCGTAAACACAGCGCCGCAATGATGCTGGCTGGCATGCAGGGCTTCCGGGAGATGTTCGCTGGCAATAATCCGGCGAAAAAACTGCTGCGTGACGTCGGTCTGAAACTGGCTGATCGTCTGCCAGGGGTAAAACCTATGATGCTGAAGCAGGCGATGGGCCTGAATGATTTGCCCGCCTGGCTTCGCTAAATTCTCGCCTTTTGATAAGCCAGCGTCTGCTGGCTTTTTTTATGTCTGAATCCCTCTGCACCACCAAAAGGCAATGCTGCACCAGTCCGGGTCTTCGTTTGATTTATTCTAATTTTGCTAGCAATTTCGCATTACTTTTTCTCATTCATCTCTTCGCGGGCAGCGGGATTTTTTTAACATCCTGAACGCCTTGCCGCATAAATTTGCTGTGTATATTTAAAGTCCCTGCATTTATTGCGCGATTAATCACAAAATTGCAGTTTTTTATCCTGTCACAGGCTGTTTCTGGTTAGGCTGTGCATCTGCGTTCGACCCCGGTTTGCTTATGGTTAATCGTCAGATTCGGTGGTAACGTCAGTCGTAAGAGAACGTTTGCGTCGGCACTCAATTCCGGCGCAATTTTGCCCTCACTCGCTTCTGCACAGGATGGTTATGACTCAGCAAACACCTCTGTTTGAACAGCATCAGGCCTGCGGTGCCCGCATGGTGGATTTTCATGGCTGGATGATGCCATTGCACTATGGCTCCCAGATGGATGAACATCATGTGGTGCGCACTGACGCCGGGATGTTTGATGTCTCTCACATGACCATCGTCGACCTGACAGGACCGCGTACCCGCGAATTCCTGCGCTATCTGCTGGCGAATGATGTGGCAAAACTGACGCAGCCAGGCAAAGCGCTTTACACCGGGATGCTGAATGCGTCGGGTGGCGTCATTGACGATTTGATTGTTTACTTTATGAGCGAATCGTTCTTCCGGCTGGTGGTGAACTCCGCAACCCGTGAAAACGATCTCGCGTGGATCACACAACATGCGCAGGGTTATGGCATTACGCTGATGGAACGCGATGACCTGGCGCTGATTGCTGTGCAGGGTCCGCAGGCGCAGCAGAAAGCGCAGACGCTGTTCAGCGAGGAGCAGCGTCAGGCTGTGGCTGGCATGAAGCCGTTTTTTGGTGTGCAGTCAGGTGACCTGTTTATCGCGACCACCGGTTACACCGGCGAAGCAGGATATGAAATTGCGATGCCCGCCGGTGAGGCAGCCGATTTCTGGCAGCGCCTGCTGGCAGCTGGCGTAAAACCTGCCGGACTGGGCGCACGCGACACACTGCGCCTGGAAGCCGGAATGAATCTTTATGGTCAGGAGATGGACGAAGGCGTTTCACCGCTGGCCGCCAACATGAGCTGGACGGTGTGCTGGGAACCTTCTGACCGCGATTTCATTGGCCGGGAAGCGCTGGAACTGCAGCGTGAACGCGGCACAGAAAAGCTGGTGGGGCTGATTCTCACAGAAAAAGGGGTGCTGCGTAACGGCCAGCCGGTGCGTTTCACCGATGACCAGGGGCAGCCACAGGAGGGGATCATCACCAGTGGTTCTTTCTCACCGACGCTGGGTTGCAGCATCGCCCTGGCGCGCGTACCGGCCTCGGTCGGCAGCACCGCCATCGTTGAGATCCGTAACCGCCAGATGCCCGTCCAGGTTACCCGTCCCGTTTTTGTCCGCGCCGGTAAACCGGTCGCTCAGTAAATTTTATTCAGGAGAAATGGCCAATGAGCAATGTGCCGAATACGTTGAAGTACCGCGACAGCCATGAATGGGTGCGCAAAGAAGCCGATGGCAGCTACACCGTGGGTATTACTGAACATGCGCAGGAGTTACTGGGCGACATGGTATTTGTCGATCTGCCGGAAGTGGGCGCGACGTTTGCCGCCGGTGAAGAGTGCGCGGTGGCAGAGTCCGTTAAAGCGGCGTCAGATATCTATGCGCCAATTAGCGGTGAGATTGTGGCGGTCAACGATGCCCTGACTGACTCACCGGAGCAGGTCAACAGCGAGCCTTATGACGGCGGCTGGTTATTTAAAATCAAAGCCAGTGACGCGTCTGAAATCGACACGCTGCTGGATGCGGATGCTTATAAAGCCTCCATCGACGAGTAATCGTCAGGCGGCCTCAGACAGAGGCCGCAGATTTTTGTTTGCTCTCCGGTTCCCCCAGCCCGATTCAGGATTTACTGCTAATGACTCAGACTCTCAGCCAGCTTGAACACAACGGTGCATTCATTGAGCGCCATATCGGTCCTTCACCTGAGCAGCAGGCGCAGATGCTTGACGCGATTGGTGCCCGTTCGCTGGACGCGTTAATCAGCACGATTGTGCCGGCAGATATTCAGCTGCCGGGTCCACCCGCCGTTGGCGAAGCCGCGACTGAACAGCAGGCGCTGGCCGAACTGAAAGCCATTGCCAGTCAGAATCTGCGTTACAAATCCTGGATTGGTATGGGATACAGCGCGGTCATCACTCCGCCGGTTATCCTGCGTAATATGCTGGAAAATCCGGGCTGGTACACTGCCTATACCCCGTATCAGCCTGAAGTCTCGCAGGGCCGCCTGGAAGCACTGCTGAACTTCCAGCAGCTGACGCTGGATCTTACCGGCATGGATATTGCGTCCGCCTCTTTGCTGGATGAAGCCACGGCTGCAGCCGAAGCGATGGCGATGGCAAAACGCGTCAGTAAGCTCAAAAACGCCAATAAATTCTTCATTGCCGACGATATTCATCCTCAGACGCTGGATGTGGTCCGGACTCGTGCAGAGACGTTCGGTTTTGAACTGATCATCGACAGCGCCGACAAGGCCGCGGATCACGACGACCTGTTTGGTGTGCTGCTGCAACAGGTGGGAACGACGGGCAACGCGCACGATTACAGCGCGCTGATTGCCGGGCTGAAAGCACGCAAAGTCGTGGTCAGCGTGGCGGCAGACTTTATGTCGCTGGTGTTACTGGAAGCGCCAGGCAGGCAGGCAGATATTGTCTTTGGTTCCGCTCAGCGCTTCGGCGTGCCGATGGGTTACGGCGGTCCGCACGCTGCCTTCTTCGCCAGCCGCGACGAGCATAAACGCTCTATGCCAGGCCGCATCATCGGTGTGTCACGTGATGCCGCAGGCAACACAGCACTGCGCATGGCGATGCAGACCCGTGAACAACATATCCGTCGTGAAAAGGCTAATTCCAACATCTGTACGTCGCAGGTGCTGCTGGCAAACATTGCGGGTCTCTATGCAGTTTTCCACGGCCCGGCTGGTCTGAAACGTATTGCCTCACGCATTCACCGCTTCACCAGCATCCTGGCAGCCGGACTGCAGCAGGGCGGCCTGAAACTGCGCCATCAGCACTGGTTCGATACGCTGACGGTGGAAGTGGCGGATAAAGCCGCTGTGCTGAACCGCGCTCTGAGCTTTGGCGTTAACCTGCGCAGCGACATCCATAATGCCGTTGGCATCACGCTGGATGAAACCACCTGCCGCGAAGATATTCTGGCGCTGTTTGCTATTCTGCTGGGTGATGAACATGGGCAGGATCTGGAAAAACTCGACAGCGAAGTCGCCAGTGAAAGCCACGCGATTCCTGCGGGCCTGCAGCGTCACAGCGAAATCCTGACCCATCCGGTGTTCAACCGTCATCACAGCGAAACCGAGATGATGCGCTATATGCACAGCCTGGAGAAAAAGGATCTGGCGCTGAATCAGGCGATGATCCCGCTCGGATCCTGCACCATGAAGCTCAACGCTGCCGCTGAGATGATCCCGATCACCTGGCCGGAGTTTGCTGAGCTGCATCCATTCTGCCCGGCTGAACAGGCTACCGGCTATCTGCAGATGATCGGCCAGCTGTCGCAGTGGCTGGTGCAGCTCACCGGCTATGATGCACTCTGCATGCAGCCTAACTCTGGCGCGCAGGGGGAATATGCCGGGCTGCTGGCGATCCGCCGCTATCACGAAAGTCGCGGCGAGGGCGAGCGTCATCTCTGTCTGATCCCGAGTTCGGCACACGGTACGAACCCGGCCTCAGCCCAGATGGCGGGCATGGATGTGGTCGTGGTCGCGTGCGACAAACAGGGCAACATCGACCTTGGCGACCTGCGTGAAAAGGCAGCGCAGGCGGGCGACAAACTTTCCTGCATCATGGTAACTTATCCCTCCACACACGGTGTCTATGAAGAGACCATCCGTGAAGTGTGCCAGATCGTGCATCAGTATGGCGGTCAGGTGTATCTGGATGGCGCGAACATGAATGCGCAGGTCGGCATCACCACGCCAGGCTACATCGGCGCAGATGTCTCGCACCTCAATCTGCACAAAACCTTCTGCATTCCGCACGGCGGCGGCGGTCCGGGTATGGGACCGATTGGCGTGAAAGCGCACCTGGCTCCGTTTGTTCCGGGGCACAGCGTGGTGCAAATCGACGGTGTATTGACGCAGCAGGGCGCGGTCTCCGCAGCGCCGTTTGGCAGCGCCTCTATTCTGCCGATCAGCTGGATGTATATTCGCATGATGGGCGCCGAAGGGCTGAAACAGGCCAGTTCGGTCGCGATTCTGAATGCTAACTATATTGCCAGCCGCCTGCAGTCTGCTTATCCGGTGCTCTATACCGGCCGCGATGGCCGTGTGGCGCACGAATGTATTCTCGACATCCGTCCGCTGAAAGAGCAAACCGGCATCAGTGAGCTGGATATTGCTAAGCGCCTGATCGATTACGGATTCCACGCGCCGACCATGTCCTTCCCGGTGGCGGGTACGCTGATGGTGGAGCCGACCGAGTCAGAGAGTAAAATCGAACTGGATCGCTTTATTGACGCAATGCTGGCGATCCGTATGGAAATTGACCGGGTGGCGGCAGGGGAATGGCCGCTGGACGATAACCCACTGGTTAATGCGCCGCATACCCAGCTGGAAATCGTCAGTGAGTGGTCACATCCTTACAGCCGTGAACTGGCGGTCTTCCCGGCAGGCAGCCATAACAAATACTGGCCGACCGTAAAACGTCTGGATGATGTGTTTGGCGACCGCAATCTGTTCTGCTCCTGCGTGCCGATGAGCGATTATCAGTAATCTCCCTACGGGCAAGCGTTAATCATCAGGGGCCGATTCGTCGGCCCTTTGTTATGGAGAATCAGCATGAAACTGGCACTGGTTACGGGTGGCAGCCGCGGTATCGGGCGGGCCACGTCACTATTACTGGCAGCCCGGGGTTATCGGGTTGCAGTGAACTATCGTCAGCGCGAGGCCGAAGCGCAACAGCTGGTGGCACAGATCCAGCAGCAGGGCGGTGAAGCCTTTGCGGTTCAGGCGGATATCAGTGATGAAGCGCAGATGATGGCGATGTTTGCGCAGCTCGACAAGCACTCTATGCCGCTGGCGTTGCTGGTGAACAACGCCGGGATTCTGTTTCAGCAATGCCGCACCGAACAGCTTGAGGCGGCGCGACTGCAAAAGGTCTTTGCGACCAACGTCATCGGATCCTTTCTCTGCTGTCGTGAGGCGGTTAAGCGGATGGGCACGCATCACGGCGGTCAGGGCGGCGCGATTGTAAACGTCTCGTCGGCCGCATCGCGTACCGGTGCGCCTGGCGAATATGTAGATTACGCCGCCTCAAAAGGGGCGATGGATACGCTGACCAAAGGATTGTCGCTGGAAGTGGCGCAGCAGGGGATTCGGGTCAATGGCGTACGTCCGGGATTTATCTATACAGAGATGCATGCCGATGGTGGAGAGCCGGGCAGGGTAGACAGACTTGCCAGCGCGATTCCGATGGGGCGCGGCGGTGAGGCAGAAGAGGTAGCGGAAGCGATTGTCTGGCTGGCCAGCGATGCGGCCTCATACGTCACCGGCAGCATCATTGACGCTGCCGGTGGTCGTTAACTCACTTCGTAGCTTATGCGGCTTCAGGAATCAGAGGTTTTCGCCGTTGCTGGCGATAACCTGCTGATACCAGCTGAAGCTTTTCTTCTTCGCACGAGAAAAGTCGCCGCTGCCATCATCGTTTTTATTCACATGAATAAAGCCGTAGCGCTTATCGTACTGGCCGGTGGTAAAAGAGACACAATCCAGGCAACCCCATGGTGTGTAGCCCATTAAATCCACACCATCATACGCTACGGCTTTCTTCATCTCTTCGATGTGCGCACGCAGGTAGTCGATGCGGTAATCATCTTCAATCAGGCCGTCAGCGCCGGGCTTATCGATCGCACCAAAGCCGTTTTCGACAATAAACAGCGGCTTCTGGTAACGCTCATACATCTCGTTCATGGCATAACGCAGGCCGACCGGATCGATCTGCCAGCCCCAGTCTGACGCTTTCACATGCGGGTTTTTCACCACACCTTCAAAGCCGGTGATGGGATCGTCAACGCCGCTGGCATCGCTCTTCACGGCGTTGCTCATGTAGTAGCTGAAACCGACATAGTCTGCACAGCCCTGGCGCAGCGTCTCAGCATCGTCCGCTTCCATCTGAATGTCATAACCTTTACGTGCCCACTCCCTGAGCGTGTAGGCCGGATAGTAGCCACGCATCTGCACGTCACTGAACACATAGCGCTGATGCATCGACTCCTGCGCCAGCACCACATCGTCCGGGTGGCAGGAGAACGGGTAGACAGGGACCATGGCGATCATGCAGCCAATCTGGAAGTCAGGATTGATGTCGTGACCGAGCTTCACCACTTTAGCGCTGGCAACAAACTGGTGGTGCATGACCTGATACATTGCCTGTTCAGGTTTCTCATGCTCGGTAAAGATCACACCTGAACAGCAGTAACCAAACAGCGGATACTGCCAGTTGCGCTGGTTGTTGATCTCGTTAAAGGTCATCCAGTATTTCACTTTGTTCTTATAGCGGTTCAGCACCACTTCGCTGAAGCGCACAAAGAAGTCGACCACTTTGCGGTTGTGCCAGCCGCCATACTCTTTGACCAGGTGATAAGGCATTTCGAAGTGCGAAAGCGTGATGACCGGTTCAATGCCATACTTCAGCAATTCATCAAACAGATCGTCATAGAATTGCAGGCCCGCTTCATTAGGCTGCTGCTCATCTCCATTGGGGAAGATGCGGGTCCAGGCAATGGAGGTGCGGAAGCATTTAAAGCCCATCTCGGCAAACAGCGCGATATCCTGTTTATAATGAGAATAAAACTCCACGCCTTTGTGGTTCGGATAGAAATGACCAGGCTGTACGCCGTCGGTGATCACGCGGTCAACGCCGTGTGAACCGCCGGTCAGCACGTCAGCAATGCTGACGCCTTTGCCGCCCTGATCCCAGCCACCTTCAACCTGATGCGCCGCGACCGCACCGCCCCAAAGAAAGCCTTTTGGTAACTGCAATTCTGCACTCATGCTTTACTCCATTACGGATATTGAAATTGAGCTGAGTGTAGCAAGGCAATATTGAAAGTCACGATATAACAGCGCGCCTGGAATTACGTTTGTTACATCCAAAAAACAGGCTGTTTTATTTCCCCAGCTGGCGGCCTATTGCTTCAATAATATAGGTCACCGGCACCTGAGTGGTAATGTCAGAATTGTCGGCCATGCGAATAATCGGCACGTGATAGCAGAGGTTAAAATCACCAATCTTCGCCAGAGAGCAGCTTTCTGTATTCGTTATCGCAATGATTTTGCACTTCTTCAGGCTGAACTGACTGGCAATGCGCAGGATCTCTTCCGTTTCGCCGGAGACCGATAAAATAATGGCGACGGCATTTTCATACAGGTCAGTGCTGACCGGATAGTAGGGGTCGTCAATGGCGTGACTGAATTTACCGAGGTTAGAGAAAAACCGCGCGCCATATTTTGCCAGACTGCCGGAGGTGCCGACGCCAATAAAGAAAACCCGATCCGCCTGATTAATTTTCTGCGCAGCCTGCGTGATGAGCTGTTCAAACTCCGGGTTATTAATACTCTTGAAAAAACTCAGCATTTCACTGACGCCCGCCGTGTTGAGCAGCGGTGCACGCTGTTGTTCGCTTAAGCGCAGGCGGATGCGGAACTCTGACCAGCCTTCACAATCCATCTTGCGGCAGAAGCGCAGCACGGTGGTGGTGGAGACGGCAGCCTGCTCAGCCAGCTCGCGAATCGTCATATAGCTGACGCCCTCGCGGTGCTTAATGATGAATTGATAGACCTGCATTTCCAGATCGTTAAGGCGGGCGAGATCGCGATGCGAAAACATGAATGACTCATTAAACAGTTGACCGATGGTCAGTTTACCAGATTCAGTACGTGGTTTAAGGGATAGTGAATTTCTGTGAGCATTTTTAGCGTACACGTGTACACTGAAAAAATTATTGGGTAGGCTGGGTAACAGTGACTACTGCTATGGCGCTGTTCAGGAAACTAATATGACCACCACACTCTCTCAAAAACATCGACCCTCTGCGGGCTATTCCATTACCGAGGAGATTGCCAACAGTATCAGTCACGGTCTTGGCTGCCTGTCTGGCATCGTCGGGCTGGTGCTGATGCTCCATCAGGCCACTGAGAGGCAGGCTGACACCATCACCTTTATCAGCTACAGCCTCTATGGCGGCAGCATGATTTTGCTGTTTCTGGCCTCAACGCTCTATCACGCAATCCCGGATGGGCCCGCCAGACCCTGGCTGAAAAAGCTCGATCACTGTGCCATCTATCTGCTGATTGCGGGGACCTATACGCCATTTCTGCTGGTCGGATTGAGGACGCCGCTGGCGTATGGCTTAATGGGGGTGATCTGGGGGCTGGCGCTGGCGGGTATTGTGTTCAAGCTCACGATTGCACATCGCTTTAAAGCGCTGTCGCTGGTGACCTATCTCTGCATGGGGTGGCTGTCGCTGATTGTGGTTTATCAGCTGGCGATGATCCTGCCGCCGGGCTGCATCTGGCTGCTGGCCGCAGGCGGAATTATCTATTCGCTTGGGGTGATTTTCTATGTGGCACGCCGCATTCCCTTTAACCACGCCATCTGGCATTTGTTTGTGCTGGGCGGCAGTCTCTGCCACTTCTGCGCCATCTATTTTTATGTGCGCTGAGTAGTTTGCGGCATGGCCCTTCCGTTAATGAAAGGGCCATGCGGTTACATCACTCTTCAGCCAGCGAGTAGGGCAGCGGCTGAATGGTCAGATGCCCGCCTTCGTCACCTTCAACCCGCAGCACGCTGTCCGGCTCCAGATCGTTATTCAGCACTACCTGAATCCAGCTGATTCCATCATCTAACTGCACCGCAGCCAGCACGCTGCCGGTACGACGCCAGCGCTCACCCATCTGTAACTCCAGTGGAGCATTGGCTTCGGGCAGATGACTTGCCTGACCCGCCAGCCAGTAGAGCGCGCGTTTATTGGCACCGCGATATTTCGCTCTGGCGACCATCTCCTGACCGGCATAGCAGCCCTTTTTGAAGCTGATAGCATCCAGTGCCTGCAGGTTGGTGGCCTGAGGAATAAACTGCACACTGGTGGCCGGATCGATTACCGGAATGCCCGCTTCAATGTCCAGCGCCAGCCACTGCTGACTGTCATTAAACTGAGCATCGTCATTAAGCTTCTGTTTCAGCGCTTCTGCCTGTGACAGCGAGGTAACAATCAGAAAACGTTCGGCGGGTTGGGCAAACCACAGCAGCGTGGTTTCTCCCTGCTGCACCACTGGTTTTTCGCTGTCGGGCAGGTTATCAAACAGATTTGCCAGCGCGGCGCGGGCCTGAAAACCGGCCAGGCCCAGCAACACGCACTCATCGTCAGCTGCCATCGTCACTTTCGAAAACACCGCGTATTTTTTTAACTCAGTCAGCTGGGTGTCGCGCAGTTCACGGCGGATCAGATAGGCATAGCCTTCGCCGCGATGGAACAGGCGCATATTACTCCACATTTTGCCTTTGGCATCGCAGTGTGCGGCGGGCGAATGGTGGTCTGCATCCAGCGCCGCGACATCCAGCGTTAGCTGACCCTGCAGGTAAGCGGTACTGTCAGCACCGGTAATGGAAACCAGCGCCCAGCTATCCAGTGACATCAGGGTTAATGGCAGGCGAGACGACGCGGCAGGCTGGCGCGGCGGTAAAGTAAAAGTGGGCATGGAGATATCCTGTATTAGAAGGTTCATCCGGAACATTGTCTTCAATGTTAAAAGAGCCGACTGGCAATGCAACCTGTTTACGGAAAACGGCGCACAAAAGGCGTGATAACCCTGAAAAGCTACAATCTGAAATGTGGCAGGTTGCACAGCCTGCGACGCTGCGCCTGCGAGCTGCATTAAACCAGGTTACACTAGCGGCCACGTTGTGAATTGTGGAAATTGATGCATGGATATTAATGATAAATCACGTATTCAGTGGGCTTGCCGTCGCGGCATGCTGGAACTGGATGTGGCTATTATGCCGTTCTTCAAATTTGAGTATGACACGCTTAATGACACTGATAAGCAGGTCTTTGTTAACCTGCTGAAGAGTGACGATCCCGACCTGTTTAACTGGCTGATGAATCACGGTGAGCCAAAAGATCCAGAGCTTAAGCGGATGGTGAATTTGATCCAGCAGCGTAACCATGATCGCGGCCCCGTGGCAATGTAAGCTGCAGCCCTCCCGCCTGGCGTGCGGATGTCTGTGCGCCTGGCTGGTGGCAGCCGTGACTGGCGTCGTGTTGATGCCGCTGCCGGTGGGTGGCTGGCTGATTAAAGTGCCGGTTATTCTGTTGTTGCTGGCTGAAGGCTGGTGCAGCTTCCGGCGATTGCGTCAGCGGCACGGTGAGTTACAGCGGGAAGGCGGTCATTGCTGGATCTGGCAGGGAAAACGCTGGCGACCGACCCAGCCGCTGCGCTGGTTACCGATTGGCGTCTTGCTGGTGGCCAGGAGTGAAAAGGGCGCTACGCTGAGATGGTGGCTGATGCGGGACAATATGCAGCCCGGCGAATGGCGTGCATTACGCGCCTGCTGTTTCAGCAAAGCGCGACATTAATGGCAACAGGTCAGACTATTATCTGCCGGCATCTGCAGGCGCCCGGGTTCTACAGCGGCAATCCAGAGCACGGAATCGTTCAGAGCAGTGCAGCGGTTTCGGTTAATACCTGCTCGCACCACTGTTCAACGCGCTCATCGGTGACCTCGAACTGATTCACATCATCCAGCGCCAGACCCACAAATTGCGAGCCATCGGCACTCAGCGGTTTAGGACTGGTGAACTCATAGCCCTCAAGCGGCCAGTAGCCGACAAACCGCACGCCCATGGGCTGCAGCAAATCGTGGAGCATGCCGAGCGCATCTAAAAACCACTCGCCATAGCCAATCTGATCGCCCATGCCATACAGCGCAACAATCTTGTTTTGCAGATTCAGCGCGGGCAGTTGCGTCCAGATCGCCTCCCAGTCCTCCTGCAACTCACCGAAATCCCAGGTCGGGATGCCCATGATCAGCAAATCGTACTGTTCCATCAGGCGTGGGTCGTCATCTTTCACGTTATGCAGCGTCACTAACTCTTCGCCAATAAAATCGCGAATTTTCTCCGCTACAATTTCGGTGTAACAGGTACTTGAACCGTAAAAAAGACCGATTTTCATGCAGATAACACTCTGTAAATACTGACTTTGGCGCAATTGTACCAGAAGCGCTGCTGAATCAGGCATAATGAGCATGATTTTACACCAGACGGCGGAGACAACGTGCAGGACAGCGATCTGACAGAACAGTTTCTTGATGCGCTCTGGATTGAACGCAATCTGGCGCAGAATACTCTCTCCTCTTATCGTCAGGATCTTCAGACGCTGACCGGCTGGCTGGCGCATCATCAGCTGACGCTGCTCAGCGTGACGCCACTGGATCTGCAGCAGTTCCTGGCCGAAAGGCTGGAGGGCGGTTACAAAGCGACAAGCTCAGCGCGGTTGCTCAGCGCCATGCGTCGCCTGTTCCAGTATCTTTATCGCGAAAAGCTGCGACCGGACGATCCGAGCGCACTGCTGTCCGCGCCAAAACTGCCGCAGCGTTTGCCGAAAGATCTCAGTGAAGCGCAGGTCGAACGACTGTTGCAGGCGCCGAATATCGATATTCCGCTGGAGCTACGCGACAAAGCAATGCTGGAGCTGCTCTACGCCACCGGCCTGCGTGTCTCCGAACTGATTGGCCTGACGCTCAGCGACATCAGCCTGCGGCAGGGCGTTGTCCGGGTTATCGGTAAAGGCGATAAAGAGCGGCTGGTGCCTTTAGGTGAAGAAGCGGTTTACTGGCTGGAGCAATATATGGAACATGGTCGTCCGTGGCTGCTCAATGGGCAGACGCTGGACGTGATGTTTCCCAGCAATCGGGCGCAGCAGATGACGCGCCAGACCTTCTGGCATCGCATCAAGCATTACGCCACGCTGGCGGGGATCGACAGCGAAAAGTTATCGCCGCATGTAATGCGTCATGCCTTTGCGACCCATCTGCTGAACCACGGTGCAGATCTGCGTGTCGTACAGATGCTGCTGGGACATAGCGATCTCTCCACCACCCAAATTTATACGCACGTCGCCACTGAGCGCCTGCGTCAGTTGCATCAACAACACCATCCGCGAGCCTGATTCGCGGCCATAAGGATAAAAATGAACAAGCATTTTGCCATGCTGGCCCTGTTAGCCAGCGCCTTTTCCGGTCTCGCACAGGCCGATGACAGCGCCATTCAGCAATCCCTTAAAAAGCTCGGTCTGAACCAGACGGAGATCAGTCCATCCCCGCTGCCTGGCTTTAAAACCGTGCTGTCGGAAAGCGGCGTGCTCTATGTTACCGATGACGGCAAACATATGATCCAGGGCCCGCTCTATGACGTCAGCGGCAAACAGCCGGTCAACGTCACCAACCAGCTGCTGGACAAAAAAGTCGAGGCGCTGGTGCCGGAGATGATCGTCTACAAAGCCCCGAAAGAGCAGCATGTGATCACCGTCTTCACCGACATCACCTGTGGTTACTGCCACAAGCTGCACGAGCAGATGGCGGACTACAATGCGCTGGGCATTACCGTGCGCTACCTGGCGTTTCCGCGAGAGGGACTGAATGGTCAGATCGAACCGGCAATGAAGGCGATCTGGTGCAGCGCTGACCGCAATAAAGCGTTTGATGAGGCGATGAAAGGCAATGCGCCGAAGATGGCCGCACCAGACAGCTGCAAAATCGATATTTCTCAGCATTACAAACTGGGCGTGCTGTTTGGCATTCAGGGCACCCCTGCGATGCTGACTGACACCGGCATGATGATCCCGGGTTATCAGTCGCCGCAGGAGCTGAAGCAGGTGCTGGACAATCAGAAGCGTGGTGGTTAATCGGTGGTAAAACAGGAAGTGGAACTGCGTCGCCGTGAGGTGACGGTTGACGATGCGCTACCGGCCACGCTGCCGCCGTTGCTGAAGCGGCTCTATCTGCAACGCGGCGTGCGTGACGCCGCAGAGCTGGAGCGCGGTGCGAAAAACCTGCTGCCGTACCAGTCTTTAAGCGGAATTGAGAGTGCAGTGGAACTGCTGCATCAGGCGCTGCTGGATGGGCGTCGCATTATGGTGGTGGGCGACTTTGATGCCGATGGCGCGACCAGTACCGCGCTGACGGTCATGGCGCTGCGCAGCATGGGCGGCGGCAACGTGCAGTATCTGGTCCCTAACCGCTTTGAAGATGGTTATGGCCTTAGCCCGGAAGTGGTTGAGCAGGCGCGTGCGCGCGGCGCGGCGATGATCCTGACCGTCGATAACGGCATCTCCTCTCACGCTGGCGTTGATTTTGCCCATCAGCACGGGATTCCGGTGCTGATTACCGACCACCATCTGCCCGGTGAGACCTTACCCGCCGCTGAGGCGATCGTGAATCCCAATCTGCCGGACTGCAACTTTCCCTCGCGCGCGCTGGCGGGCGTGGGCGTCGCGTTCTATCTGATGCTGGCGCTGCGCGCCCATCTGCGAACCCAGGGCTGGTTTGGCACCACCCGCACGGAACCGAATCTGGCGGAGATGCTGGATCTGGTCGCGCTAGGCACGGTAGCCGATGTGGTGCCACTCGACGTCAATAACCGCATTCTGGTGTGGCAGGGGCTCAGCCGCATCCGTGCCGGAAAATGCCGGCCCGGCATCCGCGCGCTGCTGGAGATTGCTAATCGCGATGCCCGTCAGCTGGCGGCCAGCGATCTCGGCTTTGCGCTGGGACCACGACTCAACGCCGCAGGCCGGCTCGACGATATGTCGGTGGGCGTTGCGCTGTTAATGACCGACGATCTCAGCCAGGCGCGGATGCTGGCCAGCGAACTGGACGCGCTGAATCAGACGCGTAAAGAGATCGAGCAGGGCATGCAGAGCGAAGCGCTGGCGCTGTGTCAGGCGCTGGAGCGCGAGCAGCGCGATCTGCCGCTGGGGCTGGCCTTCTATCATCCCGAATGGCATCAGGGCGTGGTGGGGATTCTGGCGTCACGTCTTAAAGAGCGCTTCCATCGTCCCGTGATTGCCTTTGCGCCAGCAGGCGACGGCACGCTGAAGGGGTCGGGCCGCTCGATTGCCGGACTGCATCTGCGCGATGCGCTGGAGCGTCTGGATACCCTGAATCCTGGTATGATGCTAAAGTTTGGCGGTCACGCCATGGCAGCCGGCTTATCGCTGGAGACCGCACGCTACGAGGAGTTTCGTCAGCGCTTTGCCGATCTGGTCGGTGAGTGGCTGGATGGCGAATCGCTGCAGGGCATCATCTGGTCAGATGGCGCCCTGCAGCCGCAGGAGTTTTCCCTGCAGACCGCCGAGATGTTGCGCGAAGCCGGGCCCTGGGGCCAGGCGTTCCCGGAACCCGCTTTTGACGGCAAATTTAAGCTGCTGCAACAGCGGCTGGTGGGCGAGCGACATCTTAAAGTCATGGTCGAGCCGCTGGACGGCGGTCCGCTGATCGACGGTATCGCCTTTAATGTCGATACCACGCTGTGGCCCGACAGCAGCATTCGTCAGGTTGAGCTGGCCTATAAGCTGGATATCAATGAGTATCGTGGTAACCGCTCGGTGCAGCTGATCATCGACCATATCTGGCCGCTGAACTGAGTTAAACAGGGTGCGCGCGTCTCCGGTTACGGCAGATGCGCGACCGCCCGATTGTTTTCTGCGTTATTCTGCTGCGCGTGAGGATGTCACCGCGATCCGATAAGCAAATGCGACACGTCACGCAACCCCGGCATCAGCCTGCTGTCTCAGCGCTACAATCTGCCGCCAGTTTCGGGTAAACTTGTGCGTTAATTTTCCTGTCCCATCGAACATAAGAAAGACGCCAAAGCCATGTTTGAAATTAACCCGGTCAAAAACCGTATTCAGGACCTCAGTGAGCGCAGCGACGTTCTTCGGGGGTATCTTTGACTACGATGCCAAGAAAGAACGCCTCGAAGAAGTAAACGCCGAGCTGGAACAGCCCTATGTCTGGAACGAACCTGAGCGCGCTCAGGCGCTGGGCAAAGAGCGCTCCTCGCTGGAAGCGATCGTGCAGACGCTGGATCAGATGTCGCAGGGCCTGGAAGATGTGCAGGGTCTGCTTGAACTGGCTGTAGAAGCGGAAGACGAAGAGACTTTCGACGAAGCGGTTGCCGAGCTGGACGTCCTTGAGGGCAAGCTGGGCGAACTGGAATTCCGCCGCATGTTCTCTGGCGAGTATGACAGCGCCGACTGCTATATCGATCTGCAGGCGGGTTCCGGCGGCACCGAAGCGCAGGACTGGGCCAGCATGCTGATGCGTATGTATCTGCGTTGGGCCGAAGCGAAAGGCTTCAAAACTGAAATTATTGAAGAGTCTGAAGGTGAAGTTGCAGGCATCAAGTCTGTCACTATTCGCGTGTCAGGCGACTACGCTTTTGGCTGGTTACGCACCGAAACCGGCGTGCATCGCCTGGTGCGTAAGAGCCCGTTTGACTCAGGCGGCCGTCGTCACACCTCATTCAGCTCTGCCTTTATCTACCCGGAAGTGGATGACGATATTGATATCGACATCAACCCAGCCGATCTGCGCATTGACGTTTATCGTGCGTCGGGTGCGGGCGGCCAGCACGTTAACCGGACGGAATCTGCGGTACGTATTACCCATATTCCAACCGGTACTGTCACCCAGTGTCAGAATGACCGTTCTCAGCATAAGAACAAAGATCAGGCGATGAAGCAGATGAAAGCGAAGCTGTACGAGCTTGAGATGCAGAAGAAAAATGCTGAGAAACAGGCGCTGGAGGACAACAAGTCCGACATTGGCTGGGGAAGTCAGATCCGTTCTTACGTTCTCGATGATGCACGCATCAAAGATCTGCGCACCGGCGTAGAGACGCGTAACACCCAGGCGGTGCTGGACGGCGATCTGGATCGATTCATTGAAGCAAGTTTAAAAGCAGGGTTATAGACATGTCTGAACAACAACCGCAGAGCGCTGATGCCGCCGTTGAGTTAAATAACGAACTGAAAACGCGCCGCGAAAAGCTGAGTGCGCTGCGTGCCAACGGTCTGGCGTTTCCCAACGACTTCCGTCGTGACAGCCTTTCAAACCAGTTGCTGGAAAGCTATGGCGAGAAGAGCAATGAAGAGCTGGAAGCGCTGGATATTGAGGTCAGCGTCGCCGGACGCATGATGACCCGCCGTATCATGGGTAAAGCCTCTTTCGTTACTCTGCAGGATGTGGGCGGCCGGATTCAGCTTTACGTCTCTCGTGACGATCTGGCTGAAGGCATCTACAACGAGCAGTTCAAGAAATGGGACCTCGGCGATATCCTGGGTGCGCGTGGCAAACTGTTCAGAACCAAGACCGGCGAACTGTCGATTCACTGTTCAGAACTGCGCCTGCTGACCAAAGCCCTGCGCCCGCTGCCGGACAAATTCCACGGCCTGGCCGATCAGGAAACCCGTTACCGTCAGCGTTACCTTGATCTGATCGCCAACGAAGAGTCACGCAACACCTTCAAAATTCGTTCGCAGATCATGGCCGGCATTCGCCAGTTCATGGTAGGCCGCGACTTTATGGAAGTGGAAACCCCGATGATGCAGGTGATCCCGGGCGGCGCCTCTGCGCGTCCGTTCATCACCCATCACAATGCGCTGGATATCGATATGTATCTGCGTATTGCACCAGAGCTTTACCTGAAGCGTCTGGTAGTGGGTGGCTTCGACCGCGTGTTCGAGATCAACCGTAACTTCCGTAACGAAGGTATTTCGCCACGTCATAACCCAGAGTTCACCATGATGGAACTCTATATGGCCTATGCGGATTATAAAGATCTGATCGAACTGACCGAAAGCCTGTTCCGTACTCTGGCGCAGGATGTGTTGGGCAGCACGGTCGTGCCTTACGGCGAGCAGGAGTTTGATTTCGGCAAGCCGTTTGAAAAACTGACCATGCGTGAAGCGATCAAGAAATACCGTCCGGAAACGGATCTGGCCGATCTGGAAGACTTTGATAAAGCGGTGGCGATTGCACAATCCCTGCATATCAAAGTGGAGAAGAGCTGGGGTCTGGGCCGCGTCGTGACCGAGATCTTCGAAGAGACGGCTGAAGCGCATCTGATTCAGCCAACCTTCATCACTGAATATCCGGCTGAAGTCTCGCCACTCGCCCGTCGTAACGACGAGAACCCGGAAATCACCGATCGCTTTGAGTTCTTCATTGGCGGTCGTGAAATCGGTAACGGCTTCTCCGAGCTTAATGATGCGGAAGATCAGGCTGAGCGTTTCCTGCAGCAGGTGAATGCCAAAGATGCCGGTGACGACGAAGCGATGTTCTACGACGAAGACTATGTTACCGCGCTGGAACATGGCCTGCCGCCAACCGCCGGTCTGGGTATCGGGATTGACCGTATGGTGATGCTGTTTACTAACAGCCACACTATCCGCGATGTGATTCTGTTCCCTGCACTGCGTCCAGGCAGCAAGTAAGTCTGACTGTTCTCAGAAAAGGCCGGGCATACCGGCCTTTTTTATGTCTGCTGAAAGAGTATGGCCTGGTTCGCTATGAGATCGAGCCTGCTCAGGGAAGACGGTCAGATCGGAAAGACGCAAAAGCCGTCATCCATGACCGCTCGGCCCACGCCATCCCTGGCGCGGGACGCTTTCCTTTTCTGACCGTATTCCCTGCGCGCTTACTTTATACGTTGCTGTCAGATGCACTCTGATTCGGCGTTGTCAGCACGAAAAAGCCCGGAAGTTACGGCCTTTTTTACCACTGTCCATTCAGCAAACATCAGGACTTAATCGCCTGATTCAACCAGCTCTGAAAGCGGGAATAGGGCACATAGAGCGCAACGTTCTTATAAAGTGTCTTACCGCTGACATTGTCATTGATGTTATTGCTGTAGCCAATAATCACACCCGCCAGCGTATCATCAGAGGCGTTATAGACCGCACCGCCTGACATCCCTTTCACCACACCCGCATTCGCCGCGACTACAACACAGTCCGGCTTATTCCAGCTGTTCGCCAGCGTGGTATTAATCAGGTTCTGTCCGCTGGAGCTGACCGGCATGGCCGAAATAAAACTGTAACCATAGAGATTCACCTGGTCGCCAATATGGCTGTTGCGGAAGTTGGGTGGCAGATTCATTTCGCTGTTTTTATGGTAGACCACGGCCAGATCGCATTGCGGGTGCCAGGCTTTAACCCGGTAAAGAGAGAACTTCGCCACGTGCGCAGCGGTCAGGCTGTACTCCGGCGTCAGCGGGATGGTAGTACCCAGCGTGCCTAACCCCAGCACGGTAGGAATGCCGGTCACGGTCATATCAACGCGTTTTTCCGCTTCTTTACTGTACTCATAATGCCCCACCGAGCAGCCGGTTAAGCCTAAAACCATTAAGGCTATGAGTCGTTGCATTCTCTCTCCCTGCGTCAGCAGTTGATTACATCACCTGGCAATTCATTAGGGATATATCGGCAACGTTAAGGATTTATTAATTAAATACGCATTAAAAAGCGTAATCGGTTCACGGAGAATGGCAACCTTGCCCGGGTTCGCCAGGGTCTTTAAGGTAGGGTCCGCAGGCAGAGAAAGAAAGTTGCGACAGGCACAGCGACACGATTATTGCGGCCTCAGCAATAATCCTTTGCTGCATACAGGCTATGTCGTGCACCAGCGCTATGCTGTAATACTCACTGTGACGCAGATCAAAATTAATAAGCGTCGAGGGGCTGCGTGTCCGCGCGGTTCACCTGCAAATGAAACCGGGAGAGTGTTATGCCTGTAGCATTAATGGCGCTGGCGTTAAGTGCGTTTGCCATCGGAACCACCGAGTTTGTCATTATGGGATTGCTGCCGGAGGTGGCGCGTGACCTTCAGGTGTCGATTCCGTCGGCGGGCTGGCTAATCAGCGGCTATGCGCTGGGGGTAGCAATTGGTGCGCCGATAATGGCGTTGCTGACCGCCAGACTACCGCGTAAAAAAACGCTGATTCTGCTGATGGTGATCTTTATTGTCGGCAACCTGCTGTGTGCGCTGGCTTACAACTACAACCTGCTGATGCTGGCCAGAATCGTTACCGCACTCTGTCATGGTGCCTTCTTCGGGATTGGCGCGGTTGTCGCCGCCAGTCTGGTGCCTGCCGGGCGTCAGGCTTCGGCTGTGGCACTGATGTTTACAGGGCTGACCTTAGCTAACGTGCTGGGCGTGCCGCTGGGAACCAGTTTCGGACAGATGTTTGGCTGGCGAGCGACATTCTGGGGCGTGGCGGTGATCGGCGTGCTGGCGTTTATCGCCCTGATCGTCAGTCTGCCCAACAACAAACAGGAAAAACCGGTTCATCTGGCGAGTGAAATTGGCGCACTGGCCAACGGCAAACTGTGGCTGTCGCTGCTGATGACGGTGTGCTTTGCGGCGGCGATGTTTGCACTGTTCAGCTACATTGCGCCGCTATTGTTAGAGGTGACGGGCATCAGCGACCGCGGCGTCAGCTGGACGCTGTTCCTGATAGGTGCGGGCCTGACAGTTGGCAATATTCTCGGCGGAAAACTGGCTGACTGGAAAGTCTCCTTCAGCCTGATCCTCAGCTTCTCACTGATTGCCATCTTCTCGCTGCTGTTCAGCTGGACCAGCCATGCGCTGTGGCTGGCAGAGATCACCCTGTTCCTCTGGGCGATGGCAACCTTTGCGACGGTGCCGGGTCTGCAAATTAACGTCGTGCGTCACGGCAAAGAAGCACCGAACCTGGTCTCAACCCTTAACATTTCGGCGTTTAACGTCGGTAATGCGCTGGGTGCCTGGGTTGGTGGCGCAGTGATTGGCCGTGGTTTTGGCCTGACGGCGGTGCCGGTTGCTGCGGCTGCGCTGGCCGCTGTCGGTCTGCTGGTCTGCCTGATTACCTTCCGTAAATCGGGCAGCGCGGTCGCCAGGGTTCGCGCTTAAGCCAGGCGGGCGGCGATTCGCGCCGGAAAGTCAGCCACCTGCTGCTGCAGATGGCTGACAAAGGCATCCACCAGCGCCGACGCAGGGCGGTGCTGCGGTCTCACCAGGCTGACGGTAAACGGAACTGCCACGCTGAACTTACGCATCACCACACCGCTGTCGGCGTAATCCAGCGCCGTCAGCGGATTCACAATCGAAATCCCCACGCCCGCCCTGACCATTGCGCATACCGAAGCGGCGCTGTGTGTCTCCATCACCAGCCGCCGTTCCACTCCCTGCTCCTGAAACAGCGCATCCAGCAGCTGACGATAGCTGTCGCTGCGCGACAGGCTCACATACTTTTCACCCGCAAAGTCGTGCGGCGTCAGCACCTCACGCTGACTCAAGGGGTGATTCTGCGGCAACACGCACACTTCATCGCAGGTCAGCAGGGCGAGGCGGTCAGTTCCGGCCGGCGCGTGCTGGGTTTCGGTTAAGCCGATATCGTAGCGCTGCGCCGACAGCCACTCCTCCAGCAGCGGCGACTCCTGCGGAATCACATTCAGACTCACATCCGGGTAACGCTGTAAAAAGGGCTGACACAGCGGCGGCAGCAGCGACTGCGAAAAAACGGGCAGACAGGCGATCGACAGCTCGCCCTGACGAAACTGGCGCAGGCCTTCTGCCGCTTCCATGATGCGGTCCAGGCCATACCAGGAGCGCTGAACCTCTTCAAACAGACGCAACCCTTGCACCGTCGGCTGCAGGCGACCGCGTACCCGCCCGAACAGCTCTAATCCCAGTTGCTGCTCCAGACGTGCCAGCTCCCGGCTCACGGTAGGCTGTGAGGTGTGCAGCAGCGTGGCGGCCTGCGTCAGATTGCCGCTGGTCATCACCGCATGAAAAATTTCGATATGCCGCCAGTTAATGTTTGCCACGCCGTTTATCCATATCAATTCTGCATAGATGCTATTAAAACAGATATTTTTCGCTATGACACGAATCTGGCTTAATGCGGTTAACGCCACAGGAGAATTGTTATGCCACGTTCCTTACAGAATACCGAAACCGCACTCAACGCCACTAACCTGCTGCCACTGGCACGTCGTTATAGTGGACCGTTCTGGGCCTATGATGCGCAGATTATTCAGGCGCGTATTGCTCAGCTGCAGGCCTTTGATGTGGTGCGCTTTGCGCAGAAAGCCTGCTCTAATACGCATATCCTGCGCCTGATGCGCGCGGCGGGCGTGAAAGTGGACTCGGTATCGCTGGGTGAGATCGAACGTGCGCTGGCCGCCGGTTATCAGCCTGGTGGTGATGAGATCGTCTTTACCGCTGATCTGTTCGATCAACCGACACTTGAGCGGGTGACTGCGTTAAAGGTGCCGGTGAATGCCGGTTCGATCGATATGCTGCATCAACTCGGTGCGGTGTCACCGGGACACGCGGTATGGCTACGGGTCAACCCTGGTTTTGGTCACGGCCACAGTCAGAAAACCAATACTGGTGGCGAAAACAGCAAGCACGGTATCTGGCACGGTGACTTAGCCGAGGCGCTGGCAACCATTAAACAGTACGGTCTGCAGCTGGTGGGCATCCACATGCATATCGGTTCAGGTGTGGATTATGCGCATCTGCAGCAGGTCTGTGATGCGATGGTGGAACTGGTGATGGCGTCAGGTCAGGATCTGTCAGCAATCTCTGCGGGCGGTGGCCTTTCTATTCCTTATCGCTACGGTGAAGAGGCGATCGATACGCATCACTATTTCGGCCTGTGGGACGCAGCGCGGCAGCGCATTGCTCAGCATCTGGGGCACGCGGTCAAACTGGAGATCGAACCAGGCCGCTTCCTGGTGGCCGAGGCTGGCGTACTGGTGTCGCAGGTCCGGGCAGTGAAGTCGATGGGCAGCCGTCACTTCGTGCTGGTTGATGCCGGTTTCAGTGATCTGATGCGCCCATCCATGTATGGCAGCTATCACCATATCTCGCTGATGGCGGGCGATGAGCGGGCCATTGATGAGCAGCAGACGATCGACACGGTGGTTGCAGGTCCGCTGTGCGAATCGGGTGATGTCTTTACCCAGCTGGAGGGCGGCATGGTCGAACCGCGCGCGATTCCGGCGGCGAAAGTGGGCGATTATCTGGTGTTCCACGACACCGGTGCTTACGGCGCATCCATGTCTTCTAACTACAACAGCCGTCCGCTGATCCCGGAAGTGCTGTTTGAGCAGGGCCAGCCGCGCGAGATTCGACGTGCACAAACTATCGAGTCGCTGCTGGCACTGGAAATTATCTAATCACCTCGCTCAGGCGGCCCACGTGCCGCCTGTCAGCTATAGATCTCTTTTCGCAGCATTATCAATTCCTCTGCCAGCTCGCGACACAGCATGGCATTCATCAGGTGATCCTGCGCATGTACCAGAATCAGCGTGACCGGTAATTTTCCGCTTCCTTCGTCTGCGCCAATCAACGCGGTCTGGATTTTATGTGCCGCTTTTGCCGCAGTATCAGAGGCTGCCAGCCCGGCATCAGCCCCGGCCCAGTCGCGTTTGCGCGCGCACTGAATCGCCATCATCGCCGACGAGCGTGCTTCTCCCGCATTGATCAGTAAGTCCATCATAGTCTGTTCGTAATCCATAACGCCTCCGCTATTGGTATGCCAAATTGGCGAATTTAATCATACCGGAATGCCAAAAAACGTTTCCGGGAAGTTCGTCACAGAAAAAACTGATGATATTCGTCATTTTGGTATGCCACTAACAAGGAAGATCATGATGATTACAGGACTACCGATCTTACATCTCTGAGGATTGATCATGTCTTTACAGGACCGCCTTATCGATTCCCTGGGCAGCTTCGCCACCCGCTTTAACAGTTATCGCTATATCATGGCGATTAAAGCCTCGTTCATTACCCTGATGCCGGTAATCATTGTTGGCGCCTTCTCGGTATTGATTTCTAACATGGTGCTGGACAGCAAAAATGGCCTTGCCAGCTTTGCCGCTCTGGCTTTCTTAGCTGACCTCAAGCCCATCACCAGCAGTATCAATTACGCCACGCTCAGCTTTCTTAACATTGGTGCGGTGTTCCTGATTGGTATTGAGCTTGGGCGCATCAACGGTATAAAAACGCTGTTTCCCGGTCTGCTGGCAATCATCTGCTTTGTATCCGTAACGCCGACCACCTTACAGATGATGGTCGATGGGCAGATGCATCTGGTCACCGATGTGCTGGCCAAACAATTCTCCGATACCAAGAGCCTGTTTCTCGGCATGTTTATCGCCATTCTGTCGGTAGAGATCTACTGCCGCCTTGAACAGGTTGAGCGGCTGAAAATCAAAATGCCCGACACTGTGCCGCCCAATGTGGCCGCCTCATTCTCTGCGCTTATCCCCTCAATTATTACTGTGACGCTGGTAGCGACCTTTGGCTTTATCTTCCATCGCGTTACCGGCATGTACCTCTACGACGCGGTATACCAGGTGGTGCAGCAGCCGCTGGAGTCGGTGGTGCAGAGTCTGTGGGGCATTCTGATTCTGATGTTCGTTGCCCAGCTGTTCTGGGTGATTGGTATTCACGGCAACCAGATGGTGAAACCGATTCGTGAGCCACTGTTGCTGGGCGCAATTCTGGTCAACATGACCGCTTTTGAGCAGGGAAAAGAGGCGCCGAACATTATCACGATGCCGTTCTGGGATGTTTATATGAGCATCGGCGGTTCCGGCCTGACCATCGGGCTGCTCACCGCCGTGATGCTGGCGACGCGGCGCAAAGAGATGCGTGAAATCGCCAAGCTGTCGTTCGGGCCCGGCATTTTCAATATCAACGAGCCGGTTATATTTGGTATGCCGATTATGCTTAACCCGATTCTGGCTATCCCTTTCATCATCACACCGCTGGTGACAGGTTCTATTGGCTACTTCGCGACGGTGATGGGCTTTGCCGGGAAAGCCGTGGTGATGGTGCCCTGGACCACGCCTCCGATTATCAATGCCTGGCTTTCAACGGCTGGATCGATGGGCGCAGTGGTGACGCAGATCGTCTGCATTCTGGTGTCAGTACTCATCTATCTGCCCTTTGTGAAAGTCGCAGCCCGCCGCGCGGATGCAGCGGAAGCAAAGAGCCTGCAACCTGAGCTGAACCCCAACCGAACGGAGGTGTTATGAGTCGTCAGACTGTCCACATACCTGAGCATTTCATTCTGGGGGCTGCTGCCTCCGCCTGGCAGACGGAAGGCTGGAGCGGAAAAAAGCCGGGCCAGGACTCCTGGCCTGACGCCTGGTATCAGCAGGATCGTCACGTCTGGCACAACGGCTATGGCCCGGCGGTTGCCACTGACTTTATCAATCGCTTTAGTGAAGATGTGGCGCTAATGAAGGCCAGCGGGCTGACCCACTACCGGACTTCCATTAACTGGTCGCGTTTCCTGATCGATTATGAAACCGCCACGGTCGATGAGGAATATGCCGCTTACTATGACCGGCTGATTGATGAAATGCAGCGTCAGGGCATTGAACTGATGCTCTGTCTGGAGCATTACGAGCTGCCAGCCTTACTGCTTGAGCAATATGGAGGCTGGCAGTCAAAGCATGTGGTTGAACTGTTTATTCGTTATGTCGAACAGGTTTTTAAACGTTATGCCGGTCGGGTCACACGCTGGTTTGTGTTTAATGAGCCCATTGTGGTGCAGACCCGCGTCTATCTCGACGCGCTGCGCTGGCCTTATGAGCAGAACACGCATAAATGGATGCAGTGGAACCACCATAAAAATCTCGCGACTGCCCGGGCAGTGCAGCTTTTCCGCAAGCGTGGCTATGCCGGTCGCATTGGTACCATTCTTAACCCGGAGGTCACCTATCCGCGATCATCCGCCCCGCACGACCAGAAGGCGGCGCATATTTATGACCTGTTCTACAACCGGGTGTTTCTCGACCCCGCGATTAAAGGCGCGTATCCGGCGGAGCTGCTGGCGCTGCTTGATAAGCATCAGATTGAGTGGGAAACCACGCCGGAAGAGCTGGCGATTATTGCTGCCAATACCGTCGATGAGGTCGGCCTTAATCTCTACTATCCCCATCGCGTGAAGGCGCCGTCCCGCGCCTGGCATCCCGAGACACCCTTTCATCCTGCCTGGTATTACGAACACTTTGAACTGCCTGGGCGGCGGATGAATCGTTCGCGCGGCTGGGAAATTCAGCCTGAAATTATCTGGGATATGGCACAACGAATGCGCGATGAGTACGACAATATCCCGTGGTTTGTGGCGGAAAGCGGTATGGGCATTGAGAACGAAACCCAATTCAAAGATGCCGGTGGGGAAATTCAGGACGATTACCGTATCGCGTTTATCAGCGAACACCTGCATCAGGCGATACGCGCCAGCCAGGCGGGCATTAACTGTCAGGGCTACATGCTGTGGGCGTTTACCGACAACGTCTCACCAATGAATGCCTTTAAAAACCGCTATGGTCTGATCGAAATCGACTTAGATAAGCACCGTCAGCGCCGTATGAAGAAATCTGCCCATTGGTTCCGTACGCTGCGTGACACGCAGCAATTTACCCTGTGGCTTGATGATGAGCCGAAATAACGCGAGGAAACGAGCATGAAACGAATTGTTCTGGCCTGTGCTGCGGGCATGTCGACCTCAATGGTGGTAACGCGGATGGAAAAAGAGGTCGCCGCTCGCGGACTGGCATTTCAGATCTACGCTATTCCGGAGCAAAACCTGCGTGAAGAGCTGCAAAACTACGGCAGCGAGGTGGCGGTGGTGCTGCTCGGGCCTCAGGTGCGCTTCAAACTGGAGGAGAACAGAAAACTCACTGACAGCTATCAGTTGCCTATCGCGGTAATCGATACGGTTGCTTACGGCACGCTGAATGGTGCAAAGGTACTCGATCAGGCGCTGGCTTTGATACACTGAGCCCCAGTTTGCGAGCCAGCCTCTCCGGTTCGCGGGCATTGTCGCGCAGGGAACGGCGACAATGCCGTTAGCGCGTTGATTGCAAAGGGTAAAAGTGTGGACAAAGCCGAAGCGCCGCAAGAAAAAAAGCAGTACCAGGAAATTGGTCAGCACCTGCGTCAGCAGATCAGTGACGGACACTATCCGGTGGGATCGCGCCTGCCGCCTGAACGTCAGCTGGCTGAAACCTGGGGCGTCAGCCGGACCATCGTGCGCGAGGCATTATTGATGCTTGAGCTGGAAGGTACGGTGGATATCCGTCAGAGCTCCGGCGTCTATGTAATGCGTATTCCTTCCGCCAGTGATGATGAAGAAGAGGCCTTTTTCCGCAGCGACGTAGGCCCGTTTGAAATGCTACAGGCGCGTCAGTTGCTGGAGAGCAATATTGCCGCCTTTGCCGCAAAAATGGCGACTAAAGCGGACATTGAAAATCTGCGACGTACGCTGGAACAGGAGCAACGTGCCATCGCCGCCAACGACAGCAGTCAGGACAACGACAAATTGTTTCATCTGCTGCTGGCGGGTGCGAGTCAGAATCAGATGCTGCTCGATACCGTTACCAGTATCTGGCGGCATCACGACAGCAGCCCGCTCTGGCAGCAGCTGCGCCCGCAGTTTGAAACCCGCGCCTATCGCCTGAAGTGGCTCGGCGATCACCAGACTATCCTGGCTGCTCTGCGTCGGCGCGATGTGATGGGGGCCTGGCAGTCGACCTGGCAGCACCTTGAGAATGTCAAAAATACGCTGCTGGAGCTTTCCGACGCCGATGCGCCTGATTTTGATGGCTACCTGTTTGATTCAGTCCCGATCTTTCAGGGGAAACTGATGTGATTGAGATTGTCTCGCTCAGTGATGCCCCACAGTTTGCCGATCAGATTATTGACTGGCAGTGGCGCGCATTTGGTGAAGCCAGTAGCCACGCGTTCTTTGCCAGTGTGGTGAACAGCAGCCTGAACGGTGCTGACTTCCCCGTAACCTTTGTCGCTCTGGAGGCGGGCAGGGCGGTCGGCACTGTAGGATTCTGGCGCTGCGACCTGATCAGCCGTCAGGATCTTTTCCCGTGGCTGGCGGCGCTCTATGTTGATGAGTCGTCGCGCGGCAAAGGTGTCAGCGAGGCGCTGCAGCAGCATGTCATTGCTTATGCACAGGCACGGGGCTATTCACGGTTGTGGTTATGGTCAACGTTTGGGGGCTACTACGAACGTTATGGCTGGTTGCCACAGGGCGAAGCGCTGGAGTATCCCGATAAACCGGTAAAACTCTATTATCGCGATCTGTAAAAGAGGCCAGCCGCCAGGGCGGCAGCTGGCAAAGACGCACTTATGGCGCCGGATAGGTATAGCGACGATGAATCGCCTCAATGCCTTCCAGAATCTCGGCATTTAAGGTCAGATTGAAACTGTCGATATTAATCTGCAGCTGTTCAAGCGTGGTGGCACCCAGCAGTGTGCTGGCCACAAACGGCTGCTGACGCACATAGGCTAAAGCCATCTGCGATGGGTCAATCTGATGCTGTTGCGCTAACGCCACATATTCTGCAACGGCCTGCTGTGACTGCTCGCCGCTGTAGCGGGTAAAGCGGCTGAACAACGTGTTACGTGCGCCCGCAGGCTGCGCGCCATTCAGGTATTTGCCACTTAGCGTACCAAACGCCAGGCTGGAATAGGCCAGCAGCTCCACGCCTTCATGCTGGCTGATTTCGGCCAGACCCACTTCAAAGCTGCGGTTCAGCAGGCTGTAGGGGTTCTGAATGCTGACAATGCGCGGCAGCTCATGCTTCTCTGCCAGTTGCAGATAACGCATCACGCCCCATGCCGTTTCATTCGACACTCCAATATAACGAATCTTACCGGCGCGCACCTGTTCGGCCAGCGCTTCCAGCGTCTCCAGCAGTGTGACCTGTGCGGTGGTTTCGCTGTACTGATAGCCAAGCTTGCCAAAAAAGTTGGTCTGACGCTGAGGCCAGTGCAGCTGGTAAAGATCAAGGTAGTCGGTATTCAGGCGCTTCAGACTGGCATCAAGCGCGGCACGGATATTTTTACGGTCCAGCGCCATATCCGGGCGAATGGACGCATCATTGCCGCGCGACGGTCCGGCGACTTTACTGGCCAGAATGATTTTGTCGCGGCTGCCGCGCTGTTTGAGCCAGCTTCCAATATATTGTTCGGTCAGACCCTGGGTTTCCGGGCGCGGTGGCACCGGATACATCTCGGCAGTATCAATAAAGTTGATGCCGGAACGGAGTGCTAAATCCAGTTGAGCATGGGCGTCGGCTTCGCTGTTCTGTTCGCCAAACGTCATGGTACCCAATCCCAGCTGACTCACTTCCAGCGTGCTGTGAGGAATACGATGATAGTGCATTGCCAGCTTCCTTTTCTTTATGGAATGGAATGTTGTGTTCTCAGGGACTATAGCGCGAGCAATGGCGGGGAAGGAAGGGGGAAAAGTCGGGGAAATCGCCTGCCAGCGGGGAATTGTTGGCAGGCGATTAAACAGGGCACTTAACGTTCAATGATTGTTGAAACCTCATCGCTGTTAATCTGCACCATGTGACCCGTCTGATCCGTGTACTCAACCAGACCGGTCTCTTTATCAATGCTTGGCTTACCTTCGGTCATAATCATACGACCATCTTTAGTCGCCATGACATAATCAGAACTGCATCCACTTAAGAATGCTGCGGTTACCATCACCAGTGCTACTCCTGCCAACCCTTTCATCACGCCTTATCCTCACAAATGGTCACGTGCAAACAGTGTAGTAATAAATGTTTTTGCCGGCAGGGTTAATCGCAGAAATCTGAAAGTAACCGGGCGAGCAGGCTCGCCCTTGACTTTATCAGGCGTGCTTTTTCTTACTGCGCATCAGGTTAAGACACTCAACCGCCATCGAGAAGAACATCGCGAAATAAATGTAACCTTTTGGTACATGGACCGCAAAACTCTCCAGAATCAGGGTAAAACCGACCAGAATCAGGAAGGAGAGGGCCAGCATTTTCACCGACGGATGGCGTTCAACAAACTCACCAATGGCGCGCGCGGCGAACATCATCATCAGCACCGCAATGACGACGGCTGCCATCATAATGAACAGATGATCGGAGAGGCCGATAGCGGTGATAACAGAGTCGAGACTGAAAATAATGTCGAGCATCATAATCTGTACAATCGCGCCGAGGAACGAATGAACGCGGGTGTTATGTTCGCCTTCACTGCCTTCGATCGTTTCATGGATCTCCATGCTCGATTTCCACAGCAGGAACAGTCCACCAAACAGCAGAATCAGATCGCGCGCTGAAAACGCATGATCCATCAGCGTAAACAGCGGATTAGTCAGACGGGCAACCCACGCGATAGAGGCCAGCAGGCCAAGACGCATCAGCATCGCGCCCATCAGACCAATGCGACGTGCGCTGGCTTGCTGGTGCTTTGGCAGTTTAGCGACCACCAGCGACAGGAAAATGATGTTATCAATACCCAGCACCACCTCAAGGATGGTCAGGGTGCCCAGCGCCAGCCAGGCGTTGGGATCAGCAATCCACTCAAACATACCGACATTCAATCCTAAACGAAAAGTAAACGGCGATTATACGCATTCAATTCACCGATCTCCCACAAAATTGCGATTGCTCAGCGCGAGTGGCGCGATTCACAGGAGAAAATGCCGCGCCAGCAGTGGCCCGGTGAAGCTTTTTTTAAGGTAGAAGCCGCGCGGCAAGGTCATAATTGGCTGGCCCTGATCGCCAATACCTTCTGTCAGCGCCTTACTGTTGGCGGCTTTCGGGCGGATTTGCAACCAGGCACCATGCCGTGCGGTAATCTGCTCAACGCGTCCCAGTACAATCATATCCATCAACTCTTCCCAGTCCTGACGCAGCATCTCATCTTCTTCTGCATCCGGGCTCCATAACAGCGGCGCGCCCACACGACGTTCCCGCAGCGGAATCTCACGCCCGCCTTCAACCGGAATCCACAATACCCGCGCCAGTTTATGGCGCACATGACTGGTGAGCCAGGTGACGCCGCTGTTGCCGGTCAGCGGGGCGACGCAGACAAAGGTGGTTTCCAGCGGTTTTCCCTGCGCATCAATCGGGATGGTTTTCAGTTCGATACCCAGATGCGCAAAGTCCTGTTCCGCTTTGCTGCCCGCGCTGGCACCAAGATGTAACTCCAGCAGCATGCCGACCCAGCCTTTATCACGTTTAAGATCCGCAGGCATGGGCAGCCCGGCGCGAGCGGCCAGCGTTTCCAGTGTTAAGCCGGCTAAATCCTGCGCACGCGCCAGCAGGCTGGCTTCATCTTCAGGTGGTCCTGGCAGGTAACTCATGTTGATAACTCGCAATGATTAAAATTTGTACAGTTGCGGGTGAGGAAATCCTTTCACTAAAATTCACCGCATCAGGGATCGATAATAACATGATAGATCGCACTTTTTTTAACGGATAACCCTTGCACCATCATGAGACAGGCATTGTTATCCCAGCTTACGCGCAACAATGAACAGGATCTCCATCCCGGTTATCCACAGAAAAATGGGATAACCCCCGTATTGGTGCGGTACTGGTTCCATTTACAGCCTTGACTTTTCTTTTTCTGAGCATAATTTCGCCGCTCTGACCTAACCCTGAGCGATTATCTGTGGATAAAAAAGAGCGTGGTTATCTTTTAATCAATTGTCAGTTGTCGCGAGAATATTGGCAGTTTATAAAAGTCTCAGGGAGAGCCAGAATGATTTATTTACATTAAATATCATAAGGATGCGTTGTTGGTTCTTTTGGGTCCTTCTGCGAGCAGTGAAAATGTTATTCAGTTAACTCCCGCGTTCTGCACAAAGCTATCCACAGAAAAAGTGAATAAGATCGATCTTTTTCACGCTGTTTGTTTATAACTTTGCCGTTTTCTGTGAGTTATCCCGCATTTGATGGTCTGATACCCCATGAATCCAGTGGTTTACCGCCTGTAAGGAGTGTGAAACAATCAGCCCATTCAAATTTTGCTTTGAGGTAGTCCGGTGATCGATGATGATGGCTACCGCCCGAATGTTGGTATCGTAATCTGTAACCGGCAGGGACAAGTGTTATGGGCCAGGCGCTTTGGACAGCACTCCTGGCAATTTCCTCAGGGAGGCATCAATCCCGGTGAAACCGCAGAACAGGCGATGTATCGCGAACTGTTCGAAGAGGTCGGATTACACCGGAAAGATGTTCGAATACTTGCTTCTACCCGCAACTGGTTACGTTACAAGTTGCCAAAACGTTTGGTGCGTTGGGACACAAAGCCGGTATGTATCGGCCAGAAACAAAAGTGGTTTCTTCTGCAGTTAATGTGTAATGACGCGGATATCAATGTGCAGCGCAGCAGCACGCCTGAATTTGATGGCTGGCGCTGGGTCAGCTTCTGGTATCCGGTGCGTCAGGTTGTCTCCTTCAAGCGCGATGTTTATCGTCGGGTGATGAAGGAATTCGCTGGCGTGGTGATGTCTATGCAGGAGAGTGCGGGGCAGCGAAATAATCCTGCCCATCGTCGTAAGAGAGGATAGGCCACGCCCTTTATGCTCACTCAGTTGCGTGAAATTGTAGAAAAAGTGGCGAGTGCGCCGCGTCTCAATGAAGCACTCGACATCCTGGTCAATGAGATCTGTCTGGCGATGGATACGGAAGTCTGTTCCGTTTACCTCGCCGACCAGGACCGTCGCTGCTATTACCTGATGGCGACGCGCGGACTCAAAAAACCGCGTGGCCGCACCGTAACGCTGGCTTTCGACGAGGGTATCGTCGGTTTAGTGGGCCGTCTGGCCGAACCGATTAACCTTGCTGACGCCCAAAGCCATCCCAGCTTCAAATATATCCCCGCAGTGAAAGAGGAGCGCTATCGCTCCTTCCTCGGTGTGCCTGTTATCAGCCGCCGCCAGCTCCTTGGCGTGCTGGTGGTGCAGCAGCGCGAACACCGTCAGTTTGATGAAAGCGAAGAGTCATTTCTGGTCACGCTGGCTACGCAGATGGCGGCTTTGCTGTCGCAATCTCAAATGGGCCAACTGTTTGGCCAGTTCCGACAGACCCGGGTGCGTGCGATTGCGGCAGCGCCTGGCGTGGCGGTAGCACCAGGCTGGGTCGATGAGACGCAGCCACTGCTTGATCAGGTCTCAGCCGCCTCAACGCTGGATGTTCATCGTGAACGTGAGCGTCTGTCGCTCGCCATGAGCGAAGCAACCAATGAATTTCGCCGTTTCAGCAAACGTTTCAGCGCCAGCGCACAAAAAGAGAGCGCGGCCATTTTCGATCTCTACTCTCACCTGTTAACCGATGCCCGTCTGAAGAAAGATCTGTTCGATGAGATCGAGCGCGGATCGGTCGCGGAATGGGCGGTGAAACAGGTGATCGAGAAGTTCGCTGAACAGTTCGCGAGCCTGACTGACAACTACCTGCGTGAACGTGCAGGCGATCTGCGGGTACTGGGCCAGCGTCTGCTGTTCCACCTCGATGACACCCTGGTCGGCACCAATGCCTGGCCGGAACGCTTTGTGCTGGTGGCCGATGAGCTGACCGCCACGACCTTAGCTGAGCTGCCGCAGGAGCGGCTGGCGGGCGTAGTGGTGCGTGACGGTGCAGCCAACTCCCATGCGGCGATCCTGACCCGCGCGATGGGGATCCCGACAGTCATGGGCGCTGACATCCAGCCTCATCAGCTCAACAAACGCCTGCTGATCGTCGACGGTTATCGCGGTGAACTGCTGATCGATCCTGAGCCGGTGCTGGTCCAGGAGTATCAGCGGCTGATCAGCGAAGAGAACGCGCTGAGCAAAATGGCGGAAGGCGTGGTCGATCAGCCGGGTGAGCTGAAAAGTGGCGAGCGCGTGCAGGTGATGCTCAACGCTGGCTTAAGCCCGGAACATGAGCAGACGGTGGGCGACTGGGTGGATGGCATCGGTCTCTACCGCACCGAAATCCCGTTTATGCTGCAGAATGGCTTCCCGTCGGAAGAGGAGCAGGTGGCTCAGTATCAGGGTATGTTGCAGCTGTTTCGCAACAAGCCAGTGACGCTGCGAACGCTGGATGTGGGTGCCGATAAACAGCTGCCTTACATGCCGATCAGTGAAGAGAATCCCTGCCTGGGCTGGCGCGGCATTCGCCTGACGCTGGATCAGCCGGAAATCTTCCTGGTGCAGGTACGCGCAATGCTGCGCGCCAACGCCGCCTCTGGCAACCTCAGTATTCTGCTGCCGATGATCAGTCATATCGACGAAATCGATGATGCAAAAGAGCTGATCGATCGCGCCGGTCGCGAAGTGGAAGAGATGCTGGGCTTCCCGATTCCCAGACCGCGTATCGGGATCATGATCGAAGTGCCGTCGATGCTGTTTATGATCCCGCATCTGGCGTCACGCGTCGATTTTGTCTCGGTCGGCACCAACGACCTGACGCAGTATCTGCTGGCGGTGGACCGCAATAACACCCGTGTTGCAAACCTTTATGACTCGCTGCATCCGGCGATGCTGCGCGCGCTGAATGCGATTGCACAGGAAGCCCGCCTGGCCAATCTGGAATTGTGCCTGTGTGGTGAAATGGCGGGCGATCCGATGTGTGTCGCACTGCTGGTTGGCCTGGGGTATCACCATCTCAGCATGAACGGTAAAAACGTACCGCGCGTTAAATACCTGCTGCGCCATCTGGATCACGAAGAAGCGCAGAAGCTCAGCGAGCAGGGGATGAAGGCCGACACCGCCACGGAAGTGCGCCATCTGGTCTCGGCCTTTATGGAGCGGCGTGGATTAGGCGGGCTGATTCGCGGTGGTCGTTAGTACCACACCGGCTCAGGCTTTGCGCGTTATCCGCCTTTACATTTGCAAGACAATTCAGAAAACCGGCTGTGCTATTATGCGCAGCCTTAATTTATGTGCCTGACAACGCCCCTTTTCAGGGTTGAAAAATAGACGGTGAATGATGAATAACGGCTATATTGCATTTCCGCAGTTCGATCCAGTGATCTTCTCGCTCGGACCGGTTTCGCTTCACTGGTACGGTCTGATGTATCTGGTGGGCTTTGTTTTCGCCATGTGGCTGGCTGTACGTCGTGCCAATCAGCCTGGCAGCGGCTGGAAAAAAGAGGAAGTTGAGAATCTGCTTTATGCAGGTTTCCTGGGTGTATTCCTGGGCGGACGTATCGGCTATGTGCTTTTCTACAACTTACCGCTGTTTCTGGAAAATCCACTCTATCTGTTTAAAGTCTGGGATGGCGGCATGTCGTTCCACGGTGGCCTGATCGGGGTGATTGTGGTGATGCTGGTCTTTGCCCGCCGTACCAAACGACATTTCTTCCAGGTTGCTGATTTCATTGCGCCGCTGATCCCGTTTGGTCTGGGTGCTGGTCGTCTCGGTAACTTCATTAACGGCGAGCTCTGGGGCCGTGTCGATCCGGGCTTCCGTTACGCTATGCTGTTCCCGGGCTCCCGCAGCGAAGATGTCGCGCTGGCCGCCACCAATCCACAATATCAGGCGCTGCTCAACACCTATGGCGTACTGCCGCGTCATCCTTCCCAGCTCTATGAACTGGCGCTGGAAGGCGTGGTGCTGTTCATCATCCTGAACCTGTTTATCCGTAAGCCACGCCCGATGGGTAGCGTCTCTGGCCTGTTCCTGATTGGTTACGGCGCTTTCCGTATTATCGTTGAGTTCTTCCGCCAGCCGGATGCCCAGCTTGGCCTGTTTGAAGGCGGAATCAGTATGGGACAGATCCTCTCTGTGCCAATGATTGTTGCCGGTATTATTATGATGATCTGGGCGTATCGTCGTCGCCCGCAGCCACAATTTCGCGAGGAAAAATGAAACAGTATCTGGATTTAATGCAACATGTGCTGCACGAAGGCACACCAAAAGCTGACCGTACCGGCACCGGTACGCTTTCAATTTTTGGCCACCAGATGCGTTTCAATCTGCAGGATGGTTTTCCGCTGGTCACCACCAAAAAATGCCATATCCGCTCCATTATTCATGAGCTGCTGTGGTTTCTGAAAGGTGACACCAACATCGCTTATCTCAGGGAAAACAAGGTCTCAATCTGGGATGAGTGGGCGGATGAGAACGGCGATCTCGGCCCGGTCTATGGTAAGCAGTGGCGTAGCTGGGGAACAGCCAGCGGTCAGGAAATTGACCAGTTAAGTCAGGTGATGGAGCAGCTAAAGCGCGATCCTGACTCTCGCCGGATTATCGTGTCAGCCTGGAACGTCGGTGAACTCAGTGAGATGGCGCTGGCTCCCTGCCACGCGTTCTTCCAGTTCTACGTGGCGGACGGCAAGCTCTCCTGCCAGCTTTATCAGCGCTCGTGCGATATCTTCCTGGGCCTGCCGTTTAACATTGCCAGCTATGCGCTGCTGGTGCATATGGTGGCGCAGCAGTGCGATCTGCAGGTGGGCGATTTCGTCTGGACCGGCGGTGATACGCACCTCTACAGCAACCATCTGGAACAGGCGCGTCTGCAGCTGACTCGTGAGCCACGTCCGCTGCCAAAACTTGTTATCAAACGCAAACCGGCATCACTGTTTGATTATCAGTTCGACGATTTCGAGATTGAAGGCTACGATCCCCATCCTGCGATCAAAGCCCCTGTCGCTGTCTGATTTGCGATAGATAGAAAATAACGCCCTGGCAACCTCGCCGGGGCTTTTTTTTGCCTGCAAACCGGCAAATCTGCGGCACCGCTCGTTCTTTTTTGCCACTGTCTGCTGATGGGGCATATTCTCTGCAATGCGCTTTCCAGTCTGCTACAACACGCCTTGTTTCACCTTTTCATACCCCGCACTCTGCAGTGATGAAAACAGCATACTTACGTGGTTTTACTCTGCCGGAACTGCTGCTGGTGATGGTCATTGCTGGCATGCTGAGTCTTGCCGCGATGAATGGCTGGCAGCGCTGGCAACAGCGGCAGGCGCTACTTGACAGCGCTCAGCAACTGCAGGGATTTCTGCTACGGCTGCGCGCCCAGGCCAACCGGCAGAATAGCGACCTGGTGCTATGGTCACAGCCTGGCGAGCCCTGGTGTATCGGTGCCGGAAGCCGCCCTGTGACGGGTTGCGGTAACGGGAAACGGCTGTATTTCATCGCGCCGCACCCGGATGTTGTGTTCTATGGCATCCGGGGTGAACCGGGTTTCTATGGCCGCCGCAATGTCGCCAGAGCGGGCAGCATTGAACTGGGAAATCGCGCCGGACGCATACGTCTGATTATCTCAGCCAGAGCCCGTATTCGCCTCTGCATGATCGATGAGGAAACATGCCGTTGAAAATCGCAGGATTCAGCCTGCTGGAGATGCTGATCGCCATGGCAATCAGCGCCGTCATCATGCTCAGCGTTGGCCGTTTTCTGCCATTGCTGCTGGCAGAGAACGCGGGTGTGCTGCAACGGGCACAGCTGCGTCAGGAGTTACAGCAGATGATGGCAACGCTGGAAAAGTCGGTGCGGCGTGCGGGTTATTGTCACGGTGAATGTGCCAGGGAGGTACTGAAAATCAGTGAAAATTGCCTGCTGCTGCGCTGGGATGAAAACAGCAACGGTCAATGGGAAGGGGTGAGCCATGCAGAAAGTGACTATTACGGTTATCGCCTGCGACAACAGCAGCTTGAGATGCAGCGTGGTGTTGATCAGTGTCAGTCAGCAGGCTGGGAGCGGCTCTCCGATCCCGCGTTTATGACGGTGGAGCAGTTCAGCGTGAGCCAGCAGGGCAGGCAGGTCAGGATAGTGTTGCAGGGTCGGGCTGGTCGCTGGCTTGAAACCGTGGAGAGCTGGATTGAGGGAGAGAACCTGTGAAGCAGCGAGGCAGCAGCGCCATGGGCATGGTGTTAATGATTATGGTCATCGGGAGTTTTACGCTGCACGCCAGCCGAAAGATGTCAGAGCAGGGAATGCGACTGCTGGCCGATGAGCAGCAGTTTGTGCAGGATTTCTGGCGGGCGCAGTCGGCGCTGCAATGGGGTTTATCCCTGAACTGGCCAGCCAGTGAGGCGGCCCGCTGTCAGCAGGATGATCGCCAGGGCTGGCGCAGCTGTTTACAACGAGGAGAAAAGGATGAAGGTCTGCTTAAAGGTGAGGCAAGCGGCAGTGGCATGGCGGTCTGGCATTGGGTCCGGCTACAGGGCAATCAGATTACCGCGTTGCCGCATGGCTGGATCGACTATTGCCCGCTCACGCCTCTGGCAGCCTGTTTGTAAGCGCGATGGATTCAGCCTGCCGGAAGTGTTGTTTGCTCTGCTGTTAATGGCATTAAGCAGCAGCACCCTGTTGCACTATCATCGCGCACTGGCAGTGGGATTCAGCCAGCAATGGTATCAGCGTGAGGCATGGCGGGTTGCTGAGCAACGTCTGGCAGGGCATGAAGTGGCAGGCTGGAAATCCACGCTGCAAGAGCAGAGCAGTCCCTCAGGCTGCACTCTGGAGCGGGCTGACGTAACGGGGCCTTATCAGCGTAGTGCCAGCCTGACACGCCTGCGTTGTTAAACGTCGCGGGTCGCCCTTTTGATGGGTTTCAACGGCGATACGCGGTAAAGTGAGAGTGCCGCAATACCGCAGTCATGTTCTGAGTTATCACAGGAGTTTTCATGTTTCACGTTTATCACTCAAATCAGCTTGATGTTCTGAAAATTCTGGCGGCTGCGGTGATTAAACATGATCCTCTTGATGATCCTTTCGCCTCAGAAATGGTGCTGGTGCAGAGCCCGGGGATGGCGCAGTGGCTGCAAATGGAGCTGGCGCAAACCTTTGGTATTGCGGCCAATATCGAATTCCCGCTGCCTGCCAGTTTTATCTGGGAGATGTTCGTCCGCGTTCTGCCTGATATTCCGGTTGAAAGTGCCTTCAGTAAGGCCAGCATGGGCTGGAAGCTGATGCACCGGCTGCCGGTGATGCTGGAGCAGGAAGAGTTCACCTCTTTACGCCACTATCTCCATGACGACGGGGATAAGCGAAAGCTGTTTCAGCTCAGCGCCCGCGTAGCCGATCTGTTCGACCAGTATCTGGTCTATCGCGCCGACTGGCTCAATAGCTGGGAGCGTGGCGAAACCATTGAGGGGCTGGGCGAGGCGCAGCGCTGGCAGGCCGCATTGTGGCGCGATCTGGTGAGTTATACCCAGGCGCTGGGGCAGCCTGAGTGGCACCGTGCCAACCTCTATTCACGATTCATCCAGACGCTCGGGCAGGCGAAAAGCACGCCGGAAAATCTGCCCAAACGCGTCTTCATCTGTGGCATCTCTGCGCTGCCGCCGGTTTACCTGCAGGCGTTGCAGGCGCTGGGACGGCACATCGACATCCATCTGCTGTTCACCAATCCCTGCCGCGATTACTGGGGTGACATTCAGGACTATGCGTTTCTGGCAAAACTGCAAAGCCGTCAGCGCCGGCGTCATGGTGCTGATGAATCTCGCGGACTCTTCCGGGATGCAGAGCAGGCACCCGCGCTGTTTAACGACGCGGGCGAACAGCAGCTGACCAATCCGTTGCTCGCCTCATGGGGCAAGCTGGGGCGCGATAACCTGTTTCTGCTCAGTCAGATGGACTCTAACGACGATATCGATGCGTTTGTGGATGTCGAGCCAGACAACCTGCTGCACTGCATGCAGCACGATCTTCTCAATCTGCAGGATAACGCCGTTATCGGCTTGAATGCGGCGGAACTGGCGCACAGCGATCAGAAGCGCTGCCTGGATCCGGCGGATCGCTCAATTGCGGTGCAGGTCTGTCACAGCGCCCAGCGTGAAGTTGAAGTATTGCAGGATCATCTGCTGGCGATGATGGAGGCCGATCCGACGCTGAAAGCGCGTGACATCATCGTCATGGTGGCGGATATCGACGCCTACGCCCCGTTTATTCAGGCTGTGTTCGCCAACGCACCTGCCGATCGCTATCTGCCGTTTGCCATTTCAGATCGCCGTGCCAGTCAGGCGCATCCGGCCATTGTCGCGTTTCTTCATCTGCTGGCACTGCCGGACAGCCGTTTTGTCTCAGAGGATGTACTGGCGCTACTGGATGTTCCGGCGCTGGCCTCCCACTTCGCCATTGATGAAAGCGGCCTGCGCTTACTGCGGCGCTGGGTCAGCGAATCGGGTGTGCGCTGGGGGCTGGATGATGCCAGTGTTGAAGCCCTGTCTCTTCCTGTCACCGGGCAGCACACCTGGCGTTTTGGCCTGCAGCGTATGCTGCTGGGCTATGCGATGGAGAGCCACAATGGAGACTGGGAGGGGATTCTGCCTTATGACGAGTCGGGTGGTCTGGCAGGCGAACTGGCGGGCCATCTCGCAGAGCTGCTCTCCCGGCTTAATCACTGGCGACAGCGGCTGGCTGAACCGCGGCCACTGGCGGCCTGGCTGCCCCTGTGCCGGGAACTGCTGAACGCCTTTTTCAGCCCCGATGCAGAAACCGAGGCCGCCTTGCTGCTGGTGGAAGAGCAGTGGCAGCAATTGATTGAATATGGCATGGATGCACGGTTTGAAGAGGCGATTCCGGTGGCGCTGTTGCGCGATGATCTGCGTAGCCGGCTTGATCAGCAACGCATCAGCCAGCGATTCCTGGCAGGACAGATTAACTTCTGTACCCTGATGCCGATGCGCTCCATCCCTTTTCAACTGGTCTGTTTGCTGGGCATGAATGACGGCGTCTATCCGCGCACCCTGGCGCCATTAGGCTTTGATCTGATGCAGCAACAGTCCCGCAAAGGCGATCGCAGTCGCCGCGATGATGACCGCTACCTCTTCCTGGAAGCGATGATTTCGGCACAGCGGCAGCTCTATATCAGCTACATCGGCCGGGCGATTCAGGATAATACGGAACGCTACCCTTCGGTGCTGGTCACAGAATTACTGGAGTACATCGGACAGAGTTTTTATCTGGACGGTGATGGGCACCTTGAGCTGGATGAGAGTGCTGAACGGGTGCGGATGCATTTGCAGCACCTGCACAGCCGGATGCCCTTTGCTGCGGAGAACTTTAAGCCGGCGGCCAGACTGCAGAGTTTCGCGCGTGAATGGCTGCCTGCCGCGCAGGGGATGGGGCAGCCCCAGCCCGATTTTGTTCAGCCAATTGAGGCGCCGGTAACGGATGCGCTGACACTGGAGGCACTTCTGCGCTTCTGGCGGCATCCGGTGCGTGCCTGGTTTCATCAGCGGCTTGGCGTGAGCTTCTGGCTGGAGGAGGACGAACTGCCCGACAGCGAGCCGTTTTCGCTCGACAACCTGGAACGTTATCAGATCAACGCACAATTGCTGAATGCTCTGGTCGAAGGCGAGGATACGCAGCGGCTCTATACATACCATCGTGCGGCCGGCAATCTGCCTTATGGCGCCTTCGGTGAGCTGTTCTGGCAGGCGCAGCGTGATGAGATGCAGGAAGTGGCGGCAGAAGTCGTGACGCAACGCAGCGACGGCGAGAGCTGGGAAGTGAATCTGCAACTTGAGCAGGTCAGCTTAACCGGCTGGCTGACACAGGTGCAGGGTGATGGATTACTGCGCTGGCGACCTGGCGTGCTCAATATGAACGACGGACTGCTGCTCTGGCTGGAGCACCTGGTTTACTGCGCGCTGGGAGGCACAGGCAGCAGCCGGATGTTTGGCCGGCAGCAAAGCCGCTGGTGTTTCCTTGCCGTATCGCAACAAGAGGCGATCGCTGCCCTGAATGAGTATGTCGCTGGCTATCTTGCCGGTATGCGTCAGCCGCTGATGCTGCTTAACAGGAGCGGCGGCGCATGGCTCACCGCCAGCTACGACAAAAAAAGTCAGCAGTTGCTGACTGATGAGGCGACTCAGCTCAAGGCGCGCAATCGCCTGCTGACGGCCTGGTCTGGCAACTATCAGGTTGAGGGTGAAGGCAGCGATCCCTATCTGCAACGTCTTTGCCGGGTACTGGATGTGCCCCAATTACAACAGATAACTGAGGCGGCACAGCGCTGGTATTTACCGGTGCTGGCTGCACATCAGGATGATGAATAGCCATCAGAAAGCGTTTTGCTAACTGATTCATTACACAGCAATTTTGCTCTGCTTTGAGCCGCCGTGTCCGATATTGGCGGCTTATCGGGAAATGAAAGGGGTTTACATGCGGGTACACGCACGCTGGATAGCGGCGCTAATGTTAAGCCTGGTGGCTTGCACGGCACAGGCGCAGACATCTTCAGGCTGGCAGCCAGTTAACGACACCATTCACAAAAGTGAACAGGATCCTCGTCATTATCAGGCTATCCGGCTGGACAACGGGATGACGGTATTACTGGTTTCCGATCCTGTGGCGCCGAAATCGCTGGCGGCGCTGACGCTGCCGATAGGATCGCTGGACGATCCCGATCAGCAGGCGGGGCTGGCGCACTACCTTGAGCATATGGTGCTGATGGGCTCAAAACATTATCCGCAACCCGACAATCTGGCTGAATTCCTGAAAAAGCATGGCGGCAGCCACAACGCCAGCACGGCCTCTTACCGCACCGCTTTTTATCTGGAAGTGGAAAACGATTCGCTGGAGCCTGCGGTGGATCGCCTGGCGGATGCCGTGGCCGAGCCGCTGCTGGATCCGGTTAATGCCGACCGTGAGCGCCATGCTGTGAATGCGGAGCTGACCATGGCCCGCTCGCGTGATGGCCTGCGTATGGCACAGGTCGGTGCTGAAACCCTGAACCCGGCACATCCGGCATCACGTTTCTCGGGCGGCAATCTTGAAACCCTGAAAGATAAACCCGGCAGCAAACTGCACCAGGCGCTGCTCGATTTTTACCATACTCATTACTCCGCCAACCTGATGAAGGCGGTGATCTACAGCAATAAACCGCTGCCGGAAATGGCGTCAATTGCAGCTAAAACCTTTGGGCGGGTACAAAATCATAATGCCAGCGTGCCAGACATTACGGTGCCGGTGGTGACCGATGCCCAGCAGGGCGTCATTATTCATTACGTTCCTGCACAGCCGCGCAAGCAGCTTAAAATTGAGTTCCGCATTGCCAACAACAGCGATCGCTTCCGCAGTAAAACCGACACGCTGATTAGCTACTTAATCAGTAATCGCAGTAAAAACACGCTCACCGACTGGCTGCAAAAACAGGGACTGGCCGATGGAGTGAATGCAGGCGCGGACCCAATGACCGAGCGTAATAGCGGCGTGTTTGCTATTACCGTCTCACTCACGGATAAAGGCCTGGCACAGCGTGATGACGTGGTGGCGGCGATCTTCAGCTATATCAACCTGCTGCGTCAGCAGGGCGATGATAAGCGTTATTTCGACGAAGTTTCACACGTGCTGGCACTCGACTTCCGCTACCCCTCTATTACCCGCGATATGGATTATATTGAATGGCTGGTTGATACCATGCTGCGCGTACCGGTGGAAGATACGCTGGATGCACCTTATCTGGCGGATCAGTACGATGCCGCGGCGATCAAATCCCGGCTTGAAGAGATGACCCCGCAGCATGCGCGAATCTGGTACATCAGTCCGCAGGAGCCGCACAATAAAACCGCCTATTTTGTGGAAGCGCCTTATCAGGTTGAGAAGATCACGCCACAAACGTTTGCCGACTGGCAGCAGCGCGCCAGTCAGATTTCGCTGGCGATGCCGGTGCTGAACCCCTATATCCCGGATGACTTCACCCTGTTGCCATCAGACGGTAAAACGTATCAGCATCCGGTGAAGCTGGATAACGAAGACGGTATGCGTATTTACTGGATGCCCAGCCGCTATTATGCCAGCGAGCCCAAAGCGGCCATAACCCTCGCGTTACGTAACCGGCATGCGATCAGTGACGCCCGCCAGCAGGTGCTGTTTGGCCTCAATGACTACCTCTCAAGTCTGGCACTGGACACGTTAAACTCACAGGCCTCGGTGGGCGGCATCAGCTTCTCAACCGGTGAGGATGACGGGCTGGTGTTTAGCGCCAGTGGCTTTACTCAGCGCCTGCCCACGCTGCTGAAGAAACTGGTAGAGGGCTATGCCACCTTCCAGCCGACAGAACAGCAGCTGGCGCAGGCTAAATCCTGGTATCTGGAGCGGCTGGACGCGGCGGAGAAAGGCAAGGCGTTTGAACAGGCGATTCAGCCGATGCAGTTGCTCTCACAGTTGCCTTATACCCAGCGCGAAACCCGTCGCAAGCTGGTGAGCACGCTCACACTGAAGGATGTAACGACCTATCGCGACTCGCTGTTCCGCGACGCGACCCCGGAGATGCTGGTGGTGGGTAATCTCAGTGCGGAGAGTGTGAAGCAACTGGGACATGAGCTTAAACAGCAGGTGCAGAGTAATGCGACCCGCGACTGGCACAGCCAGTATGTGGCCATTAAAAAACCGATGAAAGCCAACCTGCAACAGCAGGGCAGCAGCACTGACTCCGCCCTTGCCGCGCTCTATGTTCCACTGGGATACAGCGAATATCAGAGCATGGCGCACAGTTCTATGCTGAGTCAGATTGTGCAGCCCTGGTTCTACAATCAGTTGCGCACCAAAGAGCAGCTCGGTTATGCCGTCTTTGCCTTCCAGATGCCAGTGGGCCGTCAGTGGGGCATCGGTTTCCTGCTGCAGAGTAATAGCAAGCAACCGGGCTGGCTATTGCAGCGCTATCAGGCCTTCTATCCGCAGGCAGAAAAGCGTCTTCGCAGCATGAGTCAGGCAGACTTTGTTCAGTATCAGCAGGCGATGATCAATGATTTGCAGCAGCGTCCTCAGACGCTCTTTGAGGAAGCGGACCGTTATAGCCGCGACTTTGATCGACAGAATGATCTGTTTAACACCCGGCAAAAAATGGCCGAGCAGGTGGCGCGGTTAACCCCGGCCAGCCTGGCTGACTTTTTCCGGCAGGCGGTGATCGAACACAAGGGCATGGTGATGACGTCACAGATTGCCGGCACCGGCAACGGCAAGGTTGAATTTGCCCGCCAGCCTGGCTGGAAAACCTGGAAAGAACTGGCGAAACTGCAGCAGTCGCTGCCGGTTAAGAGTGAGACCCAATGACGCAGTTACCGCCCGTATCGCTGAATCCCTTAACGCTGCCGCTCAGAGGCGAGCGGCTGATTGAGGCATCAGCAGGCACCGGAAAAACCTTTACCATTGGTCTGCTCTATCTGCGCCTGCTGCTGGGGCTGGGCGGCGAAAACGCGTATAGCCGGCCACTCTCGGTAGAAGAAATTTTAGTGGTGACCTTCACCGAGGCCGCGACGGCGGAGTTACGCGGCCGCATCCGCGAAAATATTCATCAGCTGCGGCTGGCCTGTATTCGCGGCGAAAGCCGCAATCCGATGCACCAGTTGCTGCTGGCGCAGATGCCCGATCTGAGTCAGGCCGCTGCGCAGCTGCTGGCGGCCGAACGCCAGATGGATGAAGCCGCCATCTTCACCATTCACGGCTTCTGTCAGCGAATGCTGAATCTCAACGCGTTTGAATCGGGCATGCTATTCGAGCAGGAGTTGATAGAAGATGAACAGGCACTGCTCAAGCAGTCCACTGCCGATTTCTGGCGGCGTCAGTGCTATCCACTCAGTCTGGATGTGGCACGGATTATCGCCGCAGAGTGGAGCGGACCCGACAGCCTGCTGACGACACTGCGCCCCTGGCTACAGGGTGAGTCGCCAGTGCTCAAACGGCCGCCCGCTGCCGATGAGGATCTGGCGTCACGTCACGCCCGCAATCTGGCGCGCATCAACGCCATGAAGCAGCAGTGGCAGGCGCTGAGCGCCGATGTTGAAGGGATGATCAGCGCATCTGGCGTTGATAAGCGTAGCTATAGCAGTAAACACCTGCCCAACTGGGTCGCCCGCGTCACGCAGTGGGCCAGCAGCGAAACGCGTGATTATCAGTTGCCTAAAGAGCTGGAGCGTTTTGGACAGCAGGTGCTTGATGAGAAAACGAAAAAGGGTGAAGCACCGCGCCATTCGCTGTTTGAGGCTGTTGATCAGTTTCTGGCAGAACCGCTGTCGCTGCGGGATGTGATCATTGCGCAGGCGCTGACCGATGTACGAGCCACAGTTCAGCGCGAGAAACGGTTACGTGCGCTGTTAGGTTTCGATGACCTGCTCAGTAAGCTGGATGAAGCGTTGCAGCAGCCGGGCGGCGTGTTGCTGGCTGAAACTATCCGGGCGCGTTTCCCGGTGGCACTGATTGATGAATTTCAGGATACCGATCCACAGCAGTATCGCATCTTCCGTACGCTCTACATTAATCAGCCAGAACAGGCGCTGTTTCTGATCGGTGACCCCAAGCAGGCCATCTATGCGTTTCGCGGTGCGGATATTTTTACCTACTTGCGGGCCAGAAACGAAGTCAGTGCTCACTACACACTTGATACTAACTGGCGTTCTTCACCTGAGATGGTCGAGAGCGTCAATCGCCTCTTTTCTCAGATCGATTCGCCTTTTCTGTTTTCGGCGATCCCCTTTCAGCCGGTAATGCCCGCTGCGCCCAACCAGTCACTGAAGCTGATTTTTGACGAGCAGCAGCAACCGGCGTTACGGTTCTGGCTGCAGCCCGGTGAGGGCGTCGGCAACAGCGATTACCAGCAGTTTATGGCGCAACAGTGTGCGGCAGATATCAGCCGCTGGCTGGTGGCCGGACAGCAGGGACGTGCCTGCCTGGGCAAAGGCGACGCGCTACAGCCAGTGCGGGCTTCTGATATTACCGTGCTGGTGCGCAGTCGCAATGAGGCCGGTTTGATCCGCGACGCGCTGAATGCGTTGTCAATTCCCTCGGTCTATCTCTCCAGCCGGGACAGCGTTTACACCACGCCGGAAGCGCGCGAATTACTCTGGTTACTTCAGGCGATTCAGGCTCCTGAACAGGAACGGCTGCTGCGTAGCGCACTGGCCACCTCTATTTTTGCTATTGATGCCGCGACGCTGGATGCGCTGACGCAGAATGAACGCGAGTGGGATGCGCTGGTGGAGCAGTTTGCCGTCTGGCAGCAGTTGTGGCACCAGCGCGGCGTGTTACCGATGCTGCGTGATGTCATGATCAAGCGGCAGCTGGCGGAAAATATGCTGGCCTCGGAGAACGGGGAACGTCGCCTGACGGACCTGATGCATCTGGGTGAACTGCTGCAGGAAGCCTCAGTACAGCTGGAGAGTCCTCACGCTCTGGTGCGTTTTCTGGCGCAGCAGATTGCCCGACCAAACAGCCAGGCCGCCAGCCAGCAGCTGCGTCTGGAAAGCGACCGCCATCTGGTGCAAATCGTCACCATCCACAAATCGAAAGGGCTGCAGTATCCCCTGGTATGGCTGCCGTTTGCTGCCGGATTCCGCGAGGCGGCCAGCGCGCTTTATCACGATCGTGACAACTTCATGGCGCTGCTTGATGTGCAGGGCGATGCACAGAGTCTGGCGTTAGCCGAAGAGGAGCGTCTGGCGGAAGATTTGCGTCTGCTCTATGTGGCGCTGACCCGCTCGATCTATCACTGCAGCGTCGGCATTGCACCGCTGATTAAAGGCACGCGAAAAAAAGAGGGCGAAAGCGATCTGCACAAAAGCGCGCTCGGGTATCTGGTGCAGCAGGGTGAGGCGGCGGATGCGCAGCAGCTCAGCCAGAAACTGAATGCGCTAACCGGTGAGGGGATTGCGTTGGTTGAAGCCGATCTGATGCCGGGAGAAAGGTGGCAGGACGCTGAGCAGGGCGATGAGGTATTGAGCAGTCGCGACGTGACCCGCGCACTGGCGGATGCCTGGCGGGTCACCAGCTATTCCGGCCTGCAACAGCATCACAGCTCGTCACTTCTTGATGCATTGCCAAACTTCGATATTGATGCGGCGGGCGAGGACGAGAGTGGTGAAGAGGCTGCATTGACACCGCACCATTTTCCGCGCGGTGCGGCGCCGGGCACCTTCCTGCACGGTTTGTTTGAGTCGATCGACTTTACCGAACTGCCGGATCGCGTCTGGCTGGAGGATCAGCTGCAGCATAATGGCTATCCGTCAGACTGGTTACCGGTCCTGGAACAGTGGATTGAGCGGGTATTGCATACGCCGCTTAACGCGGAAGGGCTGACGCTATCGGCAATTAAAAGCAGCGAACGACTGATCGAAATGGAGTTCTATTTGCCGATCAACAATCTGCTGACGGCGGCCGATCTTGACGATCTGCTGCGCCAGCACGACAGCCTCTCTCTGCAGGCCGCCCCGCTGGATTTTCGTCAGGTGCGCGGCATGCTCAAGGGGTTTATCGATCTGGTTTTCCGCTGGCAGGGAAAATATTATCTGCTCGATTACAAATCGAACTGGCTGGGCGATAGCCATGCCGCTTACACACCCGAGGCGATGGCGCAGGCCATGATCGGCCACCGTTATGATCTGCAGTATCAGCTCTATACGCTGGCGCTGCATCGCTATCTGCAACATCGCCTGCCGGACTACCACTATGAGCAACATTTTGGCGGCGTCTTTTATCTGTTTTTACGCGGGATGGACGGCAGCTCGCCGGACAACGGCATTTTTGCCACCCGACCTGGCGAAGCCTTTGTGGAAGCGATCGATGCACTGTTTGGTGAAACCGGAGAGGTGTTATGAGTGACATGCTGAGTCTGCTGCAGCAGGCAGTAGAGAAGCGTCTCCTGCGCCCGCTCGATATTCAGTTTGCACAACTCGTGGTGCCGGAATCACAGCCTGCGCGGCTGCTCGCTGCCGCCTGCGTCAGCGCTGAGGCAGGTGAAGGGCACGTCTGTTTTCCGCTGAGCAATCTCTGTGAGGCGCACCTGTTTGCCGGACGTCAGCCTGCGCTGGCCCAGGCGATCTGGCAGGCTGCTGGCGCGCCGGATGACTGGTTATCACACTTCGCTGACTGGCCGGCGGTGAGTGATGGAAGCCGGGTGACGCCACTGGTTCTAAGCAACCAGCGTTTATATCTGCATCGGCTTTGGCAAAGCGAAGGTCGCGTTGTCGATTTTTTTGCTGCCCAGGAAGTGAAAACCGCGTTTGATATCCGTGCCGCAGGAGATGTCCTTAACAGCCTGTTTGACGACCAGCCAGAGAACTGGCAGAAAATTGCTGCAGCAGTGGCGCTGACCCGCAAAACAGCAGTCATTTCCGGCGGGCCAGGCACAGGCAAAACCACCACCGTAGCGAAACTGCTCGCCGCCCTGATTCGCCTGAATCCGGGCGCGCTGCGCATCCAGCTGGCGGCACCGACGGGCAAAGCTGCCGCGCGGCTGACCGAGTCACTGGGCAGGGCACTGCAGGATCTGGCCGTCAGCGACGAAGAACGGCAGCGTTTTCCTGCCGAAGCCACTACGCTGCATCGCCTGCTGGGCGCTCAGCCGGATACCCAGCGGCTACGCTACCATGCCGGTAATCCGCTGCATCTGGATGTGCTGGTTGTCGATGAAGCGTCGATGGTCGATCTCTCAATGATGGCAAAACTGATCGCCGCGCTGCCTGCCCATGCCCGCGTGGTGTTTCTGGGCGATCGCGATCAGCTGGCCTCTGTTGAAGCCGGTGCGGTGCTGGGCGATATCTGCCGCTGCACGGAAAGCGGCTACAGCCTGGCGCGGGCAGAACAGCTCGCCCTGCTGACCGGCTGCACGTTACAGGGCAGTGATGATGCGCAGGCACCGGCAGTGCGCGACAGCATCTGCCTGCTGCAAAAGAGTTATCGGTTTGACGCCGTATCCGGCATCGGCCAGCTGGCAAAAGCGATTAATCAGGGTGATGCCGACCAGGTCAGAGCGGTGTTTGCAGCGGCCCATAAAGATGTCAGTTACCAGCCGCTGAACAGCGCGGAAGCGTATCAGGGGATGCTGGACGAAGTCGCACAGGGCTACCAGCCCTTCCTGCAGCTCATCAGGCAGCACGCACCACCCGCTGAGATCATAACCGCTTTTGGTCGTTATCAGCTGTTGTGCGCGTTACGTGACGGACCCTTTGGCGTTCAGGGTCTGAACCAGCGTATTGAGCAGCGACTGATGCAACTGCAGCGCATCCGGCGTCCTGGAATGGGTAGCCGCTGGTATGAAGGTCGTCCGGTGATGATTACCCGAAACGACAGCGCACTCGGCCTGTTTAATGGCGATATCGGCATTACGCTGCGGGATGAAGAGGGCAACCTGAAAGTCTTTTTCCCGCTACCCGATGGGTCGATCAAGGCAATTCAGCCGAGCCGGTTGCCTTCACATGAAACCGCCTGGGTGATGACGGTGCACAAATCGCAGGGGTCGGAGTTTGATCACACCGCGCTTGTGATGCCCACGCAGTTGCTGCCGGTTCTGACCCGTGAACTGGTCTATACCGCGATTACCCGTGCGCGTAAACAACTGACTATTTACAGTGAACCTGGCGTGTTTCAGCGTGCCGTGCAGCAGCAAACGCAGCGGCGCAGCGGTCTGGTAGAGCGACTGGCGGAAACGCGCTGAGAAGAGAGGGACAGATCACGATGTGGGTGATTGTCCCTTCTGCGGTGAATCAGGTGAGGTCGGCCATCAGCACTTTTGAACGGCGCTGATAGTTATACATCTCTTTTTTACTTTCGGGCAGTGACTCAATATCAACCGGCGTAAAGCCGCGCTCCTGGAACCAGTGGATACTGCGCGTGGTCAACACAAACAGCTTTTCCAGTCCCATCTGCTTTGCCTGCAACGCCACGCGCTGCAACAGCATCTCTCCGCGTGAGGAGCTGCGATAATCAGGATGAACCGCCACACAGGCCATCTCGCCAATCTTCTCATCCATAAACGGATAGAGTGCGGCACAGGCGATGGTCAGATTGTCGCGCTGAATAATCGTGAACTTATCGATCTCCATTTCCAGCTGCTCGCGAGAGCGACGTACCAGAATGCCCTGTTGCTCCAGCGGCCGGATCAGTTCGAGGATGCCGCCGATATCGTTGATATTGGCGCGGCGGATCTGCTCTGCCGACTCCATAACGATCTGCGTGCCGATACCGTCGCGTGAGAAGAGTTCCTGCAACAGTGCGCCATCTTCCTGATAGCTGATTAAATGGCTGCGGCGCACACCACTTCGGCAGGCTTTCACCGCGCCACGCAGAAAGCGAACAGTGCCGGAAAGATAATCGCCTTCCTTTTCAATCTCGTCGATACGGGCCTGCGCGTCATTCGGGAACAGCTCAGAGATAATTTCACCTTCGCTATTCAGGACGCCTTGCTCAGAGCAGAAGCCGATCATTTTTTCCGCTTTCAGCTTAATCGCCAGCTGCGTGGCCACTTCTTCCGAGGTGAGGTTGAAGCTCTCGCCCGTAACAGACACCGCCACCGGGCCCATCAGCACAATGGCATCGTTATCCAGCTGGCGATGAATCGCCTCTTCATCGATACGACGGATACGCCCGCTATGGCAGTAATCCACGCCATCATCCACGCCCAGCGGCTGTGAAATAATGAAGTTGCCGCTGACCACATTGATATGTGCGCCCTGCAGCGGGGTGTTGTTGAGACTCATAGAGAGGCGGGCAGTGATATCCAGCTGCAGCCGGCCGGCGGCCTGTTTGACCAGCTCCAGCGATTGCGCGTCGGTCACCCGGGTAAATTTATGATAAACCGGCTCCAGCTGCTGCTGCGCCAGGCTAGCATCAATCTGCGGCCGGGCACCATAAACCACCACCAGGCGGATGCCCAGGCTGTGCAGCAGGCCGATGTCATTAACGATGCCAGAGAAGTTCTCATGCTCAATCGCTTCGCCACCCAGCATGATGACAAAGGTTTTACCCCGGTGGGCATTGATATAGGGAACGGTATGGCGAAAACCCTGAACCAGTTCGGTACTACGTTCCTTCACGGCCAACCCTCAGTGAATGTTTATTCGTATTTTTTGTATTTTTATGCTTTTACGCCCGGTTTTGCAAGTCTTAATCCTGACGAAAATTTACGTTTTTATGGGTGTCAAAGCCGCTAACAGCCTGCATTATTTAGGGTTTCCGGGGTGACATCATGCTACGGATTGGATAAAGTTTTCGCCGCCATTTTATTAACTGGCGCTTTTTTAGACATAACACAGCAGCTGGAGCGGCATGTCAGACGTTAATTCCCATTTTTCACGCAGACGATTTTTACAGGGGACGGGCGCCTTACTGCTGTTAAGCGTCAGCCGCACAGGACTGGCGGCAAAAAACCACATTGTGGCGGTGCGTATCTGGCCCTCATCCACTTACTCGCGGATGACGCTGGAGTCAAACGTCGCGCTGAAATACAAGCAGTTTGCGCTGAGCAATCCCGAACGGCTCGTAATAGATATTCAGGGCCTGCATCTCAATTCGGCCCTGAAAGGGGTGGATAAGCAGGTACGGGTCGACGATCCTTTTATTAAAAATGCCCGGGTCGGCCAGTTCGACAGCAATACAGTGCGCGTCGTTCTGGAGTTAAAGCGCAACGTTGCGCCAAAGATTTTTAACCTTTCGCCGGTCGCCGGGATCAATCACCGGCTGGTGGTCGACCTCTATCCGAGTCAGAACCCGATAGAAGATGATCCTCTTCTGGCCCTGCTGAAAGACTATAACCAGGGTGATCTGGAGAAAGATGAAGGCGTGCAGGCACCCTTGCCAGGTAAAGCGGGGCGCGATCGTCCGATCATTATCATGATCGATCCCGGTCACGGCGGGGAAGATCCGGGTGCGCACGGCAAATATAAGACCCGCGAGAAGGATATTGTGCTGAAGATTGGACGGCGGCTCAAAGCGCTGATCGACAAAGAGTCCAATATGAAAGCCTATATGACGCGTAATGAAGATGTCTTTATTCCGCTGCGCGTCAGGGTTGCGAAAGCCCGTAAACAGCGCGCTGATCTTTTTGTCTCGATCCATGCGGATGCCTTTACCAGCCGTGCAGCTCGCGGCTCGTCAGTGTTTGCCTTATCAACCAGCGGTGCGACCTCGGCGGCAGCCCGTTTCCTGGCGCAGACCCAGAATGAATCCGATCTGATTGGTGGCGTCAGCAAAAGCGGCGACCGCTATCTTGATCACACCATGTTCGATATGGTGCAGCGCCAGACGATTCATGACAGCCTGAAGTTTGGTAAAGAGGTGCTGCATCGCATGGGGCGCATCAATCATCTGCACAAACGTACCGTGGATCAGGCTGGGTTTGCGGTGCTGAAAGCCCCGGATATCCCGTCTATTCTGGTCGAGACCGCGTTTATCAGTAATGTGGAAGAGGAGCGTAAGTTGCGAACCACCCGCTATCAGCATCAGGTTGCGGAGGCGATTCTGGACGGCATTAAGGCTTATGTGAAGAGTGGGGCGGCGCTGGCCCATCGGTAACGGTTTGCGGGTAGTTACGGCTATCCGTGCACTTTTCAGGGCAGGAGAGAGACTAACGAGGTTTCAGGAACGTCAGAAACAAAAAAACACCCTTTCAGGTGTTTAAATGATTGGTTGCGGGGGCCGGATTTGAACCGACGACCTTCGGGTTATGAGCCCGACGAGCTACCAGGCTGCTCCACCCCGCGTCCGTATCATACTTTTTTCACATTGTGACTTCTGTAAAACAACTGCAGAAGTATTGGTTGCGGGGGCCGGATTTGAACCGACGACCTTCGGGTTATGAGCCCGACGAGCTACCAGGCTGCTCCACCCCGCGTCCGTATTGCTTCTATTACTTTTACTTCTCACACTGTGACTTCTGTAAACCTGCTGCAGAAGTATTGGTTGCGGGGGCCGGATTTGAACCGACGACCTTCGGGTTATGAGCCCGACGAGCTACCAGGCTGCTCCACCCCGCGTCCGTGGAAGCGCACTATACTCTCCGCGCTAATTCATGCAACCCCTTTTTGAAGATAAAAGCCAAATTAACAGCCAGTTGCTGAAGGATTCAACCATCTGATTAATTATTGAACTGATATGCACCGGGTCAAAGCGGATGCATTTCATTCTGTCGGGGGCTTTGCTATCGTCGCGGGGCGAACAGTTATAAAAAGAGAAGATAATGAAATCACATTGGGTGAAGTATGCACTCACTGGCGCGTTAATTACGCTGCTGGCGGCCTGTAGCTCTAAACCGACCGATCGCGGTCAGCAATATAAAGATGGCAAACTGGAACAGCCGCTGGCGCTGGTAAATCAGCCCAATGCCAAAGGTGCGCCAGTTAATGGTAAAGACTTTGGCGATCAGGTGCGCCAGATTCAGTCCGCCTCATCTGCCCTTTATAGTCGTCAGAACGGCACCTATAGTGCAATTGAAAGCTGGCTGATGGCGGGAGCCGATACCCGACAGCTTCGTCAGTATGGCCTGAACGCCTGGCAGATGGAGGGCACGGACAACTACGGTAACGTGCAGTTCACGGGTTACTACACGCCGGTCGTGGAAGCGCGCTACACCCGTCAGGGTGAGTTCCAGTATCCGATCTACCGCATGCCGCCGCGCAAACGCGGAGAAAAATTACCGAGCCGCGCTTCTATCTATAGTGGCGGACTCGATGACCGCTATGTCATTGCCTACAGCAACTCGCTGATTGATAACTTCATGATGGATGTGCAGGGCAGTGGTTATGTCGACTTTGGCGATGGCCGCCCGATGACCTTCTTCGGTTACGCCGGTAAAAATGGCTGGGGCTACCACAGTATTGGTAAAGAGCTGATCGATCGCGGCGAAGTGAAACGCGAAGATATGTCGATGCAGGCCATTCGCCAGTGGGCGCAGGAGCACTCACCGCAGGAAGTTCGCGCACTGCTGGAAACCAACCCATCGTTTGTCTTCTTTAAAGCTGAACCGTTTACGCCGGTGCGTGGAGCCAGCGCCGTTCCGCTGGTAGCAAAAGCCTCGGTTGCCTCTGACCGCTCAATTATTCCGGCGGGCACCGTACTGCTGGCTGAAGTGCCGCAGTTAAATGAGAAGGGCAAATTCAACGGCAAATATGAGATGCGCCTGATGGTCGCACTCGACGTGGGTGGCGCGATTAAAGGCCAGCACTTTGATATCTATCAGGGTATCGGCCCGGACGCCGCGCATCTCGCCGGCTTCTATAATCACTATGGCCGCGTCTGGGTACTCAAAGCTGCACCGGGTGCCGGACAGCCGCTGTTCTCCGGCACGCAAAACGGTAATAATGGTTCACTGCTTCTCGGCGCTAACTAATTTCTTCTCTGCGGGCCTTCGGGCCCGCACGACGTAACAGGTTCAACTATGAAAGTGTTAAACGACGCCTGGCATCAGCGCTTTGGCGGCACGGCGCGTCTCTATGGTCAGAATGCGCTGCAACGTTTTGCTGACGCACACTTCTGCGTCATCGGTATTGGCGGCGTCGGTTCCTGGGCGGCGGAAGCACTGGTGCGCACCGGGATTGGTAAAATTACCCTGATTGATATGGATGATGTCTGTATCACCAACACCAACCGGCAGCTTCATGCGCTTCAGGGCAACGTGGGCAAAGCCAAAACGGACGTGATGGCAGAGCGGCTGCGTGCGATCAATCCTGACTGCGAAGTGATCTGCATAGATGACTTTATTACGCCGGAGAACACTGCTGAACTGATGGCTGCCGGTTTTGACTACGTGATCGACGCTATCGACAGCGTGCGGCCTAAAGCGGCGCTGATCGCCTGGTGTCGCCGGAATAAGATCCCGTTAATCACCACCGGTGGTGCGGGTGGGCAGATTGATCCGACGCAAATTCAGGTCGCCGATCTGGCGAAAACCATTCAGGATCCCCTGGCGGCGAAGCTGCGCGAACGATTGAAAAGCCTGGGCGTGGTGAAAAACAGCAAAGGTAAACTCGGCATCGACTGTGTTTTTTCAACTGAAGCGCTGGTTTATCCGCAGGCAGATGGCAGCGTCTGTGCTTCACGCAGCACGGCGGAAGGTCCGAAGCGGATGGATTGCACATCCGGCTTTGGCGCGGCAACCATGGTTACCGCTACGTTCGGCTTTGTTGCCGTTTCACATGCGCTGAAGAAGTTTCTGGCGCGCGCTGTTCGTCAGGATGCCGTCAGCGCCTGACGCGCGGCGTGCTCCACGGCGGTAGCCAGCGCCTGCAGGCCGCTGCTACGGGAAGCGCTGAGCTGGGCGCGCAGGCCCAGTTCGTCAAACAGCGTTAAGGGATCGCTGGCCAGTAACTGTTGTGGCGTCTGGCCCTCAACCGCAGTCAGCAGCACGGCCAGCAGGCCGCGCACAATCCGTCCTTCACTGTCACCATAGAAATGCAGCGTGCCATCCTCGCATAACTGGCTGCCCAGCCAGACCCGATTTTCACACCCGCTGAGTTCAATTTCTGCGGTTTTCAGTTCCTCCGGCAACCCAGGTAACTGTCGGCTCAGCTGAATCAGCTGACGATAACGATCCTCCCATTGATGAAAGCGGCCAAAGCTCTCTTTCAGGCTGGCAACAGTAATCTGTTCGCCAAACGGGTGTGGCGCTAACAGCGATGAACACATAATCAAAACTCCGATAACAGCGAGATGGCACCTTTCATGGCGCGCACCAGCGCATCAACATCCTGCAAACTATTATAGGGTGCAAAAGAAGCCCGCAGCGTGCCGCTGACGCCCAGCGCTGCCAGCAACGGCTGCGCACAATGCTGGCCAGCGCGCAGGGCGATTCCCTGCTCAGCCAGCAGCGTCACCAGATCGCTGTGATGCAGGCCAGCAAATTCAAAGGCCAGCAGGCTGGCGTTGCCACTGCGGAAGCTGCGGAAGTCAGGCAATTCTGCCAGCTGCTCCTCCGCCAGTGTCGCCAGATGCTGACTCCAGCGCTCCGCTTCGGCCAGATCGTACTGCGCCAGCCAGCTCAGTGCTGCACTCAGGCCCACTACGCCCGCCACATTCGGAGTACCTGCCTCAAAACGCCAGGGCACTGGCTGTGGTGTGAAGCCACTGAAATCGACATCCGTTATCATTTTTCCGCCACCCTGCCAGGGTGACATCGCTTCCAGCAGGTCCGCTTTGCCATATAACGCGCCAATGCCCATCGGGCCGTAAATCTTATGGCCGGAAAAAGCGTAAAAGTCGATATCCAGCGCCTGTACGTCAGGCGGGCAATGCACCACCCCCTGCGCGCCATCGACCATCACTTTCGCACCCACAGCGTGTGCCAGCGGAATCGCTCTGGCGAGATCGGGACATCCTCCGGTGACGTTCGACATCTGGCCTATAGCCAGCAGGCGGGTGCGGTTGTTGAGCAGGTTGGGTAACAGGCTGATATCGGGCAGGCGATCTGGCCCTAACGGCCATTTTATGACGTGGGCACCGCATGCCTGCGCAGCCATCAGCCAGGGGACCAGGTTGGCGTGGTGCTCAGCCTCACTCACCACAATCTCATCACCGGGTTGCAGGCGCGGGCGCAGCCAGCTGTTCGCCACCAGGTTTATCGCTTCGGTGGTGCCGCGCGTCCAGATAATCTCACGATCGTCTGCGGCATTCAGCCAGCGGCCAACCTGATGACGCGCCTGTTCATAGCGATGGGTTAAGGCCTGCGCAGCGGCAAACTGGCTGCGATGAACCGTCCCTGCGCTGAGGCTGTAAAACTGCTGTGTACTGTCAATGACGGCCTGCGGCTTCAGCGTGGTCGCGGCGCTATCGAGATAAACGCCGGCGTCGGCGAGCGCGGGAAACTGCTGGCGAAAGTCGCTAGGGTTAAATGGGATCATGCCGGGTCCATGATAAGAAAAATTAGGACCACACTGAAAGAATGGTCTGCGTCTGGCAAAGCTGGAAAAGCGCGTTATGCTGAATATTGCAAGGTTTGAACCAAACCCGCATAACGAGTGGACGTTTAATAGTCGATCTCACTTATCGGCTGCCTCTGGTTAGCGTAGCGCGGGTGGTTTGATGCAATCAATCTACAAGGAGATAGCAGATGAAAAAACTTACCGCAGTTCTGGCCGTGTGTACTCTTGCTTTTACACTGAGTGCCTGTTCAAGTAATTACGTGATGCATACCAACGATGGCCGCACTATCGTGGCTGCGGGCAAGCCTAAAGTTGATAATGATACCGGCATGATCAGCTATAAAGATGCGAATGGCAACGAGCAGCAGATTAACCGCTCAGACGTCAAAGAAATGGTCGAGTCAAAGTAAGCAGCAAAAAAAAAGCACCGCAATTTGCGGTGCTATTTAAAAATCACTATGGACAGACAGGGTAAATCTACAGGAATTAAGCGCTCGATCCGCAATCGTCGGATCAAAAATTTGCAAACACAACATCACGACCACAAGCCAAAAGCTTTCAGAAAATCTGCGAACTCACTCACAAATCTAAAAACTTTTCGTTCCGGCTCAGGAAGTGTGGCAACTATAGGTATTTGCTGGAGGTTCCTCAACGGACAAATTATAATGCCTCGGATTAAAAATTCTAATACGTAAACGCTTTGTATTAGCCTGCGTATTTTTCGCCGATCCGGATACGGAAAACCATGTCGAAACGCCTTCCTCCTCTTAACGCACTGCGTGTTTTTGATGCAGCTGCACGCCATTTAAGCTTTACCAAAGCGGCTGAAGAGCTGTTTGTCACCCAGGCTGCTGTAAGCCATCAGATAAAATCTCTGGAAGATTTTCTGGGGTTAAAGCTGTTTCGCCGGAGGAATCGTTCGCTGTTACTGACCGAGGAAGGACAAAGTTACTATCTCGACATCAAAGAGATTTTCTCGGCGATAAACGAAGCGACGCGCAAATTGCAGGCCCGCAGTGCCAAGGGGGCGCTGACGGTCAGTTTACTGCCAAGCTTTGCCATTCAGTGGCTGGTTCCCCGCCTCTCCAGCTTTAATATGGCTTATCCGGGAATTGACGTGCGCATCCAGGCGGTTGACCGTGACGAAGAGAAACTGGCAGACGATGTCGATGTGGCGATTTTTTACGGGCGGGGCAACTGGCCCGGACTGCGGGTGGAAAAACTCTATGCCGAATATCTGTTGCCGGTCTGCTCGCCGTCACTGATGACCGGGGATAATCCGCTGAAAACGCCGATGGATCTGTCGCGTTTTACCCTGCTGCATGATGCCTCCCGCCGCGACTGGCAATCCTATATCCGGCAGCTGGGCCTGCAGCATATTAATGTGCAGCAGGGGCCAATTTTCAGCCACAGCGCGATGGTTCTGCAGGCGGCGATTCATGGTCAGGGCGTGGCGCTGGCCAACAATGTTATGGCGCAGAGTGAAATAGAAGCCGGACGATTAATCTGCCCATTTAATGATGTATTAGTCAGTAAAAACGCTTTTTATCTGGTTTGTCATGACAGTCAGGCAGAACTGGGTAAAATAGCCGCCTTCCGACAGTGGATTCTGGAAAAAGCTGCAACCGAACAAGAAAAATTCCGCTTTCGCTATCAACAATAACGTATTGATTTATTTGCATTCAGATGCAAAAGCACCCTGAGGGTCAGTTCATGTCCAGTCGTGCCATGTTTGTTTTTGCGGCTATCAGCGGATTTCTGCTGGTGGCTTTTGGCGCATTTGGTGCCCACGTGTTGAGTCAGTCGCTTGGTGCGGCTGAAATGGCCTGGATTCATACCGGGCTGGAGTATCAGGCTTATCACACCTTAGCGGTGATGGGGCTGGGCGCTGCGATGTTACGTCGCGCCAATATCTGGTTTTACTGGAGCAGTGCGTTAATGGCGCTCGGCACCGTGCTGTTCAGTGGCAGCCTCTATTGTCTGGCGCTGTCACATCTTAAGTTTTGGGTTTTTATCACACCTGTGGGTGGAGTCTGTTTCCTCGCCGGTTGGGTATTGATGTTGATTGGCGCTTTGCGTCTTAAACGAAAGGCAGAACGCCATGAATAAAGTTTTACTCTATTGTCGCCCCGGTTTTGAAAAAGAGTGCGCGGCAGAAATCAGCGCTAAAGCGGCGGAACGCGAAATCTACGGCTTTCCCCGCGTTAAAGATGACTCCGGCTACGTGTTGTTTGAGTGCTATCAGTTCGAAGATGCTGATCGCCTGGCGCGTGAGCTGCCATTTGACGAGCTGATCTTTGCCCGTCAGATGCTGGTCGTCGGCGAAATGCTGCGTGACCTGCCACAGGAAGATCGTATCACCCCGATTGTCGGCATGCTGACCGGCGTGGTGGAGAAGGGGGGCGAACTGCGTGTTGAAGTGCCTGACACCAACGAAGCCAAAGAGCTGACCAAATTCTGCCGCAAGTTCACCGTGCCGCTGCGTTCAGCACTGCGTGAAAGCAAAATCCTGCTGAACTATGAAAGCCCGAAACGCCCGGTTGTGCATGTGTTTTTCATCGCACCTGGCACCTGTTACGTCGGTTACTCCATTCGGGAAAACAGCTCGCCGTTTTATATGGGTATTCCACGCCTTAAGTTTCCTTCTGATGCGCCAAGCCGTTCCACGCTTAAGCTGGAAGAGGCATTCCACGTCTTCATCCCTGCGGATGAGTGGGATGAGCGTTTAGCCAGCGGCATGTACGCGGTGGACCTGGGAGCCTGTCCGGGCGGCTGGACCTATCAACTGGTCCAGCGCAGCATGATGGTTTATGCGGTAGACAACGGACCGATGGCACCGAGCCTGATGGATACCGGCCAGGTGATGCATGAGAAAGCGGATGGATTTAAATTCCGTCCGCCTCGCACCAACATCAGCTGGCTGGTGTGTGACATGGTAGAGAAGCCGGTTCGCGTGGCTAACCTGATGACCGACTGGCTGGTCAACGGCTGGTGCCGCGAAGCGATCTTCAACCTTAAGTTGCCGATGAAAAAGCGCTATGAAGAGGTCACGCAGAATCTGGCCATGATGCAGGAGCGGTTTGATGAGAATGGCATCAACGTGCAGATTCGCGCCCGTCAGCTCTATCATGACCGCGAAGAGGTAACGGTTCATGTGCGTCGTATGTGGGCTGCGACCGGTGGCCGTCGCGACGAGCGTTAATCGACCGGCTGAGTGCCGTTGCACTCAGCCGGTGTAACGCAGCGTGTTCAGATTTCCCTGCAACACCAGATCCTGCTTCAGTGTGGCCACCTGACGACTAATCTCTGCCATATGCTGCCCTTCAGCGAGTTTTTCCCGCCATTTGGCGGGCACCTGGTCCAGTTGCTGGTAGACCCCCTCAAGCGTCTGAAACGTTGTTAGCAGCTGCTTTGCGCTTTTAGGGCCGATGCCGGTGATGCCCGGAATTTTACTGCTGCTGATGCCGCATAATCCCCAGTAGTCAGGTAACCGCTGGGGCGCCACGCCAAACTCTGCCTCGATAAAAGGCAGGTCGAGCCACCGTTTCTGGAAGTAGTCGCGGATGCGGATCTCGGGTGCCAGCAGCTGGCAGTAGCCTTTGTCAGTGGAAACAATGGTGGCCTGATGTCCGGCCTGGGCCATTTTAACCGCCAGCGTCGCCGCTAAATCATCCGCTTCATCCTCGCCCGCAATCCAGCAGCTTACGCCTGCTGCGCGAAAAGCCTCCTGTAACGCCGGCATCTCTGCCTGCAAATCGTCTGGCATCGGCGGACGACCGCTTTTGTAGTCGGGAAGCAGCTGATGCCGCCAGCCCTGATGACGCGCTTCGCCATCAAATACCGCCACGGCATGGGTCGGGCGGGCGTGACCCAGTACCTGGCGCAGCGCAGCCACACAGCCGTCGACACAGGGGGAGCCTTGTACCGCATGCAGACGGCGAATCAGATTCAATGCGTCAACAATAACAAGATGAAAAGCCATGAGAGTATGGGCAGCCCGGGGGCTGCCTCCTGGTTTATTTGATAATTTCGTAGCAGGGGATGTAAGCAGTGCCTGGCAGCTTCATGCGCTGCTGGGCAACGAATCCCTGCAGCAGTTCATCCATGCGGTGCATGATGTCGGGGTCGCCATGCAGTTTAAAGCGTCCCTTCTCACGGATTTCGCGGATGCCCATCTCTTTAACGTTACCCGCGACGATGCCTGAGAAGGCGCGGCGCAGGTCGGCGGCCAGCTTCTCAGGAGGCTGATTCGTGTAGAGATTGAGGTTAGCCATATTTTCATGGGTGGGCAGGAACGGCACCTGCAGATCGGGTTCAATGCGAATCGACCAGTTAAAGCTGTAAGCATCGCCGGTTTCGCGACGATTCTCTTTAACCTGCGGCATCGCTTTCTTCATCAGACGCGCCACTTCTGCCGCATCATCGATAATAATCTGATAATGCTTACGCGCCTGTTCACCCAGCGTGTTGACGATGAAATCATCCAGCACACGGAAATAATCGGCGCTCTCTTCTGGTCCGGTCAGGATCAGCGGCAGTACCTGGTCGTTGTTCTGCGGATTCATCAGAATGCCCAGCAGATAGAGCAGCTCTTCTGCCGTGCCGACCCCGCCCGGGAAAATAATGATGCCATGGGCGATACGCACAAACGCTTCCAGACGTTTTTCGATGTCTGGCATGATGATCAGCTCATTCACCAGCGGATTCGGCGGTTCAGCCGCAATGATCGAGGGTTCTGTCAGGCCGATAAAGCGGCTGTCACGATAGCGCTGCTGGGCGTGGCCAACGGCGGCCCCTTTCATTGGTGCTTCCATCACGCCCGGCCCGCAGCCGGTACAGATATTCAGCTCGCGCAGACCCAACTGCGTACCAACATTGCGGCAATACTGGTACTCAACGGCGTTGATTGAGTGTCCACCCCAGCACACTACGGTGTTGGGATACTCGCCAATGTGCAGTGCCCGTGCATTACGCAAAATGGAAAACACGGTGTTGGTGATCGTGGCGGAATCGTTCTCTTCGGCTGCCGTGAAACGGCCCGGCATGTTGAGCTGGCCGCTGACAAACAGGATGTCACGCAGCACCGCAAACAGATTTGCCTGCAGGGAACGGATGATGCGGCCATCAACGAACGCCTCTTCCGGTGGATTGATCAGTTCCAGTTTGACGCCGCGCTCACGGCGCAGCACGTTGATGTCAAAATTCTCAAAGCGGGAGAGCAGTTCGTGGCTGCTGTCAGTCTGGCTGCCGGAGTTGAGTACTGCCAGAGAGCAATTGCGAAACAGCTGGTAGAGGTCGCTGCTGGCTGTGCGCTTGAGCATATCGACTTCCAGTTGCGAGAGCAGATCCATTGAGCCAAGTGGACTGATATGGGTAATCAAATGAACTCCTTTACACCCGCCTGGGTGCCTGTTGGCACTGCAACCGCAGTGACGAAAATCCCTGGTCGGCAATCCGCAGATTGCCGCCTTCATCAGAGTAGCCTTGTCGGCCTGCACAGCTCAAGCGGAACTGCGCATACAGCACGCAGCCTGCGAGAAGTCTCGCAAACTACTGACGAACCAGCCGTGAAAAACCGGGTGAGAAGGGCACATTGGTGCGCCACGGGTTGATATCCAGTCCGCCACGGCGGGTGTAGCGTGCATAAACGGTCAGCGCTTCAGGATGACAGAAACGCATCACATCATTAAAGATGCGCTCGACGCACTGCTCGTGAAATTCGTTATGCTGGCGGAATGAGACCAGATAGCGCAGCAGCGCTTCACGGTCGATACGCGGGCCTGTGTAGCGGATCATCACCGAGCCCCAGTCAGGCTGATTGGTGATCAGGCAGTTTGACTTGAGCAGGTGGCTCACCAGCGTCTCCTCAACGATTTCGCTGCCTGCGGCATCCGCCAGATAGTCGGCATTGAAGCGATAATCGTCGATAGCAATATCCTGCTCATCAATACAGCAACCGTCAAAATGACCGACAGGCTGACCTTCAATTTCACTAAGACGGAACAGCGCAACCTGCACTTCACCTTCTGCACAGGCGCTCAGATCCCGCTCCAGCGTCTGACGGACCTCGCCCCAGTCCGCAAAGCGGGTCTGGTTAAAACTGTTAAGGTAAAGCTTAAAGCTTTTCGACTCGATCAGATTGCGGCTCTGTGCATCCAGCACCACTTCCCCGACGGCAACCTGGGGTAGCCCTTTACTGTTGAGCCACGAGAGTTCATACAGGGTCCAGATATCGCTGCCGGTAAAGGGCAGGCTGTCGGGAAACAGGCCCAGCGGTTCACGGTTCAGACTGCGTGGCACCGACTGCAGTAAGCTGTTGTCATACTGATCGTGATAGGCTGTGGGTTTGCCCAGCGTCAGGTTACTGAGCGCCTGATCCTGTTCGTGAGTAGTCATTGCGGTTACCACCAAAATTAATCAAAGTGGCTAAGTGTAACCCATCAGAAGTGAGAATATGAATGATGCAGCAAACTGCCGCCGCGTTGCGCGACTTTACTACCCGATACTGCCAGCACTGGCTTCAGCAGGCGGGACATGCGCCGGCCAGCAGCGATCTCTATGGCGTTCCCTCGCCCTGCGCACTTGAGGATCGCGATCAGCGTGTGCTCTGGCAGCCGCAGCCTTTTAGTCTGCCACCGACGCTGGATGCAGTTGAACGGGCGATCGATATCCAGCTTCAGCCGTCAGTCACAGATTTCTATACCGCGCAGTTTGCCGGGGATATGCAGGCCACTTTTGGCGAGAATCAGCTGACACTGTTGCAGGTGTGGAGTGAAGAGGATTTCCTGCGGTTACAGGAGAACCTGATTGGCCATCTGGTGATGCAGCGCCGCCTCAGGCAGTCGCCTACGCTGTTTATTGCCACAACCGATTCAGAAGAGGAGATCATCTCGCTTTCTAATCTCAGTGGTGAAGTGATTCTGGAGCAGCCTGGCCGCAAACAGCGTGCGGTATTAGCCGAAAGTCTTGAGATATTTCTTAAGTCATTACAACCGGTTATCAACTGATTTGCAGTGATCGGCTGCTTACCTTGTGAGATATCTCTTACATCTTCTGTGAGAGATCGCCATATAACAGATAAGATATTCGGAAAACTGAAATGTAAAAATATTGTGAATCATAAACTTAATGGCGTTTATCTGAATATCTGCAGCACATTTCGTAAAGTTCCCTTCTGAGTACCTTGTTTGCGTAACGGTTTCTGTCAAAATGTTTCTCACTGCAGGATGCTCAGGAAACAGATATCGTCAGGATGATGGTAAGCCATGAGGCAGGAACGTAACGGAGCTTACGGCACAGTGAAGGTTTCAGGACGAAACAGGATCGCTCAGGATTGAGTAAGGGACACCTCCAGGATGGAGAACGAGAACCCCTCAGAAGAGGCGGTGGGCCAGGAGGCTAAGGATACATCAGGACGATGCGCGACAGGAGTTCGCACTGGACAAGTTGTCATGGAAGAGCAGGGAGCATAAACGTAGCAGGATAGCTGCAAACGAACCGGGAGCACTGTTTATACAGTGCTCCCTTTTTTTGTGCCTGTGCCAACAAGTGATATGCTTGCCGCCCATTTTTGACTGCTCGCTGGAGGTGGCGCATGGCGCCTGAACAATTAATTACGCAACGGCTGGAGCAACTGGAAGCGGTGATGCGTGAGCACCATCTCTGGCAAAGTACTCCTCCGGCCGAGGGTGCGCTTAAGAGCCAGGAACCTTTTTGCGTGGATACACTGGAACCGCTGCAGTGGCTCCAGTGGGTCTTAGTCCCGCGGATGCATGCCCTGATTGCCGCGGGACATCCGCTGCCGCAAAACTTTGCCGTTGCCCCCTATTATGAAGTGGCGCTGGTACCTGACCAGCCCGGCATTGCGCCGCTGCTGCTGACCCTGCGTCAGCTGGATGCCTTGATGAAGGATGCTGCCCACTGATGCTGGAGATACTCTATCAGGATGAGTGGCTGGTTGCCGTTAACAAGCCCAGCGGCTGGCTGGTTCATCGCAGCTGGCTGGATCGCCATGAAACGGTGTTTGTGATGCAGACTGTTCGTGATCAGATCGGACAGCATGTCTTTACCGCGCATCGACTGGATAAACCCACGTCAGGCGTGCTGCTGATGGGGCTTTCGAGTGAAGTCGGACGTCTGCTTTCCCTGCAGTTTGAACAGCACCAGATGCAGAAAACCTACCACGCCGTGGTGCGTGGCTGGCTGGAGAGCAGTGGAACGATCGATTATCCGCTGGTGGAAGAGCTGGATAAAATTGCCGATAAACACGCCACTGAAGCGCGCACCGCACAGCCCGCCGTCACCGATTATCAGTCACTGGCCACCGTTGAGATGCCGGTCGGCATTGGTCGTTATCCCACGTCGCGCTACAGCCTTGTAGAGATGGCCCCTAAAACCGGTCGTAAGCATCAGCTGCGCCGCCATATGTCACACCTGCGTCATCCGATTATTGGTGATTCTGCGCACGGTGATCTGCGTCAGAACCGGGGTGCTGCCGAACATTTCGGCGCTAACCGACTGATGCTGCACGCCAGCAGCCTGGCATTGACCCATCCGGTGACCGGTGAACCATTGCTGATACGCGCCGGACTGGATGGCGTCTGGCAGAATCTGATGAATCAGTTTGGCTGGCAGGATCAGATTCCTGAGGTGCCGCGGGTTGAGTTTAACGCAGCGCCAGGACAGGATAGCGTTTCAGAATAAGGGAGAAAGCAGATGGCAAAGATTGGCATTTTTGTAGGTACGGTATACGGCAATGCATTGCTGGTGGCGGAAGAAGCGGAGCCGTTACTGCAACAGCAGGGGCACAGCGTCACCGTATTTGATGATCCGACGCTGGCAGACTGGCAGAACGGTGCCGGCGATGTGGCGTTAATCGTCACCTCAACCACCGGCCAGGGCGATTTGCCCGATTCGATTTCCGGTCTGTTCCATGCGATCAAGGATAAGCTGGGTCATCAGCCCGCGCTGCGCTACGGCGTGATTGCGCTGGGTGACAGCAGTTATGACCATTTCTGTGGCGCGGGCAAAGCGTTTGATGCGCTGCTGCAGGAGCAGGGCGCTCAGCGGGTTGGCGAAGTCTTACTGGTTGATGCCACTGAAAACCCTGAGCCAGAAGCGGTCACCTCTCCATGGGTTGAAGTCTGGGGCGCGCAGCTCTGATTGTGGTGCCAGGCTTATCTCTGCCTTCGCAGCGTAATGATAAGCCTGGCCTGCACTGGCGACGATATCAGGTGACAGGCGCCGGGTTAAACACAGCCAGCTGATTACGGATACCCCAGCGATCGGACCAGGTCTGCTTCCTGCCGCTGGCAATGTCCAGAATCAACTCAAACAGTCGCCAGCCCACCTGCTCAATACTCTCTTCACCCGTCGCAATCGTTCCGGCATTGATGTCCATCAGATCGTGCCAGCGCTCTGCCAGCGCATTGCGCGTCGCCATCTTGATCACCGGAATCGCGGCCAGACCGTAAGGCGTTCCGCGCCCGGTCGTGAACACCTGTAACGTGATACCGGATGCCAGTTGCTGCGTGCCGCAGACAAAATCGCTGGCGGGCGTCGCCGCATAAATTAATCCACGCCGCGTAGGCCGTTGACCCGGCGAGAGCACTTCGACAATGGCGCTGCGTCCCGATTTGGCGATCGATCCCAGTGCTTTTTCCACTACGTTGGCCAGGCCGCCTTTTTTGTTGCCGGGAGACGGGTTAGCGCTGCGATCAGTCTGGCCCTGGTCGAGGTAATTGTCATACCAGGCCATCTCCTCCAGTAAGCGCTTACCAACTTCCTGATTGATCACCCGTGGCGTCAGCAGGTGAATGGCATCACGCACTTCAGTGACTTCAGAGAACATCACGGTCGCCCCGCAGCGCACCAGCAGATCAGAGGCGAAGCCCACCGCCGGATTCGCCGTGACGCCTGAGAACGCATCGCTGCCTCCACACTGCATACCCACAATCAGTTCTGCAGCGGAGCAGGTTTCGCGCTGGCGCGCATTGAGCCGCTGAAGATGACGTTCTGCGACCTGCAGAATCTCATTCACCATCGCACCGAAACCCACCAGCTTTTCATCCTGCAAACGCACGATGTCATGGTCGTCCAGTGAAATGGCCTGCACGTCAGGCGTGCCGGTCAGCAGGCGCTCAGGCTGCAACTTTTCGCAACCCAGACTGACGATCATCACTTCGCCGCCGAAATTGGCATTCAGTGCCAGATTATGAATAGTGCGAATCGGCACCACCGCAGCAGGCGCGTTGATCGCCACACCACAGCCATAAAGATGGTTCAGGGCGACGACGCCATCCACATTCGGAAAGCGTGGCAGCAGATCCCGTTCAATGATCTGCACGACATGATCCACCACACCCGCCACGCAGTGGACACTGGTGGTGATGCCGAGCAGGTTACGCGTGCCTACACTCCCATCCGCATTCCGGTAACCTTCAAAGGTGTAACCTTCTAACGGCGGCAAATCAGGCGGAACCTGCGTGGCTAACGGCAGGCTCTCCAGCGGAGGGGCTTCTGGCAGCGCAACAAGAGATTCATCAATCCAGCTGCCCTGGGCAATATCCCGCAGCGCATAGCCGATAACTTCACCATATCGCACGATCTCTGCACCCTGGTTAATGGCGCTTAGCGCCACTTTATGGCCCTGCGGCACATGTTCAGTAAGCGTCAGGCCATCCGCAAACTGCGTGCCGGCTGGCAGACCCAGGCTGTTGACCACAATCGCGACATTGTCGTGCTCATGGACTTTGATATAGAGCGGTTGTTCATCTGTATTGGGTTTCATCGCTCACCTTCCTGTCTGTCGTGCCGTACTTGTGCGGCACGTTGTAATGTTCTGATCTGTCACACGCGTGTTTGCCAGCTTCAGTATAGGGAGGCGTCGCACGTGGCGCATTGTGCAAATGACCACCATTGAGGTATTTCACCGCGTTGTTTTGGGTCGCTTATCCAAAAGCAAGTGAAGAACCTCACAAACAGCGGGGGAAAGCGTCGTCAGCGGCTAATTTCGCCATGGTATTTGCCACTTTCGTGAGCCACACCGCAGCCTTTTGTGCATCCGCAAGATAATCACTTCATTAATAAGTTTATTCCAGGGCGATACGCCAATGTGATCGCTACGGGCTGTTCTTATACTGAGTTTCGTTAGCCAAAGTCAGGTTATCTGTCACGACGTATTCCTCATCTGATGCAGGGGCAAAGGCGCGTTAATGACCGCAGCTGTCAGCAGCCGGATGAATAAATAAAAGTTTGCCAAAACAAAAAGATCGCCGTGTTTAACCCAATTTCTCTCTGATACCCAACGCGATGTGTATGCAGTCAGAGCGGATGTAGCTCACGCTATATTTCAGGAGTGCATCATGAATAGTTTCAGCCAGACCGCGGAAACGGTGCAGAAGCGCACCAATGCCCGTTACTGGATTGTGGTGATGTTATTTATCGTCACCTCATTCAACTACGGTGACCGCGCAACCATTTCAATTGCCGGTTCGGCGATGTCCAAAGATATCGGCCTTGATTCAGTCGGACTTGGCTATATCTTCTCAGCGTTCTCATGGGCGTATGTCATTGGTCAGATTCCGGGCGGCTGGCTGCTCGATCGCTTCGGCTCAAAACGCGTCTACTTCTGGAGCATCTTCACCTGGTCGCTGTTTACCTTTCTGCAAGGGTTCGTCGATCTGTTCAGCGGCTTTGGCATCATCATGTCGCTGTTTATTCTGCGTTTCCTGGTCGGCCTGGCTGAAGCACCTTCTTTCCCGGGCAACAGCCGCATAGTCGCAGCCTGGTTCCCGGCGCAGGAACGCGGCACGGCGGTGGCGATCTTCAACTCGGCCCAATACTTTGCCACCGTGATCTTCGCACCGATTATGGGCTGGCTGGTCTCTTCCGTGGGCTGGGCGCACGTGTTCTGGTTCATGGGCGGCCTGGGCATCATCCTCAGTTTCATCTGGCTCAAAGTGATACACGATCCCACCGATCATCCTGGCGTGAATAAAGCTGAACTGGAGTACATGGAACAGGGCGGCGCGCTCATCAACATGGATGTCAAAAAGAACACCCGAAAAGTGAGCTGGAGCGAGAAGTGGTTCCAGATCAAACAGCTGCTGACGTCACGCATGATGCTGGGCATCTATCTCGGTCAATACTGTGTTAACGCCTTAACCTACTTCTTTATCACCTGGTTCCCGGTCTATCTGGTACAGGCGCGCGGCATGTCGATTCTTAAAGCGGGCTTTGTTGCGTCGATTCCGGCGGTGTGCGGCTTCCTCGGCGGCGTACTGGGCGGGGTGATCTCTGACTGGCTGATGCGTAAAACCGGCTCGCTGAATATCGCACGTAAAACGCCAATCGTTCTCGGCATGCTGCTCTCTATCTCAATGGTGATGTGTAACTACACCAATACCGAATGGATGGTGGTGTTCTTTATGGCACTGGCCTTCTTTGGTAAAGGCATCGGCGCGCTGGGCTGGGCGGTGATGGCAGATACCGCGCCGAAAGAGATCAGCGGCCTGAGCGGTGGTTTGTTCAACATGTTCGGTAACTTCTCCGGCATCGTCACGCCTATCGCCATCGGTTACATCATTGCCACCAGCGGTTCATTTGAAGGCGCGCTGGTTTATGTGGGGATTCACGCCTTTGTCGCGGCATTCAGCTTCCTGGTCATTGCCGGGGATATCAAACGTGTCGAACTGAAAACCTGGCCTGGTAAGGATGCATCATGAATACGCAAAGTTCGCCGGTGATTACTGACATGCGGGTTATCCCGGTCGCCGGTTATGACAGTATGCTGCTCAATATTGGCGGTGCACACAACGCCTGTTTTACCCGCAACATTGTGGTGCTCACTGATAGCGCCGGTCACACCGGCGTCGGTGAGGCGCCGGGCGGCGACACCATCTATCAGACGCTGGTGGAGGCGATTCCGCAGGTGAAAGGCCAGCAGATTGCCCGAATGAATCGTCTGGTGCAGCAGGTGCACAAAGGCAATCAGTCCGCCGACTTCACCACTTTCGGTAACGGTGCATGGACCTTTGAATTGCGGGTCAATGCGGTGGCTGCGCTTGAAGCCGCGCTGCTCGATCTGCTGGGACAGTGTCTGGGCGTACCGGTGGCTGAACTGCTGGGGCCGGGCAAACAGCGTGATGAAGTCACGGTGCTGGGCTACCTGTTCTATCTTGGCGACCGCCGTAAAACCGATCTTCCCTATCTTAGCGGTGATCAGGCCAGCCACGACTGGTATCACCTGCGTCATCAGGAAGCACTGACCAGCGATGCTGTCGTGCGCCTGGCTGAAGCGGCACAGGATAAATATGGCTTTAAAGATTTCAAGCTCAAAGGTGGCGTGCTGCCGGGTGAGCAGGAGATCGCCACGGCGGCGGCGCTCAAGCAGCGTTTTCCCGATGCCCGTATCACCGTCGATCCTAATGGAGCCTGGCTGCTGGATGAAGCCATCGCGCTGTGTAAAGGAATGCAGGATGTGCTGAGCTACGCCGAAGACCCCTGTGGCGCGGAGCAGGGCTATTCGGGCCGGGAAGTGATGGCTGAGTTCCGGCGCGCAACCGGCCTGCCCGTCGCCACAAATATGATCGCCACCAACTGGCGCGAGATGAACCACGCGGTGATGGTCAATGCGGTCGATATTCCGCTGGCCGATCCGCATTTCTGGACGCTGAGCGGTGCTGTTCGGGTCGCGCAGCTGTGCGATGAATGGGGCCTCACCTGGGGCTGTCACTCCAATAACCACTTTGATATTTCGCTGGCGATGTTTACCCATGTGGGTGCAGCAGCGCCAGGCAACCCGACCGCGATTGATACCCACTGGATCTGGCAGGAGGGCGATCAGCGCCTGACGAAAAATCCGCTGCAAATCCGCAACGGCAAAATTGCCGTACCGGATGCGCCTGGCCTGGGCATTGAGCTCGACTGGGAGCAGGTAAACAAAGCCCATCAGCTTTATCAGTCACTGCCCGCCGGTGCGCGTAACGACGCCACGGCGATGCAGTATCTGGTCCCTGGCTGGACTTTTGATCGCAAGCGTCCGGCATTTGGCCGTGCAACAGCATAAGGAGCAAGAGATGAGTTCAACACCGAAAGTGACCGCCATGCAGGTTATTCCGGTCGCAGGCTATGACAGCATGCTGCTAAACCTCAGCGGCGCTCACTCACCATTCTTTACCCGCAACATTGTGATTATCAAAGATAACGCCGGACACACTGGTGTTGGCGAAATTCCGGGCGGCGAGAAGATTCGCCAGACGCTGGAAGATGCGGCCTCGCTGGTGATCGGCAAAACGCTGGGTGAGTACAAAAATACCCTCAGCCTGGTGCGCAGCACCTTTGCTGACCGCGATGCGAACGGGCGCGGTAACCAGACCTTTGATCTGCGCACCACGATCCATGTGGTGACCGGTATCGAAGCGGCGCTGCTTGATTTGCTGGGTCAGCACCTGGGCGTCAACGTCGCCTCGCTGCTGGGTGACGGTCAGCAGCGTGACCGCGTGGAGATGCTCGGCTACCTGTTCTACATCGGCGACCGCAATAAAACCTCCCTCTCTTATCAGAACCAGCAGAACGATCCGTGCGACTGGTATCGCCTGCGCCATGAAGAGGCGCTCACGCCGGATGCGGTCGTACGTCTGGCGGAAGCGGCTTATGAGAAATATGGCTTTAACGATTTCAAACTCAAAGGCGGCGTGCTGCGCGGCGGCGAAGAGGCTGAAGCCGTTACCGCGCTGGCAAAACGTTTTCCTGAAGCCCGTATCACCCTCGATCCCAACGGAGCCTGGTCGCTCAACGAGGCGATCATGCTCGGCAAACAGCTTAAAGATGTGCTGGCCTACGCAGAAGATCCTTGTGGAGCCGAACAGGGCTACTCCGGTCGCGAAGTGATGGCTGAGTTCCGCCGCGCCACCGGCATGCCAACGGCCACCAATATGATCGCCACCGACTGGCGGCAGATGGGCCATACCCTGTCGCTGCAGTCAGTCGACATTCCGCTGGCTGACCCACATTTCTGGACCATGCAGGGTTCGGTGCGCGTGGCGCAGATGTGTCACGACTTCGGTCTGACCTGGGGCTCGCACTCCAATAACCACTTCGACATTTCGCTGGCGATGTTTACTCACGTTGCCGCTGCCGCGCCGGGTGCGATTACCGCCATTGATACCCACTGGATCTGGCAGGAGGGCAATCAGCGTCTGACCAAAGAGCCGTTCCAGATTAAAGGCGGTATGGTGCAGGTGCCGCAGAAACCGGGTCTCGGCGTAGAGCTGGATATGGATCAGGTGATGCAGGCCAATGCGCTCTATCAGAAGCAGGGACTGGGTGCACGTGACGATGCTGAAGCGATGCAGTTTTTAGTGCCGGGATGGACGTTCGACAATAAGCGCCCATGCCTGGTTCGTTAACCTTTTCGGCTCCCCAAGCGGAGCCATCGTCACAGGAGTTCAACCATGAGTAATGCAGCCTGGCCCAATGGATTTCGTCGTCGCCTGTTAGCGGGCGATACCCTGATTGGCAGCTGGTGCGCGCTGGCCAGTCCGATCTCGACTGAAATTCTGGGGCTGGCCGGTTTCGACTGGCTGGTCCTGGATGGAGAGCACGCGCCCAACGACATCACCACCTTTGTACCGCAGCTGATGGCGCTGAAAGGCAGCCACAGTGCGCCCGTGGTGCGTCCGCCCTGCAACGAGCCGGTGATCATTAAGCGTCTGCTGGATATCGGGTTTAACAATCTTCTGGTGCCGTTTGTCGAAACCGAAGAGGAAGCCCTGCGGGCTGTTGCCTCAACCCGCTATCCGCCAGCCGGGATTCGTGGTGTTTCGGTGTCGCATCGCAGCAACATGTACGGCACGCTGCCGGATTACAACAGCACCATCAATGACAACATCACGGTGCTGGTGCAGATCGAAACTCAGCAGGCGGTTGACAACATTGATGCCATCGCAGCGGTGGACGGTGTCGACGGCATTTTTGTCGGGCCGGGCGATCTCTCCGCTGCGCTGGGCTATCTCGGTCAGCCCGCACATCCCGAAGTACTGAAAGTGATTAAGCACATTTTTGAACGAGCCAAAGCCGCCGGTAAGCCGAGCGGCATTCTGGCACCGGTAGAAGCGGACGCGCGTCGCTATCTGGAGTGGGGCGCCACCTTTGTGGCTGTCGGCAGCGATGTCGGGATGTTCCGCAACGCCTCGCAGGCGTTATGCGACAAATTTAAGCGCTAATCGATTAAGGGGAAACGTCATGAAAATTGGATTTATCGGCCTGGGCATCATGGGCAAACCCATGAGTAAAAATCTGGTGAAAGCCGGGTATTCGCTGGTAGTGCGCGACAACAACACCGAAAACGAAGCGGAACTGGCTAAACTGGGCGCAACTGTGGCGAAAACGCCAAAAGAGGTGGCTGAGCAGTGCGATGTGGTGATTACCATGGTGCCCAATTCACCGCAGGTTATTGACGTCTGCCTGGGGAAAAACGGCATTATCGAAGGGGCGAAGCCAGGTCTGGTGGTCATCGACATGAGTTCCATTGCGCCGCTGGCGAGCCGTGAGGTACACGATGCGCTGGCAGAAAAGCAGATCAAAATGCTCGATGCGCCGGTCAGTGGCGGCGAACCCAAAGCGATTGAAGGAACGCTTTCGGTGATGGTCGGCGGTGATAAAGCCGTGTTCGATTCCTGCTATGACATCATGAAAGCGATGGCGGGCTCGGTGGTGCATACCGGCGACATCGGTGCGGGCAACGTGACTAAGCTGGCTAACCAGGTGATTGTGGCACTGAACATTGCGGCGATGTCCGAAGCGTTATCGCTGGCGACCAAAGCGGGTGTGAATCCGGATCTGGTTTATCAGGCGATTCGTGGCGGCCTGGCGGGCAGCACGGTGCTGGATGCCAAAGCGCCGATGGTGATGGATCGTAACTTCAAGCCCGGTTTCCGGATTGACCTGCACATCAAAGATCTGGCGAACGCGCTGGATACGTCGCACAGCATCGGTGCGCACCTGCCGCTGACGGCAGCAGTGATGGAGATGATGCAGGCGCTGCGCAATGACGGGCAGGGTAACGCCGACCACAGCGCACTGGCCTGCTATTATGAGAAGTTAGCGAAGGTTGAAATCGCCCGCTAAAACCCGATGCCGGTCTCCCCAACACCGGACTGGTTCAGAGCCGTTTCAATCACCCAACTGCGCTCGGATTGCCTATGAAAATCGTAATCGCACCGGATTCATATAAAGAGAGTTTATCCGCCCTGGATGTGGCATCGGCGATTGAAGCGGGTTTCCGTGACATCTTCCCCGATGCACATTACGTGAAAATACCGGTCGCCGACGGTGGCGAAGGCACGGTAGAAGCGATGGTGGCGGCGACGAAGGGAAAAATCGTCAGGCTGAAGGTGACCGGACCGTTGGGCACGCAGGTTGATGCCTTTTATGGCCTGTCCGGCGATGAGTCCACGGCCTATATCGAAATGGCCGCGGCCAGCGGACTGGAACAGGTTCCGGCAGCACAGCGTGACCCGCTGATAACGACCTCATTCGGCACCGGCGAGTTGATCAGGCATGCGCTGGATAAGGGCGTCGGCCATATCATCATTGGTATCGGCGGCAGCGCCACCAATGATGGCGGTGCCGGGATGATGCAGGCGCTCGGCGCCCGACTGCTGGACGCCCAGGGCGGCGAGATTGGTCACGGAGGCGGCGCACTCTCTGCGCTTGCCAGCATTGATATTGATGCACTGGATGCCCGCATTCATCAGTGCCGCATCGAAGTGGCGTGTGATGTTTCTAATCCGCTCACCGGAAAAGAGGGCGCATCGGCCATCTTCGGTCCGCAGAAAGGCGCGACACCGGCGCTGGTGCAGCAGCTCGATCAGGCATTGGTGCATTACGCCGCCATTATTCATCGCGATCTGGATATTGATGTCCTGCACATTCCTGGCGGTGGTGCAGCGGGCGGGATGGGGGCGGCACTGCACGCCTTTTGTCGGGCGGAACTGCGACGCGGCATTGAAATTGTCACAGAGGCGCTGGGGCTGGCTGACCAGGTGAAAGATGCTGATCTGGTGATTACCGGTGAAGGGCGTATCGACAGCCAGAGTATTAATGGCAAGGTGCCAATTGGTGTCGCCAGCGTGGCAAAACGTTTTAACAAGCCAGTGATTGGTATTGCTGGCAGCCTGACGGCGGATGTTGGCGTGGTGCATCAACATGGAATCGATGCGGTATTCAGCGTGCTTTACACCATCTGTTCGCTGGATGAAGCACTGGCCAGTGCCGGAAAAAATGTTGAGATGACGGCACGTAACGTGGCTGCCACGCTGAAACTGGCCGGATTCAGGTAACCGGCAGGCGCACCTGATTATTAAGCCCAGCCGGATTGAGCGGACATTGAGCAGACTGAAAAGGGCGTTGATATTCAGAATGTCTGTTTAAGCACCACGCTCTTTTCTGGCCAGCGCGCTGTAAGTTAGCCCTGCAAGCCGGTTAGCGTTTGAGACAGTGGCAGGTTCGGCGGCAGCTGCCGCCAGCCTTATCCAATTCCTAACAGCTGACGGGCTTCTCTGGCGACGTTTTCCATCTCATCCTGCAACTCCAGCAGCTCCGGTTCCAGTGCCGCGATGTCGCTGGCCTCCAGCAGTCCTCGCTCCAGCTGATGGCAGAGTTGTTTCATGCGCGGTACGCCGCTGTAGCTGGCGCTGCCGTGCAGCTTGTGAATAATCTCACGCAGGGCGTTGACCTCATTGGTCGCCATAAACTGCGCCATCTTCGCATGCACTTCCGGTAAAAATTCCAGCAGCATCCGCAGCAGATCGCGTGCCAGATCGGGTTTATTCGCCGCCTGTCGCAGTGCCAGTTGCCAGTCGAGCGTGGGTAATATTGGCAGCAGTTCAGGCACAGGGACCACCGGCGGCGGCGTATAGCGCGCCAGAAGCTGCCTTAACTTGCTCTCATCAATTGGCTTCGCAAGGTAGTCATTCATGCCTGCCTTGATCAACTGCTCGCGCTCGCCATCAATGGCATGGGCGGTCACTGCCACAATCGGCGTGCTGGCGTGTTGAGGCAGGCTACGGATAATTTCGCTGGCGCGAATGCCATCAATCTCAGGCATCTGAATATCCATCAGAATCACATCCAGCGGCTGCTGGCGAGCCTCGCGAATAGCGTGTTCAGCGCTGCTGCACAGCAGGATATTCTGCACCTGCTCCTCGAGCAGCGCGCCAATCAGTTTAAGATTGGCGGGATTATCATCCACCGCCATCACCGTCAGCGGCAGGCGGGGAGATGGCGGCAGTTCACTCATCTGACGGGTATGGAGATCCAGTAACATCGGCAGGAGTCGCGTCAGAGAGATTGGTTTCGCAATGCAGCCGTCAATGCCCCGCGCCTTCAGCTCATCAGCCAGCAACATCATCGGGCTGGGAAGCGCCATCAGCACATTGTCAGCCCGATCCAGCAGCCCATTAATCCTGCGCTCGTTGAGCAGTTCGGGCTGGCTGATATCGACGGGCATCGCCATCAGCAGCAGCGGATAGTGAGGTGCTTTTAATCCCTCCAGCGTTTCGCTGTAGTCAATCTGCAACGGTGTCGCGCTCAGCATCTCCAGCGCTGCGCTGGCAACATAAGCATCCGGTTCCACGTAGGCAATGCGCGCATGTGACAGCGCATCCAGCACGCGCGGCATGCCGGGTGCATTAGGATTAAGATCCAGCTGTACGCGAATGACAAAGACAGAGCCTTGATCCGGCTGGCTGCTAAAGGTGATTTCGCCGCCCATCTCCCGTACCAGTTTCTGGGTGATGACCAGCCCCAGCCCGGTACCGCCATGACGGCGCGAAATACTGGCGTCAGCCTGACGAAACGCCTGGAACATCTGGGTCTGTTGCTGCTCAGAGATGCCGATGCCGCTGTCCTCAACCTGAATCTCCAGCTCGACGCGCGACTGCGTAATCACCCGCTGTCCGACGCGCAGGCCGATGTATCCCTTCTCGGTAAACTTGATGGCGTTTCCGATCAGGTTGATCAGGATCTGTTGCAGGCGCAGCGCATCGCCAATCACATTATCCGGCACGCTGCTGTCACACACCACCGTCAGCTCCAGCCCTTTATCATGTGCCGACGGCGCCAGCAGCACCAGAGTTTCATCCAGCGTGGCGCGTAGCGGGAAGGGGATGGCCTCCAGCATCAGCTTGCCCGCTTCCAGCTTCGAGAAATCGAGCACGTCATTGATGATGCTGAGCAGGTTATTAGCCGAACGTTCAATGGTCTGCATATAGTCGCGCTGCGTCGTGCGCAGCTGGGTTTTCAGCATCTGGCGGGTAAAGCCCAGCACGCCATTCAGCGGCGTTCGCAGCTCATGGGACATATTGGCCAGAAACTCAGATTTGATGCGCGCCGCTTCCTGGGCGCGTTTCTTCGCCAGATCCAGCTCAACGTTCTGAATCTCCAGCTGTTCCAGTGTTTCCCGCAGATCGTAAGTCGCCTGGTCGATGTTGTGCTGCATCTCTTCGTGATAGGCAGTCAGCGACATGGCCATCGCGTTAATCCCGTTTTTCAGAATGCTGAGTTCACCCAGCATGTAACCCTCAACGCGGCTATCAAGCTGGCCGCGACGGATGCGGTCAACGGTGGTGACCATATTGCGGATGGGGCCGGTGACATCGCGCATCAGACGGTAAGCAAACAGCATGGCGAGGCAGAGGCAGAAGAGCAGCATCAGCGTGGCGACAAACACCTCTTTATACTGCTGTAAACGCACTGACTGTAGATCCAGCTCTATTGCCACATAGCCCAGCGGATTGCCCGATGGCTTGGCATCTTCATCCGGTAATTCATCCACATCGTAACGTTCGGTGGTAATCGGCGTGCGCAGAATCAGTATGCTGCCGTGACGTTCCATTGAAACATCGTCGGGCAGGCCGCGGATGTCATCCTGTTGCAACAGGCTGAGGTTTTGCTTGTGATTGGAGGTGACGTAGAGCTGATTGTGGTTATCAAACACCGAGATCGCCCGAACAATGGCGGAGTGGCGACGATGCAGCAGGCTGACCAGTTCACGCATGGCATCACGATTGTGCCAGGTCATGCTGTATTCGCTGGAAATCGCCAGGGGTTCGATGATGTTGGCCCCGGCATCGATTACCTGTCGCTGTAGCTCATTGTAGCGGTGCACCACAAAAAATGAGCTGAGCAGCAGGCCAACCATCAGCGTGGGTGCCAGAATTAAAATCATCATTCGCGCCCGAAGGCTGTATTTGGTCATAATAGTCGCCTGGCTACTCCGGCATTAACGTCCCTGTGCATGCTGTCGATAAAGCTATGCAGGTCGTTTTTCGATAAAGAGAATGAATAACACTATGGCGCAATTCTACGTTGCAAAACAGCGCGTGACGACGCAACAACGCCTCACCGTCACCATTGAGGAGCTTGACCCGTTTGGACAAGGTGTGGCACGCCACAAGGGCAAAACCCTGTTTGTCGCGGGTGCCCTGCCGGGTGAACAGGCTGAGATTGTGCTTACAGAGGATAAACGTCAATTTGCCCGGGCGAAAGTGACTCGGCTGATTAGCCGCAGTCCGGCTCGGGTGACACCGCGCTGCCCGCACTATGATCGCTGCGGCGGTTGCCAGCAGCAGCATGCCGATGTGGCACTGCAACAGCAGAGCAAAGCGCAGGCACTGAGCCGGATGCTGAGCCAGGCCGCCTCACAGAGTGTCGCGGTGGATGAGGTGATCGCCGGTCAGCCCTGGGGTTACCGCCGTCGTGCGCGTCTGGGTCTGCAATGGCAAAATAAAGCGCAGCGATTGCAGATGGGATTCCGGCAGGAAGCCAGCAACGATCTGGTCGATATACAGCACTGCCCCGTTTTAGTGCCCGAACTTGAGGCATTGCTGGTTCCGCTGCACCAGTGTCTCAGCGACCTGCGAGCTGTCAGGCGTCTCGGGCATGTGGAACTGGTGCTGGCGGACAATGGCCCGCTGATGATTCTGCGCCATCTTGATGCGCTGCATACAGATGACCGTGAAAAACTGGAACAGTTTTCGCATAAACATCAGCTGATGCTGTTCCTGGATGCGGGCGATGAAAATCTGACGGCGTTAAGTGAATCGATGCCCTTTTATCACTCTCATCAACTTAAGCTAACCTTCAATCCACAGGATTTTATCCAGGTTAATGATGGGGTGAATCAGCAGATGGTCGCGAAGGCGATCGCCTGGCTGGATTTGCAGCCGGAAGACCGCGTGCTGGATCTGTTTTGTGGCATGGGAAACTTCACACTTCCTGTAGGAATCTTCGTACAAAATGTGGTTGGTGTGGAGGGGATTGCAGCATTAGTGCGGCAGGCAGCGTATAATGCTGATTTGAATAATCTTAAAAATGTAAGTTTCTTTCAGCATAATCTGGAAGAAGAGGTGTCGCGCCAGCCGTGGGCGACACAGGGGTTTAACAAGGTATTACTCGATCCGGCACGCGCCGGGGCTGCGGGCGTAATGGCGCATGTGGTTAAACTTGCACCAGAACGTGTGGTCTATGTTTCGTGTAATCCCACAACACTCGCCCGCGACAGCCAGATATTGCTGTCAGCAGGCTACCAATTGGAAAGGGTCGCGATGCTGGATATGTTTCCTCATACCCGTCATCTCGAATCCATGGTGCTGTTCAGAAAAACATAAGCGATGAATGTCGTTGTGCAGGAGAGGTTATGGTTGCGGTCAGAAGTGCGCATTTAAATACCGAGGGAGATTTCGCCCTCGACCAGTGGATCGCCAGTCTCGGTATTGCCAACCCGCAATCATGTCAACGCGTTGCCGAGACCTGGCGCTACTGCGAAGCGCAGACGCAGGGCCATCCCGATCAGTCGCTGCTTCTGTGGCGCGGTATCGAGATGGTGGAAATCCTCTCAATGCTCAGCATGGATATTGAAAGCCTGTGTGCAGCACTGATTTTCCCGCTGGCTAACGATGAAGTGGTCAGTGAAGAAGAGCTGGAAACCGCCGTCGGTAAAGGCATTGTCTCGCTGGTGCACGGCGTGCGTGACATGGACGCCATTCGCCAGCTGAAAGCGATTCACAACGACTCCATGGCCTCTGAACAGGTGGATAATGTCCGCCGCATGCTGCTGGCAATGGTGGAAGATTTCCGCTGCGTAGTGCTGAAGCTGGCCGAACGCATCATGAACCTGCGCGAAATGAAAGATGCGCCGGAAGATGAGCGGGTGCTGGCGGCCAAAGAGAGCACCAACATCTATGCACCTCTGGCCAACCGTCTGGGTATCGGTCAGCTCAAATGGGAGCTGGAAGATTATTGCTTCCGCTATCTCCATCCCGACGAATACAAGCGCATTGCCAAACTACTGCATGAGCGGCGAATTGATCGTGAGCAGTACATCGACAATTTTGTCAGCAACCTGCGCAAAGAGATGGCGAAAGAGGGCGTGCGCGCCGAAGTTTATGGTCGTCCGAAACATATCTACAGCATCTGGCGGAAGATGCAGAAAAAGTCGCTGGCCTTTGATGAGCTGTTTGATGTGCGTGCGGTGCGTATCGTCGCCGACCGCCTGCAGGATTGCTACGGCGCACTGGGTACGGTACATACGCTTTATCGCCATCTGCCCAGCGAGTTCGATGACTACGTGGCCAACCCCAAGCCCAACGGCTACCAGTCGATTCATACCGTCGTGCTTGGGCCGCAGGGCAAAACGGTGGAGATCCAGATCCGTACCCGACAGATGCACGAAGATGCCGAACTGGGCGTTGCGGCACACTGGAAGTACAAAGAGGGCCCCACCTCCAGCAGCGCGCGTGGCGCAGCGGGCCACGAAGAGCGCATTGCCTGGCTGCGTAAGCTGATCAGCTGGCAGGAAGAGATGGCTGACTCCGGCGAGTTGCTGGAAGAAGTCCGTAGCCAGGTGTTTGATGACCGGGTCTACGTCTTTACGCCAAAAGGTGACGTCGTGGATCTGCCCGCAGGTTCGACACCGCTCGACTTCGCCTACCACATTCACAGTGACATCGGTCACCGCTGCATCGGCGCAAAAATTGGTGGCCGCATCGTGCCGTTCACCTACCAGCTGCAGATGGGCGACCAGGTTGAAGTGATTACCCAGAAACAGCCGAACCCGAGCCGTGACTGGCTCAACCCGAACCTGGGCTACATTACCACCAGCCGTGGACGCTCGAAGATCCACAACTGGTTCCGCAAGCAGGATCGCGACAAGAATATTATCGCCGGACGGCAGATTCTGGATAACGAACTGAATCAGCTTGATATCAGCCTGCGCGAAGCGGAAAAACTGCTGCTGCCGCGCTATAACGTGACCTCGCTTGAAGAGTTGCTGGCGGCGATTGGCGGCGGCGATATTCGTCTGAATCAGATGGTTAACTTCCTGCAGGCGAAGCTGAACAAGCCGAGTGCTGAAGAGGAAGATCGCGAAGCGCTGCGCCAGCTGACTCAGAAAGCCTACTCTCAGCCTGCGCGCAAAGAGAGTGGTCGCGTGGTCGTGGAGGGCGTAGGCAATCTGATGCACCACATCGCCCGCTGCTGCCAGCCGATTCCGGGGGATGACATTGTCGGCTTCATCACCCAGGGGCGCGGCATCTCGATTCACCGCGCGGACTGTGACCAGCTGGCTGAACTCACGTCGCACGCGCCGGAACGTATCGTCGATGCGGTATGGGGCGAAAGCTACTCCAGCGGTTACTCGCTGGTGGTGCGTGTCACCGCCAACGATCGCAGCGGCTTACTGCGCGACATCACCACGATTCTCGCCAACGAGAAAGTGAATGTACTGGGCGTCTCAAGCCGCAGCGACACCAAAAAGCAGCTGGCGACTATCGATATGGATATTGAGATCTACAACCACCAGGTTCTGGGACGTGTCCTGGCGCGACTGAACCAGGTCTCTGATATCATTGATGCCCGCCGCCTGCACTGATATTCAGTCAGGCTCTGAAGCAACCGGCAACAGGAGGTTGCGCGGGCGTTTTCTGCACCCTGAAACCCGGCCGGATGCTGTTCACCACATCCGGCCGGGTTACACGCCTTGCTTCTCTGATCGTTGCCCATCACCTGATTCATCAAGGAACCGCCTGAATGAACGCTATTGAGCGCCTGCTTGGCATAATGAAAACGCTGCGCGATCCACAGCATGGTTGCCCATGGGATCGTGAACAGACCTTTGCCACTATTGCGCCCTATACCCTGGAAGAGACTTACGAAGTGCTGGACGCCATTCAGCGCGAAGATTTTGACGACCTGCGCGGCGAACTGGGCGATCTGCTGTTTCAGGTAGTGTTCTATGCGCAGATGGCCAGCGAACAGGAACGCTTCAATTTCGAGGATATCTGTGTTGCTATCAGCGACAAGCTGGAGCGACGTCATCCGCATATTTTTGGCGATGCCACAGCAGAAACCAGCAGCGACGTGCTGAAAAACTGGGAAGCGATTAAAACTGCCGAGCGTGCGGACAAAGCCCAGCATTCCGCGCTGGATGATATCCCCAAAGCGCTGCCCGCATTGATGCGCGCCCACAAGATTCAGAAGCGCTGTCACAACGTCGGCTTCGACTGGACCACGCTGGGACCGGTGGTGGCAAAAGTGCATGAAGAGATTGATGAAGTGATGCACGAGGCGCAGCAGAGCGTGGTGGATGGTGAGAAGCTGGAAGAGGAGATTGGCGACCTGCTGTTTGCCACGGTTAACCTCTCGCGTCATCTTGGCAGCAAAGCGGAAACCGCACTGCAAAAGGCGAATGACAAGTTTGAGCGCCGGTTCCGTGAAGTGGAAGCAATTATCAATGCACAAGGTCTCAGCATGCCGGGCGCCACACTGGAGCAAATGGAGGCCGCCTGGCAGCAGGTGAAACAGGGCGAGAAGCGCTGATTATTCCACCGCTGTGCATAAAGTCGCCGTTTACGCTTACTCGATTCAGCGCGGCGGCAACTTTGTGACGCACATCAACATTTCATCGGCAGCTATCCGCTATGTTAAGACGCAGCAATGCGTTGGAGGATGGCTGTGATTCATCAATTGTGGCTGATAGCGGTTTCCAGTATACTGTTTTCCCGTCCTGGTTATTCCACCGTCTTTAAACCTAAACTCTCAGGTTCAGCATGACAACGAATTATATTTTTGTGACCGGCGGGGTCGTTTCCTCTCTGGGTAAAGGCATTGCCGCAGCCTCCCTCGCAGCCATTCTCGAAGCGCGTGGTCTGAACGTGACCATCATGAAGCTGGACCCGTATATCAACGTGGATCCAGGCACCATGAGCCCGACACAGCACGGTGAAGTTTTCGTCACTGATGACGGCGCTGAAACCGATCTGGATTTGGGTCACTACGAGCGCTTCATCCGCACCAAAATGTCGCGTCGTAACAACTTCACCACTGGCCGTATCTACTCAGAAGTCCTGCGCAAAGAACGCCGTGGCGACTATCTGGGCGCAACTATTCAGGTTATCCCGCACATCACCAACGCCATCAAAGAACGCATCATTGAAGGCGGTGAAGGTCATGATGTGGTGCTGGTTGAAATCGGCGGCACGGTAGGAGATATCGAATCACTGCCGTTCCTGGAAGCGATTCGCCAGATGGCCGTGGATGTGGGCCGCGAACACACGATGTATATGCACCTGACGCTGGTGCCTTATATGGCGGCGGCGGGTGAAGTGAAAACGAAACCGACTCAGCACTCTGTAAAAGAGCTGCTGTCGATTGGTATCCAGCCAGATGTGCTGATTTGCCGTTCTGACCGTGCCGTACCGGCCAATGAACGTGCCAAAATCGCCCTGTTCTGTAACGTCCCTGAAAAAGCGGTTATTTCGCTGAAAGACGTTGATTCCATCTACAAGATTCCTGGCATGCTGAAGTCGCAGGGCCTGGATGACTATATCTGTAAGCGCTTCAACCTGAATGCACCGGAAGCCAACCTGGCTGAGTGGGAGCAGGTGATTTACGAAGAAGCCAATCCGGGTGGTGAAGTCACCATCGGTATGGTGGGCAAGTATGTTGAGCTGCCGGATGCCTACAAGTCAGTCATCGAAGCGCTGAAACATGGCGGCCTGAAAAATCGCGTCACTGTGAACATCAAACTGATCGATTCGCAGGATGTTGAGTCACGTGGTGTCGAATTACTGAAAGATTTGGATGCGATTCTGATTCCAGGTGGCTTCGGTTACCGTGGCGTGGAAGGCAAGCTGATGACCGCGCAATACGCACGTGAAAACAACGTGCCTTACCTCGGCATCTGCCTGGGTATGCAGGTCGCGCTGATGGAGTTTGCCCGCAATGTCGCTGGCATGCCTGGCGCCAACTCCACTGAATTTGTGCCAGACTGTAAATATCCGGTGGTGGCATTAATCACCGAATGGCGTGACGAAGATGGCAACGTCGAAGTCCGCAGCGAGCAGAGCGATCTGGGCGGCACTATGCGTCTGGGCAGCCAGCAGTGTCAGTTAACGCCGGGCAGTCAGGTTCGCCAGCTCTACGGCTCTGACACCATCGTTGAGCGCCATCGCCACCGCTATGAAGTGAACAATATGCTGTTAAAGCAGATTGAAGCAGCCGGTCTGCGCGTAGCAGGTCGCTCGGGTGATGATCAACTGGTTGAGATTATCGAACTCCCGAACCATCCGTGGTTTGTGGCTTGCCAGTTCCACCCTGAGTTTACCTCGACCCCACGCGACGGCCATCCGTTGTTTGCCGGCTTTGTTAAAGCCGCGCATGAGCATCAGAAGCGTTTAGCGAAGTAAGTTTCACAGGCAGCGCGCGAACTTTTCGCGCGTTGCCTGTCTTAGGATTGACTAACTTGTACTGAGGAAAATCGTAATGTCCAAAATCGTAAAAGTCATCGGTCGCGAAATTATCGACTCACGTGGTAACCCGACTGTTGAAGCTGAAGTGCATCTGGAAGGCGGTTTCGTTGGCCTGGCAGCTGCGCCATCAGGTGCCTCTACCGGTTCACGCGAAGCGCTGGAACTGCGTGACGGTGACAAATCACGTTATCTGGGCAAAGGCGTAACCAAAGCCGTTGCTGCAGTAAACGGTCCGATTGCTGAAGCGGTAAAAGGCAAAGACGCGAAAGATCAGGCGAACATCGATAAGATCATGATCGACCTGGACGGTACTGAGAACAAATCTAACTTCGGTGCTAACGCCATTCTGGCCGTTTCACTGGCAGCGGCTAAAGCTGCTGCAGCCTCTAAAGGTCAGCCGCTGTATGAGCACATCGCTGAACTGAACGGCACCCCAGGCAAATACTCTATGCCACTGCCAATGATGAACATCATCAACGGCGGCGAGCATGCCGACAACAACGTCGACATCCAGGAATTCATGATTCAGCCGGTTGGTGCAGCAAACCTGAAAGAAGCCATCCGTATGGGTTCTGAAGTTTTCCACAACCTGGCAAAAGTGCTGAAAAGCAAAGGCATGAGCACTGCAGTGGGTGACGAAGGTGGCTACGCGCCTAACCTGGGTTCTAACGCAGAAGCCCTGGCCGTTATCGCTGAAGCGGTAAAAGCAGCAGGCTACGAGCTGGGTAAAGACATCACCCTGGCAATGGACTGTGCAGCATCTGAGTTCTACAAAGATGGCAAATATGTTCTGGCCGGTGAAGGCGGTAAAGCGTTTACCTCTGAAGAGTTCACCCACTTCCTGGAAGATCTGACTAAACAGTATCCGATCGTTTCTATCGAAGATGGCCTGGACGAATCTGACTGGGACGGCTTCGCTTACCAGACTAAAGTGCTGGGCGACAAAATCCAGCTGGTGGGCGATGATCTGTTCGTCACCAACACCAAAATCCTGAAAGAAGGTATCGATAAAGGTATCGCTAACTCCATTCTGATCAAATTCAACCAGATCGGTTCTCTGACCGAAACCCTGGCTGCGATCAAAATGGCGAAAGACGCAGGCTACACTGCCGTGATCTCTCACCGTTCAGGCGAAACCGAAGATGCCACCATCGCTGACCTGGCGGTAGGTACTGCAGCGGGCCAGATCAAAACCGGTTCAATGAGCCGTTCTGACCGTGTTGCTAAGTACAACCAGCTGATCCGTATCGAAGAAGCGCTGGGTTCTAAAGCGCCATTCAACGGTCTGAAAGAAGTTAAAGGTCAGTAATGACCCTGTGCTGATGTCGCGTTAAGCGGCATCGCATATTCTGAAAGCCCCGCCTTGTGCGGGGCTTTTGCTTTTTCGTGTCGCGCAGCTGTTGTTGTGCGGCACACGCTGGCATAATCAGCGCCCCGATTTCTCCAGGCGAGTAAAAAATGTTCTACCCGATTAACGAAATGTTCCAGACACTGCAGGGCGAAGGTTATTACACCGGCGTGCCTGCCATTTTCATTCGCTTACAGGGATGCCCGGTGGGCTGTAGCTGGTGCGATACCAAACACACCTGGGAAAAGCGGACAGATCGGGAAACGTCGCTGGGCGATATTTTGATCAAGACAGTGGAAAGCGATGCGTGGGGTGATGCCGACGCGGCGACCCTGGTGAATGCCATTGCACAGCAGGGCTGGACGGCCCGGCACGTGGTGATTACCGGCGGCGAACCGGCGATTTACGATCTGCGTCCGTTAACGACTGCGCTGGAACAGCACGGTTTTCAATGTCAGATTGAGACCAGCGGAACGCACGAGATTCACTGTTCCGAACAGACCTGGGTGACCGTCTCCCCGAAAGTCAACATGCGCGGCGGTTATGATGTGCTGCCTCAGGCGCTGAGCCGGGCCGATGAAATCAAGCATCCGGTGGCGCGCGAGCGTGATGTGGACGCGCTGGATCTGCTGCTGGCAGGAATAGACGACACTAAAGCCCGGATCATCGCGTTACAGCCGATCAGCCGCAAAGATGATGCCACCCGACTCTGCATCGAGACCTGCATTGCACGTAACTGGCGTCTGTCGATGCAAACCCATAAGTACCTGAATATTGCCTGATTAAGCGTATTGCGTGGTTAATCGCGGGGAAACGAGCGTGAAGGGCGGGACAGAGAGGAAATAGCGTCGGATCGAAGGGTTCGATCCGACAGGCTTAGCCGCGGTAAACGCAGCCTGCAGTGCAGGTTTCTTTGATCATCACCGCGCTTAACAGCGGCAGTTCTGGCTTCATCTGATCCCAGATCCATTTTGCCAGCACTTCGCTGGTGGGATTTTCCAGGCCAGGAATATCATTCAGATAGTAGTGATCCAGCCGATTATAGAGGGGCTTAAACGCCGCCTTCAGTTCAGCAAAATCCATAACCCAGCCGGTATGCGCATCCACTTCGCCGGTAATCTCCAGACGAACCAGGAACGAATGACCGTGCAGACGGCCACATTTGTGTCCGGCCGGCACATTCGGTAGATGGTGCGCGGCTTCGAACTGGAACTCTTTAAACAAGGTGGTAGACATAGTGGTTCTCAGACATTAAAAAACCGCTGAATTCTACCTGATTACCGCTTTTTTCGCACCCGCACCGCACAAACCGATACGTTTCCCGCGGCGTTAATTCCCGGTAACCAGCTAATCAACTGATATATCACCGCTTTGCTTACCACTTTTAACGATTATGCCTACCTGGAAAACCCTTTAGTCATTTTGGTTATTTGATATGTCGAAGGTGTATTTAATCGTTAATATACAGACCGGTAACCTACGCACTCTTCCGCCATTTACGGTCCGGACTTCTGATACTGGAATTTTTAACGCGATGACGACTCAGGCACCTGGTTCTATGCTTCCGCTCTCACCGGAACAACTCGCCCGCTTACAGGCGGCGACGACAGATTATTCCCCGACTCAACTGGCGTGGCTGTCCGGCTATTTCTGGGGTCGGGTAGAACAGACGCCAGGTAGCGCCGTCGCAGGCAGTACACCCGCTCCGGTAGACGTGCCCGCCATTACGCTGCTTTCTGCCTCCCAGACTGGCAATGCCCGTCGTCTGGCTGAGCAGTTGCGTGATGACCTGCTGGCCGCGAAGCTCAACGTAAACCTGGTGAACGCCGGTGATTACAAGTTCAAACAGATTGGCCAGGAAAAAATGCTGGTCGTGGTGACCTCCACCCAGGGCGAAGGTGAGCCGCCGGAAGAGGCGGTGGCACTGCATAAATTCCTGATGTCGAAAAAGGCACCGAAAATGGCCGGTGCAGCCTTTGCGGTGTTTGGCCTGGGCGACACCTCGTACGAATTTTTCAGTCAGGCGGGCAAAGATTTTGACAACCGTCTGGCAGAGCTGGGTGGCGAGCGTCTGCTGGATCGCGTCGATGCGGATGTTGAGTATGCTGAGCAGGCTTCCGCCTGGCGCAGTGCGCTGACGGAAATTCTGAAAAAGCGCGTGCCGACCGAATCCCCGGCGCAGGCTGCGGCGACAGCGGCAGGCAGCGTCAACGAAGTCACCACCAGTCCCTACAGCAAAGAGTCTCCGCTCAGCGCCAGTCTGGCGGTAAATCAGAAAATCACCGGACGTGACTCAGACAAAGATGTGCGCCATATCGAAATCGATCTGGGCGACTCGGGTCTCCGCTACCAGCCTGGCGATGCGCTGGGCGTCTGGTATGAAAATGACGCGGCGCTGGTCAGCGAGCTGCTGGAGCTGGTCTGGCTGAAAGGCGATGAGTCAGTAGAGGTTCAGGGCAAAACCCTGCCGCTGGCTGAGGCGCTGCAGAAGCATTTCGAGCTGACGGTGAATACTGCGCAGATCGTGGCGCAGTACGCCCAGCTGTCCCGCAACGCCGAGCTGCTGTCACTGGTGGATGATAAAGCCAGGCTGCAGCAGTATGCGCAGCACTATCCGATTGTGGATATGGTGCGTCTGGCCCCGGCTGAGCTCACCGCAGAACAGCTGACCGGCCTGCTGCGACCGCTGACGCCGCGACTCTACTCTATTGCCTCCTCGCAGGCCGAAACCGAGTCCGAAGTACACATCACCGTAGGTGCGGTGCGCTTTGATATTGAAGGTCGCCAGCGCGGCGGCGGGGCTTCGACCTGGCTGGCCGATCGCATCGAAGAAGAGGGCGAGGTCCGGGTCTTCATCGAACACAACGACAATTTCCGCCTGCCGGCTAATCCGGACGCGCCTGTGATCATGATTGGTCCGGGCACCGGCATCGCGCCGTTCCGCGCCTTTATGCAGCAGCGCGACAACGACGGTGCCAGCGGTAAAAACTGGCTATTCTTTGGTAATCCGCACTTCACCGACGATTTCCTCTACCAGGTGGAGTGGCAGAAATATGTGAAGGATGGCCTGCTGACGAATATCGACCTCGCCTGGTCACGCGATCAGGCAGAGAAGATTTACGTACAGGATAAGATCCGTGCGAAAGGGGCCGAAGTCTGGCGCTGGATTGAAGAGGGCGCGCATCTTTATGTCTGTGGCGATGCGAACCGTATGGCAAAAGACGTCGAGCAGGCACTGCTGGATGTGGTGGTCGAACACGGCGGAATGGATCGTGAAACGGCCGACGAATTTTTAAGTGAGCTGCGCATTGAGCGCCGTTATCAGCGAGACGTTTACTAATGAGCGATAAACACCCTGGACCGCTGGTTGTCGAAGGCAAATTAACAGACGCTGAGCGTCTGAAGAAGCAGAGCAACTATCTGCGCGGCACCATCAAAGAAGATCTGGAAGAAGGTCTGACCGGCGGTTTCACCGGCGACAACTTCCTGCTGATCCGCTTTCACGGCATGTACCAGCAGGATGACCGCGACATTCGCGCCGAACGTGCCGAGCAGAAGCTGGAGCCGCGTCACGCAATGATGCTGCGCTGCCGACTGCCGGGCGGCATCATTACGCCGACCCAGTGGCTGGCTATCGACAAATTTGCTACCGATAAAACCATTTACGGCAGCATCCGTCTGACCAACCGTCAGACCTTCCAGTTTCACGGCATTCTGAAGAAGAACGTCAAGCCGACGCATCAGATGCTGCATGAAGTGGGACTGGATGCGCTGGCGACCGCCAACGACGTAAACCGTAACGTGCTCTGTACCTCGAACCCGGTAGAGTCTGAGCTGCATCAGGAAGCCTATGAGTGGGCGAAGAAGCTCTCTGAGCATCTGCTGCCGCGCACCCGTGCCTATGCAGAGATCTGGTGGGATAAAGAAAAAGTCGCAACCACTGATGAAGAGCCGATTCTCGGTGAAACCTATCTGCCGCGTAAATTCAAAACCACAGTCGTGATTCCGCCGCACAACGATGTGGATCTGCACGCCAACGATCTGAACTTTGTTGCGGTCGCTGAGAATGGCAAGCTGGTGGGCTTCAACCTGCTGGTGGGCGGCGGCCTGTCGATCGAGCACGGTAACAAAGCGACTTACGCGCGCACCGCCAGCGAGTTTGGATACTTCCCGGTAGAGAAGATCCTTGATGTGGCCGAGGCGGTTGTGACGACTCAGCGCGACTGGGGCAACCGTACCGATCGTAAAAACGCCAAAACCAAATACACCCTGGAACGCGTTGGCGTCGAGACGTTTAAAGCGGAAGTTGAAAAACGTGCTGGTGTGACGTTTGAGCCGATTCGTCCGTATGAGTTCACCACCCGTGGCGATCGTATTGGCTGGATCAAAGGCATCGACAACAAATGGCACCTGACGCTGTTTATTGAAAATGGTCGTCTGCTCGATTATCCGGGCCGACCGCTGAAAAGCGGCATCGCTGAAATTGCGAAAATTCATCAGGGTGATTTCCGTCTGACCGCCAACCAGAATCTGATTGTGGCAGGCGTGCCGGAAAGTGAGAAAGCGCAGATCGAAGCGATCGCCCGTGAGCATGGTCTGATGGATCAGGTTACGCCTCAGCGCGAAAACTCGATGGCCTGCGTCGCGTTCCCGACCTGTCCGCTGGCGATGGCAGAAGCCGAACGTTTCCTGCCAGCGTTTGTGACCAAAGTAGAAGGCATCATGCACGCGCATGGCGTCGGCGATGAGCACATAGTGTTACGCGTTACCGGTTGTCCGAACGGTTGCGGCCGTGCCATGCTGGCTGAGCTGGGTCTGGTGGGTAAAGCGCCAGGCCGCTACAACCTGCATCTGGGCGGAAACCGCAGCGGAACGCGTATTCCCCGTATGTACCGTGAAAACATTAACGAAAGCGAAATTCTCGCCACGATTGATGAGCTGGTGGGACGCTGGGCCACCGAGCGCCAGGCCGCAGAAGGCTTTGGTGACTTCACCATCCGCGCGGGCATTGTTGCGCCGGTGCTGGACCCGGCACGCGATTTTTGGGAGGAAGCAAAATGAGTCAGCCCGACCTCGCAGCACTGAATGAGATGTCCAAAGTCCAGCGTGCCATGGCGCTGGCCGCGACCAATGCGCAGCTGGAGAAGTCATCAGCGGAAGAGCGGGTCAGCTGGGCGCTGGAGAATCTGCCGGGCGCTTATGTGCTCTCCTCCAGTTTCGGTATTCAGGCCGCGGTGTCGCTGCACCTGGTGACGCGCCAGCAGCCCGATATTCCGGTGATCCTGACTGACACCGGCTATCTGTTCCCGGAGACCTATCGTTTTATTGATGAGCTGGCGGACCAGCTCAACCTCAACCTCAAAGTGTTTCGCGCCGAGACCTCACCGGCCTGGCAGGAAGCGCGTTACGGCAAACTGTGGGAGCAGGGCGTCGAGGGGATTGAGAAATATAACGAGATTAACAAAGTCGAGCCGATGAACCGCGCCATCGAAACCCTGGGCGCGCAGACCTGGTTTGCTGGCCTCCGCCGCGACCAGTCAGGCAGCCGGGCGAATCTGCCGGTGCTGGGTGTACAGCGTGGCGTCTTTAAGCTGCTGCCGATTATCGACTGGGATAACCGCCAGATTCATCAGTACCTGGAGCAGCACAAGCTTAAGTACCATCCGCTGTGGGATGAAGGCTATCTTTCAGTGGGCGATACCCACACCACCCGCAAGTGGGAGCCGGGTATGGCAGAAGAAGAGACACGCTTCTTCGGTCTCAAGCGCGAGTGTGGTCTGCACGAAGGGTAATACCGAGCTTCTCTCCCTGAAATCAGGGAGAGAAGTGCTTCTTGACGGTCAGGCGGAAAGTTAAACGCCTTTTAATCCGGCAAACGCCTCCGCTGCACGGGTCACATTCACTTTCGTCACCTCATACTCTGCCACCGCCACAAACGGATCTTCCGCTAAAATCGCATCCAGCGCTTCACGCGCCATCTCCCTGACCAGCAGCATGCCTCCTGTGCGTGGATCTTTACGTCCTGCGGCAATAAAACTGCCTGCCTCAAAATAGCGGTCAAGCCATTCAATATGGCCTGCCAGCAGCGCCTCAACCTCTTCTATCGGACGAACGTAATTCAGAAAGACCACATACATGTCAGATCCTCACACTTTGGGATTGGTCAGTTCGCTGATCAGCGGCAGCAGCACGCGGACACTGTCACGGGTGCGCAGGGCTATCTGGCCCGGCAGCCAGCGGTCGAGATAGTTCAGATTATCCAGGTCAGTCTGATGACGGGTCACGCCATCAGGAAAGTGCGGGCTGTGATGACGCTGTAGTGCGCCATCTTTGTTACCCAGCGACCAGTTACTGGCAGTAACATTCAGCAGCGGAAAGCCTGCCTTGTCAAAGGCATTGAGGCCATTGAAGTCCTTGCGATTCAGCTGATGACTGGCAGCGGGAATGCCTTGCTGACGTGCCAGTAGCAGGGCGCGATCGCTGGTCTGTTTGCGCACCGCCCGGGGCGTGTTCATGCCACTGTTGAAATAGAGATGATCGCCGGTTATCAGGCTATTCAGATTGATGACCAGCAGCGTGTTCTTCTTCTCACGGGTGCTCATTCGCTCAACATAATCATCCAGGCCGTGCAGATCCGCCTCTCCGGCGCTCAGCGCCACAAAGCGAATGCCATAGTGAAGCGGCTTGCGACTCAGTTGCTGCGCCAGCTCCAGCATCACGCCAAGACCTGACGCATTGTCATCAACACCCTGCAGGCGTAAGCCGCCCAGATTGTGATGGACCTGGTTGCTGTTTTGCGGTGTCCAGGTATCCAGGTGCGCCACGATCAGAATCTCCTGTGGCACGCTGCCTGCGCGCGCAGCAATGACGGAGGTTGCCGTCAGTTTATGCCAGCGCTGCGTGCCGTCATCTTCCTGCCATTTGTAGCCCGTGTTGAACTGGCGGGTATCGGTTTTATAACCCAGCGCGGTAAATTGTTGCTGCAGATAGTCCGTGGCCATCAATTCAGCCGGACTGCCGCTCATGCGGCCAGGAAAATAAGTGGCGATGTGCCGGACCTGCTGTTCGGCAAACTGACCTGTCGGCGTGGCTAAAACCAGCGGGGAAATGAGTGCGCTAAACAAAACTGTCGCTACCCTCAGGCGGAGGGAACAAAACATAATGCGTCCTTTTTTCATTATTCGATAGGCATTCAACATGCGGACCTGAGTCAGTCATGCCGCGCGTATTATACCCTCTTTGTTCTGCGACCTGGTTAACGGAATAAGTTGCTGCCTTAACATGATGGGGTAACGCGTGTTTATTGCTGGCACTTATCTGCTTTTACAGTTACAGGCACAGAGGTGAATCTGTGAACCTGTTCACGAAAAAGCCATTATATTTCATCTGCTAAGACCAAATTGTTCTGTGCTTTGCGAAGTCTTTATTCCATTCGGTAACTACTCATTCCAATTCGTAATTTCAACTGCATAAACCCGGCGACGTATAGTCGCGTTAATACAAAGTTAAAACATCAGGGTTAACGTGGACTATTTGCCTCTTTTTGCCGAGCTCTCTGGCCGCCCGGTTCTGGTTGTCGGCGGTGGAGATATTGCGGCGCGAAAAATTGAACTACTGCGCCGTGCGCGTGCGCGCGTTCTGATCGCCTCGCGTGAACTCTGCCCTGAACTGCAGGCACTGCTGGAAAAGCAGGAGCTGGAGTGGCTGGCGACTGAATTTGACCCGGCCCAGCTGGATGGGGTTTTCCTGGTGATCGCCGCGACCGACGACAACCATCTCAACACCCAGGTCTTTGAAGCTGCTAACGCGCGGCAGAAGCTGGTTAACGTGGTTGATGACCAGCCAAAATGCACCTTTATCTTCCCCTCGATTGTTGACCGCTCACCTCTGGTGGTGGCGATCTCCTCCAGCGGCACCGCACCGGTGCTGGCACGTATGCTGCGCGAAAAAATCGAAACGCTGTTGCCTGCCAGTCTCGGCCAGATGGCTGAGGTGGCCGGACTCTGGCGCGATAAAGTTAAAGCACGCTTCAGCCGCATGTCTGACCGTCGACGCTTCTGGGAACGCGCTTTCGATGGCCGGTTCGCCAGTGAGATGTCAGCCGGTAACGTCGAAGAGGCGAAACGTACCCTGGACCGTGAACTGCAGGAAGAGCCAACCCGTCAGGGCGAGATTTTCCTGGTGGGTGCCGGACCGGGCGACAGCGGCCTGCTGACGCTGCGCGGCCTGCAGGTGATGCAGTTAGCGGATGTGGTGCTTTACGACCATCTGGTCAGTGAAGAGGTGCTGGACCTGGTGCGCCGCGATGCCGACCGCATCTGCGTCGGCAAACGAGCCAGCGCGCACACGTTGCCGCAGGAAGAGATTAATCAGTTGCTGGTTTCACTGGCGCTGAAAGGCAAGCGCGTTGTCCGCCTCAAGGGCGGCGATCCCTTTATCTTCGGCCGTGGCGGCGAAGAGCTGCAGGCGGCTCAGCAGGCGGGCATTCCGTTCCAGGTGGTGCCGGGCGTTACCGCGGCTGCCGGTGCAACGGCCTATGCCGGGATTCCGCTGACCCACCGCGATTATGCGCAGAGCGTAATGTTTATTACGGGTCACTGCCGTCCCGATGGGGATGACATTGACTGGCCATCACTGGCGCGTGCGCGTCAGACGCTGGCGATCTACATGGGAACGGTTAAAGCTGCTGCCATCAGCGCGGCGCTGATTCAGCATGGTCGCGCGCCATCAACGCCGGTGGCGGTGATCAGTCGCGGCACCCGTCAGGATCAACAGGTGCTGACCGGCACCTTAGAACAACTTGAGGCGCTGGCCGCCTCGGCACCTACTCCGGCGCTACTGGTGATCGGAGAGGTGGTTAATCTGCACGGGCAACTCGCCTGGTTTAAACATTCGGCACAGCAGGGGGCTCGCGAGTCCGCCGTTGTCAATCTGGCTTGAGGGAAAATCATGGACCAAAAACGACTCACTCATCTGCGTCAGCTGGAGGCGGAGAGTATCCACATCATTCGCGAAGTCGCGGCCGAGTTCAGCAATCCGGTGATGATGTACTCCATCGGTAAAGACTCCTCGGTAATGCTGCATCTGGCGCGTAAAGCCTTTTATCCTGGCACGCTGCCGTTCCCGTTGCTGCATGTGGATACCGGCTGGAAATTCCGTGAAATGTACGAGTTTCGCGACCGCACCGTGAAAGCGATGGGCGCAGAGTTGCTGGTTCACCGCAACCCGGAAGGCGTGGCGATGGGGATTAACCCGTTTGTCCACGGCAGTGCCAAACACACTGACATCATGAAAACCGAAGGGCTGAAGCAGGCGCTGAATAAATATGGTTTTGATGCGGCCTTTGGCGGCGCACGTCGTGATGAAGAGAAGTCTCGCGCCAAAGAGCGTATCTACTCTTTCCGCGACCGCTTCCATCGCTGGGACCCGAAAAACCAGCGTCCTGAGCTGTGGCACAACTACAACGGCCAGATCAACAAGGGCGAGAGCATCCGCGTCTTCCCGCTGTCGAACTGGACTGAACTGGATATCTGGCAGTACATCTTCCTGGAAAACATCGAGATCGTGCCGCTCTACCTCGCCGCGCCGCGTCCGGTGCTGGAGCGTGATGGCATGCTGATGATGATCGATGACGATCGCATCAACCTGCAGCCGGGTGAAGAGATCACCCAACGGATGGTTCGCTTCCGCACGCTCGGCTGCTGGCCGCTGACCGGCGCGGTAGAGTCCGACGCGCAGACGCTGCCTGAGATCATCGAAGAGATGCTGGTCTCTACAACCAGTGAGCGTCAGGGCCGCATGATCGACCGCGATCAATCCGGTTCGATGGAACTGAAAAAACGTCAGGGTTATTTCTAAGGAGACGCCAGATGAATACCGTAATTGCACAACAGATTGCCGACCAGGGCGGCGTTGAAGCCTGGCTGACCGCGCAACAGCATAAGAGCCTGCTGCGTTTTCTGACCTGCGGCAGCGTTGACGACGGAAAAAGTACCCTGATTGGGCGTCTGCTACATGACACCCGTCAGATCTATGAAGATCAGCTTTCATCGCTGCATAACGACAGCAAACGTCATGGCACCCAGGGCGAGAAACTCGATCTGGCGCTGCTGGTGGATGGTCTGCAGGCTGAGCGTGAGCAGGGCATTACCATTGATGTGGCCTACCGCTATTTCTCGACTGAAAAGCGTAAATTTATCATCGCCGATACGCCGGGCCATGAGCAGTACACCCGCAATATGGCGACCGGTGCATCAACCTGTGACCTGGCGATTCTGCTGATCGATGCCCGTAAAGGCGTGCTGGATCAGACCCGCCGTCACAGCTTTATTTCGACGCTGCTGGGGATCAAACATCTGGTGGTGGCGATTAATAAGATGGATCTGGTTGAGTACGATCAGGCGCGCTACGAGCAGATCAAACAGGATTACCTGGACTTTGCAGGCCAGTTACCGGATGACCTCGATATCCGCTTTGTGCCGATGTCGGCGCTGGAAGGGGATAACGTGGCATCCGCCAGTCAGACCATGCCATGGTACAGCGGCCCGACGCTGCTGGATGTCCTGGAAACAGTGGAACTGAACCGCGTGGTGGATCACCAGCCGATGCGTTTCCCGGTGCAGTATGTTAACCGTCCTAACCTGGATTTCCGTGGCTATGCCGGTACCCTGGCGTCAGGCAGCGTGCAGGTGGGCCAGCGCGTTAAAGTGCTGCCGTCTGGCGTAGAGTCGACTATTGCCCGCATAGTGACCTTTGATGGCGATCTGCAGGAAGCGGGCGCAGGTGAAGCGATCACCCTGGTGCTGCAGGATGAGATTGATATCAGTCGTGGCGATCTGCTGGTTGATGCCAGCGAAACGCTGGCTGCGGTTCAGTCTGCCAGCGTTGACGTGGTCTGGATGGCAGAACAGCCTCTGCAGGCCGGTCAGAGCTATGATCTGAAAATCGCCGGTAAGAAAACCCGTGGACGGGTAGAGAAAGTCCTGCATCAGGTGGAGATTAACTCGCTGGAGACACGTCAGGTCGATGCGCTGCCGCTAAACGGTATTGGTCGCATTGAATTAACCTTTGACGAACCGATGGTGCTCGACAGCTATCAGCAGAATCCGGTGACCGGCGGCATGATCTTTATCGATCGCCTGACCAACGTGACCGTGGGTGCCGGCATGATCCATCAGCCAAACCATGACGCTCCGGTTAATACCGGCGAGTTCAGCGCGTTTGAGCTGGAACTGAATGCACTGGTGCGCCGTCACTTCCCACACTGGAACGCGCGCGACCTGCTGGGCGGTCAATAATGGCTCAGCACGATGATAACGTGGTGTGGCATGACCATCCGGTAACTCGTGCTTCACGCGAACAGCAGCATGGCCATCAGGGCGTGGTGCTGTGGTTCACCGGGCTTTCGGGCTCGGGGAAATCCACAGTCGCAGGCGCGCTGGAGCAGGCGCTGCACCGTATTGGCGTCAGTACCTATCTGCTGGATGGTGACAATGTGCGTCACGGCCTCTGTCGTGACCTCGGCTTCAGCGACGATGACCGCAAAGAGAATATCCGCCGGGTCGGCGAAGTGGCGAAACTGATGGTGGATGCCGGGCTCGTGGTGCTCACTGCCTTTATTTCACCGCATCGCGCCGAGCGCCAGATGGTGCGCGACCTGCTGGAGCCGGGTCAGTTTATCGAAGTGTTTGTCGATACGCCGCTGGCGGTGTGTGAAGCACGCGATCCGAAAGGGTTATACCGCAAAGCACGTGCCGGTGAACTGCGTAATTTCACCGGTATTGACAGCGTCTATGAAGCGCCCGACAGCCCGGAAATCCAGCTGGATGGCGAACAATTGGTTACAAAACTGGCCGCCCAATTGTTAGACGTGCTGCGCGACCGCGATATCATCAGATCCTGAAGAGACAGCGGCAAATCGCTTCGGGTTTGCCGCCCTCGCAACAACAGGATGCCTATGCAGAACATCACACCCATGCTCGCTCGTAAAGATGACTCCTCCCAGGATGAGCCACGCTCATTGCTGCCGGGCGGTGTTATCGGCTTACTCGCTTACTGGTGTGCGCTGGCGCTTCCTTTCCTGCTGTTCGGCTCTAACACGCTGTTCTTCTTTCTCTATACCTGGCCATTCTTTCTGGCGCTGCTGCCGGTTGCCGTGGTCACGGGCATCGCACTGAATACGCTGCTGAGCGGACACTGGATTTGGGCCGCCCTCGCTACAGTCATTATGGTGGTGACTCTCTTCTGGTTAATGTTCTCCTTTCTTTCCGGCTGGTAAGCCTTAACGGCGTCCGTGCTGATGTGCAAACGCATCGGCAGGTTACAAAACTTTTCCCGTCAGAATCGGTACTGATTGCGCAGAGGCGCAGCAAAGCGCGCCATTTTCGCTGCTGGTGTGGAGTCCTGTGCAAAGTTATGGGATGATTGGGCCGTTTTTAGGGGGCGGGATGGGAAAACTGACGTTACTGTTATTGGTGCTGCTTGGCTGGCTGCAATATTCATTGTGGCTGGGGAAAAATGGCATCCATGACTATACGCGCGTCAATGATGATGTCGCGGTACAACAGGCAAACAATGCCAAACTTAAATCGCGAAACGATCAGCTGTTTGCCGAAATTGACGATCTCAATGGCGGCTCGGAAGCGATCGAGGAGCGTGCACGCAATGAACTGGGCATGATTAAGCCCGGTGAGACCTTCTATCGTCTGGTGCCTGACCAGAACAAACGTAACGCGCAACAATCAGCGCAAAACCTACAACGATAAAACATGAACACTCTGGCCTCCCTTGCGGATGTGATTGCCGTGGTGCCCGCTGCCGGAATCGGCAGCCGCATGCAGGCAACCTGTCCGAAGCAGTATCTGACGATTGGTCAGCACACCCTTCTGGAACACAGCATTGCACGTCTGTTTTCCCATCCCGCCATCAGACAGGTGATTGTCGCCCTCAGTCCCGATGACCAGCACTTCGCTTCACTGCCGCTGGCACGCGATCCGCGTGTGCTCAGGGTCACAGGCGGCGAGACCCGCGCTGAATCGGTGCTGGCCGGATTACAGGCCGCACAGGGTTCCGCCTGGGTGCTGGTCCATGATGCTGCGCGTCCCTGTCTGCATCCCGACGATCTTCAGAAACTGCTTAACGTGCGTGAACAGAGCCACGTGGGCGGAATTCTGGCTGCGCCAGTGCGCGACACTATGAAACGGGGCGAGCCGGGCAAAGCCGCAGTGGCCCATACCGTGGAACGCGACGATCTCTGGCACGCCTTAACGCCGCAATTCTTCCCGCATGCGCTGCTCACTGCCTGTCTGACGCGGGCGCTGACAGAAGGCGCAACCATCACCGATGAAGCATCGGCGCTGGAGTATTGCGGCTATCATCCGCTGCTGGTCAGCGGACGCAGTGATAACATCAAAGTCACCCGGCCAGAAGATCTGGCGCTGGCGGCTTTTTATCTGAGTCAGATTCAATTAAAGGAGAGCGCATGATGCGTATCGGTCACGGTTTTGACGTTCACGCCTTTGGCGGAGAGGGTCCGTTAGTGATTGGCGGTGTGCGGATCCCATTTGAACACGGTTTTATCGCCCATTCGGATGGCGATGTGGCGCTGCATGCGCTGACTGATGCGCTGCTGGGCGCTGTGGCGATGGGCGATATCGGCAAGTTATTCCCCGACACCGATCCGGCTTTTAAAGGGGCGGACAGCCGCGGCCTGCTGCGTGAGGCCTGGCGTCGTATCGAAGCCAAAGGCTATCGCATCGGTAATGTCGACGTCACAATTATTGCTCAGGCTCCGAAAATGCTGCCGCACGTGCCACAGATGCGCATCAACATCGCAGAAGATCTGGGCTGCCATATGGATGCGGTCAACGTCAAAGCGACCACCACCGAGAAACTCGGCTTTACCGGGCGCGGTGAAGGCATTGCCTGTGAAGCGGTCGCGTTAGTCCTGAAAGCTGACAGCCAATGAGTCTGAATTACCTGCACGGCACTCCTGTGGCCTCTGGCGTGATCAAAGCCAGTCCCGAAGATTTCGTGGTGGTTGAAGATCTCGGCTATGGCGCGGATGGTGAAGGTGAGCATCTGCTGGTGCGGATCCGTAAAACAGGTGCGAATACCCGTTTTGTGGCAGAAGCGCTGGCTAAGTACCTGGGTATTCATCCGCGCGACATGAGTTATGCCGGAATGAAAGATCGCCATGCGGTGACGGAGCAGACCCTCTGTTTTCGCCTGCCGGGCAATGCGATGCCCGACCTGCGCGGTTTTACGCTGGAAGGGGTTGAGATTCTGCAGGCGGTGCGCCACAAGCGTAAGCTGCGCATCGGCGCACTGGCCGGAAATGCGTTCCGGCTGGTCATCCGTCAGATCAGCGATCGTGATGCGGTTGAAGCGCGTCTGGCGCAGATCCGCGATGCGGGCGCGCCCAACTATTTTGGTGAGCAGCGTTTTGGGCGCGGCGGCAATAACCTGGTGATGGCAGAAAAGTGGGCGCGCAATGAGATCATTGTCCGTGACCGCAACAAGCGCAGCCTGATGCTCTCTGCCGCGCGCAGTGCGCTGTTTAATCAGGTGACCAGTGCACGTCTGCAGCAGCAGGGCAGTCTGACTCAGGTGCTCAACGGTGATGCATTGCAGCTGACCGGTCGAGGCAGCTGGTTTGTGGCACAGCCTGAAGAACTGGCCGACTCACAACGGCGGGTTGATCACCATGAGCTGCGGATTACCGCGCCGCTGCCGGGACGCGGGGACGCTGGCACGCAGGCAGATGCGCTGGCGTTTGAACAGCAGACGCTGGCTAATGATACGCCGCTGCTGAGCCTCATTGAACGTGAGAAGGTCGATGCAGCCCGCCGCGCCATGCTGGTGGTGCCACGGGATATGCAGTGGCGCTGGTGGGATGACGTCACGCTGGAACTGACATTCTGGCTGCCCGCGGGGAGCTTTGCGACCAGCGTGGTCCGGGAGCTGCTGACCTCCGCAGACTCGCTCGATCAGATTGATGAGTAATCTTCGCTGCAACATTACCCGCAGTGTGGGTAATGTTGCGGCAAACCCCCACCGCTGTGTGATTTACGCCTACCACTTCCTTGCGCGCCTCGTTAGAATGCAAAAATCGCTGTCCATTCCTCACCTGTTGCCATGCCGTTAAAACAGGTTCAGTCACGGCGACCAGTCGAATAAAAAAAGGTCAGAACGAAATGCGGATATTGCTCAGCAACGATGACGGCATTCATGCACCGGGTATTCAGACTCTGGCGAAAGCCCTGCGGCAGATTGCTGACGTGCAGGTTGTTGCCCCCGATCGTAACCGAAGCGGTGCCTCTAACTCATTAACGCTGGAAACACCTCTGCGTACCTTTACCCATGAAAACGGCGATATCGCGGTTCAGATGGGAACGCCGACCGATTGCGTCTATCTGGGGGTGAATGCGCTGATGCAGCCACGCCCTGACATTGTGGTGTCAGGCATTAATGCCGGTCCCAATCTGGGCGATGATGTGATCTATTCCGGTACGGTGGCAGCAGCGATGGAAGGGCGGCATCTTGGCCTGCCTGCAATCGCTGTGTCGCTCAATGGCCATCAGCACTACGCGACCGCAGCGGCAGTGACCTGCGCGCTTCTCCGGGCGCTGACGCATGAACCCCTGCGCACTGGCCGCATTCTCAATATCAATGTCCCCGATCTGCCACTCTCCGAGCTGAAAGGTATCCGCGTGACGCGCTGTGGCAGTCGCCATCCGGCTGATCAGGTGATCGCGCAACAGGATCCACGCGGCAATACCCTCTACTGGATAGGTCCACCGGGCGAAAAACTCGATGCAGGCCCGGATACAGATTTCGCTGCCGTTGATCAGGGCTACGTTTCTGTCACCGCGCTGCATGTTGATTTAACGGCGCACAGCGCGCAGAACGTGCTCAGCGACTGGCTGGCAAAAGCTGAGGTGAACCTGGCATGGTGAATCGGCGTATTGAGACATTGCTGTCACAACTGCGTCAGCAGGGCATTGATGATGAAAACCTGCTGAAAGCCATTAGCGAGGTGCCGCGTGAACGCTTTATCGACGAGGCGTTTGAGCATAAAGCCTGGGACAATGTTGCCTTACCTATCGGCTCCGGTCAGACGATATCACAGCCTTACATGGTCGCGCGGATGACCGCGCTGCTCGGGCTTAATCCGCATTCGCGTGTGCTGGAGATTGGCACAGGTTCTGGTTACCAGACGGCGATTCTTGCCCATCTGGTGGACCATGTTTATTCAGTTGAACGCATCAAAGGCCTGCAATGGCAGGCTAAACGCCGCCTGAAGCAGCTGGATCTGCACAATGTCTCTACCCGTCATGGCGATGGCTGGGAGGGCTGGCCTTCACGGGGGCCGTTCGACGCCATTATTGTCACTGCCGCACCTCCGGAAATTCCGATTGCGCTGATAGCACAACTGGCAGAAGGCGGCATTATGGTGCTGCCGGTTGGCGAAGAGCAGCAGGTACTCAAGCGGCTGCGTCGTCAGGGCGAGGAGGTTATCGAGGAGATCATCGAGCCGGTGCGTTTTGTTCCGCTGGTACAGGGCGATCTGGCCTGACGCTCTTCGTATTTCTTCACAACTGTTTCATGGCACCACGTACCTGATGTTGTTACTATCCAGTTTATTCAACAAAAATGCAGAAATTATCGCGCCACGCAGAGCATTCTGCTGACAGGTACAGTGAAGCAGATAGATCAGAGTTGCCATCACGGGGGATTAATGAGCACGGGAAGCACACTTTTTCAGTTACGCCGTCTGGCGGCGCTTTCACTGGTAGGTTTTTGGCTGGCAGGCTGCAGCTCCAGCGACAATTCTCAGGCACCTATCAGTCGCGTTGGCGATGAGGGCGGCATGATGAACAGTCAGGCGGGAGGAGGCCAGGTTTCTGGTGGCATTCCAGCCGCGCCGTCTCAGGGACAAATGTTAAGCAGAAATTCATCATCTACCCCCAGCAATGGTGGAATGATTAGTACCAGCAGTAATGTTGAGACGCAGAATGGCCGGATAGTGTACAACCGCAGTTACCAGAATATTCCTAAGGGTAGCTATTCCGGTGAAACATATACCGTTAAGCGTGGCGACACGTTGTTTTATATTGCCTGGATTACCGGCAATGATTTCCGTGACTTAGCCCAGCGCAACAACGTTCCCGCGCCTTATAGCCTGAATGTCGGCCAGACTTTACAGATTGGAAATGGGTCGGGTCAGCCGATTACCGGTGGCAATCCCATTACCGTTGCTGATGCAACACAGGGCGGGGTCCCTGTGGCACCACAAATTAAATCGCCTGTTGTTGCACAGCAACCTGTTATTACGTATTCTGATGATTCGGGTAATTCGGGTGGCAGCAAATTGTTGCCTTCGAAAGGAGCAAATGTTGCAACGACAACAGCTCCAGTAGTTACCGCACCCCCAACGGTTAGCAGTACAACTAACAGTTCAACGCCGGTCGGAAGCTGGCGCTGGCCGACTGACGGGAAGATTATCGATAACTTCTCTGCCGCCGAAGGTGGCAATAAAGGTATCGATATCGCCGGGACGCGCGGACAATCTGTTGTCGCCACTGCTTCAGGACGAGTGGTTTACGCAGGTAACGCACTCCGGGGTTACGGTAATTTAATCATCATCAAACACAATGATGATTACCTGAGCGCCTACGCCCACAACGATACAATGCTGGTTCGGGAACAACAGGAAGTTAAGGCGGGGCAAAAAATCGCTACCATGGGTAGCACCGGAACCAGTTCAGTCAGATTACACTTTGAAATTCGTTACAAGGGGAAATCCGTAAACCCGTTGCGTTATTTGCCGCAGCGATAATCCGGCAGAACAAAACAGATGTATGTTCTGCCCTGGAATCACGGGTAGGAGCCGCTTATGAGCCAGAATACGCTGAAAGTAAACGAGTTACATGAGAACGCGGAATTCGATGAGAACGGAGCTGAAATTTTTGACGAGAAGGCACTCGTTGAAAATGAAGCCAGTGATAGCGACGTAGCGGAAGAAGAGTTGCTATCACAGGGTGCGACGCAACGTGTATTAGATGCGACGCAGCTCTATCTCGGGGAGATTGGCTATTCTCCGTTGTTAACGGCAGAGGAAGAAGTCTTCTTCGCTCGCCGTGCATTGCGGGGTGATATCCCTTCCCGTCGCCGTATGATCGAAAGTAACTTACGCCTGGTGGTGAAAATCGCCCGTCGTTACAGCAATCGTGGTTTAGCTCTGCTGGACCTGATTGAAGAAGGTAACCTCGGCCTGATTCGCGCCGTAGAGAAATTTGACCCGGAGCGCGGGTTCCGTTTCTCAACGTACGCCACCTGGTGGATTCGTCAGACCATTGAACGGGCGATCATGAATCAAACCCGTACCATCCGTCTGCCGATTCACATTGTAAAAGAACTGAATGTTTATCTGCGTACAGCGCGTGAACTTTCCCACAAGCTCGACCATGAGCCAAGTGCGGAAGAGATCGCCGAACAGCTGGATAAGCCGGTTGATGACGTAAGCCGCATGTTACGTCTTAACGAACGCATTACCTCGGTTGATACGCCATTAGGCGGTGATTCTGAAAAAGCGCTGCTGGACATTCTGGCCGATGAAAAAGACAACGGCCCGGAAGACACCACGCAGGACGATGATATGAAACAAAGCATCGTCAAATGGCTGTTCGAACTGAACGCCAAGCAGCGTGAAGTGCTGGCGCGTCGTTTCGGCCTGTTGGGCTATGAAGCGGCAACACTTGAGGATGTAGGTCGTGAAATCGGCTTAACCCGCGAGCGTGTACGCCAGATTCAGGTTGAAGGTTTGCGCCGTCTGCGCGAAATCCTGCAGGCGCAGGGCCTCAGCATTGAAGCACTGTTTCGTGAATAATCGTATTTAAGATGGTCTGAGTAAGAATGCAAAAAGCGATGGTGAAAACCATCGCTTTTTTTATGTCTGCAGAAAATTTTTGCTGTTGATTAACGGCGCACCGCGCAATAACGCGGTGCGCCACACTGTCAGACCAGCGATTTAAGACGATAAATCCAGTCGAGCGCCTGGCGCGGTGTCAGCGTATCCGGATCCAGCGCCTCAAGCGCCTCCACGGCAGGCGAGGTCTCTTCAACCAGCAGCGGCAACTGAGAACCATCGACCGTCGATGAAGCCGAATGGTTTGAAACGTTCTCAAGTTCTTTGAGCTTATTGCGCGCCCGCTTAATCACCTCTTTAGGCACGCCCGCCAGCGCTGCTACCGCCAGACCGTAACTCTTACTCGCGGCTCCTTCCTGCACGCTGTGCATAAAGGCGATAGTGTCACCGTGCTCAACCGCATCCAGATGGACGTTGACCACGCCTTCCATTTTTTCCGGCAGGGTGGTCAGCTCAAAGTAATGGGTAGCAAACAGCGTCATTGCCTTGATGCGATTCGCCAGGTTTTCGGCGCAGGCCCAGGCCAGCGATAAACCGTCGTAGGTGGAGGTTCCGCGTCCAATCTCATCCATCAGCACCAGGCTGTTTTCGGTGGCGTTGTGCAGGATGTTGGCGGTTTCGGTCATTTCAACCATAAAGGTCGAGCGCCCGGAGGCGAGATCGTCTGCGGCACCGACACGGGTAAAGATGCGATCCAGCGGACCAATCAGCGTCTCATCAGCGGGAACAAAACTGCCGATCCATGCCATCAGTGCAATCAGTGCTGCCTGCCGCATATAGGTACTCTTACCGCCCATGTTTGGCCCGGTAATGATTAACATCCTGCGCTGGGGTGCCAGCGACAGCGGGTTGGCAATAAACGGCTCTTTCAGAACCTGTTCCACCACCGGATGGCGACCCCCGCTGATTTTAATCCCGGCTTTTTCCTGCAAGACCGGACGGCAATAGTTCAGTGACCAGGCGCGTTCCGCCAGGTTGCTCAACACATCCAGCTCTGCCAGCGCGGCAGCACTCAGCTGCAGTGCTTCAAGGTGCGGCAGCAACTGGTCGAACAGTGCCTCATACAGGCTTTTCTCCAGCGACAGCGCTTTGCCCTTCGAGGTGAGGACCTTGTCTTCGTACTCTTTCAGTTCAGGAATGATGTAGCGTTCAGCGTTTTTCAGCGTCTGACGACGGACATAGTGCATCGGAACCTGATGACTCTGTCCTCGGCTGACCTGGATGTAGTAGCCATGCACACCGTTAAAGCCGACTTTAAGGGTATCCAGTCCCAGCTTTTCGCGTTCGCGAATCTCCAGCCGGTCAAGATAGTCGGTTGCGCCATCGGCCAGCGCGCGCCACTCATCCAGCTCTGCGTTATAACCGGGCGCAATCACTCCGCCGTCACGGATCAGCACAGGCGGTGACTCAATCACCGCCTGCTCCAGCAGCTCACGTAACGCGGTGAACTCGCCCATCTGCGCGCGCAGTTTCTGCAGCTGCGGTGCTTCGACATCGGCCAGCAGCTGGTTCAGTTCTGGCAGTTGCTGAAACGCATGACGCATGCGGGCCAGATCGCGCGGACGGGCTGTACGCAGCGCCAGGCGGGCCAGGATTCGCTCAAGATCGCCGACCTGACGCAGCACTGGCTGCAATACGTCGCTGAGATTTTGCAGCTCAGCAATCGACTCCTGACGCTGGTTGATGATGCGCGCATCGCGCAGCGGCATATGCAGCCAGCGCTTCAGCATCCGGCTGCCCATCGGCGTGACGGTTTTATCCAGCACGGCCGCTAAGGTGTTGTCGGTGCCGCCGGCCAGGTTCTGGGTGATCTCCAGATTACGGCGGGTGGCGGCATCCATGATGATGCTGTCCTGCTGCCGCTCCATGCTCAGCGAGCGGATATGGGGCAGCGTAGTGCGCTGGGTATCTTTGACATATTGCAGCAGGCAGCCCGCCGCACTCAGTCCGAGGTGCGCATTCTCCACGCCGAAGCCATTGAGATCGCGGGTGCCAAATTGCAGGTTCAGCTGCTGACGCGCGGTGTCGATTTCAAACTCCCACAGCGGACGGCGGCGCAGGCCACGTCGCTGATCGATCAGCGACATCGCCTGAAAATCTTCGGGGTAGAGCAGTTCAGCGGGATTGGTGCGTTGCAGCTCTGCCGCCATGGTTTCTGCATCGGCAGGCTCGCTCAGGCGGAAACGGCCTGAACTGATATCCAGCGTGGCGTAGCCAAAACCGCGCGGACTTTGCACGATTGCAGCCAGCAGGTTGTCGTGCCGCTCCTGCAGCAGCGCCTCGTCACTGATGGTGCCTGGCGTGACGATTCGCACCACTTTGCGCTCAACCGGGCCTTTGCTTAGTGCCGGATCGCCTATCTGCTCACAGATGGCCACGGACTCGCCCAGCTGCACCAGTTTTGCCAGATAACCTTCAACCGCATGATAGGGCACGCCAGCCATCGGGATCGGTTCACCCGCTGACGCACCGCGTTTGGTGAGTGAAATCTCCAGCAGCTGAGAGGCGCGCTTTGCGTCGTCATAAAACAGCTCGTAGAAGTCACCCATACGGTAAAACAGCAGAATGTCAGGATGCTCTGCCTTGAGGCGCAGGTACTGCTGCATCATTGGGGTGTGCGTGGAAAAGTCCTTGTCTGTAGACTCTTTCATGTTGAATTAACTCGTTTTTATGGTTTTAGAAGTACTCAAGTGGCCCCATTTGAAACCCTGATAAACCTATCTAAATCCGAAAATTTGTATGCCTGAGGTATTCTAGCTACTATCGAGAATACAACTCGGCTCTTCTGGTATACATGAGGCAACAACTGTGAAGATGACTCTGAATCAATCATTAATAATCAATAAGTTGTCGATAGATACGAAACCCGAGTTCGATTCAGACGGACGAGTTGTGTTTGTGCCTAACATTTCTGGTAAGCCTTATCTTATCACTGACAACCATCGCGATTCACCTGTAGGCTTTGGCGTTAAGGTTAGTGCAACAAAGAAGACCTATATCATTCAAAGAAGGGTGTCTGGTGGAGGCAGGAGTCCTTCTGAAGGCAAGTCGCCTTCACAAGTCATTAGAGCAACGATAGGCAATGTATCGGATTTTGCTTCGATTGATCAGGCGCGCGAGGTTGCCAGAACCTATGCCCAAGCGATGAAGTCTACACAAAGGAATCCGAATGCCGTTAAGCGTGAAGCTGATATTGCTGAGCTGACTCTGAGTGAGATTTTTGCTCAGTATAAACAGCACCTGTTGGGACGTAGTAAACCAGCAAAGCCCAATTCTATTCGTGTTTTGGACAAAGCCGAGCAAAAGCTCAAGGAATGGGAAAGATATAGGGTACGTGACCTCACCGGCAACGTTATCCTTAAAAAGTTTGACGAGATAGCGTCAAAAACAAGAACGACTGCTGAGCAAACTTTCCGGTGGGCTAACGTCGCTGTACAGCATGCTATCGACGTTGAAGCAATGAATGCCCAGAGCCAGCAACGACTCCCCGTTCTTACTTACAACCCATTCACTGTACTCAGGATACAAAAGAAATACCGTAGTCGGTCTGAACTGGAAGAAAGCTATCAATCCAAGGGGGTGAGAAACCCGCTTTCAGCTAAAGACACCCTGGGTAAGTTCCTGGAAGCTTTACACAGTAAAAGAAGCTTCAACCGACTTGGCTGTGATTATCTTTTGCTGACGGTGTTGTTAGGGGCCAGAAAGGAAGAAACAGCCTCACTCTGCTGGAGAGAGGAGCTTTCAGAAGAAGAGGCGAAAACCGCGAGCTATGTCGACTTAGCTAACAGAAAAATCTTTTTCTTCGATACGAAGAACAGGACGAATCATGAGCTTCCTGTTTGCGATGCAGTAAAGTCTATCTTAGAAGACAGAAGAGACATCGTTTTTGCAGAGGAAGTAGAGGCAGAACGTAGGCGGTGGGTTTTCCCAGCAAGATCTCCTCGAAGCCAAAGTGGTCACTATAGCGACAGTAAAACACTTCGGGAGTATCTTTGCATTGAAGCAGGAATCGTGAAGCTGGGCACTCATGATCTCAGAAGGACTTTTGGGCGAATAGCTGAAGAACTCGTATCCTATGCGGTAGTAAAAAGGCTTTTAAACCATCGTAACACGACTGACCCAACCGAAAGGTATGCCGAACCCGACAGAAATCGTGTTTACGAAGCGCTACAGCGAATTGAGCTACACATACTGTTAACTACACCTGCGTTATACAATACTTTGCTGGCGTCAGCAAAGTACCCGCCACTGCCTGATAATTCTGGGAAGCAAGCATGAGTGCTATTGAGACTTTAAGAGAAATGTCAGAAGTATGGAATCTGTTTGGCGACATGCCGGACGATGCTACTGTTGGGGTTGACCTAGCCGCGCTCTATCTGGGAGTTAGCGTTAAAACTCTTGCACGATACCGTCAGAACGGCGATGGCCCACCATATGTCCAGTATCAGTCTTCAGACAGCAAAGCTCGTAATCAGCGAATAAATTATCTTCTCGGTGATCTTCGGGCTTGGCGAAACGGTCACAGAGTAAAAAGCACTATGCAGGCCGCTCAGGTGAGAGGGCTAACATTTACCATGCTTTCAGATTTAACCTGCCCACAACCATTCTGGAAAGCGGTTAGCCAAGGACTCATTGATCATGCTCTTAGGGTCACGGATGAAGCTTTCAAAATCTATTTAAAAAACCATAATTTTGAATTGATATGGATTTCTGTAGAACAAGCACTGTTAGAAGATTGGATTAATTCAGAAGAAAGAAATAACTGGCATTCGGCCTACATTGAGATTTTGAATGAAATGATAATGAGCTCAGTTGCACTACAGCAAAAACATGAGTTACGCAAAGTGTTAAGGTAGTGTTAGATTTAATGAATGAGGCTGTGAAGCTTTTATTTCTTACATGAATTTTTTTTCGGGTTTAATATCAGGATTCTTAGTCTAAAATCATTAGGTATCGTATTTATATTAATTCATAACTTTTGATAAGGAAATTTCTGAATGAGTGAAGGATTTAAGGTGTTCAGTAATCTTCGTACTTTACGAGCGCAAGCGCGAGAAACCTCTTTTGAGGTACTTGAAGAACTTCTTGAAAAAATGACGTCAATCGTTGAAGACCGACGCCAGGAAGAAGAGTCTGGAAAGAAAGAACGTGAAGAGAAGCGGGCTAAACTCGCAGCTATTCGTGAACAACTTCTTGCAGATGGTATCGACCCTAATGAACTACTTGCAAACTTCAATGCTGCCCCTGCTAAACAAAAAAGCACCCGTATTACTCGACCTGCAAAGTATAAATTTATCGATGAGAATGGTGACGAGAAGGGCTGGACGGGACAAGGACGTACTCCGAAAGCAATTGCTTCAGCCATTGAATCTGGAAAAAAGTTGGAAGATTTTTTGATCTAAATTCTAATTATTGCCAATTCAGAAAGGGAGCTATGGATTGGCTTTAATCAAAGATATAGATTACCTTCTAGATTTAAAAGCCAATCCGAAACATTATTGAACGTTACTTAAAAATCGCTACTTCCGAGTTATAGTTGTCTTGAAGTTTTCACCATAAGGGTTAATCACTTCCAGTTCGATTACGCGGTCATTGTAAGATAATATCTTATAAGACTGACTTTTCCCATTAGCCATATCACTTCCAATTCTCGGTAATTCAAGGCTTGTGGCTCTTTCAACGTATTTAGGATCTAAATCCTTACCATTTATAAAAACCTTTGTTGGCAAAGATTTAATGTCATTCTGCAAAATAATAAGCTCCTTATCATATATATCCCATGTTCCAGCTGCGTCTGTTAACGAAGTTAAAGAGAATGATTCCTCTCCAGTTCCTCCTGAAATCGTAGTATAACCATGAAAATTATATTTCCCATTTGAGAAGTATGTATCAACACCACTCAGACTAAAGGTAACACCATTGCCTGAATAAGAATATTTAGTATTCCAGCTGCCAATAATTATTTCATGTCTTTGCGTGTCTGAGGGTAGAGGGAAAAAAGCTCGATAAATACCCAAGCAAGATCCAATGAATGCAACAGTTCCAACAGTGATGGCAATAAGTTTTTTCATATTAGATATAGAGCTAATTTAAGGTGTTAATATTATACCACTAACAAAAATAAGAGAGTAAAAATTTAGGAAAAATCACGATTTAAGTTTACAAAAATAAAAAACAATTATATTTACACGTTTTTGTGAAAATCATTGTTATTCAATAGTTTACTATGAGCAGGTAAATATAAGGGGCTTTATTTTCACCTTAAGGTGAAAATTCGCGGCCTATAAATGCATAAATATTTTATATTTGGGTCTTGTAACTTATAAAAAATATGATTTATTAAATTAACAAATTTAAGGAGAAAGACATGAATGGAAGGTGTTTATTGCAGAAAATAAGAAAGGAGAGTGGGGAGCGGCTTTGTATGATAGTGGAAAGGGAATCAGGTTTACCACTTTATTATGAAAATATTTATCTGGAGTTTATAAGAACTATAAACAAAAAAGAGGTGAATACTATAATAAGATATGCATATGCGCTAATGAAGTTTAAAGAATATATTGATAGTGCAAATATAAATATTAGTGAGAGAATGCAAAGCAGCGCTCTTTTAAGCTTCAGTGAATTATATTCTTTAACATGCTTTTTAAATGAAAAGAAGATATTGAAAATTGAAAGTATCAAGAAAAAAATTAAATCAGAGAATGATAACATAAGTTTTAAACTATCAGTCATTGAAAAGTATTTAGTATGGGTTTACTCATCTTTCTATTCGGATAGTTTCATAAAAACAAAAAATATAACAGAGTCATTATCACAGAGTTTTAAGTATTTTAAACCCAAGCAAGTTCAAAAAGACTATGTTGGTAAAGTAGACAGCTTTAAAGCGTTAGATGAAGAAGCGGTAGAGGATCTTATGCAAATTACGAGTTCAAAAAATAATGACAATCCATTTGAAATAAATAACAGGTTAAGAAATGAGTTGATAATTAAAATCTTACATGAAACAGGCATGAGGAGTGGAGAATTATTAAATCTTAAAATAGGTGATTTTTATTATGAAAAAAAATATTTGGATATTGTTAGAAGATACAATGCACCTGAGGACACAAGAAGTATACCTCTATGTGTAAAAACAGAAGAAAGGGAAATACCAATCAGTTTGAGCTTAACAAGATTAATTGATATGTACATAAATGTGATAAGGCCAAAATATAGTATGGAAAAAGACAATGGATACATTTTCATTACCCATAAGTCAGGTCCTCACCAGGGTGCACCTATGACTTATAGTGCTTATTATAAAATAGCTTGTAAAATAAAGAACCCGAAAGTTCATAATAATACCTCCCTGGGGAGTTTTACAATGCATGCATTAAGGCATACATGGAATCATGAGTATAACAAAAAATTTGAAGAGGCGAGTGGATTAGATAAGTACTTTGAGTTAGAAAAAATAAGGCATGTAAGAATGGGGTGGAAAATAAAATCATCAACTGCACTAATTTACAACAAGAAATATATTTACGATAAAGCCACAAAAGCTTTTAAAGAATTGGATGATGAAAATGGAAACTTAACGGAGGTGAAGTCATATGAAAATGCAGATTATAGAAAAGCACTTGGTCTTAAAAGTAAAAGATAGCGATTGTGAAGTAGACTGTGAACGGGAAAACTGGATTCTAAGTAAAGACATAAAATTAAACATTAATAAGCTAAGTCTTCATTTCGAAACGTCCTTTTTTGAACGTATCAAAAATACGCTTGCTTACTGCTTTACCACTCTCAGTTCGGCTACGACTCGTAAGTACTATTATGCTTTAACTAAACTCGCTAATTTTTCCGAGGGCTGTCTTAACGATTTTAATACTACGACTTTAAATAGGTTTTATAATACCTTTAATTGCTCAAGTTATACCCATGTACAGAGTATCAAATATTTCATAAATTTATATACAACGGTAAATCGAGATATAGATACAACAAAATTAAAAGAGACAGTGAGTAAATGGAAGTTGTTTATACCGAACAGAAATAAAAGTCATGAAGAAATTGATTATCACTCAGCCCCATTTGAGAAGCAAGAGGTCCAGTATATATTGAAAAAAGTAAGTGAGCTTTATACCAATGAAAAGATCACTGCTATAGATTATTGTATATTCCTACTCATGACCTATACAGGAACAAGACCACAGCAATTGGCATTACTTAAATGTGGCGATTTGTACAAAAATAATAGTGTTGCATGTTTACGGGTACCTCGCATGAAACAAAAAATGAGGTTTCGTGAGGATTTTGACGTAATAAATATATCTGAGTATTTGTATGTAGAATTAAACAATTTAAGGTGTATGTATCAACAAGCTCTTAAAGAAGAGTACGGGCTTGAACTCGATAAGAAAAAGTCTGACAGTATTCCACTAATAATAAACAACCATTTCTTTAATAGTGCTTTTGATATGGGTGATTTATTTTCCAGTAATGCTATGAATGCACACTTAACGTCGAAGAAAGTCACGCAGAGAATTAAATATGTTTATAGTATGATTGAAAAAAAGGAAAGCTTAATCAATAAAAATATAAACTCTAGAAAAATGCGAGTTACATTGGCTACTCGAGTTGGAAACAAGGGGTATGACATTTCGGTCATATCTAAAATGCTTGATCATACAAACACGAAATCTGTTATTTCATACGCAATGAGTAATAAGGAAAATGCATATCGAATAGATAAGTATATCGATGATAAAATTTTCCCTATCGCTTTAAAATTTGTTTTAAAAGAGGGAGATAATCAAGAGAGTTTGCGTAAGTTTTTTGACTTATTAAACGAACTGCGGAAGTTCACTAAAGATTATTATGACAACGATCTATTTATTAAAGTTGATAAATTAATTAAAAAAACAAAAAGAGATATCAAAGTTGCTTTATTACGAGAGGAGAATAGTACATGTATTTAGTTAAAAGTATTTCATTAACAGAGGAGTTTGTTTTTTCGATAAAAGAAGAGTTTGCCAAAAACGAAAATTTCAGTTGGGATCTAGGTACATGGGGGCGTGGAGTTTCTTTTGAAAATATCTCTACCTCGAATGGAAAGGAACCTATGAGTTATTCCCTGAGTGAGTTTTCTAAAGCTTATATCTATCACTCAACTTATCCAAATTTATACAAGTCATTAGCTGTTTTAGACGTATTTAAAATGATTAATTGTGTATTGAGAGAGTTGTGCATAGAGGAAAGAATAGAAAATTTAAACTATGCAGCAATTGATTTATTTTATCGTAGAATAAGTGACAAATACGCATACAACACCGAAGGAAGAATGGTTAGTAACTTTTATAAGGTAATATTATTTTTGACTGAGAAAGGAATGATTGATAATAAAATACTTAACTGCATTCCAGATAAGACCTCTCACAAAAAACCAATTAAAAATGACACCAGTAAATTGCCAGACCAGGAACTCGTTGATTTCTTTGGCTCTGTTTTTAATTCCAAAAATATAAGTGAAAGGGATATATTAACAACCTCAATCATAGCTTTATTATTGTGCGCTCCAACACGGCTTTCAGAAGTTTTAAGCTTAAAATATGACTGTGAAGTGAAATCAACAGATTCTAACGGAAATTTTATTTATGGAATATCATATGTAGGGAGGAAAGGTTATGGGAGCCACATTAAGTGGGTTCCTAAATCAATGCAAAGCTTGGCAAGAAGGGCGATCTTAAATTTAAGAGAGCTATCTAAAGGAGCAAGAACTTTAGCTCAATTAGTCACACAAGGAGAGATAGAGTTTTACGATAATCTTAACGTGAAGCCAGGTGAAAAAATCCCTAGAGAAAAAGTCCTTTCATTAATAAATTTTGAGGGGGTTAATAATATTAATAATGAAAGCCGGAAGATAATTAATATCATTTCAAAAGGTGGGATCGAGGCTAGAAAGCTTTGGACTGTTTTATCTGGTTCAATTAAAGATAAAATTAATTGGAAAGTTAATGACTCTATATGTGAAAGCGAAGCACTCCTTGTATTATATAAAGATCAGTTACATTTAAGAAAAGGAACAGATATTTTTAAATGTGAACTTCTTTCAAGTAAGACCTTTTTTGCTGATTTCTCTTTTAGAAAAAATGACACCACAAAAAATATATATCAGCGACATGCTCATTTGCTCCCAAGTGATAAAAGCTTGAAATTCCATTCACATCAGTTACGTCACCTTCTGAATACGTTAGCACATGAAGAATATTTATCTGATTTAGAAATATCTTTTTGGTCAGGAAGAAGGAATGTTGACCAGAATGAATATTACGATCATATGTCGAGTGAAGATAAAAGAGAGAATGATCGAAGAGTAAATTTAAAAAAAGACATTGAGGCTGATAATGATCAAAAGCAAAAACGCTTAAATAGTCTTAAGGCACGCACTGAGGCTATTAAAGTAGATTTGTTAAAAACTGAATTAGTAGATAAGGAAAACAGTAGTCAGAATGTAAATGAAATTATTAACTCCGTGATGCAGAAAATAGAATTACTACTAAATAAATTTGAGGGAAATGGAAATGGCAAATAAATTAGATGGCAATGACATAGATTTGATTCTTGATAATATTAACAACTGGAGCGATTGTTCCGCTATTACATGGCAGTCTTTATGTTTAAAAATTGAGGCTGTATTAGGCCGAACCATATCCAGACAAGCTTTATCAAGGCATAGCGATATTACTATTGCATTTAATAAAGCTAAAAGTAAAGGCAAGGATCGCTTTAGCTCCATGAAGATACCACTGACTCTAAAATCTGCGGCTGAAAGAATTAATAAGCTTGAAAGTGAGAATAAAGAGCTTATATCAAGAAATAAAAATCTCTTAATTATGATTAATCAGCTACAAATGGCTGCATATGGCAAAAAAGTTTGCCTTGACGATTTATTAAATAAAAAATGAGTTCATTAATAACCGTCATTGACTATAGCTGCTTTTATGATTAATGTTATTTTTGTCAGGATGACATTTTTTTGCAAGGATGCAACTATGAAAAATTTTACTACTCTATCAAAGGAGGAGAAACTACTTCTTCTGCTACAACTCTTTATTGAAAGACTTAAACAATCAGGTTTTCAGCAAGAGAAAATCATTCGTTATATCTGGCTCTTTTGCGTTGGCTACTACATTAAATACTATCTCACACAAGCTAATGATCATTTGATTGATCGCTTCACGATTATCTCAATGCTTTCAAACGCGCTGAATGGGAGTTCACAGCAGATCATTGATACACTTGGGTATGAACATGAAATCACTTTTTTCTTCCGCTTTTTGATCCACTATGCAATCGACAATGAAGAGGAAGCCGAGGGAGTGTATCGTGAGGAGCGGGTTAAGTATGAGAAAGCGATACTTTTAGATCAACTAGTTGCGACGAGGAAGAAGCGTAAGGGTAAGAGAATTTAGGCCTGTTATGGTTTTCAAATCAATATGTAGTTCTTTTAACTCAAATTGGCATTAGGTACATATTTGGAAATTTATAAGTAAGTATCCAGAAATTTATCAGTTAATTGTCACACTAATTTTTGATTTAGTTCAAAGAAATCGCACAAGATTAACTAAATCTCTAAAAAAAAGACTATGTTATGTATGTATTAAAAAGTGAAGCAGATAACATGAAATTTTCTCTGGGAGATAATAGTAATGCCAAGCAATTACGAACTAATTGAAAAAGCTATAAAAGAAAAGCTACAAATAACAGCAGTTTACCAAGGATATTATCGTGAAATGTGTCCTCATGCTCTTGGTACAAAGGAAGGTAGAGAACAGGCACTATTTTATCAATTTGGAGGCGAGGGTAGTAAAGGGCCTGTAACTCCAGGATCAACTAACAACTGGCGTTGTATTCCCATTGAAGGGTTAACTGAAATAAAGTTACATTCTGGAGAATGGCATACTGCCGGGAATCATAGTCGAGCTCAAACTTGCGTGGATGATATTCATATTGAGGTTGAGCTTTAGTCTTAGTCTTTAAAATCAACTGATTATGTTACGGTTAAATTTTAAGCAAAGGGTTTGATTTCGGGTCAAACAAGCACCTTCTATCATTTCCTTTGCTTCTTAATTTCTACTATTAAAAAAATAATGAGACACTATCTTTAGCAAGTTCAGTCAGCGCATGAATATAGTTCAGGATCTGAAGCCAGAAGCTCTAAAATTTTTCCTGTAATCTCAGATGAAATTTCGTCGAAAAATGAATTTGTCAATTAATGGATTCAATTAAGGTGATACTTTCCAGTTTCCATCACTCTTCGTAAATTTGAATTCAGCTACGGTTTGTTTCTCGCCCATCATTGGAAGCGTTATATCAGTATCCACTTTGCAAAAGTATGTCCCTTTTGCTTCTGACTCTTTACAGGAAACCTTCTCAGCTTTGTTCAGAGTCGTGAGCATGTCTTTACTGTTCTCACCGAACCGTTGTCTGGCTTGCTGGTTTGTGTGGTCAATGTTTTCCTGCATAGCTTTCTGAATCTCGGAAGAGGAAGGCTCGCTGTCGCAGCCGGTAAGTAAAACTGCTAAAGACAGGATTGCAACTGTTGAAATTTTATTCATTTCTTAATCCCTTATTTGATTTTGATAATTATTGTGTTGTTGTGGTTTTGTTGAGTGTCTGATCAAAAATTTCACACCACCGTTTTAACTGCATTTCCGTATCGCGGATCCCGCGTTCATGGTGGAACCGGCCTTTACGGGGGTGAAATTTGATCTGCCATTCCGGGCATTCAATGTCTCTGACCTGAATAAAGAATCCAGAGTTCTCAAAGTTCTTTAAGCGGGTAGTGTTGTTATGGCCCTTTGCGCCCAGCATACCGGGAATATCAAAAGCTACGATTTCCCCTCCATTAGCTAGGTGGTATCTCCAGCCTTTAACGTCACTAAACTTGTAAGCCTTTTTACGCTTACCTGCTTCGAGAGTTAGCAACTCACGATTCGTATCAATCGTCATTTTGCTGCCCTGAAATTCATGACTCCAGATCCCGCTATTGTTGACGTTCAACAGATCAATCGTCGAGGCGTTGGCTCTTTTATGCGTGTATGACACGTATGCGGTGAGGAGCAAGAAGAATGTAGGTAATGTCCACATGAACAGGAACCCTGCGGTGTCCTTGGAGTTTGAATCAGTCAGAATCCAGAAAATCACTACCATAACAATCCAGAATCTAATCGAACGAAAGAATGAAGGTTTACGCACTTTCTGACCGCTCAAAGCCGCTGTGTCCATTTTATGCACCTTTAATTTAAAGTCGCTCATAACTAGCTGATTGGTAACTGCTTTTATGACGCATTTTTGAACGAGTTCAAAACTTAAGCAAATCACTTGTACCGATCGATGAACTCTATTTGATAGGTATTAACTATCATATATGTTTTATCGATCTGTAAAAACGATCAATTGTTTGTGTAAATAAGAACTTAGGTTGGAAAATTGCGTTGTAGCAGGAGGTTATCGAAAGGGCACTGCTGCGCGCTCAATCTGTGTTTGGCTGTTACCTGATGGCTCAGATAACTCAGGCTCAGCTGAGAGGACTGTATGAATTGTCGAAAATGAGGATTTTTGGTGGAGAAATGTCTTACCTGCCTTTTTGAGCAGTTCTGTGAAAGCGGCCAGATAAGGAATGCTCAAAAGCCACTCTAATACTCTTGTCATGAAGTAGTCAGCACTGCTGGTTTGCTTGTTTGGCAAACGCGTAATGTTGAGAAGTGCTCGCGCTTCAACTCTTTGCTCATGTACCAGAGAATGTGCAATTGCTTCTACCTCTACCTTTAAAGCAACTGGTGATGAGAACGCAGGCTCTTCCAAGGTAATCTGAGTATCAGGTTCACTCGTCTCATTACTTTCTCTAGCAGGAGCTTTTAAAGCAAACAGCAGGGGATTGTCACGTTCAGGTTCGTAGTGAAGCTTCTCTTGAAGGTTAGCCCATGAGTATGTCTTCCCCAGTTGGGAGGCTTTGAACGCAATTCCCCCATATTCGAATGAGAAACCATTCATGCGGCCAGAGGTAGCAATATTAGGAACGGGCGTTATGCCGTGCTCGCGAAGTGCTTCAATGAAGCGAGGAATATTATTGGCAGTTATAAGAAGCTCATCGATGCTGTTCTGCAGGAACGTCTTGGGCGTAGGCTGACCTTCGCGCTTTTCTTTCTGTTGCTCATTGCGAGACAGCTTCTTGCGCATTCTGACAGGGGAAGGGCTATGAAAAGGAGAGGGGCCTTTTGTTCTGGTCAGGCCATGAGTCAGCTCAAGCTCCTGAATTACTTGCGTGCTGATTAGGTTTTCATTCCTTCCCAAGTAGAGCTTCCCTCCGTTGATAAGGTCTACTCTACTGGCAATGATATGAATGTGCTGGCCTGCGTCGTCGTCATGTATGACATAGCAGCGCAGGTGCGTATCAATGAAACCCATGCGATTCATGTAGTCGTTAGCAAATGAAACCCATTGTTTTGTCGTGAGTAATTCACCGATAGGTAGGCGAAGCGAGTTGTGCCACACGGGTTTCACCACGTCTGCCCGAAGTGAAGCAGAAGCGCAGAACTCAGTGATCAACTCAGCAGTTGAGCCGCCCAGCATGTTTCCGCCGATGACTACAGGATCTGTTTTATGATGTGTTCCGGGTTTCAACGCGTATAATACGATACCTGCGAAGCTCTTACCTCGTTTGATCTTCTGCATGCCCTTCATTTGAGGGGATACTCCATAGATCGGCGGTAAGTAAACGTGAGCGAAGATCACTAATTTGACGTTTCACAGCAAAGAGTTCTGTCTTGGTCAGCGGGCTACAGGATTGCTTGGCATTCAGGTGATTTAGGATCTCATTAAGCCTGTGATTTATCTCACCCAACATTTTCCATGCGTTTCGGTTGATTTCTGGAACGACAGGAGGCTGGGTCTTTAACAGGCACATGCGAAGCCACTCACCCTTAGCGTGTTGCTTACGCTCTTGATCTAAAACATTTAGCTCTGAATTATTAAGTCTGACGCTGACGCAATGAATACGTAGATTCTCTGCGAGGGGAGGGTGATATATTTTATTCATAGAAACTCCTTTTATAAATATAAGCATAATCCTTATGCCTAATCCATTTATATCCGATAGCTGAATTATGTCAACGGTTTGGGGGGTGATCTACCTTTTACAACCGAAGAGCAGAAAAAGCAAGGCTACTCAGCTTCGCTGAGTTAGCCCTTGCTCATATTCCTAAAGATTAATCAGAATCTTAGACCATATTTTATTTCTCTTTCTTTAAAGGCATCCTGGCCACCCTCCAAAATTTCACACACGTGCTGTCTTATGCCCATGCTTTTAAGTAGGCAGGTATCCCGTTTTTTCTCAAAAGAATATTCAAGTGCATTATTGATATATTCAAACTGATACTCTTCATTTTCGCCGTCTTTAATTTGACCAGTTTGATTGGCAACAATAACGCATTCTGAATCAGCAGACACAACAAGGTTAGCATTGTGGGTGACTAATAATATCTGTCTCGTTTTTTTGCGCTCCTTAATAAATTTATTCAACTGCTCATAGATGGTTCTATTATCTAAATTATCCTCTGGTTGGTCTATGAGTATTGGGTGTGATGCGTTACTAAGGTGCAGTAATAAATTCAAAAGAACCAGCCCTCGTTTACCAGGAGACATTTTAATTATTTCATCATTGTTATATATGATTTCATAATCAATGAAGAAGTAATCATCATAGAGTGTATAGAGAATATCTTTTTTGGTGATTCCTTTTTTTGTTTTTGGGCAGTTTTCTTTCTTTGTGTTTGTAAAGATGGTGTTAATATTTTCTATATGGCTTTCTGAATTAAAAGTAAAGATTTCTATAGGATTATATGCTTCACCGATCAAAAGTTGTAAATTTCCTCTCATGTCAAAATTATCTATGAATTTATCAAAGCCATCTTTGTTAAAACTCAATTTAGGTATTATTTTCATATCATCAGAAATGCTATATTGTTCTGATGATAACTCAATAATATAGTCTTGATATAATCTCATCAGCTCTGCATAGTTAGTTTGAAGATTAGAGAGGTTTTCTTTAGCATCTGCTAATAATTTGTCTATTACTTGTTGGAGTCCATTTATTTTACTTAGTTTCTCTCTTTCAAGATTTATCTTTTTCGTAAATAAATCGAGACTTTCTTTTTCTTTGATTTTTAATAATAGAGGTTTAATTTCTGACTCTGCTTTTTCTTTTATGCGACTGATTTTATCTATGAGGTTAGGGATTTTATTTATTTGCAGATCAAAATGCTTTTGAGTTTCTATGCGAATGCTTTCCATTCCCTTTTCAATAATGGAGTGATATTTTCTGGAAAAAATAGCAGTATCTGCGACACTAAGTGTTGATGCTAAATCATGCTTTAATGAAGTAGGGTATTCTAAAAACCTTTCTTTTAATCCGATAATTAGTTTGGTGGAATTTAATTGATAGTTTTCAGATAATCTCAACCTATTATTAGAGTTTTTAATAATTGTGCTAAGTTTGTTGTAATTAGAGATTTCCTGCTCGTTGAATCCCGACTTTTCTCTGAGTTTTTTACATTCTTCTTCTAATGAATTGATCTCTCTTTCAACTGAGAATTTATCACCTATTTTATTTCTTTCATCGCATAAAGTATTATAATTATCAGAGAATGACTGGTGAAATTCAATTTTTTCTTTTATTTCTTTGTTTTTTGATTTAATTTCACTGTCTTTATGTTCACTGAAATCATTAAATTTTTCATTCTGTTTTAAAATTGATTCTATAAGTTTTTTAAGCTGTTGTTTTCCTTCAGCTTCTGCAAGTTTATTAATGTACAATTGAGGTATGTAAGTTATAGGCTTTGTATCTTGTAAGTTAGAGAGTAAGCTAATACTTCCATCATCCCACTCTACCTCAAAATCAATATCTTTGGTGTCATAGCTGTCAGTGTCAGCTAACTTTATATTTGCTGAAACAATGTTCTTATTTATAGCTGCGGCAATAAAATAAAGTAAAAGTGATTTACCAGAAGATTTTCCGCCTATTATAGTATTTAAATCTGTATTGAAATATATCCAATCCTTAGGGAATTTTTTATCTTCACATATAAATCTGGCTCTGAGTATGGTTTGATATCCGGCTTTTGTCTGTGGGTGAGATTCTTGTATTTTAACTCTAGACTCAGGCTCGTATATGATTTGTTTTAGACCATCGAAGCTCAAATTAGCTTTTATCCAAGTATGTCTGTTATCGTCAGGTTTAAACATTTTATCTATAGAGTGTGCATCTGAACCCCAAACACAAGGCTTTAGATTTCCAAATTCTTTTAAATAATCTCTAATTGTCTCATGTTTTTCACCTTTGCAAAAATCAATGGTGCCACTATTTGAAGAGAAGAGCATGTGTGATTGCATAATGAGATGTTTACGAACAGCATGACCTTGGCTTTTCCAGCTTACCTTACTAAGATCTTCATCGGCTGGTAAGGCTAATATATATTTTCCTTTAAACTTCCCGTTTGTATTTAATATCTCCTTGAGTTCATCAAGATTGAAACATGAATTTATCATTCCTACAAACAAAGGGGGGTGCCCAGAAAAGCTATCTTGATGTTGGCATAATCTTTCTCCAAATTCGACTATATTCTCTTTAGTGAAGTTTCTTCTATCTGTTCTGGCTCCCGGTTCTGAATAAAAATCAAATTTTAGGCAGTTTATAATTTCTTTTTCAATAACTTCAGGGGCTATAGAATCACATAATAAGAGATGGTAATTTACTTTTCTATTCCATTTTAAGTCAGATTCCTTTCCAATTACTAATTTATCAATTCTGAATTCAATGTTTGGCAATACCTTTATTTTTTTGACCAATTCATATTTTTCGGCACCTAACAATTGCTCCATTCTTTGAGGGTTAGACAAATAGTCATTTTTTATCTTTTTGTACCCGTCTATAAAGAAATAATCAGTGATCCCTATTACTTTTATGTTTTCCTCAATAGCTTTACTGAATATATCAAAAATATATTTATCCCAGTCATCCCCATATTCGTTTCTTAAAACTGATGCAGGAGTGTGGACATGAAGATCCCATTTGTTCCATTCTGAGCCTCTACTGATCATTTCTATCTCCTTTTAAATATAAATATATTGGTATTTAATAAGTCGCTTACCTGAATTTGTTTAGTATATAACTTGATCCTGAGTGATTAAGAAGTATTGATTCATTTTTACTTGATGATTTTGAATATACCCCCCTAAGTAATCTGGTTTGTTTTTTCGTTAATTTTTCAGGTTTTTTAACATACGTATATATTCCAAGCTCTTCAATAGTGCATACTCTTCTGGCTTTGCTAAATAAACCAACTTTATTGAGTATGTCGAGTTTTCTTGTGTCAATTGCACAAATGACTTTTTCAATATTATTGACCTTTGCTCTTATAGTATCAATTGCGGTGGAAGGGCTCGTTACCGTTGGCGCTTTGACCCATAGAGGCTCATGATGAAATAATCGATTTCTATATTGTCTTAAATCAAATATCAAATCACTTAATTCTTTATTTATTTGTGATTGATCAGGATTAATAGAAGAATAATTTTTGAATGCAGAGCTCAAAGACTTGGGCCAAAGATATTTATTATTCTGTCCAGGGCTTTTTGAAATGAACTCTTTATTCAAAATATAATGCCATGCTGAAAAGTCGGTTGCTGCTATAATCTTATCATGAGGCCATGTGGGGACAATACTTGTTATAGGTAAATCTTCCCAGGGTTTTAAACTCAGTCTCTTTTTCTCAAGATCGATCCATTCTCTATCAAGCATATCGATAGCTGAATCAATTTTTTTCATGAAATTAGTTGAGTTAATATTCTTATTACAGTAAATTTTTTCCCACCAGTAATTGCCAAACCTTTTCTTTGCAGCATTGTCTATAGCGTTTCTAACTGTAATTTCTAAATTTTGAATTAAAGGATATAAGTTTCCACCAACTTGCTGACACCATAGATAGGCCCCATAGAGTTCATAATCATTAGAAGTGTGAAAGGTTATCTGATAACTATTTATTCGCGGAAGCGAGACTAAGTCTAGAATTGGCGTATAGTCAGTGGTTTTTGGCACGGTTCGGTCCTCCTTTTTATATTAATATAAATTATATGTTGACGGTTTGCACTATCTTGTGTATGATTTATTTATCAACTCGATGCCTGTGTTGTCTACTTCCCCTCTTTGTAGGTTCTGGTTGCACACGTATTAAAGGCAAAGCGCAGTCGAAAGCCCACCGCTGGTGGGCTTTCACCTTTCTAGTACCCATCCTTTTGCTTTTATCACACCTGTCTAGTTTCCCTATTTATCTCAAGCTTTTTAAATCTAATTGGTCATGAAAGTGGCTCGTAATAAGCTCCTGAGCCGGGAAATGAATCAAAACTGAATTTTTTTTAAAAATATGTAGCCCAGTAGTATACCCAGTTTCTTATATTTAAATTTATTCTATATTTATCAATGAATAAATTGTCAGGTAAGGTACTGCTGCATCATGGGTGTGTGAGAAGGAAAGTCCTTTTCGGTTGGCTCTTGCATAAGGTTTTAGCTCATCTTTAATGCGGTAAATTTCTGGCGATCAACGCCCATGAAACCGAAAGGATTCCAGGCGCGCTGGATGATCAGATGATAACGAATAGGGCAGTGCATATGCCAGCCTGATAATCACCCCGATCCTGACCGGGTATAACCTGGCTGGCATCCTGACAAATGTGGCGGCGGTTGGCGACAGAAAAGTACCTGGTTTCCTGATTCTGATGTGGGGCTGCGAGACAGCTCGCGGTTTCTGCGACAGCTTTCGGCAGGCAGGGCGGCAACACGCCGCATCAGGGCGTGTTGCAGATCAGTGCAGCCCGTTTTGCAGCGCCCAGACGGCGGCTTCAAGTCGCGACTTAAGGTTCATTTTCTTCAGCAGATATTTGACGTGGACCTTGACCGTACTTTCACTGATGTCCAGTTTGCGGGCGATGGCTTTGTTGGTCATGCCGTCGCTGATCAGTTGCAGGATCTCGCGTTCACGGCGGGTCAGCTGATTAATGTCGCGCGTCTGACCAGGCTGCGCTTCGCGTAATCGGGCAACCAGAATCGGTGTCAACGCTTCGCTCAGCACGATCTGTCCGGCAGCCGCCTGATGCAGCGCTTTCAGCAGGTCTTCCGGTTCCATATCTTTCAGCAGATAACCATCAGCACCGCGTTTCAGCGCGCTGATCACATCCTCTTCATTATCTGAAACGCTGAATACCACCACCCGGCCAGAGAGGGCGATTTCACGCAGCTGGGTTAGCGTATCCAGTCCGTTCAGGCCTGGCATATTGAGATCAAGCAGGATCAGATCGGGATCGTGCAGCTGTGCCAGCGTCAGGCCATCAATGCCATTACCTGCTTCGGCAACGACCTGCAGTCGCTCATCCAGCGCAATCAGCTGCTTAAGTCCACTACGCAGCATGGGATGGTCATCGATCAGTAAAAGCGTAAATTTCCCGTCCGTCACTATGGCTCCTGTTCCTGTCATCTGCGTCAGCCCCGGCGGGCGACAATGCCTATCTTAACGGGTAAGTCCGGTCGCTATATACCCCTTGTGGACTACTCCTTTATTTCCATTCAGACATCCCTTTGCTGACGGCGCTTGCGGCTGCCATTAAACCGCATGATTTATAAGGGTTATAAGCAGCCAGCTAACTACTTAACCGGGATGGTCAGGGATTGCCGCGCCTTTGTAACCTGCCTTGCCGTTGATTTGTATCAAGCAAGCCGCCAGGCCGGATACGCAGGATATGCACAATTATTATTCTGCTGATGAGAAATTTATGACCCAATCCGCTCCTTTGCAAACTCCGATGCGCGGCGCATTAATTCAGGACTGGCAGCCGGAAAACGAGGCGTTCTGGCAGGCGCGCGGTAAGCGTATCGCCAGCCGTAACCTGTGGATTTCTGTTTTCTGCCTGTTGCAGGGTTTCTGTGTCTGGATGTTGTTCAGCACCGTCGCGGTTAACCTCAATAAAGTGGGCTTTAACTTCAGCACCGAACAGCTCTTTTTACTGACCGCACTGCCGTCGGTTTCTGGCGCCTTGCTGCGTGTTCCTTACTCTTTTGTTATTCCCATCTTTGGCGGACGCCGCTGGACAGCCTTCAGCACTGGCATCCTGATCATTCCCTGTCTGTGGCTTGGTTTTGCTGTACAGGACAGCCAGACTTCATTCACCACTTTTATGGTGATTGCTCTGCTGTGCGGTTTTGGCGGTGCTAACTTCGCTTCAAGCATGGGCAACATCAGCTTCTTCTTCCCCAAAGCCCGTCAGGGCGGCGCGCTGGGCATCAACGGCGGTCTGGGTAATCTTGGCGTCAGCGTGATGCAGTTTGTTGCACCGCTGGCCATCTCCTGCGCCATTTTTGGTTTTGCGGATACAGGCCATACCACTGTCACCGGCGACAGCATCTGGCTGGAAAATGCGGCCTGGATATGGGTGCCGTTTCTGGCACTCGGCACGCTGGCGGCCTGGTTCGGCATGAACGACCTGGCAGCGGCGAAATCCTCGCTGCGTGAACAGTTGCCGGTGCTGAAACGCCCACACCTGTGGGTTATGGCATTGCTCTATCTGGCGACCTTCGGTTCATTTATTGGGTTCTCGGCCGGTTTTGCCATGCTGGCGAAGACTCAATTCCCTGATGTTGTGATCATGCATTACGCCTTTTTCGGCCCGCTGATTGGCGCGCTGGCCCGTTCAGCAGGTGGCATCATCTCTGACCGTCTCGGCGGCACCCGCGTCACGCTGGTCAACTACATCCTGATGGCGCTGTTTACCGCGCTGCTGTTCCTCACCCTGCCGGGTGACGGACATGACGGCTCATTTATCGCCTTCTTCGCCGTATTTATGGGCCTGTTCCTGACCTCCGGTCTGGGCAGCGGCTCTACCTACCAGATGATTGCGGTGCTCTTCCGCAAGCTGACGCTGGAACGTATCAAAGCTGAAGGCGGCGACGATGCGCATGCGCAGCGTGAAGCTGGAACGGAAACCTCGGCTGCGCTCGGCTTTATCTCCGCCATTGGCGCGCTGGGCGGCTTCTTTATTCCGCAGACCTTTGGCCTGTCGCTCGCGATGACCGGTTCACCCGCTGGCGCGATGAAAATCTTCCTGGTCTTTTACCTCTGCTGTATCGCAGTGACCTGGCTGGTTTACGTACGAAAAGCCCGCGCCTGATAACGATAAAGCCGGTGTGGCACACCGGCAAAATTTTCCTTTCTGTGTCACGACAGATGCAGAGTCAGCAATGTCATACAACGCCTTCAGGAGTATTCCGGATGAGCAAGTTTCTTGATCGATTTCGTTATTTTAAACAGCTGGCCGAGCCGTTTTCCGGCCAGCATGGCCAGACCTTAAACAGCAACCGCGACTGGGAAGATGGCTATCGCAGCCGCTGGCAGCACGATAAAATCGTGCGCTCCACCCACGGTGTTAACTGTACCGGCTCATGCAGCTGGAAAATCTATGTGAAAAACGGTCTGGTCACCTGGGAGACCCAGCAGACCGACTATCCACGTACCCGTCCCGATCTGCCCAACCATGAGCCGCGCGGTTGTCCACGCGGTGCAAGCTACTCCTGGTATCTCTACAGCGCTAATCGCCTGAAATATCCGCTGATGCGCAAGAAGCTGATTCAGTTGTGGCGCGACGCGAAAGCGCAGCACAGCGATCCGGTGGAGGCCTGGGCATCCATCATCAGCAATCCGGAAAAAGCAAAAAGTTATAAGCAGGCGCGTGGCCGCGGGGGCTTTGTTCGTTCCAGCTGGCAGGAAGTCAATGAGATGATCGCCGCTGGGAACATCTGCACCGCGAAAACTTACGGCCCTGACCGCATTGTCGGATTCTCGCCGATTCCGGCAATGTCGATGGTCTCTTATGCGGCAGGCGCACGTTACCTGTCGCTGATTGGTGGCACCTGCCTGAGCTTTTACGACTGGTATTGTGACCTGCCGCCAGCGTCACCGATGACCTGGGGCGAGCAGACCGACGTGCCGGAATCGGCTGACTGGTACAACTCCTCTTACATCATCGCCTGGGGCTCTAACGTGCCGCAGACCCGCACCCCGGACGCCCACTTCTTTACCGAAGTCCGTTATAAGGGAACGAAAACCGTGGCGATCACCCCAGACTACGCTGAAGTCGCGAAGCTGTGCGATCAGTGGCTGAGTCCGAAGCAGGGCACCGACAGCGCGATGGCGCTGGCAATGGGCCATGTGATGCTGAAAGAGTTTCATCTTGATCGCGAGGTTGGCTATTTCCGCGACTACGTGCGACGTTATACCGATATGCCGATGCTGGTCATGCTGGAACCGCGCGAGGGCGGCTACTTCGCGGCAGGCCGTCAGCTGCGCGCCAGCGATCTGGTGGATGGTCTGGGTCAGGAAAATAACCCGGAATGGAAAACCGTCGCAATCAACGAGGCGACCGGCGAGCTTACCGCGCCGCAGGGATCTATCGGCTTCCGCTGGGGCGAAAAAGGCAAATGGAACCTGGAGCAGCGCGACGGTCTGTCACAAAAAGAAGTGGAACTGCAGCTTAGCCTGCTCGGCAGCCACGATGAGGTGGTTGAGGTCGGTTTCCCTTACTTTGGCGGCATCACCAGTGAGCATTTCAACAGCGTCGCGCTGGATGAGATCCTGCTGCACAAACTGCCGGTGAAACGCCTGCAGCTGGCCGATGGCAGCGAAGCGCTGGTCACCAGCGTTTACGACCTGACCCTGGCAAACTATGGTCTGGATCGCGGTCTGGACGATGCCAACTGCGCGCAAAACTATGATGAGATCAAGGCCTATAGCCCGGCCTGGGCGGAACAGATTACGGGCGTTTCCCGTCAGAACATCATCCGCATTGCCCGCGAGTTTGCCGAAAACGCCGAGAAAACCCGTGGCCGTTCAATGATCATCGTCGGTGCCGGTATGAACCACTGGTATCACATGGACATGAACTACCGTGGCCTGATGAACATGCTGATTTTCTGCGGTTGTGTGGGTCAGAGCGGAGGTGGCTGGGCGCACTATGTCGGCCAGGAAAAACTCCGTCCGCAGACCGGCTGGGCCCCGCTGGCCTTTGGACTCGACTGGCAGCGTCCGCCACGTCAGATGAACAGCACCTCCTTCTTCTATAACCACTCCAGTCAGTGGCGTTATGAAACCCTGGCCACCAGCGAACTGCTGTCACCGCTGGCGGACAAAAGCCGCTACAGCGGCAGCCTGATCGACCTTAACGTACGGTCCGAACGTATGGGCTGGCTGCCGTCTGCGCCTCAGCTTAACGTCAACCCGCTGCACATCGCGGCACAGGCGAAAGCCGCCGGTCAGTCACCGCTGGATTATACCGTGGAGAGCCTGAAGCAGGGCACCATGCGGTTCGCCGCTGAACAGCCGGACGACCCGCAGAACTTCCCGCGCAACCTGTTTGTCTGGCGGTCCAATCTGCTTGGCTCTTCCGGTAAAGGGCATGAGTACATGCTGAAATACCTGCTGGGTACCGAAAACGGTATTCAGGGCAAAGATTTGGGCCAGCAGGGCTGCGTGAAGCCCGAAGAAGTTGAATGGCTGGACCAGGGCGCCGAAGGCAAACTGGATCTGGTGGTCACACTCGACTTCCGCATGTCGAGCACCTGTCTCTATTCCGACGTGGTGTTGCCTACCGCCACCTGGTATGAAAAAGACGATATGAATACCTCGGATATGCATCCGTTTATTCATCCGCTTTCGGCCGCTGTCGATCCTGCCTGGGATTCAAAAAGCGACTGGGAGATCTACAAAGGCATTGCCAAAGCTTTCTCCGATCTCTGTCCTGGCCATTTAGGCGTTGAAACTGACGTGGTTACGCTGCCGGTGTTGCATGATTCGCCAGCCGAACTGGCGCAGCCATTTGAGACTAAAGACTGGAAAAAAGGGGAGTGCGACCTGATTCCAGGCAAAACCGCGCCACACATTATGGTGGTGGAACGCGACTATCCGGCGACCTGGGCGCGTTTTACCTCGCTGGGACCGTTGCTGGATAGCCTGGGTAACGGTGGCAAAGGCATCAGCTGGAACACCAGCAAAGAAGTCGATTTCCTCAAACAGCTGAACTACGTCAAAGCGGATGGCCCGGCGGCAGGACGGCCGAATATTGATACGGCGATCGATGCAGCAGAAGTGATCCTGGCGCTGGCACCGGAAACCAATGGTCAGGTGGCGGTGAAAGCCTGGCAGGCGCTGGGCGCTATTACGGGTCGTGACCACACGCATCTGGCACTCAACAAAGAAGACGAGAAAATCCGCTTCCGCGATATCCAGGCGCAGCCGCGCAAAATTATCTCCAGCCCGACCTGGTCAGGTCTTGAAGATGAACACGTTTCTTACAACGCCTGCTACACCAATGTTCATGAGCTGATCCCGTGGCGCACCCTGAGCGGCCGTCAGCAGCTTTATCAGGATCATGAGTGGATGCGCGCCTTCGGGGAAAGCCTGATGGTCTATCGTCCGCCCATTGATACCCGCGCGGCGAAGCCGTTGCTGAACAGCAAGCCCAACGGTAATCCGGAGAAGGCGCTGAACTTCCTGACGCCACACCAGAAGTGGGGCATTCACTCAACCTACAGCGACAACCTGCTGATGCTGACGCTGTCACGTGGCGGACCCATCGTCTGGATGAGTGAAGATGACGCCCGCGAGCTGGGCATTGTGGATAACGACTGGATCGAGGCGTTCAACGCCAACGGCGCGCTGACTGCGCGTGCGGTCGTGAGCCAGCGCATCCCGGCCGGTATGACCATGATGTACCACGCCCAGGAGCGCATCGTGAATATCCCCGGCTCGGAAATCACCAGCCAGCGTGGCGGTATTCATAACTCGGTGACGCGAACCTGCCCGAAACCGACCCATATGATCGGCGGCTATGCGCAGCTCTCCTGGGGCTTTAACTACTACGGCACTGTCGGCTCCAACCGCGATGAATTCGTGGTGGTGAGAAAAATGAACAACGTTAACTGGTTAGATGGGGAAGGCAACGATGCCTGCCAGGGCAGCCAGCAGGAGGTAAAACCATGAAAATTCGCTCACAGGTTGGCATGGTGCTGAACCTCGACAAATGTATCGGCTGCCACACCTGCTCGGTGACCTGTAAAAATGTCTGGACCAGCCGCGAGGGCATGGAATACGCCTGGTTCAACAACGTCGAAAGCAAACCTGGCGTCGGCTATCCGCACGCCTGGGAAGATCAGCAGAAGTGGAAGGGCGGCTGGATCCGTAAGATCAACGGCAAGCTGGAACCGCGCATGGGCAGTCGCGTCGGCCTGCTGTCGAAGATCTTCGCCAACCCGGATGTGCCGGCGCTGGATGATTATTACGAGCCGTTCGATTTCGATTATCAGCATCTGCACACTGCGCCGGCCGGTAAACATCAGCCGATCGCACGCCCGCGTTCGCTGATCACCGGTCAGCGGATGAAAAAGATCGAAAACGGCCCGAACTGGGAAGAGATCCTCGGCGGCGAGTTTGCCAAACGCGCGCAGGATAAAAACTTCGATAACATCCAGAAGGAGATTTACGGCCAGTTTGAACACACCTTCATGATGTACCTGCCACGCCTGTGTGAGCACTGCCTTAATCCGGCATGTGTGGCGACCTGTCCTGGCGGCGCGATCTACAAGCGCGGCGAAGATGGCATCGTGCTGATCGACCAGGATAAATGTCGCGGCTGGCGCATGTGCCTGACCGGCTGTCCGTACAAGAAGATCTACTTCAACTGGAAAAGCGGCAAATCAGAAAAATGTATTTTCTGTTATCCACGTATTGAAGCGGGTCAGCCCACCGTCTGCTCAGAAACCTGTGTCGGCCGTATTCGCTATCTCGGCGTGCTGCTCTATGACGCTGACCGCATTGAAGAGGCTGCCGCAGCAGAAACCGAGAAAGATCTCTATCAGAGCCAGCTGGATATCTTCCTTGATCCTAATGATCCCGTGGTGATTGCGCAGGCGCTGAAAGATGGCGTCGCGCAGAGCGTGATCGACGCAGCACAGCGATCCCCGGTTTATAAAATGGCGATGGAGTGGAAGCTGGCGCTGCCGCTTCACCCTGAATACCGCACGCTGCCGATGGTCTGGTATGTGCCACCGTTGTCACCGATTCAGTCGGTGGTGGATGGTGGGGCGCTGGCGCACACCGGCGTGCTGCCGGATGTGGAAAGCCTGCGCATTCCGGTTGAGTACCTGGCGAACCTGCTAACCGCAGGTGACACCGCACCGGTGTTGCTGGCACTGAAACGGATGCTGGCGATGCGCCATTACAAGCGCGCAGAAAGTGTGGACGGTGAGCATGATATCCGGGCGCTGGAGCAGGTCGGTCTGACCGAAGCGCAGGCGCAGGAGATGTACCGCTATCTGGCGATCGCAAACTATGAAGATCGCTTTGTGGTGCCCTCCAGCCACCGCGAACTGGCACGTGAAGCCTTCCCGGAAAGCAAAGGCTGCGGTTTTAGCTTTGGCGATGGCTGCCACGGCAGTGACACCAAATTCAATCTGTTCAACAGCCGGCGTATTGATGCCATCGATGTCAGCAAAAAAACCAGCCGTCCCGAGGAGGCCTCATGATGACGCTGCGTGTTCTGTCACGCCTGCTGGACTACCCGGACGAGGCGTTGTTTACGCACTATCCCGACCTGATTGCGGCACTGGAAGAGGCCAGTGAACTTAACCTGCAGCAGAGCGCACGGCTGGTGCGCTTTATCCATGAGCTCTGCGCCCGACCAATACTGGATGTGCAGGCTGATTACTGCGAGCTGTTTGATCGCGGCCGCGCCACCTCGCTGCTGCTGTTTGAACATGTACACGGGGAATCCCGCGATCGCGGTCAGGCGATGGTCGATCTGCTTGAACAGTACCGGGCCGACGGTCTGGAGCTGGACAGCAAAGAGTTGCCCGATTATCTGCCGCTTTACCTGGAATATCTCGCCTGTAAAAGCGATGAAGCCGCGCGTCAGGGGCTGGATGACATCGTGCCGATCCTGGCTTTGCTGGCTGCGCGGCTGGAAGCGCGTCAGAGTCCTTATGCTGACCTTTTAAGGGTGTTACTGACGCTATCCGGTAGCGCGGTCGATCCTGCGGCCCTCAAGCCCCAGGTGGCGCAGGAAGCGCGGGACGATACCCCGACAGCACTGGATGCGGTCTGGGAAGAGGAGCAGATTAAATTTCTCGGCGAACAAGGTTGCGCCTCGGCGCAGCAGGCGATGCATCAGCGTCGCTTCGCCGATGCGGTTGCGCCGCAGTATCTGGATATTGCCGCGGCGACGGCGCGCAGCACGGGAGAATCAGCATGAATTTTATTAACACTTTTTTCTTCGATATTTACCCCTATCTTGCCGGAACGGTCTTCCTGGTGGGGAGCTGGCTGCGCTATGACTATGGGCAGTACAGCTGGCGGGCCGGCTCCAGTCAGATGCTGGACAAAAAAGGAATGCGTCTTGCCTCTAACCTGTTCCATATCGGCATCATCGGTATCTTCTTCGGCCATATCGTCGGAATGCTGACGCCGCACTGGATGTATGAATCGTTCCTGCCAATCGACGTGAAGCAGAAGCTGGCGATGATAGCCGGAGGCCTGTTTGGTGCATTGACGCTGGCGGGTGGCGCGCTGCTGCTGAAGCGCCGTCTGACCAATCCTCGGGTGCGGGCCACCAGTAGCGTCGGCGACATTCTGATCCTGACACTGCTGGTGGCTCAGGCCACGCTGGGCCTGCTGACCATTCCGTTCTCCGCTCAGCATATGGACGGCAGTGAGATGATGAAGCTGGTGGGCTGGGCTCAGGCAGTGGTGACCTTCCACGGTGGCGCGTCGCAGCATCTGGAAGGCGTGGCGTTTATCTACCGCGTGCACATGGTGCTGGGCATGACGCTGTTCCTGCTGTTCCCGTTCTGCCGACTGGTGCATATCTGGAGCGCGCCGGTTGAGTATCTGACCCGTCGTTATCAGCTGGTGAGAAACCGCCGCTAAACGCCCGATGGCTGCGGGGGAGACACCGCCCCGCAGCCCTGTCTGATCCACTGCGGCGTTGACGTTTTTTTAACATTCCGGACTGTATGTCACTGCGCTGAACGACTACTATTACCGCATCTGAATTTACCCCTCGTTTATGGATAACCGATGCGTCTCAAGTTAGCCCTCCTTGCGTTCATCCCGCTTCTGGCCTCCTGCAGCAGCAAACCTGAAGTTCCGTCCCAGCAGAAGATGCTGGCTGCACCTCAGGGCGGTTTTTTACTGCAGCCGTCCCACAGCGGACAGGCAATGTTCGGCGACTTCGCCGGTAATCCGGCAGCAGAGCAATTTATCGATAAAATGGTGGAGAAGCATGACTTTGATCGTGAGCAGCTGCACAACATCATCGGTCAGGCTAAGCGACTGGATTATGTGCTGCGGCTGATGGATCGCCAGGCGCCGAGCTACACGCCTGCGCCGGGGCCTAACGGTGCCTGGATCCGCTATCGCAACAAGTTTATTACGCCCGATAACGTACAAAACGGTGTGGCGTTCTGGAACCAGTATCAGGATGCGCTGCAACGTGCGCAGCAGGTCTATGGTGTGCCGCCAGAAATTATTGTCGGCATCATTGGCGTGGAAACCCGCTGGGGTCGCGTGATGGGGAAAACGCGGATCCTGGATGCGCTTGCAACCTTATCGTTTAACTATCCGCGCCGCGCCGAGTACTTCAGCAGCGAGCTGGAAACCTTCCTTCTGATGTCGCGTAAAGAGCAGGATGACCCGCTGGCGCTGAAAGGGTCTTTCGCCGGGGCGATGGGCTATGGCCAGTTTATGCCGTCGTCTTACAATGATTATGCGGTTGACTTCAACGGCGACGGTCACGCAAACCTGTGGGATCCGGAGGATGCTATCGGCAGCGTGGCGCACTACTTCCAGAAGCACGGCTGGCGCAGCGGCGAAAATGTGGCGGTTCCGGCCAGCGGTCAGGCACCGATGCTGGAAGATGGCTTCAAAACCCGTTACAGCGTGAGCATGCTGGCGGCGTCAGGCCTGTCACCACAGGGCTCGCTGGACGGAAACGATCAGGTCAGTCTGCTGCGCCTCGACTTAGGCACCAGCTACCAGTACTGGTACGGCTTACCGAATTTCTATGTCATTACCCGCTACAACCACAGCACCCATTATGCGATGGCGGTGTGGCAGCTGGGTGAGGCGGTGAGCAAGGCACGGCAGGGTGGCCTGTTATAAAGGCTATCCTTGTTAACTGTAAGGTTATATGATGACGCCCTTTTTCAGGCCACACAGCCACTGATATCTCTGGAGTCGTTATGTCTTTACCTGCCTGCCCAGCTTGTCACGCCGATTACACCTGGCAAGATGGCGATAACCTCAACTGCCCCTCCTGCGGTCATATCTGGACCGAAGGAGAGGGTGACAGCAGCAACGGATCGCTGGAAGTGCGTGATGCCAATGGCAATCTGCTGGCAGATGGCGACAGCGTCACGGTGATTAAAGATCTCAAGGTGAAGGGCAGCTCCTCATCGCTGAAGATTGGTACCAAAGTGAAAAGCATCCGTCTGGTGGAAGGGGATCACAACATCGATTGTAAAATTGACGGTTTTGGTCAGATGAAATTGAAATCTGAGTTCGTGAAAAAGAACTGAGATCCGGGGCGCAGGGATGCGCCCGTTATTCAGTTAGCTGAAAAGCCGATCGATCGCGGCGCACTGTTCCGCATTCAGCGCACCACCGTAGTTACGTGAGGCGCTGTTCATTGAGTCATAACGACGTGCCACGGCCGTCTTAATCGTCGTCACAAAATCATCGCCAATACTGTAAATTGCCATCAGCCTGCCGATCTGCTGCTGCAGACGCGTCAGCTCAGACAGATTGCCATTTCGCCACGCGGCCATCATCTGCGCAAAGTACTCTGGTACAAGATTATTCAGACCTGAAATCACCCCGGCGCCGCCCGCCAGAAGATTGGGAAGCAGGTATTCGTCATAGCCTGACAGCACGGCGAAATCACTGCGCACTTTGCTGGTCTCCTCAATCATCGCCCGGTTATGCGACAGGCAATCCACCGTATCTTTGATACCCACAAAGTTAGGTAACTTTGCTGCCAGCTCAGCAATCAGCGCCGGCGTCAAATCACAGCCGGTGCGTGCCGGAAAATTATAGGCAAACCATTTTCCCCCAAGCTGCGCGTCAAGTGCCTCGAAGTAGTGCATCAGTTGCTGTTGCGTCTGGCCGTAATAGTAGGGCGGCAGCACCATCACTGCGTCAAAGTTATTTTTCCAGGCGGCTTCAGTCAGTTCCAGCATGTCAGGGATACAGGTCGCCGAGACATTCGCCACCATTTTTAGGGGTGACAACGGCCTGGCTTCCCTGATCAGCTGTAAACGCTCCTGCTGTGTCAGTGAGGCGAATTCACCAATGCTGCCCATCACCAACAAGGTATCCAGACCGGAATCATTGAGGCGGGCAAAATGTCGTCCGAGCGCGTCGATATCGAGTTCACCCTGCGCATTGAACGGGGTGACGCTAGGGCACCAGACGCCGGCAAAAGCCGATTTTTCACTCATAGCGAACTCCTGGATGGGGCGTTAAAAAATGAAACAGTGTTTTAACTTAATTATTCCAGTCCATCTCTGCCAGCACATGATTCAAAAGTGAGCAACGTGTCGCACTTTTTCGTCTTTCATCCGTCTCAGTAAGCGGATGCACCTGATAACTGAGCGAGAGGTCATGATGAAAGAGTGGGATCCTGTGCTGTATCGTAAATTTGAAGCGGAACGAACCCGTCCAGCCCGCGAATTGCTGGCGCGTATTAGCCTGGAACAGGTTGAGCAGGTAACCGATCTGGGATGCGGGCCCGGCAACAGTACCGAACTGCTCGCCGATACCTGGCCGCTGGCGCAGGTCACCGGACTCGACAGTTCAGCAGCGATGTTATCTCAGGCCAGCGAACGCCTGCCGCACTGCCGTTTTGTTCAGGCAGACATTCGCAGCTGGCAGGCAGAGGTGCCGCAGCAGGTTATTTATGCCAACGCTTCTCTGCAATGGCTCGACAACCACACCATGCTGTTTCCTCATCTTGTCAGCCAGCTGGCAATTGGAGGCGTGCTGGCTATCCAGATGCCTGATAACCTTAATGAGCCCTCGCATCAACTGATGCGCGAGGTGGCGGCAACAGAGCGCTGGCATTCACGCATCAATGCCAGTGCAGTTGAACGTACAGAGCTGCTTTCAACAGGCGAGTACTACGATCTGCTGGTGCAGGCCGGTTGTGAGGTGGATATCTGGCGTACCACCTACTATCACGTAATGGCCGATGCGCAGGCGATTATCAGCTGGCTGCAGGCGACGGGCTTACGACCTTTCCTGGCGACGCTGGATGCGTCTGAACAGACGGCTTTTCTGTCTGATTATCATCAGCGTCTGCTTACCGCCTATCCGGCTCAGGCCGATGGTCAGGTTCTGCTCGCTTTCCCGCGTCTTTTCATGGTTGCGATGAAAAAAGAGTAAGTACGATGGAAAGCCGGTCGCAAAAACAGTGCAATCGGGATAAGCGTCCTTGAAAAAGCAGACTTTCTGCACCACCTTCAATCCACAACCCAGGGAGAAATGGTAATGGATGATCAGCAGTTGCAGGCGCTTAGTGCGCAGATAGGTGAGAAGCTGAAGCAACGCAATGCCACCGTAACCTGTGCGGAATCCTGCACGGGTGGATGGATTGCTAAAGTCTTTACCGATATCAGCGGCAGTTCCGCCTGGTTCGAACGCGGTTTTGTGACCTACAGCAATGAAGCAAAACATCAGATGGTGGATGTGCAGGCTGACTCGCTGGCGCAGTATGGCGCGGTCAGTGAAGCGGTGGTGCGCGAGATGGCGCAGGGTGCCCGCAAGGCGGCCCATGCTGACTACGCGATCTCTGTCAGCGGTATTGCGGGCCCGGATGGCGGCAATGAAGAAAAACCGGTGGGTACGGTGTGGTTCGGCTTTGCCGGTCCACAGGACAACGTGTTGGCGTTGAAGCAACATTTTAACGGCGATCGTGAGGCCGTTCGCCGCCAGTCGGTGGCATGGGCCTTACAGACGCTGTATGGCGAATTTCTGACAAATTAAACTTGATACTGTATGACTATACAGTATAATTACTGGCAACAGAAAGAGTACAGGCACCCTGAGTGCGTGTTTACCCGGCTTGATTAGGAGTTGAAATGGCGATTGATGAAAACAAACAGAAGGCTTTAGCTGCCGCGCTTGGCCAGATTGAGAAACAATTTGGTAAAGGCTCCATCATGCGCTTGGGTGAAGACCGCTCAATGGATGTGGAAACCATCTCTACTGGTTCGCTGTCGCTGGATATCGCGTTAGGCGCAGGCGGTCTGCCAATGGGTCGTATCGTTGAGATCTACGGACCGGAGTCTTCTGGTAAAACCACGCTGACCCTGCAGGTTATCGCGTCTGCGCAGCGTAAAGGCAAAACCTGTGCCTTTATCGATGCTGAGCATGCGCTCGATCCGGTTTACGCCAAGAAACTGGGCGTAGACATTGAGAACCTGCTCTGTTCTCAGCCCGATACGGGTGAGCAGGCGCTGGAAATCTGTGATGCGCTGGCGCGCTCTGGTGCGGTTGATGTCATCATCGTCGACTCCGTTGCCGCTCTGACGCCTAAAGCAGAAATTGAAGGTGAAATCGGTGACTCTCACATGGGCCTCGCGGCACGTATGATGAGCCAGGCCATGCGTAAGCTGGCCGGTAACCTGAAGCAGTCTAATACCCTGCTGATCTTCATCAACCAGATCCGTATGAAAATTGGTGTGATGTTTGGTAACCCGGAAACCACCACCGGTGGTAACGCGCTGAAGTTCTACGCTTCTGTCCGCCTTGATATCCGTCGTATCGGCGCAATCAAAGAGGGCGATAACGTGGTCGGCAGTGAGACCCGCGTTAAAGTGGTGAAAAACAAAATCGCCGCGCCATTCAAACAGGCTGAGTTCCAGATCATGTATGGCGAAGGTATCAATACCTTTGGTGAGCTGGTCGACCTGGGCGTGAAGCACAAGCTGATTGAAAAAGCGGGTGCGTGGTACAGCTATAACGGCGACAAGATTGGTCAGGGCAAATCGAATGCCGGCAACTTCCTGAAAGAGAATGCTGCTGTGGCAAACGAAATTGATCTGAAGTTGCGTGAGATGCTGCTCAACGGCGCGGATGAAAAACTCGCAGCAGCTGACAAGGCTGCCGAGAAAGAAAACGCAGCAAGTGAAGCGAACGAAGACTTCTAATCACTGATGCGGGAGGGGCGAAAGCCTCTCCCATCGTTGTTTCCCCCCGCCATTACTCTTCTTGCCTTCCCTCTGTCCTGTTCTGTCGCCATAATCTCACTCCTGTTTGTACAAGGTGCGCAGTATGACTGAACCCTCTCAGCCCCAACCTGATGTCGTCTCCTATTCCCGTCTGCTGGACCGTGCGATGCGTATTCTTGGCCAGCGCGATCACAGCCGTGCAGAATTAGCCCGTAAGCTGCAACAATCAGCGCAGCGTTCCGCATGGGCACAGAAAAAAGAGCCTGAAATTGTCACTGAAGCGCTGCTTGAACAGGTACTGAATTGGTGCCAGGAGAGCGGCTGGCTCAATGACGAACGTTTTACCGAGCGTTTTATTCAGAGTCGAAGCCGCAAAGGTTTTGGGTCGCAACGTGTGCGCCTCGAACTGGCCCAGAAAGGCATTGACCGTGAATCCATTGATCTTGCGATGGAAGAGACGGAAGTCGACTGGGCGGTGTGCGCGGCTCAGCTGGCGGAACGAAAATTCGGACACCCATTGCCCACAGAGTGGAAAGAGAAAGCGAAAGTACTACGCTATCTGCAGTCAAAGGGCTTTATGACCGAAGATATCCAATCCGTTTTCAGAAATTTTGATGACTAAAAGCCGATGTAATTTTACTTCCCACTGAAGAAAATTTATCTTATTCCCACTTTTTGTTCCACTAATCAGGCACCACGAAAGTGTGGTCGCGCCGATCAGAGGGAACGTTCGTTAGCGTGATTCCAGGACATATATGAGCAAGAGCACTGCTGAGATCCGTCAAGCGTTTCTCGACTTTTTTCATAGCAAGGGACATGAGGTTGTAACCAGCAGCTCCCTCGTACCGAATAACGATCCAACCTTGTTGTTTACCAACGCCGGGATGAACCAGTTTAAAGATGTGTTCCTCGGGCAGGACAAACGTGATTACACACGTGCGACCACGTCACAGCGCTGCGTACGCGCAGGCGGTAAACACAACGATCTTGAAAATGTCGGTTACACCGCACGTCATCACACCTTCTTTGAAATGCTGGGTAACTTCAGCTTTGGTGACTACTTCAAGAGAGAGGCGATTGGTTTTGCCTGGGAACTGCTGACGAGCGAGCAGTGGTTCAGCCTGCCAAAAGAGCGTCTGTGGGTGACGGTCTATGAAACCGACGATGAAGCCTTTGATATCTGGGCGAATGAAATCGGTGTGCCGCGCGAGCGCATTATTCGCATCGGTGACAACAAGGGCAGCGCATACGCGTCTGATAACTTCTGGCAGATGGGCGATACCGGTCCTTGTGGTCCATGTAGCGAGATTTTCTACGATCACGGCGATCACATCTGGGGTGGCCCACCAGGCAGCCCGGAAGAAGATGGCGATCGTTACATTGAAATCTGGAACATTGTCTTTATGCAGTTCAACCGTCAGGCAGATGGCACCATGCTGCCGCTGCCAAAACCGTCGGTTGATACCGGAATGGGCCTTGAGCGTATTTCCGCCGTTCTGCAACATGTTAACTCCAACTATGAAATCGACCTGTTCCAGAAACTGATTCAGGCCGTTGCGCAGGTTACCGGTGCAACTGACCTCAGCAACAAATCGCTGCGCGTTATTGCCGACCACATCCGTTCCTGTGCTTTCCTGATTGCCGATGGTGTGATCCCGTCGAATGAGAACCGTGGCTATGTGCTGCGTCGTATCATTCGTCGTGCCGTGCGTCATGGCAACATGCTGGGCGCCAAAGAAGCCTTCTTCTATAAGCTGGTTGCACCACTGATTGAGGTCATGGGCGCGGCAGGCGAAGAGTTGCAGCGTCAACAGGCTCAGGTTGAGCAGGTGCTGAAGAGCGAAGAAGACCAGTTTGCCAGAACGCTGGAGCGCGGACTGGCGCTGCTGGATGAAGAGCTGGAAAAACTGCAGGGCGACACGCTGGATGGCGAAATCGTCTTCCGTCTTTACGATACCTTTGGCTTCCCGGCTGACTTAACGGCTGACGTCTGCCGCGAACGCAATCTGAAAATCGACGAAGCGGGCTTTGAGCAGGCGATGGAGCAGCAGCGTCAGCGCGCACGTGAAGCGAGTGGCTTCGGTGCTGACTACAGCAATGTTATTCGCATTGATGCCGCCTCATCATTCAAAGGTTATGATCAGCTCGATTTAGCCGCCACGGTAAAAGCGCTCTATGTTGCGGGCGAAGCGGTAGATGAAGTGACCGCAGGTCAGGATGCCGTGGTCGTGCTGGATGAAACGCCATTCTATGGCGAATCAGGTGGTCAGGTAGGCGATACCGGTCTGCTGAAAGGGAAGAATGCTGAATTTAGCGTCCAGGATACACAAAAATATGGTCAGGCAATCGGTCATGTCGGTAAGCTGACCGCAGGGCAGTTGCGTATCGGTGATCGTCTTGAGGCGCAGGTTGATGCGGCACGTCGTGCGCGCATCCGTCTGAACCACTCTGCTACCCACTTATTGCATGCCGCATTGCGTCAGGTTTTAGGTGAGCATGTGGCGCAAAAAGGCTCGCTGGTTAACGACAAATACCTGCGTTTTGACTTCTCGCATTTCGAAGCGATGAAACCTCAGGAGATTCGTCAGGTCGAAGATATCGTCAATGCGCAGATTCGTCGCAACCTGCCGGTTGAAACGGAAGTGATGGATCTGGATGCGGCGAAGTCTAAAGGTGCAATGGCACTGTTTGGCGAGAAATATGATCAGCGCGTGCGCGTTCTGACCATGGGTGATTTCTCAGTCGAATTGTGTGGTGGTACTCACGCTGCACGCACCGGTGATATCGGCCTGTTCCGTATTCAGGCTGAGTCAGGTACGGCAGCAGGTATCCGTCGTATCGAAGCTATTACGGGTGAAGGCGCGCTGGCACAGGTTAATGCGCAAAGCAGTCAGCTGCAGGATCTTGCGCAACTGGTTAAAGCGAACAGCAGCAACCTGAACGAGAAAGTGCGTGGTCTCGTTGACCATGTGCGGGCTCTGGAGAAAGAGTTGCAGCAACTGCGCGACCAGCAAGCTGCCCAGGAGAGCGCTTCACTGAGTAGCAATGCCATCGATGTTAAGGGCGTGAAACTGCTGGTCAGCGAGCTCAACAATGTCGAGCCTAAGATGTTGCGTACCATGGTTGATGACCTCAAGAATCAACTCGGGTCTGCGATTATCGTGCTGGCGACGGTTGCCGAAGGTAAGGTGTCGCTGATTGCCGGGGTGACCAAAGATCTGACTGGCCGTGTTAAAGCGGGCGAGTTGATCGCCGGTCTGGCACAGCAGGTAGGCGGGAAGGGCGGTGGCCGTCCTGATATGGCACAAGCGGGTGGTACGGATGCTAAAGGGCTGAAAGGCGCTCTGGCAGGCGTTGAGAGCTGGGTTAACAGCCGCCTTTAATGACTTAGAACAAGGCATTGTAAAAAGCGTCAGAACTCTGGTTCCGGCGCTTTTTAATACGATGCTAAAGCAGCAAATGACAAAGTCAGGCTGATGTAGTGTATTTCGGCTAAACTAACTATCAGCAGAATGTATTGGCGCATCGATGTGCATTGGTGTATCTCTCATAGTCAATGTGCAGCGTTAAATGATGGATAATGCCGGGAGCCTGTACAAGCCCGACTCTTTTAATCTTTCAAGGAGCAAAGAATGCTTATTCTAACTCGTCGAGTTGGTGAAACCCTCATGATCGGTGATGAGGTAACTGTAACGGTGCTGGGTGTTAAAGGTAACCAGGTTCGTATCGGTGTTAACGCGCCGAAAGAAGTGTCTGTGCATCGCGAAGAGATCTATCAACGCATCCAGGCTGAAAAAACGCAACAAACCAGCGTTTAACGGATTCAGCGTCTCGCACCTGTGCGAGGCGCTACCGCTTTGTGTAAAAATCCTGCCTTTTCTTTCTACCTGTTCCTCCTCTGTTTTGTTAACGCCATCATCTTTCATTGTTGATAATTCACTCTTTTTGTCGCCATTTTGTCCCAATTGTGTGTGATTTGCTCAATCAAACAAAGTTTCGGAAAAATTGTTTGACTTAAAAGTCCGGGAAAGTAATATGTGCGCCACGCAGTGCCGATGAGCAGAAACAACGTTCAGACGCACAGTTCGAAAGAAAGCGTAAGGTGAGGTGGCCGAGAGGCTGAAGGCGCTCCCCTGCTAAGGGAGTATACGGTCAAAAGCTGTATCGAGGGTTCGAATCCCTCCCTCACCGCCATTTTCGATGCATCCATAGCTCAGCTGGATAGAGTACTCGGCTACGAACCGAGCGGTCGGAGGTTCGAATCCTCCTGGATGCACCATCGAAAATAAAGAAATAAAGCGAATTAGCAATTCCTTTCATGGTGAGTAGTTAGCACCCTGCGTTGTACAAGAATTAGATTTATGCATCCATAGCTCAGCTGGATAGAGTACTCGGCTACGAACCGAGCGGTCGGAGGTTCGAATCCTCCTGGATGCACCATTCTTTGTAACATCCTCAGGTTGGTTTCTGTTAGTCCATAAAAAGTTGTACCCCAAAAGATAGACCCCAATGCATCCATAGCTCAGCTGGATAGAGTACTCGGCTACGAACCGAGCGGTCGGAGGTTCGAATCCTCCTGGATGCACCATCTTCTTCAGTTTTAAGTTCCCTCAATGAATTTGGCGTAATCATCGCTAAGACCTCAAAAGAGACATACTTTTTTATACCCTGTACAGCAAGCGCTGAACGAGCATCCTGAACTGCTCCCCTGCAGTTACCCTCTGGCTTTACCCACACTGTTTTCCTGCCTGATCTGCCCCATTGATTCATCATCCTGACTTAAGCGACACGTAACACATTTTCTCCGCCTCAGAGATCGCCATTTTACTGCCCACGCCCGTCCGCCACCGCTTGCCTGCCAGAGTAATGTTAAAAAATCGCTGAAAATTCGTACGGTTATCGCTGGCCGCGCACGATCACCTTTATCTGAAAACAAAAATTGCTAATGCTTTCAAAGCATTTGCTGTTCATCCCCCCTGGCGACAACCTGTCCACATTAGGCTAAAGTAATGTCTCATTTGGTGAATGTCCGGAGTGACAATGTACGATCAATATGACGGCCTGATTTTTGATATGGACGGCACGATTCTTGATACTGAGCCGACACATCGAAAAGCGTGGCGTCAGGTGCTCCAGCGTTACGGATTAACGCTGGATGAAGCACGTATTATCGACTTTAATGGCGCACCTGCCTGGCGGCTTGCGCAATTCATCATTGAATCCAATCAGTCGTCACACGACCCTCATCTTCTTGCTGCAGAAAAAACCGCTGCTGTGAAAGCGATGCTGCTGGAAAACGTTAAGCCGCTGCCTTTACTGGATGTGGCGAAGGCGTATCACGGGCGTCGTCCTATGGCTGTGGGGACCGGAAGTGAACATAGCATGGCAGAGGCGTTACTGACGCAGCTTGGCGTGCGTGAGCTCTTTACGGCAGTCGTCGGCGCTGACGACGTACAGCATCATAAACCTGAGCCTGAGACCTTCTTGCGCTGCGCTGAGTTGATGGGTGTGGCGCCGGCACGTTGTGTGGTGTTCGAAGATGCAGACTTTGGTATTCAGGCCGCTAAAGCGGCAGGCATTGCAGTGGTGGATGTTCGTTTACTGTGAGTGACGTACTTACCTATGCCTCGATGTTTGGCAGCAGTTTTCTGAGTGCGACGCTCCTGCCGGGAAGTTCTGAAGCATTACTGATAGCACTATTGATAGCAAAAAAGACATCAGTTTACGGGTTGCTTGTAGCCGCATCACTGGGAAACACCTTGGGCGGTTTAACCAACATTCTTATTGGTCGCCTGCTGCCGTTAAAACGTCAGGGGCGATGGCATGACACAGCAATGACGTGGTTGCACCGACTGGGACCAGCAGCACTTTTATTCAGCTGGCTACCGGTGATAGGTGATCTGCTCTGCGTTCTCGCGGGCTGGTTACGTTTCGCCTGGCTGCCAGCGATACTGTTTCTCGCTGTCGGCAAAACACTGCGTTATATCGTTATCGCGACTGCCACATTACAGGGTATGCAATGGTGGCATTGATTCGCACAGATTCGGGGCTACGGTTAACATTATGCTGAACAAAAATAAATTATTATCACAGCGGGGGGGTAATGTGATCCCGGACGTATCTAAAGCGCTATCCTGGCTGGAAGCGCATCCCAATGCCCTTAAAGGGATTGGTCGTGGCATCGAGCGTGAAACGCTGCGTGTACAGGAAAATGGCGATCTGGCAAAAAGCGGCCACCCGGAATCTCTGGGCTCGGCGCTGAAACATGACTGGATCACCACTGATTTTGCCGAAACGTTACTGGAATTCATCACGCCAGTGGATCACAGCATTGATCATATGCTGGCGTTCCTGCGCGATATCCACCGTCACGTTGCCCGTGAACTCGGTGATGAACGCATGTGGCCATTCAGTATGCCGTGCGTCATTGACGATGCTGACAATATTGAGCTGGCGCAATATGGCACATCCAATATCGGTAAGATGAAGACCCTTTACCGCGAAGGTCTGAAAAACCGCTACGGCGCGTTAATGCAGACGATCTCTGGCATTCACTATAACTTCTCGCTGCCACTTTCTTTCTGGCAGGAGTGGGCTGACGTGAAAGATCAGGAAAGCGGAAAAGAGACTATCTCCGCAGGTTATCTGCGGTTGATTCGTAACTACTATCGCTTCGGCTGGGTGATACCTTATCTGTTTGGCGCATCACCGGCTATCAGCTCCAGTTTCCTGCAGGGTCGTGAGAGCGCGCTGCCATTTGAAACCAATGACAAAGATACGATGTGGCTGCCGTATGCCACCTCGCTGCGTCTGAGCGATTTAGGCTACACCAATAAATCGCAGAGCGCTCTGGGCATCACGTTTAACTCGCTGGAAGGCTATGTCACTGCGCTGAAAAAAGCGATCAAGACGCCGTCAGATGAGTATGCAGCGATGGGCGCCAAAGATGCTGACGGTAACTGGCTGCAGCTCAACACTAACGTGCTGCAGATTGAGAACGAGCTCTATGCGCCCATCCGGCCTAAGCGTGTTACACGCTCGGGTGAAGCGCCTTCTGATGCGCTGCTGCGCGGTGGCATCGAATACATTGAAGTACGTTCACTGGATATCAATCCGTTCTCTGCCATCGGCGTCGATGAGAATCAGGTTCGCTTCCTCGATCTGTTCCTGATCTGGTGTACCCTGGCGGATGCACCGGAAATGAGTGCAGATGAGTTGCAATGCACCCGCAAAAACTGGAATCGGGTGGTGCTCGAAGGGCGTAAACCGGATCAGAAAATTGCGGTGGGTTGTGGAGAAGCGGAACATTCGCTGGTTGAAGTGGGCAAAACCCTGTTTGCCGACCTGCGCCGGGTTGCTGAAGTCTTAGACAGTCACAATCAGGACAGCACGGAATATCAGCAGGTTTGTGATCAACTGGTAGCATCCTTTGATGATCCTGAGCTAACCTACTCGGCGCGCATCCTTCAGGCAATGAAGGATAATGGTGTAACCGGCACCGGCGTGGCACTGGCTGAACAGTATCGCCATATGCTCTGTGAAGAACCGCTGGAAGTGCTGACAGAAGAAGATTTCACGCGTCAGGCGCAGGAATCTGTTGCTGCACAGCAGCAGCTGGAAGCAAATGATAAGCTGGATTTTGAAGCGTATCTGGCGAGCCGGGAAGGGTAGAAAAGAAAAAGGCCACATCAATGTGGCCAAATTAACATCTCTGTTGTCAGGGATGATGATGATAACAAATGCGCGTCTTTCATATATTCAGACGTTGGGCGAACAGAAAAGTTTCATCGTTTTAAAAAAAATTCTCAGAACAGGAGGTGACGTATGCCACTACTGGACAGTTTTACCGTTGATCACACCATCATGGGCGCACCGGCAGTCCGCGTTGCGAAAACCATGAAGACTCCGCATGGCGATACGATTACCGTTTTTGACCTGCGTTTTTGCCGTCCGAACATTGATATCCTCACTGAGCGTGGCATTCATACGCTGGAGCATCTCTTTGCCGGCTTCATGCGTGATCACCTGAATGGTGACGGTGTGGAAATCGTCGATATCTCGCCAATGGGCTGCCGTACCGGCTTCTACATGAGCCTGATTGGTACGCCAGACGAGCAGCGCGTTGCGAAAGCGTGGAAAGGGGCGATGGAAGATGTTCTGAAAGTGAAAGATCAGAACCAGATCCCTGAGCTGAATGAATATCAGTGTGGCAGCTACAAGCTGCACTCACTGGATGAAGCGCAGCAGATTGCCCGCAATGTGCTGGCGCATGAGATCGGCGTAAACCGTAATGACGATCTGAAACTGCCTGCTGAAAAGCTGAAAGAACTGCACATCTAGTCAGGGCTTCTCTGCTAAAAAAAACGCCGCATCATCTCGATTGCGGCGTTTTTTTATGGCTTCAGGAACCGACCGATTTTTTCAGCGGCGTCTTCGGCGTGATGCGCACCTGTTTAATCATATTATCCTGCACGTCCAGAATATCGACGTTGTAGTTACCAATCTGAACACGTGTGGCAATAGAAGGGATCTCCTCCAGCGCTTCCAGCAACATGCCGTTGATGGTACGCGCTTCCTGCTCTGGCAGATCCCAGTTAAAGGCCTTATTGATTTCGCGCACGCTGGCACTGCCTTCAATCAGCACGGAGCCATCATTCTGCGGCATCACTTCTTCCGCCAGCGACGGTGACATGGAGGTAGTGAAGTCACCGACAATCTCTTCCAGAATGTCCTCTATCGTCACCAGCCCTTTGATGTCGCCATATTCATCCACCACCACGCCCGCTTTCTCTTTGTTGCGCTGGAACTTCACCAGTTGGGTGTTCAGCGGCGTTCCTTCGGGAATGTAGTAGATTTCATCGGCAGCGCGCAGCAGCGTCTCTTTAGTGAACTCTTTTTTCTCCGTCATCATGCGCCAGGCTTCACGCACACGAAGCATGCCGACGCAGTCATCCAGTGAATCTCTGAACAGCACAATGCGCCCATGAGGTGAATGGCTTAGCTGGCGCACGACTGACTTCCAGTCATCGTTGATGTTGATACCAACAATCTCATTACGCGGCACCATAATGTCGTCAACGCTGACTTTCTCCAGGTCGAGCACGGAGAGCAGCATGTCCTGGTTACGGCGTGACATCAGGCTACGCGACTCATAGACAATGGTGCGTAACTCCTCTTTGCTCAGCGCTGAGTTAACAGAGCCGTCAGAGCGAATACCTGCCAGGCGCATCAGCAGCCGGGTAATGGTGTTCAGCAGCCAGACCAGCGGTAGCATGATGTATTGCAGCGGAGTAAGTAAAAAGCTGCTCGGATAGGCCACTTTTTCCGGATAAAGGGCCGCCACGGTTTTGGGTAACACTTCAGCGAAGACCAGCACCACGAAGGTCAGCACGCCGGTTGCAATGGCGACACCCGCATCACCATACAGACGCATTCCGACAATAGTGCCTAACGCGGAAGCAAGGATGTTGACCAGGTTATTACCAATCAGCACAAGACTGATCAGACGATCCGGGCGGCGCAGCAGTTTTTCGACACGTCGAGCTGCGCGATCACCATTTTTAGCCTGATGGCGCAGTTTATAGCGATTCAGTGTCATCATGCCGGTTTCAGAACCTGAGAAATATGCTGAAACCAGTACCATGATGCAGAGAATAATAATCAGCGTGGTAGTTGAAACATTCTCCAACGCAAAACTTCCTTTTTAACGAGAACCAGGGACAAGCAGATGCTGCAGGATGCGGCTGCCGAAGTAAGCCATGGTCAACAGCACCGCACCGCTGCAGTTAAACCAGACGACGCGGCGACCACGCCAGCCTTCATGATAGTGCCCCCAGAGCAAAACGATATAAACAAACCACGCGATGATCGAGAGCACGGCTTTATCGACGTTTTCTGCGCTGAAGAGATCCTGCATATAAAACAGACCGGTGCAGAGCACCAGCGTTAACAGCACGACGCCAACCTGGGTGATATGAAACATCTTACGTTCGATGGTCAGCAGCGGCGGCATATCCTGGGTGAACGCCAGTCGCTTGTTTTTTAACTGATAATCGATCCACGCCAGCTGCAGCGCATAAAGCGCGGCGATGATCAGCGTTGCGTAGGCGAACAGCGACAGGCCGATGTGGATCATCATGCCTGGCGTAGTTTCCAGATGCGTGATGAACGCATTGGGGACAAAGGTGGCAAAGGCCAGATTGATCAGCGCGAAGCTATAAACAATCGGCAGCAGTAGCCAGCCACGGTTGCGTGACGCCACAATGGTCATGATGGCGCAAATCAACAGGCTGACCAGTGAACCAATGTTAAGCAGGCTTAAGTTCTGTCCGCTATCAATAGCAAATATGCGTTGCTGCAAGGCCACCGCGTGTGTCACCAGCGCCACACAGGCAGAGAGCATCGCCATTCGCCGCCAGCCGCCGTTACGTTTCAACAGGCTGGGAATGATCAAGGCAAGACTTAAGGAGTAGGCGAATAGCGCCACTATCGCGAAAACGAACATAGATCCTTTCAGGTTCAGTCAGATAAGGAAAAAGGCAGTATAGCGCCAGCCGAAGCAGGCTCCAAACGATCTGAGGGGCAATTGCAGAGATCGCCGAGGCTTCGTGTTATAATCCGCCGCATTCTGCCGATCAGGCGCCTCGCGATCTTTTTTTTAGTGAGAGACCATGTTTGATAATTTAACCGATCGTTTGTCGCAAACCCTGCGAAATATCAGCGGCCGCGGAAGGCTGACTGAAGAGAACATCAAAGAGACCCTGCGTGAAGTGCGCATGGCACTGCTTGAGGCTGACGTTGCGTTGCCGGTGGTGCGTGACTTCATCAACCGTGTGAAAGAGAGCGCGGTCGGTCATGATGTGAATAAAAGTCTGACGCCAGGTCAGGAGTTTATCAAAATCGTACGTAACGAACTCGTTGCGGCGATGGGTGCAGAGAACAACGCACTCGACCTGGCAGCACAGCCACCAGCCGTGGTGCTGATGGCGGGCCTGCAGGGTGCCGGTAAAACCACCAGTGTTGCTAAGCTGGGTAAATTCCTGCGCGAGAAGCACAAGAAGAAAGTTTTAGTGGTTTCTGCCGACGTCTATCGTCCGGCGGCAATTAAACAGCTGGAAACGCTGGCACAGCAGGTTGGCGTGGATTTCTGTCCGTCCGATCTCAGCCAGAAGCCGGTCGATATCGTCAACAATGCGCTGCGTGAAGCTCGTCTGAAGTTCTACGATGTGCTGCTGGTGGATACCGCCGGCCGTCTGCACGTTGACGAAGCAATGATGGACGAAATCAAACAGGTTCATGCGGCGATCAAGCCGGTAGAAACCCTGTTTGTGGTCGATGCCATGACCGGTCAGGATGCCGCAAACACGGCAAAAGCCTTTAATGAAGCGCTGCCGCTGACCGGTGTTATTCTGACCAAGGTTGACGGTGATGCACGCGGTGGTGCGGCGCTGTCAATTCGCCATATCACCGGCAAACCGATCAAATTCATGGGCGTCGGTGAAAAGACCGAAGCGCTTGAGCCATTCTACCCGGAGCGTATTGCTTCGCGTATCCTGGGCATGGGTGACGTACTCTCCCTGATTGAAGACATCGAAAGCAAAGTTGACCGCGATCAGGCGGAGAAACTGGCTAAGAAGCTGAAAACCGGCGACGGTTTTGATCTCAATGACTTCCTTGAGCAGCTAAAGCAGATGCGCAACATGGGCGGCATGGCCAGCCTGATGGGTAAACTGCCGGGTATGGGACAGCTGCCAGATAACGTAAAGTCGCAGATGGATGACAAAGTGCTGGTGCGCATGGAAGCCATCATCAACTCGATGACGCGCAAAGAGCGTGAGAAACCAGAAATCATCAAAGGCTCGCGCAAGCGCCGTATTGCTACCGGTTCCGGTATGCAGGTGCAGGACGTTAACCGCTTATTAAAGCAGTTCGACGACATGCAGCGTATGATGAAGAAAATGAAGAAGGGCGGTATGGCGAAAATGATGCGCGGCATGAAGGGTATGATGCCGCCAGGTTTCCCTGGCCGCTAAAGCGTTCCACAAAAAAGCCCGAAAAGGCACGGTTTGGGTTGCTTTTTTCGCCAAAATGAGTAAAATTTTCGGGCTTTTTATACAGCACCCGGACCCCGTTCCTCGATGGGGGCCGGGTGTTTTATTAACTGAAGAGGATGTTATGGTAACAATTCGTTTGGCACGTCACGGCGCTAAAAAGCGTCCGTTCTATCAGGTCGTCGTCACTGACAGCCGCAATGCACGCAACGGTCGTTTCATCGAGCGCGTTGGTTTCTTCAACCCGATCGCATCTGGTCAGGCTGAAGGTCTGCGTCTTGATCTGGATCGTATCGAGCACTGGGTTGGCCAGGGCGCAACGCTTTCTGATCGCGTTAACGCGCTGGTCAAAGAAGCTAAGAAAGCAGCTTAATCTGTCACGGTGGTGAGCATGAGCAGACAAATTGCCGCACAGCCTCCTGTTAACCCGATTGTGTTGGGTAAGATGGGAGCCGCCTACGGTATTCGCGGCTGGCTCAAAGTGTTTTCCTCCACTGAAGACGCTGAAAGCATCTTCAACTACCAACCCTGGTTCATCCAGCGCGCCGGTAAATGGCAGCAGGTCGAACTGGAAGGTTGGAAGCACCACAATCAGGACCTGATCATCAAAGTCAAAGGCATTGAAGATCGGGATGCGGCGGCTCAGTTAACCAATTGCGAAATTCAGGTTGACTCGACGCAGTTGCCATCGCTGGAAGAGGGCGACTACTACTGGAAAGACCTTATGGGCTGCCAGGTCGTTAACCTTGAAGGCTACGAGATGGGTAAAGTCATCGATATGATGGAAACCGGCTCGAACGACGTTCTCGTCGTTAAGGCAAACCTGAAGGATGCATTCGGTGCTCAGGAGCGGTTAATTCCGTTTCTTGATGAACAGGTTATCAGGAAAGTCGATCTCTCTACTGGCGTCATTGAGGTAGATTGGGATCCTGGTTTTTGATCTCCGAATCGAACGGTAACGTAACGGCGAATACAATGTGGATTGGTGTTATTAGCCTGTTTCCAGAAATGTTTCGCGCTATTACCGATTACGGGGTAACTGGCCGGGCTGTAAAAAACGGTCTGCTCAGCATTCAGAGCTGGAGTCCTCGTGATTTCACTCACGACCGGCACCGTACCGTGGATGATCGTCCTTACGGCGGCGGACCGGGAATGCTGATGATGGTACAACCCTTACGGGATGCCATCTCCGCAGCGAAAGCAGCGGCAGGTGAAGGGGCCAGGGTGATATATCTTTCACCTCAGGGTCGCAAACTGGACCAACAGGGCGTTTGCGAACTGGCGGCACGGGACAAGTTAATTCTGGTCTGTGGCCGTTATGAAGGGATTGATGAGCGCGTAATCCAGACCGAAATTGATGAAGAATGGTCAATCGGTGATTACGTTCTCAGTGGCGGGGAACTGCCAGCGATGACGATGATTGACGCAGTCGCCCGGTTTATTCCTGGCGTGCTCGGCAAGCAGGCGTCAGCCGATGAGGATTCGTTCTCGGAAGGTTTGCTGGATTGTCCGCACTATACCCGACCTGAAGTGTTAGACGGCGTGGAAGTCCCGGCAGTATTACTGTCAGGCAACCATGCTGATATTCGCCGCTGGCGTCTGAAGCAGTCGCTAGGCCGTACCTGGCTGAGAAGACCTGAACTTCTGGAAAACCTGGCTCTGACTGAAGAGCAAGCAAGGTTGTTGAATGAGTTCCAGCGGGAATCTCAGCAGCAACAAAACGATGATGTGGAAGAGTAAGCTCTTCCCCGACTATCAGTTTACCCAGGATATGAGATTTAATTATGAGCAACATTATCAAGCAAATTGAACAAGAGCAGATGAAACAGGACGTACCTTCCTTCCGCCCGGGTGATTCCGTGGAAGTGAAAGTATGGGTCGTTGAAGGTTCTAAAAAACGTCTGCAGGCATTCGAGGGCGTGGTTATCGCTATTCGTAACCGCGGTCTGCACTCTGCATTCACTGTTCGCAAAATTTCTAACGGCGAAGGCGTTGAGCGTGTATTCCAGACTCATTCACCTGTAATTGACAGCATCGCTGTTAAACGTCGTGGCGCTGTGCGTAAAGCCAAACTGTACTACCTGCGTGAGCGTACTGGTAAGTCTGCTCGTATTAAAGAGCGTCTTAACTAAGGTATCGCTAACGCGACATCTAAAAGTTAATAGCAAACAAGGGGTTGGCATCTGCCAGCCCCTTTTTTATGTCAGTGCCATCCTTGCAGCCTGCAGTCAACCGGCGTCCGGCCGGTGAAAATGATAAATCGCCGTATTAACCGGTCCCGCCTCTAATACGATCAGGCCATAGCGACAGCCAATAAACTGACCGCCGCACTTTTCAGCGACTCTCCGACTGGCCAGATTGTCCTCCGCCGCCAGAATTTCAATCAACCGGGTCTCCGGTCGTGAAAACCCCAGAGGGAGTAGCTTTGCCACCGCGCGGCTGGCAATTCCCTGGCGCTGAACGTCACTGCGAACCCAGTAACCTATTGCGCTGGTGTCACCCGGATGGCGGGCAAAGCGTATTCCTGCGCCCCCCAGCAGCTGGTCATGCTGATCAACAATCGCAAACTCTTCCGCTTCCTCCTTCATCCGTTGCCAGTGGGTAAAGCGGATCCAGCTTTCGGCATCATGAGGCTGGTAATCGTGATGCGCCCAGACCATCCACGGGATCAGGCTGTCCAGAGAAGCATTGACCGCAGCGGTAAACGCGGAGACGTCGCTTAGCAGAAAAGGTCGGAGGGAGATGTTCAGTGGGGAGGCGTGCATAATGGACTCAGCCTGAAAATAAACAATATTCTCATTTTGCCTGCAACTGACAGAAACGCAATAAGAGTGTATGTAAACTTTATTTTACATTAAGGAGGCTGTAATTAATCCCGTTATCAAATTTAAATAAATGATATATATGATCTTATTTGTCGTTAGGTTGGTTTATTCAGACCTGTGGTAATAAATGTGTACATGTAATCTTGCGCTATGTATTGTCTGTGATACAGTATTTGCAATCCTCAATGAGGAGCCCTTATCCGCTATATCGAGCCAAAGGATCGCCATCATGCAAAAAGACGCGCTGAACAATGTGCATATCGCCGGTGAACAGGTATTGATCACGCCTGAAGAACTGAAAGCGAAGTTTCCACTGACAACTGAACAGCAGGATCAGGTCGCGGCGTCCCGCCAGACTATCTCTGACATTATTGCCGGCCGCGATCCGCGTCTGCTGGTGGTGTGCGGACCCTGCTCGATTCACGATACCGAAGTGGCACTGGACTATGCTCGTCGTCTGCAAACGCTTTCTGAACAGCTGAAAGATCAGCTCTATATTGTGATGCGCGTCTATTTTGAAAAACCCCGTACTACCGTTGGCTGGAAAGGGCTGATCAATGATCCTTACATGGATAACTCGTTTGATATGGAAGCGGGTCTGCATATTGCGCGCCAGCTGCTGGTGAACCTGGTTGAAATGGGCTTGCCGCTGGCCACAGAAGCGCTGGATCCGAATAGCCCGCAATACCTGGGCGACCTGTTCAGCTGGTCGGCGATTGGCGCACGGACGACAGAATCTCAGACGCACCGTGAGATGGCCTCGGGCCTGTCGATGCCAGTTGGCTTTAAAAATGGCACCGATGGCAGTCTGGGCACAGCAATCAACGCGATGCGTGCTGCTGCAATGCCGCACCGTTTTGTCGGGATTAATCAGGCCGGTCAGGTCTGCCTGCTGCAGACTCAGGGCAATCCGGATGGTCACGTAATTCTTCGTGGTGGCAAAGCGCCGAACTACGGTCCCGAAGATGTCGCGCAGTGTGAAAAAGAGATGCTGAAGGCGGGACTGCGTCCAGCCTTAATGATAGATTGCAGCCATGGCAATTCGAATAAAGACTACAGCCGTCAGCCTGGCGTAGCGGAATCCGCTATTGCGCAGATCAAAGACGGAAACCGTTCAATCATTGGTTTGATGCTGGAAAGCCATATCAATGAAGGTAACCAGTCTTCTGAGCAGCCGCGCAGCGAAATGAAGTATGGCGTTTCCGTAACCGATGCGTGCATCAACTGGGAAGTGACCGAAACGTTGCTGCGTGAGATGCATCAGGATCTGCAGGGAGTGCTGTCGGCGCGTCTGTCACAAGAGGTGTAAGAGCAATGGTGGCTGAACTGACCGCGTTACGCGATCAAATTGACAGTGTTGATAAGGCGCTGCTGGATCTGCTGGCTAAACGGCTGGAGCTGGTGGCTGAGGTGGGGGAGGTGAAGAGCCGTTACGGTCTGCCTATCTATGTCCCTGAGCGTGAAGCGTCAATGCTGGCTTCGCGTCGCAAAGAGGCAGAGGCGCTCGGCGTCCCCCCGGATCTGATTGAAGATGTGCTGCGTCGTGTGATGCGCGAGTCCTATACCAGCGAAAATGACAAAGGCTTTAAAACCCTCTGTCCTGAATTGCGCCCGGTGGTGATTGTCGGCGGCAAAGGCCAGATGGGCCGGTTGTTTGAAAAAATGCTCGGCCTGTCAGGCTACACAGTTAAAACGCTGGATAAAGAAGACTGGCCTCAGGCTGAAACGCTGCTCAGCGATGCCGGTATGGTCATCATCAGTGTGCCGATTCACCTGACCGAGCAGGTTATTGCACAGCTGCCGCCACTGCCGGAAGATTGTATTCTGGTGGACCTGGCTTCTGTGAAAAACCGGCCTCTGCAGGCGATGCTGGCCACTCATAATGGTCCGGTGCTGGGTCTGCACCCGATGTTTGGCCCGGACAGCGGCAGCCTGGCAAAACAGGTGGTGGTCTGGTGTGATGGCCGACAGCCGGAAGCGTATCAGTGGTTCCTGGAGCAGATTCAGGTCTGGGGTGCGCGTCTGCATCGTATCAGCGCTGTAGAGCATGACCAGAACATGGCGTTTATTCAGGCACTGCGTCACTTTGCCACCTTTGCCTACGGTCTGCATTTAGCTGAAGAAAACGTGAATCTTGATCAGCTGCTGGCACTCTCATCGCCTATCTATCGACTGGAGCTGGCAATGGTAGGGCGGTTGTTTGCTCAGGATCCGCAGCTTTACGCGGATATCATCATGTCGTCAGAGAGTAATCTGGCGCTGATCAAACGTTATTACCAGCGCTTTGGTGAAGCGATTGCGCTGCTGGAGCAGGGCGATAAACAGGCATTCATTGCCAGCTTTAACCGGGTCGAGCAGTGGTTTGGCGATCACGCGAAACGCTTCCTGGTGGAAAGCCGGAGTCTGTTACGCTCGGCCAATGACAGTCGGCCATAAACGAAAAAGGCATCCCTGCGGATGCCTTTTTGCTATTCAACGGTTTCATCGCCGGGTTCAGCGGGTATCACATTCTCGCTGGGATAGCAGCCCAGCACCTTCAGAGAGCGGGTCATGGTCTGTAACTCCTGCAGAGCCTGCTGCATCCGCTCTGATTGCAGGTTACCCTGCACATCAATGTAAAACATCTCTTCCCACGGATTGCCATTAATCGGGCGTGACTCCAGCTTGCTCATAATCAGGTTGTGCTGACGCAGCACCAATAGTGCATCAACCAGCGCACCCGCCTGCTGGCCGGTTGCCATAATCAGTGTCGTTTTCGCTGGCACCTGATCTGAAACCTCGATGGCTTTTCGGGCGAGCACGATAAAGCGGGTATGGTTCTGCTGCTGGTTTGCCAGATTACGTTCCAGCACCTGCAACTGATAGAGCTCACCACCGGCTTCACTGCCTAATGCTGCCACCTTAGGTGAGTTGAGCGCAGCCACTCTCTCCATCGCTGCCGCAGTACTCTCGGTATATTCAATTTTCCAGTGCGGGAAACGGTTAATAAACTGGCTGCACTGCTGGAAGGGCTGAGGATGGCTGTACACCGTCTCAATCTGCTGCAGATCGGTGGGGCCATTCACCAGCACGCAGTGGTCGATAGGTAAGGTCAGTTCGCCCACGATAGAGAGGCTGGTCTGTTGCAGCAGATCGTAGACATCATTGATCGAGCCCGAACTGGTGTTCTCAATCGGCATCACGGCGTAATCAGCCAGGCCATTTTCGACCTGCTTGATGATGTCGTGAAATTTCAGGCAGCCACACTCCACCATGCTGTCGAAATGACGTGACGCGTAGTTGCGTGCGGCAAGGTGCGAGTAAGAGCCTTTCGGGCCGAGGAATGCGATACGGGCGGCATGCGCATGAGGATGGTTGAGATTTTTCTGCAGCAGTGCTTGCTGAGTCAGCACTGAATCTTCAATAACCAGCTGGAACAGCCGGGTGATGTAGTGCGCATCCAGTTTATGCGCTTTACCCAGTACAATCAGATTCTCCAGCAGCGCACGTTCGCGTTCCACATCCCGAATCGGGCGATGCGTGGCAAGTTTTGCATGTGCGACTTCCACTGCCAGCAGACGACGCTCGGCCAGCAGCGTCAGAAGTTTTTTATCCACTGCGCTGATCTTATCGCGTAACGCCAGCAAGGGATTGTCGGGATTCATAGGGCTCACCTGTATGCTATCCAATAAAAAAGCCTCCCGGTTGGGAGGCTTCGTTGTTCGTCTTCGCTTTCATTTTCACACGACGAATAGCCTCCCGTTCAGGGGAAGGTAAAAAAGAAAGCGAAGAAAAACAGAGTGGGTTTCATCGTAATGTCCGAAATGTGAGTGACCTGAGAGTAACCGTACTGCTTAAAAGCTGTCAATAAAAAACGCGCCCGGAGGCGCGTTAAGGAAATCAGGACTCTTCGTCGGCGGGGATAATGTCTTTTACGCTGGCACTGGCGCGGCGGGCTTCAGACTTATGCTGAACTTTATTCAGCTGACGTTCGAGTTTCGCAATCAAATCGTTGATGGCGGTATACATATCGTCGTGCTTGGCGCTGGCCACCAGAGTCCCGTTCGGTGTGTTAATAGTGGCATCAGCCACGAATTCTTTGGGCTCTTTGGACAGGACAATATGCGGATTAATCAGGTCGGTTTGCCATTTTTCGAGCTTGGCGAGACGGTCTTCAACATGGCTTCGGATTGCCGGGGTGATGTCCATTTGTTTACTGGTAATGTTCAGAATCATTATTCTTACCTCTCTGTCATTTCCGTCTTGGTCTTCTCAGCATAGCGCGAAAAAACGTTAAATGTGAGATTTTGATCACAAAAAAATGTCACTTTTTGTCAGTTACAACATTCTGTGAGAAAGGCAGAGAAACTCGCTGAAATGGCTTGAAGCGAAACGATTAACACGGCATGCTGGATGAGTTAGCTCGCTGGAATCAGATCCAAATCTGACTGTTCTTCGGGCAAAAAAAAGCAGCCATCGCAGGCTGCTTTTTTTGTGGCTGAAATCGGTCGGGCAATCAGCTTTTGTTGACTGCAATGATTTTCGCCACTTTGTCAGCTTCAGCGTTCAGCTGCAGATTACGGTAAGCATTTTCCATCAGCGGCAGGGCATCGTGTGTCGCCTGCGTATCCGGATAATCGCGCATCATACCTTCTACACGGTTAACAACCGCGACATAAGCCTCACGCTTAGTATAGAATTGCGCCACTGACAGCTCATATTTAGCCAGACGGTCTTTCAGATAGACCAGGCGTTTCTGAGCATCAGCCGCATACTGGCTGTTCGGGTAATTACGCAGCAGCTGGGAGAAGTCGCGGAAAGCATCACGAGCGTGCGTCGGATCGCGGTCAGAACGATCAATACCAAAGAAGCCCTGCAGCGCGGAGTCATCCAGCGCCATGTCCGTCAGACCTTTCATATAGATGACATAGTCAATGTTCGGATGCGTGGGGTTCAGACGCATAAAGCGAGCAATGGCAGCCTGCGCCAGGGGCAGATCGGCATTTTTATAGTACGCGTAGATTAAATCCAGCTGCACCTGCTGCGAATAAGGACCGAACGGATAACGATTATCCAGCGCTTCCAGTTGCTTAATCGCGGCTTTAAAGTTACCGTCCTGCAGCTTTTGCTGCGCTGTAGCATAGATTTCAGAAGGCGGGTTGTCCGGTACCGCGTCATTTGAGCCGGAACAACCAACAAGTGCCAGGCTCAGTGTGGCAGCAGCCACCAGATGTTTCATACGCGTCATGACGAAGTGATTATCCTCAAATGTTATGGCGGAAGCTGTCCGTATAGCTCCCGGTAATGACCAGGTACGATAGCACATTATATTAAACGGCATCGCCGTGAAAACCCAACGTTAACGAAGAAGCTGTATATGGCACAACAAGTTCAACTCACCGCAACGGTATCCGAATCACAACTCGGACAACGTTTAGATCAGACTTTGGCGGAATTGTTCCCTGATTATTCACGTTCCCGCATAAAAGAGTGGATCCTTGATCGTCGCGTTACTGTAAACGGCGTTATGGTCGATACCCCCAAAGAAAAAGTGCTGGGCGGCGAGCTGGTCGCGATTGACGCTGAGATCGAAGAGGCACAGCGCTGGGAACCTCAGGATCTGCCACTCGACATCGTTTATGAAGATGAAGACATTATTGTCATCAACAAACCACGTGACTTTGTGGTTCACCCTGGCGCCGGTAATCCGGATGGCACGGTGTTAAACGCCTTACTTCATCACTACCCTGCGATTATGGATGTGCCACGCGCCGGCATCGTACACCGCCTGGATAAAGACACCACCGGTTTAATGGTGGTCGCGAAAACCGTTCCGGCTCAGACGCATCTGGTGGACTCGCTGCAGCGTCGCGAAATCACCCGTGAATATGAAGCGGTCGCGATTGGCAATATGACGGCGGGCGGCACGGTTGAGCAGCCTATCAGCCGTCACTCCACCAAACGTACCCATATGGCGGTTCATCCAATGGGCAAACCGGCGGTGACGCATTATCGCATCATGGAGCATTTCCGGGCTCATACCCGTCTGCGTCTGCGTCTGGAGACGGGTCGTACTCACCAGATCCGTGTGCATATGTCTCACATCAGCCATCCGCTGGTGGGCGATCCACTTTACGGTGGCCGCCCGCGTCCGCCAAAAGGGGCATCAGAGGCATTTATTACTACGCTGCGCGGTTTCGATCGTCAGGCACTGCACGCCACGATGTTGCGCCTCTATCATCCAATCAGTGGTATTGAGATGGAATTCCATGCTGCGCTTCCACAGGACATGGTTGATTTAATCGCGGCGTTAAAAGCAGACACTGAAGAATTTAAAGACCAGATGAATTGGTGATGAGTCTGATTACGCCGCAATGGCCCGCCTCGTCACGCGTTCGGGCCTGCTCGACGCAGCGACAGGGTGGCGTAAGCACGTCGCCCTGGGATGCGCTGAATCTCGGCGGGCACGTGGGAGATAATCCGGATGCGGTGGCGCTTAACCGTCAGTTGCTGGTGGATAAGGCGGATTTGCCCGCTATGCCGCAGTGGCTGGAGCAGGTTCATGGCACGGAGGTCGTGCGTCTGACTGCAGGCGGAAACATGCCATTACGTGCTGATGCCTGCATTACCGATCAGCCCGGGGTCGTCTGCGCCATCATGACCGCTGACTGTCTGCCGGTGCTGTTCTGTTCGCAGGATGGGACGGAAGTGGCGGCAGCACATGCAGGCTGGCGCGGGCTCTGTGCCGGTGTACTGGAAAATACGCTGGCGCAGTTTCGTTCTCCGCCTGAGCAGATTCATGTCTGGCTGGGGCCGGCCATCGGACCGGATGCGTTTGAGGTTGGCGCAGAAGTGCGTGAGGCTTTTATGGCGCAGGATCCCCGCGCTGTGCAGGCTTTCCGTCCTTCAGGCGACCGTTTTTACGCTGATATCTGGCTGCTGGCGCGTATGCGACTGCAGGCAGCGGGCGTGAATTCAATCAGCGCTGACAGCCGTTGTACCTTTACGCAGCGCGATGATTTCTTCTCCTTCCGTCGCGATGGTATCACCGGGCGTATGGCAACTTTAATCTGGCTGTTATAACCTTACGCCATAAGACGGTCCAGTTAGCGTGTTTTTTACTCAAATCTCAGGTCATTAACCTTGAAATTTTTGAGGGATGACCTCATTTAATCTCCAGTAGCATTTTGACCTGTAATGGGAGGAATTATGCGTCTGGATCGTCTTACTAACAAATTTCAGCTGGCTCTCGCCGACGCGCAGTCCCTGGCTCTGGGACACGACAACCAATTCATTGAACCTCTGCACCTGATGAGCGCATTGCTTAAACAGGAAGGCGGATCGGTTTCACCTTTACTGACTTCGGCGGGTGTCGACGTTACGCCTTTTCGCGCTCAGGTTGAGCAGGCCATCGATCGCCTGCCACAAGTTGAAGGCAGCGAAGGGGACGTTCAACCTTCATCTGACCTCGTCCGGGTATTAAACCTGTGCGATAAGCTGGCGCAGAAGCGCAACGATAACTTTATTTCATCAGAATTATTTGTTCTGGCCGCTCTGGAATCTCGTGGCTCACTGGCCGATCTGCTCAAAGCAGCGGGCGCAACACGCGAAAAAATCACCGGTGCGATTGAACAGATGCGGGGAGGAGACAACGTGAACGATCAGGGTGCTGAAGATCAGCGCCAGGCATTAAAGAAATACACCATCGATCTGACCGAGCGTGCCGAGAAGGGCAAACTCGATCCGGTCATCGGCCGTGACGAAGAGATTCGCCGCACTATTCAGGTTCTGCAGCGCCGTACCAAAAATAACCCGGTGCTGATTGGTGAACCTGGTGTGGGTAAAACTGCGATTGTTGAAGGGCTGGCGCAGCGCATCATTAACGGTGAAGTGCCTGAGGGCCTGAAAGGTCGTCGGGTGCTGGCGCTGGATATGGGTGCACTGGTCGCCGGGGCGAAATATCGCGGTGAGTTCGAAGAGCGTCTGAAAGGGGTGCTGAGCGATCTGTCGAAACAGGAAGGCAACGTCATTCTGTTTATCGACGAACTGCACACTATGGTCGGTGCGGGTAAAGCGGACGGTGCGATGGACGCGGGCAATATGCTTAAGCCTGCGCTGGCGCGTGGTGAACTGCACTGCGTGGGTGCCACCACACTGGATGAGTATCGTCAGTATATCGAGAAAGATGCCGCGCTGGAGCGTCGTTTCCAGAAAGTCTTCGTGGCTGAGCCAGGTGTGGAAGACACCATCGCGATTCTGCGTGGCCTGAAAGAGCGTTACGAACTGCATCATCATGTGCAGATCACTGACCCGGCCATTGTCGCGGCAGCAACGCTGTCTCATCGTTACATTGCTGACCGCCAGCTGCCGGATAAAGCCATTGACCTGATTGATGAGGCGGCATCCAGTATTCGTATGCAGATGGACTCCAAGCCGGAGTCACTCGATCGCCTGGAGCGCCGTATCATTCAGTTGAAGCTGGAGCAGCAGGCGCTGAAGAAAGAGGCGGACGATGCCAGCATCAAGCGTCTTGAAATGCTGGAAACCGAGCTGAATCAGAAAGAGCGTGAATACGCTGAGCTGGAAGATGAGTGGAAGACAGAGAAAGCCTCGCTGTCCGGCACGCAGAACATCAAAGCTGAACTGGAGCAGGCGCGTCTGAATTTAGAGCAGGCCCGTCGCCAGGGCGATCTCGCTCAGATGTCAGAGCTGCAGTACGGTAAAATTCCGGCACTGGAAAAACAGTTAGCCGCAGCGACTCAGGCTGAAGGTAAAACCATGAAGTTACTGCGCAACCGCGTAACAGATGTGGAGATTGCCGATGTACTGGCGCGCTGGACCGGTATTCCGGTGGCACGCATGATGGAAGGTGAGCGTGATAAGTTGCTGCGCATGGAGCAGGATCTGCATGGCCGGGTCATTGGACAGGATGAAGCGGTAGAAGCGGTATCGAATGCCATACGCCGTAGTCGTGCAGGTCTCTCTGATCCTAACCGGCCTATCGGCTCTTTCCTGTTCCTGGGTCCAACCGGGGTAGGTAAAACCGAACTGTGTAAGTCGCTGGCTAATTTCCTGTTCGACAGTGACGATGCGATGGTGCGTATCGACATGTCCGAGTTTATGGAAAAACATTCGGTCTCACGGCTGGTGGGTGCACCTCCGGGCTACGTCGGCTATGAAGAGGGCGGTTATCTGACCGAAGCGGTGCGCCGTCGTCCTTATTCCGTCATCCTGCTGGATGAAGTTGAAAAGGCGCATCCTGATGTCTTCAACATTCTGCTGCAGGTGCTGGATGATGGGCGTCTGACGGATGGACAGGGCCGTACGGTCGATTTCCGTAACAGCGTGGTGATCATGACCTCTAACCTGGGATCAGATTTAATCCAGGAGCGGTTCGGTAATCTCAGCTATCCGGAAATGAAAGATATTGTGATGGGTGTGGTCGGACAGCATTTCCGTCCTGAATTCGTCAACCGTATTGATGAGGTAGTGGTGTTCCATCCGCTGGCGGAGAAACACATTGCCTCCATTGCGCAGATTCAGCTGCAGCGGTTGTACAAACGTCTGGATGAACGTGGCTATCAGCTGCACATCTCCGATGATGCGATCAAACTGCTGGCGGAAAATGGGTATGACCCGGTCTATGGTGCGCGTCCGCTGAAACGTGCGATACAGCAGCAGATCGAGAACCCGCTGGCTCAGCAGATCCTTGCAGGTTCGCTGGTGCCGGGTAAAACCATCGAAATGGATGTCGTTAACGACGTCATAACGGCACATCAGTAATAGTGCGAATCGAAAAACGGGCCTCTGGCCCGTTTTTTTTACCCTTTAAAGGGGTTTTTGCTTACTTACTGTTCTTTTTGGCTGCAAAGTGAACGGTCAGAAAAAAAGTCTTAATTTGCACTTGCGCTATCTCAGCCGTTCCCTATAATGCGCCTCCACTGACACGGCAAACCGGAAACGGAAAACGGGTCAGCAGGCACAGGAGACTGCGCCGCCGGAGAAAAACTTCTGAGAAAGAGGTTGACTCTGCAGGAGGAAAGCGTAATATACGCCACCTCGCGACAGGACGCTAACGCACTGTTCGCACTGCTCTTTAACAAT